>Ga0335398_10000179_pt1 | contig 103470 bp, 90 predicted proteins | sample BON03_FD_205742 | JGI IMG/M metagenome (GOLD analysis project Ga0335398, IMG submission 205742) | Freshwater microbial communities from Lake Bonney liftoff mats and glacier meltwater in Antarctica - BON-03 (spades assembly) (version 2) | ecosystem: Environmental > Aquatic > Freshwater > Ice >...
GCCAGCTTCTGGCTGTTCATCGCCTCTTCGCCGGGGAGGGCGATGATAGCGGCCGATATGGCGACTACCATTGCTGCGCTGGTCAGCGCGCCGCGCGACAGGCCCTTGATCTGTCCGCCGCCGAACCACCACAGGATCAGGCTGACCGTCAGCAGGAATACCAGCGACAGACCGAGCTCATCGGTTCCAATCTGGCGGCCGAGCAGCCAGATCAGGCCGATGCTGGTGAGAAACATCGGCACCGCCATCGCCTTGCGAAAACTATCCAGCCAGGGCCCCGGTTTCGGCAGCCGGTTGCGGATCGCCGGCACGAAGGCGAGCAGCAGGAAGGGCAGAGCCAGGCCAACGCCAAGGCCGGCAAAAATGACCAATGCGGCAATCGGTGGAAGCACAATCGTGGCGCCCAGGGCAGCGGCCATGAACGGCCCGGTGCACGGGGTGGCAACAAAGGCGGCGAGCGCGCCGGTCCAGAAGGATCCGGCAGCGCCGTCTTTCTTCGTCAGCTTGTTGCCGAAATTCAGATTGGGCAGCTCGAACAGGCCGGCGAGATTGAGGCCGATGGCGGTCACCAGCGCCAGCAGTACGAAGATGATCCGGGGGTCCTGCAGCTGGAATGCCCAGCCAACCGCGGCTCCGCTGGCCCGCAGGCCGAGCAGGATCGCGCCAAGCGCGGTGGCGACCAGAACTACACCGGCGGTATAGGCCAGCGCATCAGGCTGATGGCTTTCAGGCTCAGGATCGGGAAGACACAGGGCATCAGGTTGAGCAGCAGCCCGCCCAGCAAGGCACCGCCCAGCGCTAGGAACAGCAGTGAAGCGTTCCCCTCTGTCTTGGCTCCGTCACTGGCCAGGGGCAGGCCGGTCATCGCGACTTCGCCTTTGGTCGCGGTCAGCAGAAAGCCCAGATGATCGCCGATTTTCAATATGCCGGTGATCGTGTCGAGCTCATCGCCGCGCGCGCCGGTTTCGAGGATCAGGCGGTCGCCGTCCCGACTGAAACTCTGTGGTGCGGCATAGTCGACAATGCCGTCTTCCTTGATGAAGAAATAGGGCTTGGCAATCTCGACATTGGCCGGCAGCGGGATCGACAGGCGGAACCGGTCATTGCTGACGGCAAAGCGGGCTTCACTGCCCAGGGGCCGGGCCAGAGCTGCGCGGAAACCGTTGAACCTCTTGTCCAGCACTAGCGGCGCATCGTTGCCGACGACCTGCAGGGTGATCGACAATTCATCCTGCTCGGGCACGCAGATCTCGTCGGTGCAGGACAGCCATTCGGATTTTACCGAAATCGGCAACGAACCGGGCCGGACCTTGTCGGACAGCACCAGATTGACCAGAACCGCATAATCGCCCTTGTAGACATAGTTCATGATGCTGGAGAACAGCAGCGTGTCGGGGACGGGAAATTGCGGATTTCCGGCGGTTACGCCGGCGGGCAGATTCCAGTCAAAGCTCATGCCAATGCCTGCATCACCGGGGTTTTCCCAATAGCCGTGCCAGGTTGGCTTGGGTTCCATGACAAAGGCGAGCGTCACGCTTTGCCCTGCCTTCACCTGTTGCGATTCCGCCATCAGCGTGGCGGGTACATTCAATTCTGTATTGCCCAGCCGGTTCTGCGCCTCGGCTGCGGGGGCAAAGACCAGCGCCGCGAACGCCAGCATTATCGAGAATATGCGAAAATCAAATGTCATAAAAACTCACTATTTCCTGTTTAAACGCATTAGGCTATTGGCAGGCAGCTTTCTATAGCGGCATTCATCAGTGAGGACCATTCGTGCGAAAAACGATCATAGTTACAGCCCTGACCGCGTCTATCATATTTTCGGGCACTGCAAATGCCGAAGATCACAGCACCGCCGACAAAGCCTCGCCGAAACTGGTCGTCGCGATTTCGGTCGACCAGTTTTCCGCCGATCTGTTCAGCGAATATCGCAGCAGCTTTACCGGCGGCCTGAACCGTCTGGCGAGCGGTGTGGTATTTCCGTCCGGCTATCAATCGCACGCGGCCACCGAAACCTGCCCGGGCCATTCGACAATCATGACCGGTGTGCATTCCGGACGCGCCGGGATCATTGCCAACAACTGGATCGACCTGTCGATCAAACGCGATGACAAGACCGTCTATTGCGCCGAAGACGAGCGCATTGCCGGCACCAGCTTTGGTGATATCACCGCCGCCATGCAGGGAGATTATGTCGCCTCGGCCTGGCATCTTCTGGTGCCGACGCTTGGCGAACGGCTCAAGACAATATCGCCCAAATCGCGCAATGTCGCGGTGGCTGGCAAGGACCGGGCAGCCCTGATGATGGGCGGCAAGCAGGTTGACGAGATCTACTGGTGGAAAGGCAAGGGCTTTTCTACCCTCGAGGGTCGCAAGACTTTGCCGTCGGTGGCAGCGCTGAACAAGGCGATCGGCGAACAAATTGACAAAGCCCGTCCCGCTTATGCGATCCCGGCGCAATGCGTCGCGCACAGCGCCAAAATCATGCATGGCGATGGCAAGTCCGTCGGAGATTATGCGTTCCAGCGTCCTGAAGGCGGGGCAAGCATTTATCGGGGGTCCCCGGATTTCGACGGGTCGATCCTGGCCGCAGCTTCGGCGGTGATCAATGAAATGAAGCTGGGTCAGGGCGAAGCCACGGACGTGATATCCGTCGGACTGTCCGCGACCGATTATATCGGTCATGCCTTTGGTACAGAAGGCCTCGAAATGTGCATCCAGATGAGCGAACTGGACCGGTCCCTCGGCGAATTTTTTAATATATTGGATCGCGAGAATATTGACTATGTCGTGATGCTGACCGCCGATCATGGTGGTCTTGACCTGCCGGAACGGATGAGCCTGCAGGGCGTGCCGGCAGCGCAGCGGATCGATCCCAATCTCAATGCAGAGACGATTGGCAAGACTGTGGCCAAGGAGCTCAATATCCCCGGCGACAAGCCGGTCCTGCACGCAGACGGACCAATTGGCGACTATTATGTCAGTCGGGATCTGCCGGAAAAGCAGCGGCAACGGGTCAAGGATAGCGCGATGGCGCTGATCGCGGCGCACGCACAGGTAGAAGCGGTGCTGGAGCATGATGATCTGGCGGCGATAGAAGTGCCGCACGGATCTCCCGAAATATGGACCCTGGCGCAGCGCGCCCGGGCCTCATTCAACCCGGACCGGTCTGGCGACTTTATCGTCCTGCTCAAAAAGGGGGTGACTCCGATTGCCTCAACCGCGCGCGGCTATGTCGCGACCCATGGCAGCCCGTGGGATTATGACCGCCGCGTGCCGATTCTGTTCTGGCGGGATGGCATGCAGCATTTTGAACAGCCGCTGTCGGTGATGACGGTCGATATCGCGCCAACGCTGGCGGCGCTGGTCGGCGTGGAAATCCCGGCGGATGAAACCGACGGAAAATGTCTGGATATCGATGGCGGGCCTGCCAATAGCTGCGATTGAACCAGGGTCCTGACGCTAGCGTCGCTGGTAGCGGGTCAATCCCTGGCCCAAGCTGTTGTTCGCAATCCTCAGCTGATCGCCGCTCCAGTCGGCAACAAACCAAGTGTTGCGTTGTACGCCCTTGGCCAGTGATGCGTTGTTGGAATGGATATTGAGACCCGTGGAACTGTGGTCCCTGTCTTCGGCCCCCACCGCGATGAAGGCGCTCCAATTGTCCTTGTTCTGGCCCTGCACGAAGACATTGCCGCTGATCACCCCGGTCGCGCCGGCTGGCAGGTCGATCATGTAATTGGTGTTGCGGCCCTGGGTGTCATCAAAACTGTTATTGGTGATTGTCGCCCGGGGCGCGCGGCTTTTGACATAATGTCCGCCATTGCCTTTTTCGAACCGGCTATTGGTCACCTTCAGCGATCCGAAATAACCAATATAGATGCTGTGCGCGCAGGACAGGCCGCGATCACAGCGGCCCAGGCGCTGGAAGGTTGACCGGTCGATGACAATTTCCGCGCTCTCATCATCGGCGCTCAATATGCCCTCTTCGGCATTCCGGAACATGGCGTTATAGACATAGAGATCACCCCGTTCGATCCGAATGCCGGCACCATTGCCATCCGGAACGCGCTGGTTCTGGAAGATGATGCCGTCGATGGTTGCCGCTTTGCCGCGCAGGACAAGGGTTGCCTTTTCCTCGCAGATGCCGCCGTCGAAGATCGTGCGGCCCGGGATGTCCGCCTTGTAGGTGATGCGACCCGCTGTCTGGACCGCGCAATCAGCATAGGAACCCGGTGCGATGACGATGGTCGCATTATTGCCGCCAACGGCCTTGACCGCGTCGGCCAGCCGGGAATAGGTTGCTCCGGTTTCTGCGACCGTAAACGGCGCATCGCGCTGGGCCTGTACCGCGGTTCCGGCGACAGATGCCACTATGATTGCGGCTAGCAACGGGGACTTGAAGATCATTTCGGCCATCCTGAATCGGGAGAATAGGTCAGTTTCAATATCGCCTGCTGCGATGTCAAACAATGTAAAAGCTTGGCCTGTCCCAGATGAATTCAGGCTGAGCGACAGAGGTTAACGGGTTAACCAGGCAGGGCTATTCGTTGAGATTGGGCCTGAGCCACTGGCGCGCCTGGTCGAGAGTCGTGCCGCGCCGGTCGGCATATTCCTCCACCTGATCCTCGCCGATCCGCGCCACACCGAAATATTCGGCCTGCGGGTGAGCCAAATAGAAACCGGAAACCGCAGCGGTCGGCGTCATTGCGAAGCCGCTGGTCAGTTCGATGCCGGTATTTTCCGTTGCATCGAGCATCTCGAACAGGATCGGTTTCAGACTATGGTCCGGGCATGCCGGGTAGCCGGGGGCAGGGCGGATGCCCTGATATTTTTCGCGGATCAGGTCCTTTTTGTTCAGACCCTCTTCGGCCCCATAGCCCCACAGGTCTTTGCGGACATGTTCGTGCATGCGCTCGGCAAAGGCTTCGGCCAGCCGGTCAGCCAGCGCTTTCAACAGGATGCTGTTATAATCATCCTTGTCCATTTCGAACCGTTGCACATGTTCGTCGATGCCATGGCCGGTCGTCACCGCAAAGCCGCCCATCCAGTCATCTGTGGTGTCGATGAAATCAGCGAGACAATTGTTCGGTTTGCCGCCCCGTTTGACAACCTGCTGCCGCAACATCGGCAGGGTGAATTCGTCATTTTCCGGAGAAACCAATATGTCATCGCCGTCGCGTCGCGCCCGCCACAGGCCGGCGACGCCTTTTGCGGTCAGCCATTTTTCCTCGATAATCTTGTCGAGCATGACCTGTGCATCACGGAACAGGTCGCTGGCGCTTTCGCCGACGATCTTGTCGGAGAGGATGGCCGGATAATTGCCGACCAGCTCCCAGGCCCGGAAAAACGGCGTCCAGTCGATATAGTCGCGCAAGTCGGCCAGATCCCAGTCTTCGTAGACATGCAATCCTGGCTTGGCTGGTGCCGGAGCCTTGAGCGACATGTCGACCACGGCCGCATTAGCCCGCGCTTCTTCGAGCGTGGCCAGTTTTTTCCCGGTCTTGCCCGCCCGCGCAATGCGGACCTGCTCATAGTCTTCCCGGGTTTTGGCGATGAAGCCGACCGCCTGGGTATCGCTGACCAGCTGCGAGGCCACGCCGACGGCGCGGCTGGCATCCAGCACATGGATGGTCGGGCCGCTATAGGCGGGTTCGATGCGCAGCGCCGTGTGGGTCTTGGACGTGGTCGCGCCGCCGATCAGCAGCGGCAATTGCATTTTTGCCCGCTCCATTTCTTCGGCCACGGTCACCATTTCATCCAGCGATGGCGTGATCAGTCCCGAGAGACCGATAATGTCCGCATCATTTTCATTGGCGGCCTTCAGGATGTCGGTCCAGGATACCATCACCCCGAGATCGATGACCTCAAAGCCATTGCACTGCAGCACGACGCCAACGATATTCTTGCCGATATCGTGCACATCGCCCTTGACCGTGGCCATGATGATCTTGCCCTTGCCCTTGGCCTTCTCGTCTTTCTCCGCTTCGATAAAGGGGAAGAGATGGGCGACGGCCTTTTTCATCACGCGGGCGGATTTCACCACTTGCGGCAGGAACATCTTGCCCGAGCCGAACAGGTCGCCGACGATATTCATGCCGTCCATTAGCGGGCCTTCGATCACTTCGATCGGCCGGCCGGCGCGATCCTTGACCGCCAGTCGCATTTCCTCGGTATCTTCGACGATATGCGCGTCTATCCCTTTGACCAGCGCATGTTCCAGCCGCTTGTGCACTTCATAGCCCCGCCATTCCGCTGCTGCCTTTTCCGCGACTTCATCGGTGCCGCGGAATTTTTCAGCCAGGGTGATCAGCCGGTCGGTGGCATCGTCGCGGCGGTCGAATATCACATCCTCGCAAAGCTCGCGCAATTCGGGATCGATATCGTCGTAAATATCCAGCTGGCCGGCGTTGACGATCGCCATGTCCATGCCGGCGGGTATCGCATGATAGAGAAAGACACTGTGCATCGCCTTGCGCACCGGCTCATTGCCGCGGAAGCTGAACGACAGGTTGGAGAGACCACCGGAAATATGGACATGCGGGCAGCGTTTCCGGATTTCGCGGGTCGCCTCGATAAAATCGAGCCCATAGCGGCGATGCTCGTCAATGCCGGTGGCAATCGCGAACACATTGGGATCGAAAATGATATCTTCCGGCGGGAAACCGATGCCGGTCAGCAGCTTGTAGGCGCGCTCGCAAATCTCGATTTTGCGCTGCTTGGTATCGGCCTGTCCGGTTTCATCAAAAGCCATGACCACAACCGCCGCGCCATAAGCCATGCACTTGCGCGCCTGATCGAGAAACTGCTCCTCGCCTTCCTTCATTGAGATCGAATTGACGATCGGCTTGCCGGACACGCATTTCAGCCCCGCCTCGATCACCGACCATTTGCTGCTGTCGATCATCACCGGCACGCGCGCGATATCGGGTTCGGCAGAGATCAGCTTGAGAAATGTGGTCATCGCATGATGCGCGTCGAGCAGGCCCTCATCCATGTTGATATCGATCACCTGCGCGCCATTTTCGACCTGCTGGCGCGCGACTTCGACCGCGGCTTCATAGTCATCGTTGAGGATGAGCTTCTTGAAGCGGGCAGAGCCGGTAACATTGGTGCGTTCGCCGATGTTGACGAAATTGGTGGAGGAAGATGTGGTCATAATGATGTGATGTTATCCGTTGGTCTTGAGCAAAGCCGGGAGATAATTATTTCTGCGCAGGTCGTGTCTTGCCAGGCGCGATACGAAGGGAAACGCTGGTCGTTCAAGCCGCCATGGTGAATGGCTCCAGTCCGGAGAGGCGTGTCCGCACCGTGATCGCCGGTATCTTGCGCGGGTCCTGGTCGGCCACAGCATTGGCAATCGCCCGGATATGGTCCGGGGTCGTGCCACAGCAACCGCCGACGATATTGACCAGGCCATCCCTCAGCCAGTCGCCGATCAATTCTGCCGTCTCTTGCGGCATTTCGTCATATTCGCCGAGATCATTGGGCAGGCCGGCATTGGGATAGGCCATGATCAGGCAGTCCGCCTCTTTCGACAGCATTGCCAGATGCGGCCTGAGCTGGTCCGCTCCGAACGAACAGTTGAGGCCGATGGTCAACGGCTTCAAATGCCGCACCGCGTGCCAGAAAGCCTCGACCGTATGGCCGGACAGGTTCCGGCCCGATAGGTCGGTCAGAGTCATCGATAGCATCAGCGGCACGTCCCGCCCGCTCGCTTCTGCGGCTTCCATCGCCGCCATTCCGGCGCATTTGGCATTGAGCGTGTCGAATATGGTTTCGATCAGCAGAAAGTCGACTCCGCCGTCGATCAATGCATCGCACTGGTCGCGATAGACGCTCTTCAGATAATCATATTCAATCTCCCGGAAACCCGGGTCATTGACATCGGGGGACAGGGACAGCGTCTTGTTGGTCGGACCAACCGACCCGGCGACAAAGCGCGGCCGGCCATCCCTGGCTTCGGCCTTGTCGCAGGCCGCGCGGGCAATTTCAGCCGATTTGACGTTCAGATCGCGCACCAGATGCTCGCAGCCATAATCCGCCTGACTGATTACGGTGGAACTGAACGTATTGGTTTCGATAATGTCGGCGCCCGCTTCGAGATAGGAGGTATGAATGGCTTCAATGATATCCGGCCGCGTCAGGCTGAGCAGATCGTTATTGCCCTTCTGATCATCGGTCAGGTCAAGATTGCCGCGATAATCCTCTTCACCCAGACGATAATTCTGGATTGCCGTGCCATAGCCGCCATCGAACACCAATATCCGCTCTGCGGCCAGTTTCTGCAATTGTTCGCGTGCGTTGGTCATGCCGCTTTCTCCTGTTGTCCGCTGGTGGGGCGCTTGCCGAGCAAGTGACAAATCGCGTAGCTAAGCTCTGCCCGGTTGAGCGTGTAAAAATGAAACTGGCGAACGCCACCGGCATAAAGCTTGCGGCACAATTCCGCCGCCACCGTGGCGGCGATCAATTGCCGTGCCGAGGGATGGTCATCCAGTCCTTCGAACAGATCATTCATCCAAGGCGGAATTTCTGCGCCGCACATCCCTGCAAATTTGCGCGTCTGAGCGACGTTGGAAACCGGCAGAATGCCGGGCACCAGCTCTGCATCGATACCAGCCGCCGCTGCCGCGTCACGGAACCGGAAAAAGGCTTCTGCGGTGAAGAAAAACTGGGTGATCGCCCGGCTGGCGCCAGCGTCCAGCTTGCGCTTCAGATTGTCGAGGTCGCTTTGCGGGCAATCGGCTTCGGGATGGGTTTCCGGATAGGCGGCAACCGATATTTCGAACGGCGCAATATCGGTCAGACCTTTCACCAGTTCTGCCGCGCTGGCATAGCCTTGCGGATGCGGTTCAAACGCCTGGCCCGCTGCGGGCGGGTCGCCGCGCAGGGCGACAATATGGCGAACGCCGGCGTCCCAATAGGATCGAGCCACCTCGGCGATTTCGTCTTTGCTGGCGCCAACGCAGGTCAGATGGGCTGCCGCCGGAATATTGGTTTCCTTGGCAATCCTTGCCACCGTGGCATGGGTGCGCTCGCGTGTGGTGCCGCCAGCACCATAGGTCACGGAAACAAATCGCGGGCTGAGCGGCTCGAGCGTTACCACGCTTTCCCACAGGGTTTTTTCCATTTGGTCCGACTTTGGTGGAAAAAATTCGAACGAAACATCGGCATCGCCGCTCAATCCGGCAAAGAGCGGCGCATCAAGCGCCCGTTTGGCCTCTTCCAGTTCTATCAGGCCCATTGGCCGTGTTGGATTGTTCATGCTGATGCTCTTTTCAAATTTTCAGTTTGGGAGGCCAGTTTCTCGGAATCGGGATGCAAGCTGGGAATGATGGCTTTCTTGGCGACCCATATTTTTACCGTCAGTTCACCTCCGTCCAGCGATCTGGTCTCGACCAGTTCGAGCTTCGATGCGGTGAGCCAATGTTTCATGCTGTCATCGCTGAAGCCAAGCCGTGCGTGCGCATGTTCGGTGCGCAAATCTTCCCGGTCATGGGCCGCAAAATCGGCGATCAGGACGATGCCAGCGGATTTCAACACCCGGGACACTTCCACCAGAACAGCTTCCGGATGCTGCGCATAATGCAGAACCTGATGCAGGATGACGCTATCAACCGCACCATTTGCCAGCGGCAGATGGTTGAAGTCGCCTTGTTTCAATTCGGTTTTCTGCACCAGGTTCGAACCGCTAGCGGTTTCGCTTTCGAGCAATTTGGCCCGAGCCAGTCGCAACATTTCGGGACTGTTGTCGATCGCAACGATCGATTGTGCCGAGGCCCCGAACAATTCCACCATCCGCCCCGTCCCGGTCCCGATATCGAGCATCTTGCCGAGCGGTATGTCCTGCAGCAGGGCAAGCATCGCGCCCTCAACTTCTGCTTCGGGCAAATGTAGCGACCGGATCGCATCCCATTGTTCGGCATGTGCGGCAAAATAGCGTTCTGCCATCTCAGCGCGGGCTTTGCGAACCAGTGCAAGCTGCGCCTGATCGCGCGTCGCCTGTTCCGATTTCACGACCGTGTCCGACCGAAAAATGCGGCCCAATATTTGCAGCTCGGCTGCGGGCCCTGGTTTCAAAAAAACCCAGCTGCCTTCTTTTCGGCGTTCGGCCAGTCCGGCTTCATCCAAAATTCTTATGTGGCGGGAAATGCGGGGCTGACTTTGGTCAAGAATTTGCGCCAGTTCGCCGACGGCCAGCTCCATCTTTTGCAGCAACAGCATGATTCTCAACCGTGTAGGGTCGGCGAGCGCTCTAAAGATGTTCAAGATATGGTCCATGTCAGATAGCTATATAAAGAAATCTTTATATCTGGTCAATCGGCATGATTTTCTCCATTTGGCTTTTGTTTCCGACAGCCGGGCAAGGAGAATTTCCAAATCGGGAAATTGCCGAAACAGGTTCTTCGTTGCGTTCATTCCGCCATATCGCTAAAGCTATGCAGCGCAGGCCAAAGGAGGTAAAACAACTCTTGGCCGGCCTGGTTTTTGAGGAATAAAATAGAGGGTTACCCCAATGAAAAAAGTTACAACATCAATCGTTCTGGCCGCCGCACTTGGCTTGGCCGCATGTTCTGGTGCAGACAATGCTGAAGCTGGCGCAGAAGAGGCCGTAGAAGGCACTGAAGCAACCGCTGAAAAAGCTGCTGATGATGCCATGGACGCTGCTGAAGGTGCTGCGGACGCTATGGGCGAAGCTGCTGCCGATGCAACCGCTGAAGCTGGTGAAGCCGCCGATGCTGCTGGTGAAGCTGTCGACGCTGCGGCTACTGATGCCAAGGACGCTGCCAGCAAGGCAGTAGACAAAGCTGCTGACGCTGCGAAAAAAGCAGTCGAATAAGCTTTTGATATTCTGAAAAAAAGGGCTGCCTTTGGGTGGCCCTTTTTTTGTCTTTGGTCCGGCAAGGATAGGCTTTATGAAGCTGTCATGAGAAGCATATTCACTATCATGTCATTGCCCCTTTTGGTCGCATGCGGCCCGGCGCAAAATGATCCCGGTCCCGGCGGTGTCACCGTTGGCGAAGCAAAAGCGCTGGATGAAGCGGCGAAAATGCTCGACGAGCGCAACACGCCGCCTGAATCGATCGAGAATATGAACACGGACGCTGCCGATACCGAATAGGCTTTATCCCGGGTGGTAGCGGCCGACCGCCCGGGTCACTGCCTGCATCAGGCGCATGCGCTCGGGAATCGAGGCGGTCGTATCACCCAGCAACACGACCACGGCATAGCGTGTGCCATCGGGAGCGGTCATGATACCAATATCATTATATCCGGTTGCTATCGAACCAAGAACCTGACCGGTTCCGGTTTTGTGCAGAAATTCCCACCCCGCCGGCACGCCAGCCTTTAGCCGGTTCGGACCGCTATGTGTGCGTTTCAATATGGCTTGCAGCAATTTCGTCGAATTCGCAGAAAGCAGTTCGCCGCGGGCCAGTTTGTCGAGGGCACGGGCAATCGCCATCGGACTGGCGCCATCAACCGGATCGGCAAGATAGGCGTTGAGTGATTGCCGTCGTTGCTCGACCGGTATTTTGGCGCGGGCCGCATAGAAGGTCCGGCGGTAGGACAGGTTCTGCCTCCATTCCATCCCGGCAATGCCGCTTTGCAGCAATCGTTCGCCGGGTCCGAAGCGGATTTTTCCGAGCGAATTTTTCGCGATGAAGCTGCGGACAGCGTCTGGCCCGCCAGCATGACGAAGCAAGGCGTCATTTGCTGTATTGTCGCTGCTCGCAAGTGCCTTTTCGAGCAATGTATAGACGCTTTTCACAACCGCGCCTTCCCGTTCCACTTCAACCGCCATTGGTTGATGGAATACGGTCAGGTCTTCCTTGCCGATGCGGATCGAGTCGGACAATGATGCGTGGCCCTGATCGATCTTGTCGAGCAAGGTCATTGCGACCCACAGTTTGGAAACGCTTTGCTGGGGGAAATATTCATCAGCCCGGTGTCCGAATTCCCATTCACCATCGATCCGTTTGATGGCAATTCCGGTCTTTCCAGGAAAAGTCCGCCATAGTTCATCAATTTCGCGGACCAGCGCAGGATTGGGCTGTTCCCGCGCATTGTCAGCGCGCGGTGACACCGACGGTGACCGATTTTGATAGACCGGGGGTGACGCATTATTGGGCTGGGCTAGCGGCCGGTTTGATGTGGACGCGCAAGCGGTCAACGTGACGGTCAGCAGCAATATCCATATATGCCGAAAATGTCTCATGGGTTGTCGATCATATGCTGTTGGAATGTTCATATATCCTTCTAACTAAGCGCCTCTGTCTGAACAGGGGCAATACTGCGGATTGCGGTGAATGTGTCTCCTGCTGCGACAGATTGTTCGAGCGGGCTAGCAAAGCTGCCCAACATCGCAAAGAGACTTCTATTTCTTGATGCCGAAATTGAGTCTGCGGGTAACGCGATAGTCGAGTGTATTCACGAGAAAATAGGATATTGTCCAGCGCAGGCGATTGAGCAAAGTCCGGCGGGATTTGTGTAGTTCCGGCGTGATGGTTTCGGCGTTTTCATGCAAAATATCAATCACCGTGCGCGCATGATCGGCAAAGTCGGCATCTTCTATCCGCAACATCATTTCGACATTGATAAACAGGCTGCGCAAATCGAAATTTGCCGAACCAATATAGACGGCATTGTCGACGATCACCAATTTTGTGTGCAGGCGTCTGCGTTGATATTCAAAAAGGCGAGCGTTTCGTTTCAGCAGATATCCGTATAGCAACCGGCTTGCTCCGATGGTCGCCGCATTGTCGGTTTTGCCTGGCAATAAGATCCGGCTTTGTCCGCCGCGCTTCGATAATCCGCCAATCCGCCGCAAAAGCCCTTGTCCCGGGGAAAAATAGGCGGTGACGAGATCGAGCCGGCTGCCATTTTCAAGATCCTTCTTGATCGCTCGCGCCCAGCGACTCAGGCGATTGCTCGGGCCACCCGGAAGCCATTGAAACTGGCCATCGCCGGCATCCCAGTGCCGCACCATCTTGCGCAGCGCGCGGATATTGCCATTGTCCCGATAAACCCAGTCGGACAAAAGGCGAAAATAGCTGGCCAGATTGGCAACCTCTGGGCCCTCGATTTCAAGGCCAAGATCTTCCCAGCTGTCGTCGGTCAGGCTGCTATCCTCGGCCGGTTGATGGACCGTGAAATATTCGTCGGCAATATTGAATCCGCCGATCAAGGCGCAGCGATCATCCGCGATTATCATTTTCTGGTGATTGCGGACAAAATAGCTGGTGGAAAAGCGGGGGCTGAAAATCCTGAACTTCCCGCCGGCTTCGATCAGCGGGTCAAAGAATTTGCGCGGGGCGCCATTGGAGCCGAAGCTGTCGACCATCATTTCGACCGCAAGGCCCCGCTTGCAGGCCGCAATCAACATGTCCATGATCGTCCGGCCGACGCGGTCATCCTCGAACATGTAGAAGAACAGCTTGAGGCTTTTGTCCGCCCCTTCGATCATGTCGACTACCGCGGAAAGGCGGTCCGCTGCCGTGCGGACAAGCCGCAACCGGTTGCCACCGACATCAAACCACTGCGGCAGGCCGGGTTGCAATAGCTGGTTATTCGACGTCATGATCTCCATGGTTGTGTGGCATAGATTATCACTGGCGCACCGACAAACCATTAGATTGCCGATTGGCTTGCACGCATATGTCGGCGCGCGTACGGATTTGTTGACAAATCCCGCCCGCCGGCCTAGATGCAGGCCTCTTTTCCTATATTTTGCAGAATCAGGAGCGCCTTATGGCTCGCGTTACGGTTGAAGATTGCGTTGATAAAGTCACAAACCGGTTTGATCTGGTGTTGTTTGCTGCCCAGCGCGCACGTGAGATTTCAGGCGGCGCAGAGCTGACTGTTGATCGCGATCGCGATAAAAACCCGGTTGTGGCGCTGCGCGAGATCGCAGAAGAAACGGTCAAGCCGAAGGATCTGCAAGAAAGCCTGATTCAATCGCTGCAGAAGGTTCTCATCGACGATGATGATACGCCGGATGAAATCGGTTCGATCAGCCAGTCGGCAGAAGCGCTTCGCCTCACGGCTGCTGCACCACCACGTAGTGCCGGTGTCGCTGGAGACTACGGTCGCCGCTAAACGGTCCGCGTTACGGCGCAGGATTTACCGAGACAAAGAAAAGGCCGCCGGGAATATTCCCGAGCGGCCTTTTCTTATATCTTGTTCCATCGGCTGAAGGCGGATTAAGCGCCTTGCGGTTTGGGATCGCCAAACGGGCCCTTCTTCTTCCGTCCCGCTTTCGGGATGGTTGCGCCGATCGATGGCACAGCAGTCGGCTTGGCGACATCACCATCCGGCCGCTCGATCTTGCCGGTCTTGATCACTTCATCAATTTCGTCGCCCGACAGGGTCTCATATTCGAGCAGTGCATTGGCCAACGCGTGGAGTTGATCCTCGTTGGTGGTCAGCAGATGTTTCGCCCGATCATAGCTATCATCGATTAGCTTGCGAATTTCCAGATCGATCTTTTTCGCGGTTTCGTCCGACATGTGGACGCGCTGGGATTGCGAATAGCCGAGGAAGGTTTCACCCTGTTCCTCCTCATATTGCAACGGACCCATCTCGTCGGACATGCCCCATTGCGTGACCATGTCGCGCGCCAGCTTGGTCGCATATTGGATGTCGCTTGAGGCGCCCGAAGAGACCTTGTCATAGCCAAAGATGATTTCCTCGGCGACGCGTCCGCCCATCGACACCGCCAGATTGGCGTGCATCTTGTCGCGGTGATAGCTGTAATTATCACGCTCCGGCAGGCGCATGACCATGCCGAGTGCGCGGCCGCGGGGAATGATCGTCGCTTTGTGGATCGGATCGGAAGCAACCTCATGCACCGAGACAATAGCGTGACCGGCTTCATGATAAGCGGTCATCCGCTTTTCGTCGTCGGTCATCACCATGGACCTGCGCTCGGTGCCCATCATGACCTTGTCCTTGGCGTCCTCGAATTCGCTCATCGCGACCATTCGTTTGCCACGGCGGGCCGCCATCAGCGCTGCCTCGTTGACCAGATTGGCCAGGTCGGCGCCTGAGAAGCCGGGGGTACCGCGCGCAATGGTGCGGGGGTCGACGTCCGGAGCCAGCGGCACTTTCTTCATATGCACCGCGAGGATTTTTTCGCGCCCTTCGATATCGGGGCGGGGAACGACCACTTGCCGGTCAAAACGGCCGGGACGCAGCAGAGCGGGATCCAGCACGTCGGGGCGGTTGGTTGCGGCGATGATGATGATGCCTTCATTGGCCTCAAAACCGTCCATCTCGACCAGCAGCTGGTTCAGCGTCTGCTCGCGTTCGTCATTGCCATTGCCGAGACCGGCGCCACGATGGCGACCGACTGCGTCAATTTCATCGATGAAGACGATGCACGGTGCATTTTTCTTGGCCTGTTCGAACATGTCGCGGACACGGCTGGCGCCGACACCGACAAACATTTCGACAAAATCTGAACCCGATATGGAGAAAAACGGCACGCCCGCTTCGCCAGCAATGGCGCGAGCCAAGAGGGTTTTACCGGTACCAGGCGAACCGACAAGCAGCGCGCCTTTCGGAATCTGGCCGCCAAGCTTGGCAAAGCGAGCGGGGTTTTTCAGAAACTCGACAATTTCTTCCAGCTCTTCGCGGGCTTCATCAATGCCTGCGACATCCTGAAAGGTAACCTTGCCCTGTTTTTCGGTCAGCAGCTTTGCCTTGGACTTGCCAAAGCCCATTGCTCCGGAACCGCTGCCCTTTTGCATCTGGCGCAGTACGAAAAAGGCGATGCCGAGAATCAAGAGGAACGGCAGGGATTGCACGAGAATGATCTGCCAGATGCTGGCCTGTTCCTGTGCCTTGCCGCTATATTCGACACCTTTTTCATCCAGCAATGTCACCAGTGACGGATCGCTGCCGACCGGCGTGGTCGAGAACATGTCGCCATTGGTGAGTTCGCCAGTGATCTTGTCCGGCGCGATGGCCACGCTTTTCACGCTGCCTTCTTCCACCTTGTTGCGGAATGAAGAATAGCTGATTCCGGTTCCCGCGTCGCTCGCGGCACCGGCTCCAAACATCGAAACCGTGAGCAGCAGCGCAACGATAACGCCAGCCCAGATGAACATGCTCTTCATCCAGGGATTGTCTTTTGGATCCTGTTCGTCATTCATTGCGCATCTTGTCCTGTAATCATTGTGGCTGCGGGTGATGGACACCGCGCCGCTATTTTAGTCATGCTCTAAAGATAGTCCTTTTACCGCGGATGACAATATGAGCGCTAATGTTTTTACCGATCAGTGTGATCGGAACCGTTCGGGACGAAGGTTGAGCCAGAAAAACTAGCTGTTCCGGCGCTTTGGCGCTGGCTGAAAGTACCAATTATAGCCGCCCCGGCACAATATATCACCCAGGGTGACGGTTTCGCCCTGTTCCAGTGCGATGATCGTTTGGTCAATCTGGTTGCCGCGCGGGGATAATGCGGGATCACAAATATGCAGGCATGCGAGCAGGAGCCGCCGCTGAATCTCGTGTGGAAAGGCGGTCTGCGAGAGTGAGCAGCCAAAATCAGTGCTGGTGATATGTTCCCTGGCAAGCCGTTCGACCATCCATTCGATCGCCTCGCGCGCGGCACCTATTGCACTGGCACTCTGGCTGGCGAGCCTTGTGTCAAATCCTTCCAGGTCCTCAAGCGCATTGCGCACCCGCACCCGATCATAGCCCTGATCGCGATTCGAGGGGTCGTTGATCGCATCGATGCCCTGGCTGGCGACATAGGAAATCAGTTCTGATTTTTGAAAATGGAGCAGGGGCCGGATAATATTGGTCCGTTTCTCCCTGATGCCCGACATTCCGTCAACGCCGCTGCCGCGCAATATGCGCATGATCATGGTTTCCAGCTGATCATCGGCATGATGGGCGGTCGCCAGCCGGTGGATATGGTTTTCCTTCATCCAGTCGTGCAGCAATCCGTAGCGCGCGTGTCGGGCCGCGCTCTGGATGCTGCCGCGGATCGGAACCACTGGCCGCAATATTTCGTGAGGGATGCCGCGTTCGCGGCAAATTGATGCGACAAATTCCGCTTCCGTGCGAGCGGCAGGGCGCAAGCCATGATCGACGGTTGCAGCGGCAATCCTGCCCGGCCAGGCTTGTAATGCCAGCAATAGCAGAGCCAGACTGTCGGGACCGCCGGAAACGGCCAGGCCCAGTTTCTGGTCATTCGATTCAAACCCGGGAATCAGCCGGTCCAGTGCCTCTGTAAAGCGTTGGTCGAGCGAGGCGGCTGCATCATTCATGATCTATTTGCAGTTGGCAGCAACCTTGCCCGATGCCACGCGATCAGCAAGTCGGCCGCTGGCGACCTCGGGATAGACATCCTGCATTTCCGCCAATACCCGACAGGCATCGGTTTTCTTGCCCAGTTGCACCAGCGCGGTGCTCAGAAAATAGAGGCTGTCCGGGGCGCGTTCTCCCCGCGGCCTTTTCTGGTAATTTTCATATAGGGCAACCGAAGCCAGCGCGGGCTTTTTATCATCAAGATAAGCGCGGCCGAGCAAATTTTGAGCGAAACTCGCGCGCCGATGGCCGGCATGATCCTCGACCATCTTCTTCAGCTGCGCCTGCGCTTCTGGATAGAATTCTGCTTCCCACAGTCGATAGCCATAAACATAGGCATCTTCCGCAGCATCGCCGGTGTCCGGCATGACGATCGCGGCAACACCGGTCACCCGCTTGGGATCAGGTGCAGCCTCCGGCGCTGCTGCTTTTGGGGTCGCTACTGGCGCAGATCCGTTGGTGCTCGTCGCTGGCGGGCTAACCGCTGGCGCTGCCGTCGCGGCCAACCGGTCTTCAATTTTTTTCAGCCGAAACCCGTTTTCCTCAACTTGACCGGTGAGGCTGGCCAGGCTGGACTCCAGCGCATCTACCCGTGCGATCAAGTCGCTAACGGCCGAAGTCGTAATGGCGGTTGCGGGCGATGCAGGGCCGCGCTCTGCCGTTATTTCGGGTTCGAAATAGCGGGCCGAGCCGCCGGGAAAAACCTTGCGCTGAACCGCACGCATTTCTTGTTCGAGCCGATCGACCCGCTGGTCTACATTTGCGTTCTGGGCCGATACCGGCGCGCTGACAAGCAAGCTGGTGAGCAGGATAGTGATACCAAATGTCTTCATCGAGGCCTCCGCTGATTTCTCGTATATTAACCATATACTATTCTGAAAGGTAGAGAAAATTATCAAAGCGAGCCGATGCGTTCCGCTCGCTCGCCGCTTCACCTAATGGCTCGTGCGTTCGTCAATCAGGCGATAGATCGGCCGCTGGATTGCTGGCTGTGCCCCGGGAAAGCAACGCTGCCGCGCTGATTCCGACATCCTTGATAGTCCGCTCGGCAGTGCCCAGTTGCGGAACGACTTGGCCGTCTATGGTGACGGTCAGCGCATCCGGACGCCCGGTCAGGATCTGAGGATTGTCGGCATCAGCCGGAACAGTGAAAATGTCCCCTGCCGCCATTTCATTTTCGAACAGGCGCTTGCCTTCGGCACCATAGATTTTTATCCAGACCGGCTGGGTTGCTGTCAGCACCACGGTTCCCTCGTTTGACGGCGCCGAGCCGACATTCTCGAGGGTCTGCGGATTGGGGTTGCTCGAAACGGTTTCCATCGGTGTCGCAGATTCGCTGTCTGTGATTTCCGGCAGGTCACCGGGATTGAGGATCAACGTGCGCCAGACCAGATAGCCGACAAGCACCAATATCCCGATGCCGGCGGCCGTCCATGCCAGATAGCGGGGTGGAATGCTGGATGGGTTGGCCGGAGCATATCCGCTGACTTCGGGCTGGTAAGCCGCGTGGCCCTGTTCATCCATTTCCGCGCGCAGCTGGCTGCCGATGGAAGCATCGACCAGGCCGACCGTCCGGGCGTAGGATTTGGCAAAGCCGATTGTATAGGTTCGTCCGGGCAGGGCGTCAAAATCGCCGCTCTCGATCGATTCCAGATGGCGCTGCGGAATCCGGGTTTTTTTTGCGATATCTTCGAGCGACAGATTCTTCTGCTCCCGCGCACGGCGCAACAATTCACCTGTGCTGTGCAGATGCAGCTCGGCATTTTCGTCGTCATTGGTTTCTTCGGCCACTCAAAACTCCCTTGGCCGGATCATTTTGCGACCCTTTTCGCACTTCCCGGATATTCCTTGGAAAAAAGCCAGTTTGGGCAGCAAAAGTCAATGACAATCATGGTTGAGATGCTGCATTTTACCATTTTGGGCCATTCAGTGGAAAATTTGCCGACTGATTGGCAGAAAACGGATCAGTCCAAGTCAATATTGTGCTGATTTGCCCATTGTTCCAGATGCAGTCTCGGTTCGGCAGGTGCTTCCTTCAAAATGGCTTCAACTTCCAGTTTGACCTGACCGAGATCGAGCGAACGGACCATCGCCTTGATCGGGCCAACCGAAGCAGGCGTGATCGACAAATTGCGAATGCCCAATCCCAATAGCGCCAGAGCGTCCAAGGGGCGGCCACCCATTTCTCCGCACACGCCGAGAGGAATGCCGAACCGTTCCGCATTGTCTGACGCGCGGCGCAGGAATCTGAGAATGGCCGGACTCATCCAGTCAAACCGCTCTGCCAATTTCGGATTGCTCCGGTCTGCGGCAAAGAGAAACTGGGTGAGATCATTGGTCCCGATCGACAGAAAGTCGAGCCGGTCTGCCATCAGATCAAGACATTCTGCCAGCGCCGGAACCTCAAGCATTGCGCCATATCGGATCGCTGAAGGCAGTCGCTTTTTCTGGCTGTGCAGATAGGCGCGCTGGTTTTCGAATACCGCCTTGGCTTCATCAAATTCCCAGGGTTCTGCGACCATCGGGAACATGACATTCAGTTTTCGTCCTGCCGCTGCCTCGATCAAGGCCCGCGCCTGCACTTTCATCAGGGCATCCCGTTCAAGGCCAATGCGAATTGCCCGCCAGCCCATGGCCGGATTATCTTCTTTGGAATCACTGGTCTGAAAATAGGGGAGCGGCTTGTCACCTCCGATATCGACCGTGCGAAATACGACCGGCTTGTCGCCGGCTGCATCCAGCACATCACGATAGAAACGAGTCTGGCCAGCCCGTCCTGGCATGGTTGCGGCGACCAGAAACTGAAATTCGGTCCGGAATAGCCCGATACCGTCGGCACCGGTCAGGTTGAGCAAAGCCAGGTCGTCCCGCAGGCCGGCGTTGATATTGACCGTGATCCGGACACCGTCTTTTGTCACGGCTTCCTTGTCGCGCAGTTCGGAATATGCGGCGCGCTTTTTCTGACTCAGCTCCAGCTGCGCTTCAAACGCCTCCTCCATCGAGGGACTGGGTCGCACAAACACGGCTTTTTCGTCGACGTTGAGGAGAAGATGGTCGTCTTCCCGCACGACTTGCCGGATATTCTTGACCTGGCCGAGGATGGGGATGCCCATCGCGCGCGCGATGATCGTGACATGGGCGGTCAGCGAGCCTTCTTCGAGGATCACGCCCTTCAACTTGCGCCGGTCATATTCGAGCAGTTCCGCCGGTCCCAGATTACGGGCAATCAAAATCGTGTCCTGCCGCAAGCCCATTTTGGCTGCGGTACCCATTTGTCCGGAAACGGTGCGCAGCAGACGGTTGGCGAGATCTTCGAGATCATGCATGCGCTCCGCCAACAACGGATCATCAATCTGCCGCATGCGCATCCGGGTATGCTGCTGCACGCGTTCGATCGCCGCTTCGGCGGTCAGACCGCTGTCGATCGCTTCGTTGATGCGCCGGCTCCAGCCTTCGTCATAGGCAAACATCTTATATGTCTCGAGCACTTCCTCATGCTCGCCGCCGACCCCGAATTCCGCCTGACTGGTCATCTGGTCGATCTGGTCGCGCATCTTGTCGAATGCCGAATAGACCCGGTGCCGTTCGGCCTCGGTATCCTCCGCCACCGTATGTTCGATTTTTACCCGTGGCTGGTGAAAGACCGCGTGGCCGCTGGCCTTGCCCTTGACCAGTTGCAAGCCGCTCAGACGGTTGGCGCCATTGTCTAGCGACGCAATTTCTTCTGCCAGATTGTCATCGACCAATTCTGCGCTGGTAATCAATTCTGACAGGACCATCGCGGCCGTTTGAAAGGCCTCGATCTCCACTTCGGAATAGCGGCGCGGTTCGACATGCTGGGCACATAAAACACCAATTGCCTGCTGATTGCGGATGATCGGCACGCCGGCAAAGCTGTGGAATTTTTCTTCGCCGGTTTCCGGCCGATACTGGAAATCGGGATGACTCGCCGCCTCGTCGAGATTCAGCGTCTCGACATTCTTTGCGATATAGCCGGTAAGCCCTTCCCCCATGGCCAGTTTGGTGACGTGAACCGCTTCTGCGTTGAGCCCGCGGGTCGCAAATAATTCCAGCAGGCCGTCGCGGCGCAAGTAGATTGAGCAGACTTCGCTGCTGACCGCTTCGGCAACGGTTTCGACGACCTGATTCAATTTGGTCTGGGCATTGCCACGCGACGCCATGATCGACCGCAGGCCGGTTAGGATATTGCGAGCGGTCTTGGTACTCGAGGGGTCTGTTGATGGCATGATCTTTGCCTAGCAGAAAGGCCACGGGAGTGCGATGTCGAAAAGCAGCCTCGACCAAAGCAGATTTATAGACATTAGTTCAGCGTGGGCGTCGGCGCCCACTCACGGCTAATTCAGCAATTCTTCTTTCAGTCGGAGCTTCTCTTTTTTAAGGCTGTGGATTCGAATCGTGTCGGGTAGCGGCCGGGTTTCTTCTTCATTGATCTTGCGTTCCAGCGCTTCATGCTTTTCGCGCAATGCTGACATGTGATTCTGAATCATCAAAGTCTCCTCAAAAATGTTGCTTTTGAAATTGAAAGAGGACGAAAGCTTCCTTTCCTGCTGTACCCGCCAATCTGCCTTGGCGTCCGGCTTCATGATTAAATTGTCTTGGTTTAGACTTGAACCATGAATAGGGTTAAGATTGCAAAATTGTTGCAGTGACGCAAGAGGGAGATTGAACCAGAATGGGGATGAGCGATGAAGAGTTGCAAACGCGGCTCGAACTGCTGAAAATTGAGCATCGCGATCTCGACGAGGCGATTGCCGCGCTGGTCGAAGCAGGCAGTCCGGATCAGCTCCGCACGGCGCGACTCAAGAAAAGAAAATTGCAATTGCGCGATCGCATCATCGTGCTCGAAAACCAACTCATTCCCGACATCATTGCCTGAGGCACTCGCTGTTCTGCGGGCTTGGCAATCGTTAACCAAAACTATCCACCAGTTAACCCCGGAATCCCCCACGTGTCAGTTTGAAACAGAAGTCTCCTGGGCCGATCGGAAGGCCAAAATTTACTGTCACCCGGGGCCGGTTTTTTGCTACGGCGCAAATATGGCAGATCGTGAATCTCGTTTGACGCCCAAATTGCTGGACGCCCTTTATACCGAAGCGATGTTGCTGGCGGACGAGGCGCGGTCCTATTTTGAATCGGGGCGATTCACCGAAGAGTCCGATCCGGACAATCTTCTCGCCGTGTCCTTTTCCTGTGAATCGTTGAAAGTGACGACAAGATTGATGCACTGCATCGCCTGGCTTTTGAACCAGAAAGCCCTGCACAGCGGGGAATTGTCCGCAGGCGAAGCCTGGAACCATGATCGCGCGCTCGGTCAGGCACCCGCCACCGACCAGGTGATGACGGATCGTTTCCCGGTCGAAGCGCGTCAGATTGTCTTGGCCAGCGAAGAATTGTTCCAGCGCCTGCAGCGTCTCGCGACGCGCATGGAGCAGGAAATGGAGGCCGAGTCAGCGGTTCAGGACATGTTCCGCCGCCTGCAAAGCGCCTTTTAGCAAGGCAAGCTCGGTTCAGCCAGTCGCTACCTCCTGCTGATCTATCGTCGGATAATCAATATATCCCTCCGGTCCCTGACTATACCAGGTCGGGGTGAAGTCGATCGGGTTCAGTTCCGCGCCGGTGCGGAATCGTTCGGGCAGATCGGGATTGGTCATGAAGGTCCGGCCAAAGCTGATCGCGTCGGCCTTGCCTTCGGCCAGCGCCGCCGTGGCATTGTCATAGAAATAGTCGCTGTTGAGCACCAGTGGTCCCTTGAAAACCGACCGGATGTGCGGGCCGACCGGCGGCACATCGGTATTGCCATAGGTGCCATGGGCTGGGGGCTCGCGCAGTTCGAGAAAGGCGATGCCGATCTTGTCGAGCAATTTCGCGGCTGCGGTAAAGGTCTCGACCGGCGTCGCGTCATCCGCACCCTGGGAATCGCCATTGGGAGACAGGCGGACAGCAACGCGGTCACCGCCCCAGACATCAACCAGGCGCTGAGTTACCTCTCCGAGCAGCCGGATGCGATTTTCAACCGGTCCACCATATTCATCGATCCGCAAATTTGTGCCGGAACGGATGAACTGGTCGATAAGATAGCCATTGGCGGCGTGCAGCTGCACACCATCAAAGCCAGCTTTTTTGGCATTTTCCGCAGCATTTTGATAATCGTCAAGCAGGCCGGGAATTTCGCTGATTTCCAGCGGGCGTGCTTCTTTATAGTCTCTCTTGCCGGCATAGGTCCGGACGCTGCCCGGCGCGGTCGTGGCGGAAGCGGAAACCGGCTTCTCGCCATTCAGGAAATCGGGATGGACGATGCGGCCCATATGCCAGAGCTGGCAGATGATCTTGCCACCGGCTTGGTGGACCTGTTCGATCACGGGTTTCCATGCTTCGGTCTGTGCCTCGTTCCAGATGCCAGGCGCAAATGGTGTGCCGAGGCCTTGCTGGCTGATTCCAGTCGCTTCCGAAATGATCAGACCGGCGCCGGCGCGCTGGGCATAATATTCGCCCATGATCGGCGTCGGAACATGTTCCATGGTTGAACGGCAACGGGTGAGGGGGGCCATGAACATGCGATTCGGGGCCTCGATGGCGCCAATGGAGATCGGGTCGAACAATGTGGTCAAGATGGAATTCCCTGAATCAAGCGGCTTGAATTGTTAATCAGACAGTTAAGAGACCGCAGGGCCAAATGCAATGGTTTGAAACCAAGCAATTTCTGTCTATATTGATAGCTCTGATTTCAAAGGAACTCCCATGACCGCATCGCTTCCTGAAGATCCCACCCTGGATGAGGTCCGCGCCTTTCTCGCGCCCGAGCTGGCGGCGCAAGCGGCGTTTGACGGCTGGAACGAGACGGCCGTGCTGGCCGCTGCTGACCTTGCCGGTATCGATGCCGATCTTGCCAGACTCGCCTTTAACGAAGGCCCGGTGGACATGATCGACGCTTGGTTTCAGGCGGTTGATGCGCAGATGGCGGCGAAATATAGCGCCGATGAGCTGGCAGCGATGAAAGTGCGGCAACGGATCAAGGCGCTGGTCGAAGCGCGACTGGAAGCATTGGAGGCTGATCGCGAAGGTTTGCGGCGGGCTCTGGCGATCCTAGCGGCGCCGCCGCATGTGCGCCGGGCCGCGAAAATGGGCTGGCGGGCGGCGGACCGGATGTGGCGGCTCGCCGGAGATACCGCCACCGACTATAATCATTATAGCAAAAGAACCCTGTTATCTGGGGTCTATGGCAGCACAATCAGTGTCTTTCTTGACGATGAAAGCGAAGATTTTGTCGAAACCCGTGCCTTTCTGGACCGTAGAATCGAAAATATAATGCAGTTCGAGAAGGTCAAGGCCAAGGTCACGGGCCGGGGTGGCGATCGCTTCAGCATGGCGCGCTTTGTCGGCCGGTTGCGCTATCGGGGGGCCTGACACGGCATAGCGCTGTAATTGGTTGGAGTTTGCCACCACCGGCGGAGCATAATCTGACAAAAAGACTCGCCAAGCCTAATCAATATTGATAATCAATCGCAATTAGAAAGGCTGCGTTGCGATTTATGCAAACACCCACAACCCTGGACCAGCTGTCCCTCAAGCAAAGCGCTGAAGTCGTGGCGATTGACTGGGCGGCCATTTCCGACAACGAGGGTCGGCGTTTGCGGGCGCTCGGCATCGACAAAGGCGTGTCGGTTGAAAAGCTTTACAGGGGTATGTTCGGGATGAATGACCCAATCGCCCTGAAAGTCGGGCGGATGATGATCGCCGTGCGCAAGTCGCATGCCAAGGCAATATCGGTTTGCCCCGTTGCGGTGACGACCCCCGCCTGATTGATGTCAGAACTCGCTCCTCTCATTGTCCTCGCGGGCAACCCCAATTCGGGCAAAAGCGCCTTGTTCAACGCGCTCACCGGCGCGCGGCAGAAGATCGCCAATTACCCGGGTGTCACGGTCGAACGCAAATCCGGTCATTTCAGCTTTGCCGATGGCCGGCCTGCGGAACTGGTCGACTTGCCGGGCAGCTACAGCCTCGATCCGACCAGCCCCGATGAGGAAGTAACGCGCAGCGTCGTCATGGGTTTGCAGAAAGGCGAACGCCGCCCCGACGTGATCATCCTGGTGCTCGACGCCGCCAATCTCGACAATCATTTGCGCTTTGCGCTCGAAGTCATCGCGCTTGGCCAGCCGGTCGTCGTGGCGCTCAACATGATGGATCTGGCGGAGCGCGACGGGCTGACGCTCGATCCGGCGAAGCTGGAGCAGGCTCTGGGCGTGCCCGTGATCCCGACCGTAGCCGTACGGCGACGCGGTCTCGAAGATTTGTCCGCTGCGGTGGAAAACCGCCTCCTGCACAAGCCCGAAAATATCGAACCGGTCGTTGCCAAGGATCGCGATCGGGGCCTGAGCAAACAGGCAAAGCGGATTGCCAATCTGGCGGTGGTTTCCGAAACCGCCGGCCGGCGCTGGTCGGAGCGGGCCGACCGGCTCTTTCTGCACCCGTTCGCCGGGCCGATCATCCTGTTCGCGGTTCTGTTCGTGATGTTCCAGGCGGTCTTTGCCTGGTCGGAGGCACCGATCGGCCTGATCGAAAGCGCCAGTGAATGGGTGGCTGCCGGGGTCGAGGCCAATCTGCCGCCGGGATTCCTCCGCGACTTTATCATCGAAGGCGCGATCGGCGGCGTGGGTTCGGTGGTCGTGTTCCTGCCACAGATCCTGATCCTGTTCCTGTTCATCCTGTTGCTCGAAGCCAGCGGTTACATGACTCGCGCCGCCTTCATCATGGACCGGATGATGGCCAGCGTCGGCCTGTCCGGACGCAGCTTCATTCCTCTATTGTCCTCCTTTGCCTGCGCCATACCCGGGATCATGGCAACGCGTAGCATTTCCGATCCGAAGGACCGGCTGACGACGATACTGGTCGCGCCGCTGATGACCTGTTCGGCCCGCCTGCCAGTCTACGCGATCATCATCGGCGCGTTCATCCCGCCGACCCAGGTCGGGCCCGGCATCGGGCTGCAGGGTCTGGTGCTGTTCGGCCTCTATGTCTTTGGCATTGTCGGCGCGATGATCGTCGCGCTGGTGCTGCGCAGCACGGTGACCAAGGGCCCGAATAGCGGCTTCCTGATGGAAATGCCGAAATATCAGCTTCCCCTGATGAAAGACATATTGATCGGTCTGTGGCAGCGCGCCTGGATTTTCCTGCGCCGCGCCGGCACGATCATCTTCGGCGCGACCGTCGTCCTTTGGCTGCTGCTGACCTTTCCGAAAGTGCCGGAGGACAGCGCGATGAGCCAGGTCGATTATAGTGTGGCCGGGCGGATCGCCAATGTCATCGCGCCGGTCGTCGAACCAATCGGCTTCAATCGCGATATCGCGCTCGCGCTGATCCCGGCGATGGCGGCGCGCGAAGTGGCGGTAGCGGCATTGGCCACCACCTACGCGATTGATGCACCGGACGAGGAAGCAGAGGCCAAATCCCTGACCGAGCGCCTGCAAAGCCGCTGGTCGCTGCCGACCGCGCTGGCCTTTCTCGCCTGGTTTGTCTTTGCGCCGCAATGCATCTCGACGATCGCGGTCACCCGCCGCGAAACCAACGGCTGGCGATGGCCGGCGTTCATGGTCGCCTATCTTTTTACGCTCGCTTATGTCGCGGCCGGTATTACATATTGGAGTGCCGTCGCCCTCGGTCTATAGAGTCCTCAAGAATCGATAATCACGCATATTTTTTGGGGAATTTGAAATGGCGGGCGGCATCAACAAAGTCATCATCGTAGGAAATCTGGGCAAGGATCCGGAAGTGCGCACCTTTGCCAATGGCGGCAAAGTGTGCAATTTCAGCGTTGCGACATCGGAAAGCTGGAAAGACAAGCAGAGCGGCGAGCGCAAGGAAAAGACCGAGTGGCACAATATCTCGATCTATAACGAAGGCCTTGCCGGGGTCGCCGAAAAATATCTGCGCAAGGGCAGCAAGGTCTATCTCGAAGGCAAGCTGCAGACCCGCAAATGGCAGGACCAGTCCGGCAATGACCGTTATTCGACCGATGTCGTACTGCAGGGCTTTGACGCGAAAATGGAAATGCTCGACAGCAAGCCAGGCGGCGGTGGCCAGGGTGGCGGTTCCAACGATGGCTGGGGCGGCGGTCAAGGCGGCGGCGCACCTTCCGGCGGCGGTGGCGGCAACGATAGCTGGGGCCAGACCGGTGGCGGTTCCGGCGGCGGCCAGGGCGGCGGCGCTTTTGACAGTGATCTGGACGACGACGTTCCGTTCTAGGCTATTAGGGCCTATGCGAAATCAGAAACGTCCGCTTTCTTTCGAAAGCGGACGTTTTTTTCATGCAACTTGAAAGCGGTCGTAGCAATCAATCGTCTCCTGGCCGTTCAATTGTTGGTCCAAGATCATTGATGACGGTACGAGCATCAAATACCCGGTCGCCATTTTTCGGCATTTTTCCCTTGCCCATCTTGATCTCGGCCTGTGCCTTGAATTTTTCGACCGTGCGCACATCGACATCATAGGACCAGAAGCGGCTGGTGCCATAAGGATGCCAAAGCACCCAGTCATTGCCGGCATAATAGCTCCAATGGGGTCGCCAATAGTCATAATAGGACCCGTATCTGGTGACTCGCGGATAGCGGTCGATATAGGTTCGCCGGTCGGCTTCTGTGGTATGGTCAATCAGAACGAACCAGTCATCGCCATTCTGGATGGTCAATTCCGCTGCGCGAAACAGCAGATAGCTCTCGACCCGGTCTTGCGAGGTCAGGGTGTTGCCTTCAAAATCGACCTGGTAGCGATTATTGCCGAGCCTTGTGTCTGAATAGCCGCCAGCCACTTTCTGACCGGATATATTGGGCTGATAGGGCGTCGCCGTCATGCAGGCGAACAGCATCAGGGTCAGCATCAACGCCGCGCCCCTTGCCGCCAATTTGCTCATGTTTGATTGTGATAACATTGCATCATCTCCGTTTGGTTCTGTCGGAAAGCTGCCGCTCTCGTTGCAATCCCGCCCGAATCTTTCGCTTTGCATCGCAAGGCAAACCATCCGGGCGGGGCATTTTTGCCGCTAGCTGACCTGTTAATTCACGCTATCAGCAGGAAGGGCATATTCGTGGATGAAGTTGATGATCGCCCGGGCATCATCCGCTGCTTGCGAAAATACCGAGATCGAACCGCTACCGCTAAAGTCCACGCTACCGAAGATCGTTTCATAGACGTTGATCACGGTTGGTACCCAGGATCCGTCGGGTTGCTGGACCAACACTTCCGCCGTGATAGCGCCATACGTATCGGACCGGTCATAAGAGAATTCGCTATAGTCAAAGGCCGAATAGCTCACATCACCGGTTTTCTCGATATTGATCCCGAGAAAGGCGTTGAGATAGGCGACTTCATCGATCGAAAACGAACCCGACTTGTCTGTCGCGGCAGCCGCGAACGATGTCGCCGATGCCAGGTCTTCCACCGTCAGGACGCCATCAACCAGATGGTCAAATTCGGTGCCCGGCAGATCGTTTACACCGGGGATGGTTCCCGTGGTCATCAGCGCTACATAGATGGCCAGATTCTCCAGCGGAGAGTCAATCGTCTTGGCGACGCCATCGACAGTCACCACCAACCGGCCAGCAGCGTCGAGAGAAAGATCGGTTGCGCTATTCAGCATGGTGATAACCTCTTCAGCCCGGCGATCCAGAACTTGTGTTGGCGCCCGGCCCACGTTCAACCGGCCCAGTTCGACTTCGGTTGCCAGCGTTGGATCAATGGGCGCGCCTTCTTCGTCCAGCGGGATCGGATTGCCGTTTGCATCGACCGGCTGAACAAACCCGGCCTCATTCAGGATCGGGACGCCGTTGTCATCGCGCAGGATGACATACATATCACCATAGAGGTCGCCTCTGGCGCTTCCCGCCGTCGAAGGCTTTTCTCCGCGGTCATTTTTTCCGCCGCCGCCGCCAGCCCAAGCAGGCTTGTCCGAATCCTCGTCTCCCTCTTCGGCGCTGCCGGTCACGTCGCGAAAGATATCTTCCAGACTATCATGGCCGCCTTTCTGTCCTTTGCCTTTCTCACCAGACGCCCCGCCTTTGCCGCCTTGCTGACCCTTTGATCCGTGGTCACTGTCCTGATCGCTATGATCGGTCGAACCGCTGTCGTGGCCTCCGCCATGGCTGTCCTGAATAGCTGCATTGGCGGCATTGGCTGACCCAAATGGCGCCGCGCCCAGTGCCAATATGCCAGCCATTGCGGTGGTAAATGAAAGTTTTTTGAAGGATGTATTTTTGTTTGATTTCTGCATGATAAGCTCCTTTATTTATGTTTACCGTTTTAGATTAATGACCGTGGGTCGTGTGTCTCTAAGGAATGATACTTACATGGCTGTAAGTACGGAATTCTCACAGTTTGAACGTGATTGCGATGCGGAAAAGATTCTCGCTATTGTCGAATCGGTCGACCGATTGGTCAGCCTCGATGTCGAAAGCGCCATAGTCGGTATGCGTATAGTCAAACCGCAATCGCGTGCTCGAACTGACACCCAGTTCCACGCCTCCGCCAAAGCGGGTGCCGGTTTCCCAATTTTTTTCGCGGACCTCGACGTTGCGGGTGGAAAACTGGGTGTCAAATTTGGTCCGGACGACACCAATGCGACCGTAAAGCAGCGCTGTATTGCTGATCTGATAACCCAGCCTTGCACTGCTTCCATATGAATATTCGTGCTCGGTAGAGAAGATTCTGCCCGTAGGGTCGCGCTCGATATTCCAGTCGATATTGGAAATATCCGCGTCGATTTCCGCGCCAAGATAGAATTTTTTCCAGAGGACCCCCCCCGCCAGCCAGCAGACCGAAAATCGGTCCGGCGCTACTCCGCGAGATATCGATTGGTACGCCGCCGGACCGGAATCCGAAATTCTCGCTGATCAGCGATCCGTGACCAAATTGGACACCGGCATAGACGCCGGAAAAATCATGCGCAGGCTTGTCGGTTTCAGGCTTGGCACCAAGGCGAAAGCCGATGCCAATGCGGAACTGATTTTCACTATTGGAGAAATTGTCGAAATCTCCCTGGCCGGTGGGCACATCATAGTCACCGTAAGAAGCCAGCGAATATTCCGCGCGGACGAAACCGTGCGATCCAAAGCCGGCATCCATGCCCAGTCCGAATCCAAGACCGGTTTCCCGTTCGCTGATATCGGCAGAGCTGGCCGGATGCTCATAGAGCGTCCGGAACCGGCTGGAGACGACGCCAAAGCGGCCATAGACAAGGTCGGCGCCAGCGTTGACATAGCCAAGCCGCAGGCTTGCCCCGAAACTGTCTTTCTTTTCCACAGAAAACACCCGGCTGGCGATATGATTCCATTCCGGCCCGGCGAGTTGCCCCTCTACTTCCAGTCCCAGATAAATTGGTCCGGTGACGAATCCATAGCCGGCTGCGGCAACAACCGCGGCGCCATCATCGCCGAAATCTGCGGTGTTGCTGCCGCCATTTCCGCGCGGGCCGTCAAGGCCGGTGGTCAGAGTGCCGTGGCTGAACAATAATGCCCCGTAGCCGCCGCCAGGACCGGATTGGCTGGACCATGGCAATCGGTTGGCATCCCAATTCTTGCGCGGTTGCAACTGCGCGCCAAGCCTCAGGAACAGCCGGTTTTCAGCATAATCGAAACCGGCCCGATTGGATGTTCGCTGGGCGTAATCATAGTCGACACCAAGATAGATCCGCTTGTCGAGCCAATATCGTGCCCACAGTCCGGTGGAGGTGACAAATTCGGATCGCGACTCGCCGATATAGTCATAATGCGATCCACCGAGACTGGCACCCGCAGTCAATCTGGGCGTGTTTATGGCGCGCAGGGACAATTGACCGTTGGTTAGGATATAAGCGGATGCACCGGGCAGGGTGGTTTCCTCCACTGTGCGGTCGACGCGGACAGTAGCGGCAATCCCGGTTGGATCTTGCCAGTCGAGTAGCGCTCCAAAATCAAGGATGCTGACATCGCGCAACAACGGACTGTCGTAATTTTGTTCCGATATGCCAGCGTAGATTTCGGCGCTCAATTGGGGAGAAAATTTATGGCGCAGACCGAGCGCAGCCGAATAGCCATCGGAACTTCGTGCAAAGCCGAAATCGTCAAAATCATCATCATAGCGGCGGTCATCATAGGCCGCCTGAACGAAGATATCTGTGCCCGATGATAGTTTATAGCCAAGCCGTCCGCCCACTTCATAGTGGACCCGGTCACGGTCATCATTGTTGATCGTGCCGAATGTCGATGGAATGTCGGAAAAATTGAGATCGGTAATGGTTCCCGCCAGGCGGACCGATATATCGCCCTGGTTCCACAGCAGACCGGCAAAACCATAGCCACGCTGATATTCGGTCGGGTTCAGGCCGTTGACATCTTCAGGTGATGAACGGTTTTCATGATCCCAGCGATAGTCCCCGCCACCGACTATGGTCAGCCCGGATGACAAACGCGCACGGCTGTTCAGGCCGATCTGCCAATCATCATAATTTTCCGCGCTGTTGCTTTTATAGCGGCCGATTTCACCGCGGCCGGTGACGGATATCTGGTAATCCTCGCCCTTCGCCAGAATGTCCAGCCTCGGCCTGGCGATGCCGATCAGATCATCAACTTCGTCATTTTGCGTGGCAAAGATATTGTCGAGATAGCCAAGCGCCAGATCAAGTTGTGCATCCACGGTTATGCTATCGGCCGCAGCCGCTTTTTCTGGCGTGGCCTCTTCTTCCAGATTCGGTGCCTGGGTTTCGGTTTGTGCCAGCGCCTGACCGCTCATGCCGGCCAACAGGCAGAATAGGGAAATCCCGCAGCTATGCTTAAATCGTGAATAATCCATTGTATTGTCCCCCTTTTGTTGGGGCAAGAAATAGCGGGACTGGCTTTTCTTCCTATACGTAAATGACCCGATTGTTTTGCAAGAGGCCAGTCGGATAGATTTTGGGCTCAAGCAAAGGAGCTCGTGATGTACAAAGCAATTCTCATTCCCGGTGCCGCGTTGATAATGTTTACCGCAGCGCCCCTCACTCCGGCCAGCGCCGCCGCTGCAGACGCGGTGTTGGCGGATCAACCATCCTCAAGCCGCCCGTCGCCCCCGACTCCATCGCGAACCGGTTCGCCGGACGTAAAGCCCGACGGCGTTCAGGACATGCTGCAGACCCGGGATCGGTTGCAGGATCGCGATTGCGATCAGACAAAAGACTGCGAACCCGTTCTGGATGGTCAGGATGAACCGGATCAAGATCGCGACCGCGATCGCATTATCGATTCCGAAGCGGAGCAGGATCGCGACCGGGATCAGGACAAACTGCACGAACCGGGGGCGGCATAGGTCCGGCGCCCTTTAGAAACAGGAGCAAGATATCATGCAAAGAAAATATATTGCTGCGTGCATCGCAGGCACATTTCTATTGGCCGGATGCGCCGGACATATGCACTCACCCTATCGGGACGGACGCGCGCCAATAGGCCTGCAAATCTCGTTCATCGCCAATGCCCCGCCACCGCCGCGCCGGGTCAGCATTCCTCCGCGGCCGGTGGTCGGGGCGGTCTGGATTGACGGTTATTGGGACTGGACCGGTGTCCGGTTCGTCTGGGTCGACGGCTTCTGGGACCGCAATCCGCCGCGCAACCGAATATGGGAAAGAAGCCGCTGGGTGCACAGCAAGCAAGGCTGGTATCGAACACCCGGTCGCTGGCGGGAACGGTGAAGATAGGCATAGAGATAGCTTTTTCCTCGGTCGCAAAAGCGCTCATTGGTTGTAAATGGTTTGGATATTTGAGTTGCCAAGGCGCGCTGCGCACCCTTTGCGAGCGTCACAATCCGCTATAATTTATGCCCGGTCCGGTCGCGCTTGGTATCGAGATAAAATTCATTGTGCGGATTGGCGGCGATCCTGACCGGCAGGCGCTCTTCCACGGTCACGCCGGATGCTTCCAATCCTTCCACTTTTTCCGGATTGTTGGTCAGCAATTTGACCTTCGCTATGTTGAGCAATTGCAGCATCCGGGCGGCAATCGAAAAATCCCGCGCATCGATAGCAAAACCCAGCCGCTGATTGGCGTCAACCGTGTCAAAGCCCTGATCCTGCAAAGCATAAGCGCGCAATTTATTGATCAGGCCAATGCCGCGGCCTTCCTGCCGCAGATAGAGCAGCACGCCCCAGCTGGCCTCTCCCATCTGTTCCAGCGCAGCGTGCAATTGCGGGCCGCAGTCGCATTTCAGGCTGCCGAGCACATCGCCGGTCAGGCATTCGCTGTGCAGGCGGACGACCGGGGTGCTGCTGTCGCGCTTGCCGACGACCAGCGCGATATGGTCGGTGGCATCGGCATCACTGCGAAAGCCGTAAATATGCGCTTCGGCATTGGCCGCGACCGGCAGCCGGGCATGGGCGCTGATCGTCAGGGCAGTGGAATCGGCATAGGCCGCGACATCCTCTGCCAGGGCAATATCCTCCGCATCATCGACGATCAGAAAGGCGGGCAGCAGACCGGCTTGCCGCGCCAGTTCCATCGCCGCCATCGCGGCTGGCGGGTTGGTCAGCGTTTCGCTGCGAAACGGACCCTTCATCGGATATTGCATGTCGAGCACCGGATCGACGATGGCGACAATCTCTGCCGCTGTGACCGGTGCGGGCAGGCTGATCTGGATCGGCAGATTCGGGTCGGCCGCAGCAAACTGGTTGAGCAATTTGAGCGTCGCCGCGCGGCTGGCGGAGATCAGCAGCGAGACGGTGCCGGACGAGGGCAGGGCCTCCGCCAGATTACCGGTTTCCACCGGCAGCAGATTCAGCCGCTTGCTATCCGCTTCGACGCCGACCGGCCAGCCCCGGCGCAGCGCATCAATCGCGCGGGCCGCTCGGCGAGCGGCAGCCTTTCGGGGCCCATCTACCTTACCGGCCCCATCGAGAGGCGCTGCGTTCAAAATTTGAATTCCGTGATCAGTGGCGCGTGATCCGATGGCTTGCCCCAGCTGCGCGCGTCTTCGAGGACCGAATGGCTGATCGCCTTGCCTTCCAGTTCCGGGCTGACCCAGACATGGTCGAGCCGGCGGCCCTTGTCAGACGCCCGCCAGTCCTTGGCGCGATAGCTCCACCAGGTGAACAGGCGCTCCGGATCGGGAACCAGCTTGCGACCGACATCGACCCAGCCATGCGCATCGCGCATCTTGTAGAGATGGTCGATCTCGATCTGGGTGTGGCTGACGACTTTGAGCAAGGCCTTGTGGCTCCAGACATCGGACGGCAGTGGCGCGACGTTGAAATCGCCCAGCAGGATCGTCGGTTCCTTGAGATTTGCGGACCATTCAGTCATCCGGCCAAAGAAATCGAGCTTCTGACCGAATTTCGGATTTTGCTCGCGGTCGGCGATTTCGCCGCCTGCGGGAATATAGACATTCTCGATTCTGACACCATTTTGCAGCACCGCGCCGACATGGCGGGCTTCGCCATTGTCCTGCCAGTCAAATCGTTCATCCTTGTGCAGCGGTATGCGGCTGATGATGGCAACGCCATGGTGCATCGGCTGGCCGTTCAGAATCATATGATTATAGCCGAGGCGCCGGAACATCCCTTCGGGAAATTGGTCATCGCGCACCTTGGTTTCCTGCAGGCACAGGACATCGGGTGCTTCCTCGGTCAGAAAGCGCTCGACGATGTCGAGACGGGCACGGACGCTGTTAATATTCCAGCTGACGATTTTCAGGGTATCACTCATGCCGAGACTGATAGCCACGCTCGCACAGAAACCCAAGCGCAAAGGCAATCGAGATGTTCGGTAATTTTGCTGGGTCGAGAAAGTAAAACCCCCACCTCCGGGGGCATTAAGGAGGTGGGGGCTAACTCGCGTTCGTCACGCATAGAATGGGTAGAGACTTGTTTCATCAGGTAACAGGGGGGAAAACCTGAGTGTCTCTTCGCATCCTGTAGTTGGTTATAGGCCGGTATTTCTGTCGCGAATATGAACGGAATACATATCATTTTCTGCTGATCGGCAGTCCGTCTCGGTTCATCGCTTGGCGCGGCTTTTTCTCCGCGGATCGTCCCAGTTGAAACTTCTATTGGAGACCGGAACCCCGAATTTCTGATTGGAAAGCCGGATCGACGTGCGATTATTTTTCGAATCGAGTGACACCCAGCCGTCCAGCTTCAGCCCGCCAGGCGCACCGGCTTTTTTGCTGAAAACCATGGTGATGATACCATATTCCGGGCGTTTCGGATCGCTGACCTCGACGCTCAACACCGCCGGATTGCGAGTCGGAACGATTTTGCCATATTTTGACAGGTCCCGTTCCGGGTTGAGCAGCGCCGCCAGCGGGCTGTTGCTGATCGGCCAGCGCTGGACCTGATTCACGTCATAGTCGATCAGCGTCAGGGCTTTTCCGTCGCCGACGATCAGCAGATTGGCTTCCTTCTGATATTGAAAGCGAATTTTCCCGGGTTGCTTGATGATCAGCGTCCCGGTCAGCAACTGGCCGCCGCGATCGGTCTGGCTGAAATTCGCGGTCATCGTCGACATCGAACGCAAATGGGTCGAAATTTTCGACAGACTGTCGGTCGGGCTTTGCTGGGCGGTGGCCGGCAGGCTGGCGGTCAGGGCCAGCGGCGCAGCGATCAAGGCGAAACCATATTTCAACATTAAGAAAACTCCAGATTATCCAGATACCCGCCTAGCCAGTGGCGATTGAACAGTGGCTTAATCAGTCTGTCAGCAAAAAAGGCTAGAGCGGTTCGCCATTCTGATCGCGCAGCACTTCGCGGCGGCCGATATGGTTGGGCGCGCTGATGAAATCATCCTCTTCCATCCGGTCGATGATCCGGGCGGCGGTATTATAGCCGATCCGCAACTGCCGCTGCAGCCAGCTGGTCGAAACTTTCTGGCTCTCGAAGACAATCTGGCAGGCCTGCGTATATTGCCGGTCTTCCTTGCTGTCGCTCAGATCAGCACCGTCGAGGGCAAAGCTGCCATCTTCGGGTTCTTCGGTCACCGCCTGGATATAATCCGGCGTTCCCTGCGAACGCCAGTGATCGGCGACCCGCCGCACTTCGTCATCGGAAACGAACGGCCCGTGGACCCGGGTCAATTGCTTGCCGCCGGGCATGTACAGCATATCGCCCTTGCCGAGCAGCTGTTCTGCGCCCTGTTCTCCCAAAATCGTCCGCGAATCGATTTTCGAGGTCACGTGAAAGCTGATCCGGGTCGGCAGATTGGCCTTGATGACGCCGGTGATGACATCGACCGATGGCCGCTGGGTTGCCATGATCAGGTGAATGCCCGCCGCACGCGCCTTTTGCGCGAGCCGCTGGATCAGAAATTCGACTTCCTTGCCCGCGGTCATCATCAGGTCGGCAAGCTCGTCGACGATGATCACGATCTGCGGCAGCACTTCATAATCGAGCTGCTCTTCCTCGTAGATCGGTCGCGATGTTTCGGGGTCATAGCCAGTCTGGACACGGCGGCCGAGCGGCTGGCCCTTGGCCTTGGCACTCTTCACCTTGTCGTTGTAATTGGCCAGATTTCGCACCGAAAGCGAGGACATCATCCGATAGCGTTCCTCCATCTGCTCGACTGCCCATTTCAGGGCGCGAATGGCCTTGGCCGGTTCGGTGACAACCGGGGATAGGAGATGCGGAATATCGTCATAGGTGCTGAGTTCGAGCATCTTCGGATCGATCATGATCATCTTGCACTCGTCCGGCGTCAGCCGATAGAGCAGCGACAGGATCATGCAGTTCAGGCCGACCGATTTACCCGAACCGGTGGTGCCGGCGACGAGCAGATGCGGCATCGGCGCCAGATCGGCGATGACCGGATCGCCGGAGATATTCTTGCCCAATATGATCGGCAGCTTGCCGGTCTGTTCGGCGAAACTGTCGCTACCAACCATCTCGTGCAGCACAACCATCTCGCGGGTGGCATTGGGCAATTCTATGCCCATGACGGTGCGTCCGGGAATCGCGGCGACGCGCGCCGACAGCGCCGACATGTTGCGGGCAATATCCTCGGCCAGCTGGATCACCCGGCTCGCCTTGATGCCCGGCGCCGGTTCCAGTTCATACATGGTGACCACCGGCCCCGGCCGGACCGCGTTGATCGTGCCCTTGACGTGGAAATCATCGAGCACGGATTCGAGCAGGCGAGCGTTGCGTTCGAGGCCGGCCTTGTCGATCACATTGTTATTCTGTGGCGGCGCAGGGGTCAGCAGGTCGAGCGACGGCAGCACATAAGGCCCGAAAAAATCACCCTGCTTGCCTTTGCTGACGCCAGCCTTTTTCGGCGGCAAGGCACGATCACTGATCTCCGGCGGTGGCCGGTTGTCGGGCATTACCGATTTGCGCGGAGCGGGCTCTTTCTTGGCCTTGGCAACGCCGGACCGATCCGGTTCGATCACCAGGCCGCCTTCTTTCTGGGCAAAGGGACTTTTTACCGACGGAATTTTCAAAGTTGTTCCGGAAAACAGCGGTCTGTCGAGGCGCAAGCTGCTATAGCCGAGGGCAAGGCCGCTAGCCATGGTCAGGGCGATCAGGGCACCGGAAATCAGGCCGCTCCAGCTGGCAGACAAGGCGTTGAGACCGGCATTGATAGCGTTTGCAAACAGCATGCTGGCGAGTCCGCCAAGGCCCGAGGGCAATTCCATTTGCGAATCCGGGAACCATAAGGCCAGACCGGTGCCGACCAGCAAGGCTGCGAGCAGACACCACAGCAATTGCCGCTTCCAGCCCGGCTGTGGAATATCCCGCCAGAGCCGATTGGCCAGCAAAAGCAGCAGCGGCAGGAACAATATGACCGGCAAGCCGATCAGCAACAATAAAAGATCGGCCAGATAGGAGCCAAAAATGCCCATCCAGTTATGATCGACGCTGCCGGCAGAGGTGTTCAACGAAGGGTCGCTGGGGGAATAGCTGAGCAATGCCAGCAACAGAAATACTGTCGCCAGAAAGATCGCGATAGCCCCGATCAGGGCACCACTGCGCAACAGGCTGAGACGCATGATTTCGCGCCAGTTCGCTTCATTGGCTTTGTCCGCCATCATTTACTCCCGTGCGTCGCCCCAGCCGAAGGCGCGCATTAACTATCCGCTCCTTTGCGCGAATCGGGGACTCGCCGTCAAGTTTCTTGGCGTTATTTTACCGGATTTGCCTTTCCTTCCCTGCCGTCGATGCCTACCTATATCTCAATATTATGGCGCGGAAAGGCAGTCTCCATGGGATTTGATTCTCGGAATAGCGATATCATCATATTGGGCGCAGGCATGATTGGCCTGACTCAGGCGCTGACGCTGGCTGCCCATGGCTTGCGGGTCGCGATCATCGACCGAGCCGACCCGGCCGACCTGCTGAATCCGCAAAATGATGCCCGGGTTTCGGCGATCAACAGCGCCAGCTGGAAGATGTTTGATGCCATTGGCCTGGCCGACAAGTTGCGGCCGCATGGTTGTGATATCGAAAAGATACTGGTCAATGATGGACTGAAACCCGGCACTCTGGACTTTGTTCCGGGTGAAGGCGAAGGCCCGATGGGCATCATGGTCGAAAATGCGGTGCTTCGCCGGCTGTTGTTTGAAGCGGTTCAGGCCCATGACGGGATTGCGCTGCACCTGTCGGCACAAATTGCTACCTGTGATCGCAAGCAACATCTGGTCGACATAACGCTCGACAATGGCGAGCAGCTATCGGCTCCGTTGCTGATTGCGGCCGATGGCCGCGGCAGCCGGATGCGCGAGGAAGCCGGGATCATCATGGCGCACTGGCAATATGACCACAGCGCGATTGTCTGCAAGATCGCGCATGAAAAGCCGCATGGCAATACCGCCTATGAGCTGTTCTTTCCGTCCGGCCCCTTTGCCATCCTGCCGATGCTCGACGACGCGGAGGGCAGACACCGCTCGGCGGTTGTGTGGACGGTCTCGAGAAAAGACGGCCCCGCTTATGCCAAGATCAACCAGCGCGCCTTTGTCGCCGAAATGATGAAGAAAACCGGCGGCTTTCTCGGCGCAATCGAGCTGCTCACCGATCGCCCGACCTATCCGCTGGGTTTTCACCATAGTTCCCATCTGACCGCCGATCGTCTGGTGCTGATCGGCGATGCTGGCCATGGCATCCATCCGATCGCTGGGCAGGGGCTCAACCTGGGCTTGCGCGACGTCGCGGCGCTGACTGAATGTCTGGTCGAAGGGGCGCGAACCGGCCTTGATCTGGGCGATTCGCAGATATTGGCGCGCTATGATCGCTGGCGCAGTCTCGACAATATGATGGTGTCGGCGGCGACCGATCTGCTGACACGGCTGTTTGGCCTGCCGGGCGAAACCTCTTCGAAAATCCGGCGCATGGGCATTGGACTGGTCCAGCGGATTCCGCCGCTCAAGGCGCAATTCATGGCCGAGGCGAAGGGCGAGACCGGCGATCTGCCCAAATTGCTCCGGGGTGAGCTGGTCTAGGGTCTAGCGCGACCCCTGACCGTCATCGATCTTGATCACGGTTCCGGTCACCGCATCCGAAGACGGAGACACCAGAAACAGCAAGGTGCTGTCCATCTGCTCCGGCTGTCCCACGCGCTTGCGCGAGAAATGTACCGAAAAATCGCCAGCACGCTCAATCATGCCATCGGCCATGTCGGTGGCGAACAGGCCCGGCGCAATGCCGTTCACATTGATGTGAAATTTAGACCATTCGACTGCCAGCGTTTCGGTGACACGAACCACACCGGCCTTGGTTATTGAATAGAGGGCGGCCCCGCCACCGCTATAGCTAGTTGCTGCGATAGACGCGACATTGACGATCCGTCCGGGCGTTTTTTGGGCGATCAGCGGACGGGCAAACTCGTTCGACAAGATGAACACGCTGCGCAGATTTGTATCCAGAACATCGTCGATCAGCTCGATCGACATCCTTGTGGCATGTTCGGCATCGACGATCCCGGCGTTGTTCACCAGTATATCCGGCTGGCCCAAAGCTTCCGTCACGGCTGGAATGATCGCCTGCAGCTGGGCGGCGTCACGCACATCCAGCGCAAAGGCCTGGGCCGTGCCGCCATCCGCGGTGATTTCGGCGACCAGATCGTCGAGCTTGTCCTTGCGGCGAGCGGTGCAGGCGACTTTCGCGCCGCAGGCCGCCAGCACCTTGGCAAAGCGGCGTCCCAGACCAGCGGATGCACCGGTTACGATGGCGGTCCGTCCTGTGAGATCGATCGAAAAATTGACTGTGGTCATGGCCGGGCATCCTCTGCAAATTTTTGCCGGGGATGCCCGGAATGATCGGTCTAACGCAAGCGCTAATTTAGTTGTTCAGATCTGACTGCGCGATCGGAACAATCTTGATTTCGACCCGGCGGTTGGCTGCCCGTCCTGCCTCGGTGGCGTTGCTGGCGATCGGCTGGCTTTCACCATAGCCTCTTGTCGCCAGACGGGCGCGCTGGACGCCGCTGTTGGCAAGAAAATTGGCAACCGCTTCCGCGCGCCGTTCGGACAGCGACTGGTTATAGGCGTCGCTACCGGTGCTGTCGGTATGGCCGAGTACATCGACATAGCTCTTCTCATAGCGAGAAAGCGTATCGGCGACATTGGCCAAAGTGGTCTGAAAGCTGGGCTGGATCGCGCTGCTGTCGACTGGAAATGTGACATTGGACGGCATGTTGAGAATCAGATTGTCGCCTTCGCGAGTCACGTCAATACCGGTACCGGCAGTCTGTTCGCGAAGCTTCTTTTCCTGCTCGTCCATGTAATAGCCGATGCCCGCACCAGCGAGGCCACCAAGGCCGGCGCCAACGATCTTGGCGGTACGGTCATTTTTTCCGCCAAGCACATCGCCGAGCAGATAGCCGCCGACAACGCCGCCGAGGCCGCCGATGGCTGCCTTTGAAATGGTCCGGTTCCCGGTTTCGGGATCGGTCACGCAGCCGCTGGTTAGCGCCAAGGCACCAAGCGAAGCCGCTGCAATTATTGATCTGTTCATCCGCATGTTATTTTCCCTTTTTTTGGTTCTTTTTTCGATTGGCAATACGCCCCGCCAATCAGAAGCGTTCATTTAACCCAAGATAAATGAACGGCGACTGACAGCAAACTTGAGATTATGTAAAACTTACTGCTAAAGGGCTTATGGCATTTCGCCCTTTAAATGGACAATATGACACCCTTTCCCTGGTTTGATGTTGCGATCATAGTTGTGCTGGTGCTGATCAATGGCGTATTTGCCATGTCGGAACTGGCGATTGTTTCTGCGCGCAAGGCACAGCTCCACAGTCTGGCGGATCAGGGAAGCAGGCGCGCCAAAGCCGCCCTTCGCCTGGCCGGGGATCCCGGCAAATTTCTCTCTACCGTGCAAATTGGCATCACCCTGATCGGTATCATTGCCGGCGCATTTTCCGGAGCCAGCCTCGGCGGGCCGGTTGCGGAACGTTTGCAGGCGCTGGGCATGGGCCAGGAAACATCGATCACGGTCGGTTTCGTGCTGGTCATTGGCCTGACCACTTATGCCTCGCTGGTGGTTGGCGAACTGGTGCCAAAGCAGATTGCCTTGCGCTCTGCGGAACGAATCGCGCTGGCCATGGCCCAGCCGATGGAATTGCTGGCCCGTATTTCCGCGCCATTGGTCTGGCTGCTGGACAATAGCAGCGCGCTGATCTTTCGGATGATGCGGATGAAACGCGATCAGATCAGTCATGTGACCGCAGACGAATTGCAGATGGTTTTTGCCGAAGCGACGCGTTCCGGCGTCATCGAAGAGCATGAGCGCGCGGTGATGGCCGGAGTCGTGCGCCTGGCCGACCGCCCTATTCGCGAGGTGATGACCCCTCGGACCGAGATCGACTGGCTCGACATCGATGCGCAGCGCGAGGATATTCACAAGCTGCTGATGGAATCCCAGCACAGCCGCTTTCCCGTCGCCGAACATTCTGTCGACGAAATTCGCGGCGTGGTCCAGGCCCGCGATATCGTCGCGGCGCAACTGGGCGGCGAGGAACTGGACCTGCGCAAGCTGATGCGGCCGCTGGAAAAGGTGCCGGATCAGCTGGATGCGCTCGATGTGCTGGAAATATTGCGCGAAACCGAAGTGCCGATGATCCTGGTCCACGACGAATATGGCCATTTCGAAGGGATTGTGACGCCGAATGACCTGCTCAGCTCGATCGCCGGCGAATTTGTCTCCGACCAGGATGAAAAAACCCAGCGCAGCCTGATCGAGCGTGCGGACGGGAGCTTTCTGGTCTCCGGGGCGATGGCCATTGATGCGCTGGCCGAAAAGCTCAGTCTCCGGCTGTCAGAAGGCCGCGACTATGCGACGGTTGCCGGTCATGCCTTGGCGCAATTGCGCCATCTGCCCGAAGAAGGCGAAAGCTTTGAAGATCAGGACTGGATATTCGAGATTGTCGATATGGATGGCCGCAAGATCGACAAGCTGATTGTCCGGGCGAGCAACCCCGATATCGATTGACGAGGTTCAGACCCTAGAGCTTGCCGTATTTCTTCTCGAAACCGGCGATATCATCCTTGGCCAGGAATTTGGCCTGATCGATCCAGGCGTCTCTCGTGATCCGTCCGCTGAACGTATCGAGATATGGATCGACCTCGGCAATTTCAGCCTCTTTCCAGTCGGCAATCTGGTCAAACCGGGTTACGCCAAGCGTGATCAGCAGCTTGTTCAGCTTCGGACCAACGCCCTTGATAAGACGCAGATTGTCCGGCTCTCCGACCGCCGCCGGTATGTCGGGCTTGCCGGCGGTTGGCGTGTCGTCCGCTGCTGTTTCAGCCTCTGTCGTTACCACCAGCTTGACCGGGGCTACAGGTTCAGCGGCGGCAGGCTCGACAACCGGTTCGGGCGGCAGTGAGGGCTCTGGCACCGGCATAGCTGCCGCAGGCTTGACGACCGCTTCGGGCTTTGGCGCTGGCTTCGGCACAGCTGCCGCTGGCGGGGATGGTTCGGGATGGGCTTCTGTCGGCTGGACCGGCTCGCCGGCTTTTTCGAGCAGGCCGTCATTGGCGTCAAAATTATCGACGGCGGATGCTTCCCGGCCGGTTGCAGCCCAGATCCAGAAAGCCGTGACGACACCGATCAGCAGTGCAATCAGGTATAACAGCCAATTGGCCGAAATCATCGTAATCATTGTCTCAAAACCCCGTTCTGAATTCTGTCCATCGCCACGATTGGCTAATAATTTTTGTCGTTGCGACCCCAGATGAACCAGCCAATAGCGAGGCCAATCGCAAAAGTGACGAGCAGGAGCAACAGATTTTCAAGCAAAAGCGGCATGGATGAACTTTGCTGTGGCGCTTTTGCATCAATTTGTGACGGACTGCTTGCGGCGGCGATCCGGATAGCAATTCGGCGATTCTGCGCATCGGCGGCAGCATCCGAACCGGTTACCAGCGGCTGCGTCGATCCAAAGGCTTTCGCGGTGATCAGAGCTTCCGGGATGCCGCGTTCGACCAATCCCGCCTTGATCCGATCGGCCCGCTCTTGCGACATGATGAGGTTGACTTCGCTATCGCCATTGTCGTCGGTATGGCCTTCGACCGTGATCGACAGTCCCGCGCAAGCCTGCAAAGCTGCGCTGAGCTGGTCGAGAATCTGCTTGGTTTCCAGCGACAGATAGGCGCTGCCGGAGCGGAAGCTGATGCCTTTGGTTTCGATAATCTTGTCGACATCGGCCTGGCATTTGGCGACTCTATCCTTATCGGCAGCGGTCGAGACTGATGCGGCGGTGCCCTCGGCTGTTTCGACGGCTTCCCCGGCTTGCCAGCTCGCGCCGGAGATGCCCGGGATCGCCATGACCACGTTCAGTGCGTCCTGTTTTACCTCATCGGTCACTGCGCCACCCAGAATGGCACCGCGGGACAGGGGATCGCGACCCAGGCTGACGCTGGCACCATCCAGTCCCCGCGCGGCCAGTTCTGTCTGCGCCTTTTGCTCCAGACCGGAGATGAATTTTTCACCGGTTGCAGCATGGCCTACCAGCGCCAAAATCAATGTCGCCGCCGCACCGGTTAAAATTTTGCTTCCGATTTTCATTAGCTAACCTCAGTCCCTTTTTCGGTGGATTGCCACTGCTCGAAATATTTCATCAAAATGACGGAAATTGATGGCTGAGTCCAGTTGCTAGCCGCCTGTACATAGGCGTGGGCAGTAAAAATATCCCTATATGAAACAAAATGCAGCTATCTATGGTTAATTTAGCCGGATTTGTCGGTTGGACAGCTGCAATTGCCTTGGTTGCTGCGGTTGTACCGAGCCTGTTCGGCCCAAGCTGACGGTGCAGGCAATGCACTTCATGATCGCTGTTGCCGGTGTTGCGGTCAGGCTTTTGTGCGTTTGAAATTTGCTCGGCATTACCCCGAAATTTCTATTCCCGCCGAGAGTTGGAGGATTAATGCACCCCATCATATGATGGGGTGCATTAATCCGTTGAAGCCGGTTTAGAAGCCGAAGCCAAAGGAAAATCCGACCGCGGTTTCGGCCAGATGGATATTCGCTTCGCCGCCGCCAAAGGGCGCGGGAATCGAGCCGGACCCGTTCACGGTCTGGCGCGGCGCCCGCATCGCATAGCCGGTGATTTCGAAATTTTCCGATGGCTTGAACGTTGCACCGACCGTGAAGTGATCGCGTACGACGCCGGGCGCGAGCACGTTGAGCAAGGTCTCCGATTGCGGGATCGGGTTGGCGGAACGGCCATAGCCGGCGCGCAGGGCAAGCTTGTCGCTAGCCTGATAGACCGCGCCGAATTTCCACACATCGATATCATCCCAGCCGAAGCCGGGGCCGTCATCCGCGCCGAAGGGCTTGCCCTGCAGCAGCGCCTCAATCGGGTTTCCAACCGAGTTGACATGGGAATATTCGATATGTTTGAAATCTGCGCCCAGGGTAAGCTTTGGCGTCGCGTCTACCGAAACGCCCACGCCCCAGGATGCCGGCATGTCAAAGCCGCCCTGTTCCGCGAACAGCCCGGCATAGCGGTCGAACTTGGTGGTCCAGACTTTCGACTGGTAAAAGGCACCGAGGCGCAGATTGTCGCCAAAAGAGCCGAGATAGCCGACGCGGAAGCCCGCGCCAAAGGCCCAGTCCTCGCCCCGGTTGGTGAAGGCGCCCGGGTTTTGCGAATTGGCGGCGAACGGCTGGATGCCGTTGGCTTCAAAGCTTTGCACGACGAAATGCGGCGACACCCCCAGACTCTGGCCTTCCGCAATCTCCACCGCAATGGTCGGCGCGATCGAAATCTGCCGCAGGTTCACGCCCGCCGGTCCGGTGGCGCCGAAACTGGCGAAGGGATTGCTCTTGTAATCGGTGTTCATGCCGCCATTGCCGTTGACCGCAATGCCGATCGAAACCGTGTCGGACAGCGGCCGCACATAGGCAAATTCGGGCAGGATGAAGGGATTGGCGTCATTGCCCGAATATACGCCATCTAGCCCCGCCTGATTGCCGATAATCTCGGACCCGCGATCGGGGATGAAGACTTCGAAGCCAACATCCAGCCGATGGCCGATTGCGGTCGCTGAAGCCGGGTTGGTGGCAATCGCGAAACCATCCTGCGGCATCGCGATGGCGACGCCGCCAGCGCCCTTGGCCTTGGCCCCGACGCCGTTGAGAAAATAGCCGTCCGTCGCCTGCGCCGCACCCGGCAGGCAAAGCGCCGCACTGGCGAGCAGAAGGCCGGCAAGCGAAGTGATCCGGTGGCTGGAGGCGTGTGAAATAAGACGGGACATGACGATGCGACTTTCTGTTAATGCATCGGCGGAACGGGAGAGGGTGTTCGCCGGAGCGCGTCCCTAGCGATCCCCAGCCGCGCGCAGCAAGTTAGGAAAGATTGCGTGCGACGTAGCTGAGCTTGGTGGGATCGGTGCTGGCGGCAGATGCCCCCTTGCGGTTGAGCGCTGGGCCGCTATTTTCGACCCTCATTGCAAATATCCATGACCGAAGAGAAAAGGCCTCACCATGTTCGCGATAATGAAAGCCGCCACTTCCGCCTGCCTGCTGCTTGCCACGATCACGGTCTCGATCACTGGTGCCAGCGCCAGTGACAAGCCGATTCTTGACGCCGTCGACGCCAATGGCGCGGAGCAGCTGCAATTGCTCGAAGCGACGGTCAACCAGAATTCCGGGACGCTCAATGCCGAGGGCGTCCGCAAGGTCGGCGAAATCTACCGGCGCGAACTGGAAGATATCGGCTTTGCGGTTCGCTGGATCGACATGCCGCAATCGATGGCGCGCGGCGGTCACCTGGTCGCCGAACGGGATTTTGGCGCAGGTCCAGACCTCCTGCTGATCGGCCATCTCGACACGGTGTTCGAACCCGACAGTCCGTTCCAGCGCTTCGAGCGCGACGGTGACAAGCTGGGCGGCCCGGGCATCTCTGACATGAAGGGCGGCAATGCGGTGGTCATCTATGCCATGCGAGCGCTGATCGAGGCGGATGCGATCAAGGGCGGCAAGGTGACGATATTTTTCACCGGTGACGAGGAAAGTACCGGTACCCCGCTATCCGAGGCCCGCAAGGACTTGATCGCGGCCGGCAAAGCTGCCGACTACGCGCTTAATTTCGAAGGCGGCAGCGCCGAATGGGCCGTGGTTGGCCGGCGCGGTTCCTCGAAATGGAAGCTCGAGGTAACGGGAAAGCGCGCTCACTCTTCGGGAATTTTCAGCGATGGTAGCGGTGCCGGCGCCGCGTTCGAAATGGCGCGCATCCTGAACCGCTTCTACGGCGAGGTGCGCGGACCGCTCGGATTGACCTTCAATCCCGGCATGGTCGCGGCAGGATCGGCGATCGACCCGGTCGGCAGCGCCGGAGCGGTGACGCTCAGCGGCAAGGATAATGTGATCGCCGAGACCGCCATCGCCTCGGGCGGCCTGCGCTTCATGAACGACGCGCAATTGCGCGCCGCGGAAACCCTGATGCGCGGGATTGTCGAGGACAGCCTGCCGCTGACCAAGGCGACGATCACCTTCGAGGACCGATATCCCGCAATGGAGCTGACCAAGGCGAATGAAGCGCTGCTCGATCGTCTCAACGCAGTCCACGCGCGTCTCGGCCTCGAACCCGCTCAATCCTTCCCGCCGGAAGGGCGCGGCGCGGCGGATATCAGCTTCGTAGCCCCCTATGTCGCCAGCATGGACGGACTGGGCGTCGCGGGCACCGGCGCGCACACCGTCGAGGAAGACATGGACCTGACCAGCCTCCGCCAGGCCACGCACCGCACCGCCTTGCTGGTGGCGGATTTGTTGGCGAGTGATCTGTTGCAGTGATGATTACCCTTCTCCCTCACGGGAGAAGGGGTAAATTATGGAAATCAAAATGCACTGTCACAGCAATTTTTAAGGCGATATTGCCGAAGCTGCCAGGGTTGCCGTTGTCGGCCGCCTGACCACGAACCGCCAGCTATAGCCGCGATATTGGCGGACAAATTCGCTTTGGGTGCCAATCTCGCTGTCCAGCTCGACCAGAAATGCACCCAGATCCTCGCGCGGTGTCACATGAAACAGCGCCAGCCATTGCTGCAGGATCGAGCGGAAAAGCGGCGGCAATTGCTCCGACTGGCCGAAATCGACGATGTGCAATTCGCCGCCCGGCGCGAGCAGGGTCAGCGCCTGCCGGATCGCGCCTTGCCAGTCGGGGATCATCGACAGGCAGAAGGACAGGAATATCCGGTCGCACGTCCGCACCATCAGCGGCATCGCCAGTGCCGGATTTTCGGCGTCACCGTGAAACAGGGTGATCCGGTCGCGCATCCCGGTCTGCGCCAGATTCTTGCGCGCCGCCTTGAGCATCTCCGAGCTGATATCAAAACCATAAAGCTCGGCCTCCGGCCAGACTTTCGCCGCCAGCACCAGATTGCGCGCGGTGCCGCAGCCGATTTCCAGCACCCGGCCGCCCGGCGGCGGATTCAGCGCGGCGATCAGCTGATCCCGCCCGAGCAGATAATATTTGCGGGTCAGGTCATAGATGTCGCTCTGGCTGCGATAGACACGGTCCATCAGCCTGGCGTGGCGCTCGCTGGCTCGCTTGCGCAAAATATCCTCCATCAGGCTCATTTCAGCCGGTACAGATGCATCGCGCCATAAATCGCCGACCTGTCCTTGCGGGTTAGCGCCTCCGACAAGTCCGTGTCATAATCCCAGGCGGAGAGCAGTTCATCGGTGACCCGGCCCGGTAGCAGCGTCTCCTCCGCCGCGGTGCGGAACAACACCCGCGCGCCTGGTTTTGCCGTCCGGCCAATCTCGCCCCACAGCCGGTTGAGCTGCTGGTCGGTCATCCAGTCCTGCGCGTCGAGCAGGATATAGCGATCGAGCGATCCGGCGTCCTGGCTGGCAAGAAATTCGATGAAATTCTGATGCCGGATATCCAGCCGCTGGCTGCGTTCGCCCAGCCATGTGAAGCTTTCCTGCTCCAAATAGGGCGGCACCGAGCCGGGCTCGGCGCTCTGATAGGCGCGGCCAAAGGCCTGCTGCGCGAAATAATTGTCGGCCATGGCAAAGTCGCAAGCCAGCTTGCGCGTCCGCTCGTGGAGCACGTCGGCCATATGCTTGTCGCCGGCGAGCGCGCGATATTGTGCTGGCGGGATGCCCAGCCCGAACAGCGCCATCGGATTGGAGCAGAGGAAGCGCATCCGTCTGGTCCCGAACAACGGTCCGATATGCCGGTCGAACAGCTCGATCTGCTCCTCGCGCGTCCGCGCCGCCATCATGATCGACGGCTTGGCACCGCCCAGCCGCCCGAGCAGATGCACCAGACCGATGAAATTGCCGAGCAGCCCCTTGCGATAGAAGCCCTTGGCAAAGCCGTTGATCCGGCGCTGGCCGAAATGGTCACGACCATCCCAATATTTGCGGCTGGTCTCGTCGAGATGCGGACGCAGCTGGTCGCGATAGACGGCGAGATTGTCCTTGTGATTGGCCTCACCGAAAAAGCGGAAAAATTCGTCATGATTAGCCAGCTGCTGCGCCGCTACCGACTTCAGCCGGTTGAGCGCGATATGAGCAGCGTTAAGATCGACTGCCGTGATCTTCGCCGGATTGGCGCGCAGATAGGAGAGCGCATTGCAGCCGCCGCTGGCGATGGTGACGATATGGCTGTCCGGCTGGATATCCAGCGCCTCCATATCGGCGACCGGGTCTTCCCAGATCTGCGGATAGACCAGCCCGCGAAATAGCAGCGCAAAGGCACGCTCGAGCAGCCCCGCCTTGCTGGCGCGATTGGGCAGGATCGCATCGTTCAATATGGTGGACTGTTTAACCGAACCGACCTGTGCGCTCATGGAGCCTCTCCGATAGCTTGGATGATGCCGGGAATTTAGGCCGCTGCGGTGACATCAGCGTGACCGGCGGGTTACAGGTTTAAGACGCGCGCCGCAGGGCAGCCGCAGGAGGGAGGGGGGGGTGCGGGCCGCACCTGAATGCCGGTGGAACGGTGGTCAGGGCGCGCTCTGATATATGCGCTGGATCAGGCAACCAAAGCGTCCCGGACCTTAATTTTCCCGGCCTGCACCCGTAACGCTTCAGACAGGGAGTCCGCCCTGGAAATATTCACCTTCGATATGTTCTGATGCCGAAACATTGGGTGAAATGGGTTTTTAGTAGAATGAAGGGTAATATATTTGTTGTTGCTGTTTCAGAACAAAATTCTTGAGATGATCGCTACCGGCACATCACTTGATGTTACGGCAAGACGATTGTGTCTCGAGATTGAGCTGCTGTTGCCCGGCGTTGCCTGTTCTGTGCTTCGGGTAGAGGAAAGCGGATTGCTCTATCCGCTCGCCGCTCCCAGCTTGCCTGAAAAATTTTCTGAACTGATCGACGGTCTCATGATTGGTCCCAATATCGGTTCTTGCGGCAGCGCCGCCTATCTGCGCGAAGCCGTGACCGTAACCGATATCGAAAAGGATCCGCGCTGGACCGTGTTCAAGGACCTAGTCCTGTCCAGCGGCTTCAAGGCCTGCTGGTCGGTACCGATCTACAACGAGGAAGGCGCGGTCTTTGGCACGCTGGCTCTGTATTTCAGGGAAAAGCGGATGCCCCGCGCACGGGAAAGGGCACTGGTCAGCGCCAGCGTCCATCTTTGTGCGATAGCGATCGAACGGCACGACCGGGTTATCGAGCGCGAGCGGCGTGCCTCGATCGATGCGCTGACCAACCTGCCGAACCGGTCAAGTTTTGACGCGGCATTGAGCCGCCTTTCCTGTGACAAGCCCGGCACCTGGGCGTTGCTGGTTGTGGCTCTGGACAATCTCAAGACGATCAACGACACGTTCGGCCATCAGGCCGGTGATGAGCTGCTGCAGAGCGTCTCTCAGCGGATCCGGACGAATGTCGGGTCCGATCACGTGTTCCGGCTTGGCGGCGACGAATTTGCCGTGATCCTGCAGGAGGCGGGCGCGGTTGCCGATCTTGCCGGAACCGCGTCGCACATTCTGGATGCTATAGGCATCACCACCCGTTGCGGCGGGCACATGATCCAGCCACGCGCGACGATTGGCGGGGCGGCACTCTCCCCGGGAGATGATGATGCCGAAACGGTGCACCGGCATGCGGATTTTGCGCTCTATCATGCGAAGGAAACCGGGCGCGGCGGGTTCGTCCGCTACTGGCCCGGCATCGGCACGGCGATCAAACACCGGATCGAGGTGATCCAGGACGTCGAAAAAGCGCTGAAGGAAGGCCGGATCGAGGCTTATTATCAGCCGGTCGTCCTGATCGATACCGGCGAGATCGTTGGCATGGAAGCGCTGTGTCGCCTGCGCAGGCCGGGCGGTACTATCGTCTCGGCGGGGGCTTTTCATCAGGCGACCACGGACGTGAATATCGCTGCCAAACTGACTCAGGATATGCTGGGTCTGGTGGCGGCTGACGTCCGGTCCTGGCTCGAACGCGGAATCCCGATTCAGCATGTCGGCATCAATATCTCGTCTGCCGACTTCCACAGCGGCACCCTCTATGACCGCATCGAAGCGGCCTTTGGTCGTGAGAATGTGCCGTTGAAGCATGTCATTCTCGAGGTCACGGAATCGGTCTATCTCGGGCATAATGATCCGGTTGTCGCACAGGAAATCCGGGCGCTGCGCGCGCACGGGCTCCGCGTCGCCCTGGATGATTTTGGCACCGGCTTCGCATCGCTCACCCATTTGCTGACGGTGCCGGTCGATATCATAAAGATCGACAGATCATTCGTCAGTCAGTTGCGGCCCGGCGACCGCGGCATGGCGATCATCGAAGGCTTGCTCGGCATCGCCCAAAAACTCGACATCCGGGTGATAGCGGAGGGTATTGAGACCGAAGGCCAGGCCCGTTTGCTGCAGGAAATCGGGTGCACATTGGGGCAGGGCTATCTGTTCTCGCACGCTGTCGCACCTGAATCGGCGACCCAATTGCTCCTGCAGTATGCGCAGCAGAGCGGGACGAAAAAAATACTACCCATATCTGGTGTTCCCAGAGGGTTAAGCCCGGATGGGTCGATCCGGGAAGCAACCGGCCCGGCGAAGAAAGGCTTGCGGGCGGTGTCGTAGAATCTTGGCCCTCCGTCGCCGTAATTCACCATAATTCCGGCAGCTGCAGGCTGACCTGCTCTCCGATCTGGCCAGCCTCGTCCTTGTCCCGCTGGTTCCGGCGGATGCTGTCAGGGCCGAAACCATGCGCAAACTGAAACCGGTAATCAATGTCGAGGAGCAAGATCGCGCGGTGATTGTCGAGGCGCTGGATTTTCTGTTTCAGAATTGGGGTGACAGTGCACTGATTGAATGGGTGCAACTGAGCCAATTGAGTCGACTGCGACTGTAATTTTCGGTTAGCGACGAAAACATCTATTACAGTGATCGGTACAATGAACGCCCTCTCCCTTGAGGGAGTTTGGTTCTGCTTCAGGTAAAACATGCTCCCAGCATGTTTTAGAAGTTATCCGGGGGATCGCTTCGACCTGAAGCCGATCCAAACTGGTTGTGCAGACTTGGCAACTTGCTGCCTGGTCGAAGCTGGGTGAGGGTGTACCGAACCCTGTGGCACAGCAATCCACCAGCGGAACACCCTCATCCAACTACATCTAGCCGCCTGCGCTGACGCTTCGGCGGCAAGATTTCGTATCCTTCTCCCTCACGGGAGAAGATGAAAAAATCGCTGTCCTACACCCAAGCCAATCGTTTATTGTTGCACTGACTCGCCGCCATGCGCGGGGCAGGCTCTTTGACAATCTGGATAGGATCGCGGCGCTGGCGGCTGGGTGCTTGTTTCCAATGGACCGGTTCGGGCGGCCATTTCAAAGGTCACACTCGACGGCCGGTTGTTTTCCTACAAATGCTGGAATTCTGCGGCCTGGGGGCAAAGGTCGCAGAAAATAAACCAATTCGTTTGTGTCAAGTTCACGGCGCGACGCAAAAATGTCAGGCTCGCACGAAGACACGAAGCCACAAAGCACAATCTCTTAGCGCCTTCGTGTCTTCGTGCGAGTCCCATAACCATGCTCCCCGGCAAACCGCCAGGTGAGAACCGCTCCTTGGCCCGAATACTGAATCAAGTTCAGCACAGGCTTTTCACGAACTTTGGCACACCAAACAGTCGAGAAAGCCTACTCCCCCGCCTCCCGAGCAACCTCGCGCCAGCCGATATCGCGCCGGCAAAAGCCGCCCTCGAAATCGATCTGGTCAACCGCAGCATAAGCCTTGGCCTGCGCCTCGGTGGCATTGGCTCCCAGCGCGGTGATATTGAGCACGCGGCCGCCATTGGCGACCAGAGCGCCGTCGACCTCGGCGGTGCCGGCATGGAATATCTTCGCGCCCTCGCGCTCGGCTCGCGCCAGATTCTGGATCTTGCCGCCTTTTTCCGGAGTGGAAGGATAGCCATTGGCGGCCATCACCACGGTCAGCGCGGTTTCCGCCGCGAACACCGGGGCGCTGGTCTGGGCGAGATCGCCCCTGGCGGTGGCCATCATCAGCTTGGCGAGATCGCTTTCCAGCCGCATCATCAGCACCTGGCATTCCGGGTCACCAAAGCGGGCATTATATTCGATCAGCTGCGGCCCGCTGTCGGTCAGCATCAGCCCGGCGAACAGCACGCCGCTATAGGGAGCCTCTTCGGCGGCCATCGCGTCAACCGTCGGCTGGATGATCTCCTCCATCACCTGTTGCTGCAGGGTGGCGGTCAGGACGGGGGCCGGGCTGTAGGCGCCCATGCCGCCGGTGTTCGGGCCGACATCGCCGTCGCCGACCCGCTTGTGATCCTGGGCGGTGCCGAACGGCAGGACATTCACGCCATCGGTGATCGCAAAGAAACTCGCTTCCTCGCCGGTCAGAAATTCCTCGATCACCACCTCTGCGCCAGCCTCGCCAAAGCTGCCGTCGAACATGTCGGCGATCGCGGCCTCCGCTTCCTTGCGGGTTTCGGCGATGATCACGCCCTTGCCAGCGGCCAGGCCATCGGCCTTGATCACCACGGGGATGGAGAAATCGTTCAGCGCCTTGAGCGCATCGGCGGCGCTGGTGGCGCGGACATAGCCGGCGGTCGGGATATTGGCGCGGGCGCACAGGTCCTTGGTAAAGCCTTTCGAGCCTTCCAGCTGGGCTGCCGCCTTGTCCGGGCCGAACACGAAAATTTCGGCAGTGCGCAAGCTTTGGGCGAGACCATCGACCAGCGGCGCTTCCGGGCCGACGACGACCAGATCGATGTCCTTGTCGCCGCAAAACAGGATCACGGCGGCATGGTCGGTGATGTCGAGTTCGACCAGATCGCAATGTTGCGCGATGCCGGGATTGCCGGGAGTCGCATAAAATTTCCCGAGCGAAGGGGATTGCGCCAGCTTCCAGGCCAAGGCATGTTCGCGGCCACCCGAACCGATCAACAGGATATTCATGGACGATTCCCTCTCTTTAGATGCCAAGCTGTTAGCCGAGAGCGGGCAGGGTGACAACGCCCCGCCTTTGTCGGTTTCGGAAATATCCGGCGCGCTCAAGCGGGTGGTCGAGGATCGCTTCGGCTATGTCCGGATCAGGGGCGAAATCTCGGGCTTCAAGCGGGCTGCGTCGGGCCATGTCTATCTGGCGCTGAAGGATGACAAGGCGGTGATCGACGGCGTGATGTGGAAGGGCAATGCCGGGCGGCTGCCGTTCCAGCCCGAGGATGGCATTGAAGTCGTCGTCTCCGGCAAACTGACCACCTATCCCGGCCGCTCGAAATATCAGGTGGTGATCGACAAGATGGAACTGGCGGGCGAGGGCGCGCTGATGGCCCTGTTCGAGAAGCTCAAGGCCAAGCTGCTCACCGAGGGCCTGTTCGATCAGGATCGCAAGAAGCCGATCCCGTTTCTGCCGCGCACCATCGGCGTGGTGACCTCGCCGACCGGCTCGGTGATCCGCGACATCCTCCACCGGCTGGCGGACCGCTTCCCCAGCCATGTGATCGTTTGGCCGGTGCTGGTCCAGGGCGAGGGCGCGGCGAAGCAGATAGCCGCAGCGGTCAATGGCTTTTCGCAGATCGAGGCCGGCGGCCCGGTGGCGCGACCCGATCTGGTGATCGTCGCCCGCGGTGGCGGCTCGGTCGAGGATTTGTGGAGCTTCAACGAGGAAATCGTGGTGCGGGCTGTCGCTAACTGCACCATTCCGATCATTTCGGCGGTCGGGCATGAAACCGACACCACGCTCTGCGATTTCGCCGCCGATCTACGCGCGCCGACCCCGACAGCAGCTGCCGAGATGGCGGTGCCGGTGCGGTCGGAATGGCTGATCTCGCTGGACGAGACCAAGGCGCGGATGGCCCGCGCGGTCCAGCGCGGCCTGGCGACAGCGCAGGAACGGCTCGAGACGCAGCGCCGGGTGATGCCGGCGCTGGCCGATCTGCTGCGCCCGCACCAGCAGCGGGTCGACGAAATTTCCGAGCGGATGAAATATGGCATGAGCCAGAATATCGGTCAGGCGCGCAGCCGCTTTGCCAGCAGCGCCGGCGCTTTGCGGCCGTCGATCCTGCAGCAGCGGCTGGCGCGGTCGCAGGAGCGTTTCCAGCGGCTCGATCTGCCGGTATCGCTGGTGCAGCGGCCCCTGGCGGACGCGCAGCAACGGCTGGACGCACTATGGCGGCTGGCGCAGCAGGTCTCGCCCGATGGTCCGCTGAAGCGCGGCTATGCCCGGGTGTCGTCGGCCGACGGAACCCTGATTGGCAGCCGCAAGGCGGCAGCAGCGGCGGGCAGTCTCAACCTGCATTTCGCCGATGGCACGATCGGCGCGCAGGTGACCGAATCCCGCACGATCGCCAAATCATCACCGAAAAGCCCGTCGAGCCGTAACAAAAAACCGGCGGATGACAGGCAGAAGGATTTATTCTAGGGAAATCTGCGATATATTCGTCAGGATATCTGCCGGGGTCCGGCTTTCCGGACCTGTAAATCGCAGGTAAAGACTTCAGGGAGTAAGAACGTCCAATGTTAATGTCCAATCGCAACAAAGTGGCCAAGCTGCACTATATGCCGAACGGTTTCCGGCCCTTGTCGGCGGGCGACCATGTCCTGTGCGCGGTGACCAGCGAAGCCATTCCGCTCGATGAGCTCCGCTACTGGAGTGTCGAGAAGCAGGAGCCTTATGCCACGGCGCAGATTTCCGCCCGTGCCCATCTGCCCGAAAGCGAACAGTGACAGGGCGGTTCAAACTTGCCCTTTGCCTGCTGACGATGTCGGCTGCCGCTGTTCCTGCGGCCATCGTTTACGCCGAAACCAACGACGCGGAGCCGTCGGCGTTCCGCGAAGCGCTGAAATTCGGCTTTAGCGGAGAAGCGATCCAGGGCGGCGTGATGATCGGCGATGCCCCTGCCGGAACCCGCAGCCTGTCATTCGACGGTGAACCCGTCCCGATCGACGAGGACGGCAAATTCATCATCGCCTTCAACCGCGATGCCGGTCAGGCCGCCAATCTGGTGGCGACGCTCGACAATGGCCAGACCGTGCGGCAGTTCATCAACATTGCCCCGCGCAACTGGAAGATCGAGCATGTCAGCATCAACCGCCGGGCGACCACCCGGAGCGCGGCTTTTCTGGCGCTTCGTGGTCCCGAACTGGCGCAGATCAATGGTGCTCGCGCGATCCACAGCGACAGCAAGGGCTGGCGACAGAATTTTGTCTGGCCGGTCAAGGGCCGGATTTCCGGACAGTTCGGATCACAGCGCATCTATAATGGCGATCCCGGCAGCTATCACAGCGGCGTCGATATCGCGGCTCCGGCCGGCACTTATTTTGTCGCCCCGGCTGACGGGGTGGTGACGCTGGCCGCAGCCAGCCCGTTCACGCTGGAGGGCAATTTGCTGATGATTGACCATGGCATGGGGCTGAACAGCGCCTTTCTGCACAGTTCCGAGATATTGGTGCATGAAGGTCAGCAGGTGAAACGCGGCGAACCGATTGGCCGGATCGGCGCCACCGGCAGCGCCACTGGCCCGCACCTGCACTGGTCAATGAAATGGAACACGGCGCGGATCGACCCGATCCTGCTGACCGGGCCGATGGACTAGATCTGGATATTCTCCGGCTCTAGTCGACGACCCGTTTCACCTTGAATCCCCGGCCATCATTCACCTTGGCCAGAAAACTGCCCAGCGCCGCCCGTTCAATGACAATAGTATCACCCGCTCTGGGGCGTCGCATCGTGCTGCGGGGAGAATCGGTCTGCTGCCAAACGGCGCCATCTTCCAGACGAATCACCCATTTGCCGCTGCGAATCGTCTGAGCCGACTGGATGATGCCGTCGATCGATGCAATATCGCCCCCTTCATCGCCATCACCGTCGAACAGCTTGATCTTTGGCAGCGTCAGTCCGAACAGGCCGCGCCGGGCTTCGCGAACCTGCTCGCGGTCGGCGATGACGACCTGATTGGTTGACTGGGCGGTTTGCAGGGCAGCAACTTTTTCATCATAGCAAGCCAATCTCGCAGTGGGTTCGGCAATATCCTTGCAGGCCACCAAATCTGTATAGATAGCCGGTGGTGCCGTCAGTGCTTTTTTCCGGTCAATTTCCTGCGCAACTGCCGGGCTACAAAGGCTGACTGCCAAGGCGGCCGTTGTTGAAAGCACGCCGGCGAAGAGCCATTTCGATCTAACCATTGCCGTTTTCCCTGTCATTAAATTCCATGTGTGATGTGACATAAGCAATAGCGGCATCGGAGGCAATTCATTGTTCTACGAGCAATGGCAGTGCACCAAGAGCTCAAATTCGCGACGGTAAAGGTCCGAATCTGCCCGAATTCTGTGCTGTCGAGACTGTGACAAAATAGTTACAATCTTTACAAAATCCGCCGGTTTTGCTGAACAGAAGCTTTACAGACCACAAGCCTTGTTGCATTTGGCATCCAACTCGGTGGTCGAATCCGTGCGTTTGGGGCGCGCTGATTGCCATCGGTAAACAACCGGGGATTGGTCATACCGGCCTACCTCTCCAGAATAAGGGACTGGATTACATGAGAAAATTTTCAAACCTGAAAGCATCTGTTGCACCTATGGTGCTCGGACTCGCTATGGTTTCTACGCCGGCATTTGCGCAAGACCAGCAAGCTGCTGCTAAAGCGGACGAAAGCGTCATCGTCGTTACGGGTTCGCGCATCAGCAACCCGAACCTGGAGCTTTCCAGCCCAGTTGGCGTTGTAACCTCCGAAGAACTGGAACTGCGTCAGACCAACACAGCTGAACAATTCCTTCGCGAACTGCCATCGGCAATTCCATCGGTTGGTTCTGCAGTGAACAACGGCAACGGCGGTTCTTCCTTCGTCAACCTTCGCGGCGTTGGTTCGGTTCGTAACCTTGTTCTGCTCGACGGACGTCGTTTCGTTCCTGCTGACACAACCGGTCGTGTCGATCTTAACAGCATCCCACTGGCGGTTATCGAACGCACCGACGTTCTGACCGGTGGTGCAACGACCACTTATGGTGCCGACGCAATCTCCGGTGTTGTCAACTTCATCACCAAGCGTGACTTTGCTGGTGTTGAGTTGAACCTCTCCGAGCAGATCACCGAAGAAGGCGACGGCAACGTGTTCCGTTCCGACCTGACCATCGGCGCCAATTTTGATGACGGACGCGGTAACGTGGTTCTCAGCGTTGGCTATCAGAGCCAGGACGCTGTTTTCCAGGGCGACCGTTCTTTCTCCGAATTTAACGTTGGTTCGTTCAACGGCCGGCCTTCTGGTTCTTCGAACTCAGTTCCAGCCAACCTCGTGTTCAACAGCCCGACCAACCCGGCTACGCTTTGCAGCGCAACCGCATTCCCGGATGCGACAACCTGCCCTACTGGCACATCGCGGAACGGTACCCCATTTGGGCCGAACGTGACCGGCCAGGTCAATGCGGCGGGAACAGATATTACGGGATTCAACGTTAATCCGTTCAATTTCAACCCGTTCAACATTTTCCAGACTCCTTTTGAACGGTTCAATATCTTCAGCTCCGCACGTTATGAGATCAACGAAAATGTTGAACTTTACTCGCAGGCCGTATTTTCGAAGCAAACCGTTTCGACAATCATCGCGCCAGGCGGTTCGTTCTTCAACAACTACGATCTCAACCTGAACAACCCGACGATCCCTGAAGCAATTGCTGCTCGTTATGGCGCGGCTATCGGACTTAATGGTGCGGCTTACACCGCCGCGCGTACCACTCCGTTCGGACCGACATTGGCTGACGGAAGCGCGAATCCTGACTATGTGACTGTTTCCACCGGCATTCGTCGTCGGACAGTCGAAGTTGGAACGCGTAACTCCGACTTTACCTCGACATTGTTCAACCTCGTCGTAGGTGCTCGTGGCGCGATTACCGACAATATCAGCTACGATATTTCGGGAACCTACGGTGAAAGCGAGCGTATTCAGCGCCAAGGCGGTTTTGCCCGCTTCAACCGTCTGCAAAACTCCTTGCTTGCGCTTCCAAACGGCACTTGTGTCTCCGGCAATGGCGATGGCTGTGTCCCGATCAATCTCTTCGGAACCGAAGGCAACCTCGGACCTCAGGCAGCACAAGACTATGTGTTCAACCTGTCGCAACAGGTTATCACCGGAACCACGATTGCAACGATTAACGGTTCGATCACTGGCGACATTGGCTTCGGAATTTCCGAAACCCCGATCCAGTTTGCTGTTGGCGGCGAATATCGCAAGTTTACCGCAACGCGGCTGTCTGACGAAGCTTCGCAGACTCCAGGCGCAGTTGTTGGTGGCGGCGGTGCTGCTCCCGACATCAACGGTCAGTATGACGTTTATGATGCCTTCGGCGAACTGAGCATTCCGATTTTCGAAGGTGAAGCTTTCGCGGAAAGTCTGACCATCGATCTGGGTGCTCGTTATTCCGATTACTCAACTGCGGGTACGGAATTCACCTGGAAAGCTGGCGGTAGCTGGGAAGTTATTCCTGGTCTGACATTCCGTGGCAACTATCAGCGTTCTTCGCGTGCACCAAACATCGGCGAATTGTTTACGCCTGTGTCCACGCAGCTGAGCAACCTTGCGAATGATCCATGTCAGGGTCCAGTAGCTCCAACCGGCAACCTTCTGGCTGCTTGTTTGGCTCAGGTCCCGGCTGACAATGGCGCAGTATCGGCGATCCGATCCGGTAACGTTGCTGCACCTGCTGCTGGTCAGATCAACATCACAACCGGTGGTAACCTTTTCCTCCAAACGGAAACGGCTAAAACCTGGACTGTCGGCGTTGCGTTCCAGCCTGAAGCTTTGCCTGGCCTGTCGGTGACAATGGATTACTTCAACATCAAGATTACCGAAGCAATCTCCGCGCCTACTCCTGGCGATGCTGTTGGGGCCTGTTTTGATAGCCCATCGGCTACCAACCCATTCTGTGGAACGGACTTTATCTCTCGTAACCCGTTCACAGGCGGCCTGGACGGATCGGCTGACACGACCAAGGGCCTGATCTTGCAGCAGAGCAACCTGGGCAAGATTACTACCGACGGTATCGATCTTAGCGTTCGGTATAACACTGACATCAACGACATGATTGGTTTGGCACTGTCATTTGATGGCACCTGGACGAACAAGAACAAGTTCCAGGCAAGTCCAACCTCGATTGATCGTGATTGCGTAGGCTTCTATTCGGTCAACTGTGCATCGCCACAGTCCGAATTCGCCTTCTCGCAGCGGACGTCGGTTACCTTCGACCAGGACTATACTTTGTCTCTGCGTTGGCGCTACCTGAGCGGTATCGAGCAAGAGCCACAGGACATCATCGACAATGGAGCGGCCTTTATCGGCACATCGCCCCTGTTCGGTGAAGTCGACTTCACGAAAATCCCGGCGGAAAGCTATTTCGATCTTTCCTTCCAGTGGGATGTTAGTGAAAACGTATTGTTCACACTGACTGCGCAGAACTTGTTCGATAACCAGCCAGCGGTCGTTGGGTCGGACATCGGTTCTACGTCGTTCAACTCCGGTAACATTTACCCATCGTCTTACGATGCTCTGGGTCGTCGTTATGGCGCGAGCGTGAAATTCTCTTTCTAATCTTTTCGATTAGTATTGAAAAAAAGAGGGCGGGCCATTTGGTCCGCCCTTTTTTGTTGCCCGGTTGAATTTTTAAGCAATTTATGTTAACAATATCTTGTCTGTTAGAAGGGGCGTCCCGATGAAATTCAAATATGCATTGAGCATTTTAGCGATTTTCTCGGGTGTATTTGGGGCTGTCCCTATCACCGCTATGGTTTGGCAGAATCAGGCTGCGGACGGACAAGAGGTTCCTGAAGCTTATATCGTCGTATCTGTCCATCCTCCTCTGGAGGCGATACCTCAGAAGCAATCTGAGGCTCCAATCCGCATCACCGACAGACGGGACCCTGGATATGTTCGATGCCGCATGGAACCGGTGGCCGGAACTAGCCTGAAAAAACGCAAGATCTGTATGACAAATCGGGAATGGAGATTGGGGATCCGCAAGGGCAACCAATATGCAAGAGAGTTTGTCGATGACAACCAGCCTGGTATATTCCGATAACCATCCCGGTATTTATGGCCGCTGTCCGCAGATCACTCGGGGGTTGCCAACAACTTGAACACTTATAAAGACAGGGACTATGATGAAAATTCTCGTTCAAACCTTGATCACCGGCGCGCTCGCTGCAACTGCTTTGACAGTGCCTTCGGCATTTGCCGCCAAAAACAGATGATAGTGAAGCGCAGTCGAAGAAACCCAAGAAAATCACCGACCGTCGTGACTCCAATTATGTCCGCTGCCGGTCCGAAGCGATCATTGGTTCGCTGTCGCGCAAACGCCGGATTTGCATGACAAATGCCGTATGGACTGAATATGTGAAAGTGGGATCCCGCGATTCGAAGCAGTTTGTGGAAGACATGCAGGTTGGGATGGATCACAACGCTCCATGAATCAATTTTCGTACCAGAGGCCGGACAAGCTTTGGCAAATATGAAGGAAATTCAATGAAATTGGCTATGATTGCGCTATCTGCAACTTTTCTGCTGGCAGCACCGGCCGCTGCGGAGGATCTGGGAGCTTCAAATTCGGGGTCTTCGGATGCAAGCTCGACAGACAAGAAGCCGGCGAAGAAACCCAAGAAAATCACTGACCGTCGTGATCCCAATTACGTCCGCTGCCGGGCCGAACCGATCATTGGCTCATTGACGCGCAAACGCCGGATTTGCATGACCAATGCAGAATGGGTGGAATATGTGAAGGCAGGGTCCCGCGATTCCAGGCAGTTTGTTGAAGATATGCAGGTTGGAGAAGGTGGCAATAACTGAGCTGGAAATGGGGTGGCTAGGTCAAAAGCCGGCTGCCCATCTCCAAATCTATATGCTGGCTTTCCGCTACCGCCTTTGCCCATTGGGCAACCATGTCGATTTCCGCGCCGTGTAGCTCGGCCATGCGATTCTGCTCTTCCTGTCGAGCGGTGGCGTCGAAAATCTCGCCCCGTTTTGCGTGATCGAGTTTGGAGTGACTTTTGAACGCGGGGCCGTTCACATTCTCTGTGATCGTCGCATGGTCCATGCCGAGGTCGAACAGCCCGTTGAGCGTCATCATGGTTTCGCGCTGGCGGGCGAGAAAGCTGTCGCTGTCCAGCGTCTTCACCCGGCCGCTGCCAATCGTTGCGACAATTTTGGCAAAGGCGGCATGTTGCGAGAGCCAGCCGATCGCCGCGACTTGCAAATCGGTGAGCCGTAATAGCTCTTCCGGAGAAAAGCCGCCGACCGCATAGCCATCTTTCAAGGTGCCCAGCAGCACGTCGCGGACCCAGATGCGGCCCCACATTTCCTTTTTTACGATCGACTGCAGATAGGATTCCAGCGGGGCGTATAATAATAACGCCCCGGATTCCGGGCGTAATTTAAGCGCTGGAATGGCCAAAGGCGTGCAGATATTGGACGGCTTGATGATCACGGCCCGGTCATCGCCCATAGGCCGCGCGAGCAGGTCGAGCGATTTGTCGAGTACGGCCGCCAGCTTCTGATTGTCGGCACCGCGCCGGCGCCAGCCAATCATGTCATTGAGGATGACCGGCTCTTTCAGTCCCATGGAAACGCCTGGAATATCAAAGGCCCGGGCCAGCATCGTCGAACAGCAATAAGCGGAGTGAAAAATGAAATGAATCGGTGCGGCTGGCAGCGGTATTTGCGCCAGATCTGAACGGCTGATCAGCTCATAGCGATCCACATCGGGCAGATGCTCGTCGGTGATGAAGGTGCAATTGCGGTGCACATCCCGCGGCACATGGACGAAGCGAAAGCCATCGGCAACTTCATCATAGCGATGCGGCAGATAGTCCGCATCGCTTATGATTTCGGCTTGTCTTGCGGCGAGGTTCATCGCCGCTATCTGCCTGTCAGCAGCCTATTGTGCAAGCCTAAGCTGCGGGTGTCGCAACCGGCTCCATTTTCAGTCCGCCATCGCCTTCATCGATCTTGACCGTGCTGTTCTCCGGAACCTGCCCGCGCAGGATCATGTCCGCCAGCGGATCCTGAAGATATTTCTGGATCGCGCGTTTCAGCGGTCGGGCGCCGTAGACCGGGTCATAGCCAACCCGCCCCAGCCAGCGCCTTGCCGCATCGGTAAGGTCCAGTTCGATCTTCCGGTCCTTGAGCAATTTCTGCACCCGCAAGACCTGAATGTCGACAATCGGCGCCATATGCTCTTCGCCGAGTCGGTGGAACAGGATGATTTCGTCCAGCCGGTTGAGGAATTCCGGGCGAAAATGCGCGCGCACGACTTCCATCACCTGCGGTTCGACATCTTTGACCGACTCGCCATCCTTCATGTTCGCCATATATTGGCTGCCGAGGTTGGAGGTCAGGATGATCAGCGTGTTGGAGAAATCCACCACGCGGCCCTGACCGTCGGTCAGGCGACCGTCGTCGAGCACCTGCAGCAGCACGTTGAACACATCGCTATGCGCTTTTTCGACCTCGTCAAACAGGATCACCTGATAGGGACGCCGGCGAACCGCTTCGGTCAGCACGCCACCCTCGTCATAGCCGACATAGCCCGGAGGGGCACCGATCAGGCGCGAAACGCTGTGCTTTTCCATGAATTCGGACATATCGATGCGGACCATCGCCTGGTCATCATCAAACAGGAAGCCAGCGAGCGCCTTGGTCAGTTCGGTCTTGCCGACGCCGGTGGGGCCGAGGAACAGGAAACTGCCCAGCGGCCGGTTGGGGTCTTGCAAGCCAGCCCGGCTGCGGCGGACGGCAGCGGATACCGCTGCGACCGCGTCTTTCTGGCCGATCACCCGTTTGCCGATCAGCTCTTCCATCGCCAGCAGCTTCTCGCGCTCGCCTTCGAGCATCTTGTCGACCGGGATGCCGGTCCATTTCGAGACTACCGATGCAATATCTTCGGGGGTGACTTCCTCGCGCAACATCGCGCCCTCGGTCGCTCCGGCGGCTTCTTCAAGTGATTTTTCCAGATTGGGGATGGTGCCGTAGCTCAGCTCACCGGCCTTGGCGAGATCACCGGCGCGTTCGGCCTGCTCCAGTTCGAGCCGGGCGTGATCCAGCTTTTCCTTGAGATGCGCCTCGGCGTGGATCTTGTCCTTCTCGCCCTGCCAGCGGGTGGTCAGTTCAGCGCTATGCTGTTCGAGTTCCGCCAGTTCCTTCTTGAGCGTTTCGAGACGGCCCTTGGACGCTTCATCACTTTCCTTGGAAAGCGCCTCGCGCTCAATCTTGAGCTGGATGATCCGCCGGTCGAGTGTCTCGATTTTTTCCGGCTTGGATTCAACCTCCATCCGAATATGCGATGCCGCTTCGTCCATCAGGTCGATCGCCTTGTCGGGCAGGAATCGACCCGAAATATAGCGATTTGAAAGCGTCGCAGCGCTCACCAGAGCAGCATCGGTAATCCGCACGCCATGGTGCAACTCATATTTTTCCTTCAGCCCGCGGAGGATTGAAATCGTGTCCTCGACCGTCGGTTCGCCGATGAACACCGGCTGGAACCGCCGCTGCAGCGCTGCGTCTTTTTCGACATATTTCTGATATTCGTTGAGGGTAGTGGCACCGATGCAATGCAGTTCGCCACGCGCGAGTGCCGGCTTGAGCAAGTTGGAGGCATCCATCGAGCCTTCCGAAGCGCCCGCGCCAACCAATGTGTGCATCTCGTCGATAAACAGGATGATTTCGCCCTCGGCTCCGCGCACTTCGTCGAGCACGCTCTTCAGCCGTTCTTCAAACTCGCCGCGATATTTTGCGCCTGCGATCAGCGACCCCATGTCGAGCGACATCAACCGGCGGTCCTTCAGACTGTCTGGGACATCGCCATTGGCAATGCGCAGCGCCATGCCTTCGGCGATGGCGGTCTTGCCGACGCCCGGCTCACCGATCAGGACTGGGTTATTCTTGGTCCGGCGCGCCAATATCTGGATCGTGCGGCGGATTTCCTCGTCGCGGCCGATTACCGGGTCGAGCTTGCCGTCGCGCGCCGCCTGGGTAAGGTCGCGGGTATATTTTTTCATCGCTTCATAGGCGTCCTCGGAGGTCGCTGTGTCCGCTGAACGACCACCGCGCAGATCGTTTATTGCTGTGTTCAGGGCTTCGGCGGTCACGCCGGAGGATTGCAGCGCTTTGCCAGCGGCTGTATCCTTGGACAGCAGCAGCGCCAGCAACAGGCGCTCGACCGTGACATAGCTGTCGCCAGCCTTTTCGGCGATTTGCTCGGCTTGATCAAGAACCCGAACCGCATCATTGTTCAGCCCGGGCGTCTGCTGCGCGCCGCCACCGGATACCGCAGGAATCTTGGCCAGCACTTCATCAATTTCCTGATGCGCCTTTTTAGCATCGCCGCCCGCCTTGGTGATCAGTCCTGCCACCATGCCCTGATCATCTTCGAGCAGTGCCTTGGCGATATGCGCGGCGGTAATCTGCTGGTGACTCATCCGGATTGCCACGGTCTGTGCGGATTGCAAAAAGCCCTTGGCGCGGTCGGTGAATTTCTCAAGGTTCATTGGTTCATCCTGTTCAATCTCAATATCTTGTCCTAAATATGGTGTTGTAGTCGTGCAACACAACCATATTGATGACTTTTTCCTTCGGGGGTATATGGTAAGCGCTTCGCAGAGGTAAAGTGCACACAGCTTAAGATGCTGTCTGAGAGGAAAATATACGTGAAATCACTTAAGCGGGTGGGCATTGGGCTGATCATCATCATGGTGCTGATCGCCATCGGCCTGACGGTCTGGGAGCCGTTGAGCATAGAGCCATCCGCTCCGCCGCCGGAAGCCACATATGAAGCCCGCATCGTCCGTGATGATTTTGGCGTCCCGCATATTTTTGGCAAGACCGATGCCGATGTTGCCTATGGCGTGGCTTATGCCCATTCCGAGGATGATTTCGCGACGTTGCAGGAAGTCACCGCGATGACCCGGGGCCGGATGGCCACGCTCAATGGGGCAGACAGCGCGCCGATCGACTATATTGCCGCCCTGCTCGATATACGCGGTACCGTGAGCCGCAAATATGATGATCTGCCGCAGGACGTCCGCGCTCTGCTCGACGGCTATGCCTCCGGGCTCAACGCCTATGCCGCAGAACATCCCGAACAGGTGAAGCTTGAAAAGCTGTTTCCCATCAACGGTCAGGATATAGCCGCCGGCTTCGTGCTCCGTTCGCCCTTTTTCTTTGGCCTCAACAGTCCGATCGAAGCGCTGGTGCAGAACAAGCCATTGCCGCGCGAGGGCGGCCCGAGTCTGGCTGATGAGCCGGCAAAAAAATCGATCCATCCGCTCAGCCCTGAAAAGATCATCGAGGACAAGGCGGCCACGCCGGTCGGCCCCGACCCGGATGAAAATGGCTCCAATGCCTTTGCGGTTGCGCCGGATCATTCTCCCGAGGGCAAGACCCGTCTGATCTCCAATTCGCACCAGCCGCTGCGCGGCAATGTCGCCTGGTACGAGCTGGTCGTGCACAGCGAGCAAGGCTGGGATTTTGCCGGTGCCAATTTTCCCGGCTCACCCTTTCCGTTTCTCGGCCATAATAAATATCTCGGCTGGACCAACACCGTCAACCGCCCCGATCTGATCGATATCTACAAGCTGACGCTGAATGACAAGCAAGACGCCTACCGCTTTGATGGCCAATGGAAGCCGCTGGAAAAGAAGCGCGTCTGGCTGAAAATCAAGTTCGGTCCGTTTGTCATTCCCTATCCGCAGATGGCCTATCGCTCGATTCACGGGCCGGTGATCATCAACGAAAGCGGCGCCTATGCGCTGCGCTATGCCGGTATCGACGAACTCGATATGCTGACCCAATATTACCGGATCAACAAGGCGACCAATTTCGACGAATGGCAGGCGGCGATGGCGGGGCAGGGGGTTCCGGCGACCAATTTCATCTACGCCGATGCCAAGGGCAATATCGGGATGTATTATAACGCGATGTTCCCCGACCGACCCGCAGGCTATGACTGGCGCAGGATATTGCCCGGCGATAGCTCGAAAGCATTGTGGCAGAAAAGCCTGCCGTTCACCCGCGTCCCGGCGCTGGTCAATCCGGCCTCCGGCTATGTGATGAATTCCAACAACACGCCCTATATTGCGGCTGGGCCGGGGGATGAGCTCAACCCGGACAATTTCTCGCCGCTGCTCGGTGTCGAGGGTGACCAGACCAATCGGTCACGCCGGGCGATCGCCTTGCTCGAACGCGCCAATGCCGATGGCAAGATCACCGACAAGGAATTGTGGACGATCAAATATGACACCGGCTACGCAAAAGCCGGCTATGCAAAGGACTGGCTCGACAAGATCGCCGCGCTTGATCTGAAGGACAGCGCGAAATTGCTCAAGGCGCAGCAATTGCTTGGCCAGTGGGACTGGAATCTCGACGGCAAGGGTGCTGCTGACGCGCTCGCGCTGATGGTGCTGCGTCCGGCCAACAAGTCGCATTATAACCGCGACAAAATGCCCGACCCGCGCCAGATATTGCAGGAAACGGTCGACCATCTGACGCAATATTTCGGCAAGATCGATCCGCCGATGATGAACCTGCTGCGGATGCGGCAGGGCAATGTCGATCTGCCGGTCGACGGCGGCAATGACACGGTCCGCGCTTCGACCCTGTGGGATGTCGATGAAGACGGGCGGCTATCGGTGCGCCACGGCGACAGTTTCATCATGTTCATTGAATGGGCGAAGGACGGAAAAGTGCGCTCGCGCTCGATCCAGCCCTTCGGCGCCGCGACCACGCGACCAGATTCCCCGCATTATACCGACCAGATGCAGCTGTTTGTCGACAAGAAGCTGAAGCCGGTGTGGTTTGATCCCAAGGATCTGGAGAAGCACAAGACCAGTGACAAGCTGGTGGGATCGGCTGACAGGGCAGTAAAATAATATTGTCGCCAATGTCGGCAAGGACCGTCCTGCCCATTTGATATGACAGTGTCTTAAAGCTTCGGGATATGCGAATCTCGCCCAATGAGGATCATTTTCACCAAGGCGAGCACAGGAGAAACCCCGCTATGCGCACTGTAAAGGCTTTTGCAGCCAACCAGGCCGGAAACCCGCTGGAACCCTTCGAATATCAGCTGGGACCGCTGGCCTCCAATGATATTGATATAAAGGTCGAGCATTGCGGCCTGTGTCATACCGACCTCAGCCTGCGCAACAATGCCTGGGACATAACCGAATTCCCCTTTGTCGGCGGGCATGAAGCCACTGGCACGGTGATCGATATTGGCGCTGAAGTGACTCACGTCAAAATCGGCGACCGGGTCGGGCTGGGTGGCCATTCGCATTATTGCATGACCTGCCGGCAGTGCCTGAACGGCGATCATAATCTCTGCGAATCCGTGCAATCCACGGTTTCGGCGGGCCGCCATGGCGCTTTTGCCGACATCGTTCGCGCATCGGGCGTCAGCGTTATCAAGCTGCCGGACGATCTGGATTCCCGGGATGCCGGACCATTGTTCTGCGCCGGCATTACCGTTTTCAATCCCTTCGTGAAATTTGACATCAAGCCAACCGCGCGCATTGCCGTGCTGGGTATTGGCGGACTGGGTCATCTGGCCTTGCAATTTGGCAAGGCCTGGGGCTGTCATGTCACCGCTTTGAGTTCCAGCGCTTCCAAAAAAGACGAAGCCATGGCTTTCGGCGCCCATCACGTGATCAATTCCCGCGATCCCGCAGCCCTGGCCGCCGCAGCGGGAAGTTTTGATGTGATCCTGAGCACGGTTGACGTCGCGCTGGACTGGAATGCCATCATTGCCATGCTGAAGCCGAAAGGCCGATTGCATTTTCTCGGCGTTCAGGCGGTTCCGGCTGAGCTGCACCTGATGCCTTTGATGTTTGCCCAATTGTCTCTGTCATCCTCGCTGGTTGGCAGCCCCCAGACAATTGCCGATATGCTGGAATTCTGCGCCCGCCATGGCATCAAGGCGGTAACCGAGCATTTTCCCTTCGAGAAGATCAACGAGGCACTGGCGCATCTCGAGAGCGGGGAGGCGCGCTATCGCATTGTGCTGGATAACTGAGGCGGACGCCGACTGCCGGCATCCAGGCTGATATCAAATCGAAGGCACCAGGATCGTATCCACCGCCTCCGGCAGCAAATCTGGATAGTCGGTAATATAATGCAGTCCCCGGCTCTCCTTCCGCGCCAGCGCTGACCGCACGATCAGATCCGCGACCTCGATCAGATTGCGCAATTCGATCAGATCCTGGGTGACGCGGAAATTGCCGTAATATTCCTGCACTTCGCCGCGCAGCAGGTCGATGCGGTGCTGGGCCCGTTCGAGGCGTTTTGTGGTGCGGACGATGCCGACATAATTCCACATGAAGCGGCGGATTTCGGTCCAGGTCTGTTTGATAACCACTTCTTCGTCGCTGTCGGTGACGCGGCTTTCATCCCATGGCCGGATTGGCGGCGGGGCAGGCAGCTCATCCCAATGTTCGGCAATGTCCCGGGCCGCTGCATCGCCGAAGACGAAACATTCCAGCAGGCTATTAGAGGCCAGCCGGTTGGCACCGTGCAGGCCGCTCTCGCTGGCTTCGCCCGCCGCATAGAGACCGGGCAGATCGGTGCGGCCCGCCAGATCGATCAGGATTCCGCCGCAGGTATAATGTTGCGCTGGCACCACCGGTATCGGTCCCTTGGTCATGTCGATGCCCAGCCCGATCAGCTTTTCATAAATATTCGGGAAATGGCCCTTCACAAATTCCGGATCGCGGTAGGAGATGTCGAGGTGGACGTAATCAAGGCCCAGACGCTTGATCTCGTGGTCATTGGCGCGGGCGACAATATCGCGCGGCGCCAGTTCCATGCGTTCCGGATCAAAGCGATCCATATAGCGATCGCCCGCTTCATCGCCGGCATCGTCCGGCAGTTTCAGATGCCCGCCTTCGCCGCGCACCGCTTCGGTGATCAGGAAATTCTTGACCTCGAGATTATAGAGGCAGGTCGGATGGAACTGCATCATCTCCATATTGGAAACGCGCGCACCGGCGCGCCAGGCCATGGCGATGCCGTCACCGGTTGCGCCGCGCGGTGCGGTCGAGAACAGATAGGTCCGTCCGGCACCGCCGCTGGCCATGATCGTCGCACGCGAGGTCAGCGTCTCGACATGACCGCTTTCGTTGTTGAGCGCATAGACGCCCCAGACATTCTTGGCGCCGGTCGGCACCTCCGCGTTGCGGTCGACGATCAGGTCAATCGCCACCATATGCGGGCGCAGCGTGATATTCGGGTGGGCCGCGGCGGTATTCTGCAACGCTTCCTGCACCGCCCAGCCGGTCGCATCATCCACATGGACGATCCGCCGGTGGCTATGTCCGCCTTCTCTGGTGAGATGGAGGACTTCCGCTTCCTTGTTGAACGGCACGCCCATATCCTCGAGCCGGGCAATCGCGGCTGGCGCATTTTCAACGACAAATTCAACGGTTTCGCGGCGGTTGAGGCCAGCGCCGGCAACCATCGTGTCGTTGATATGATTTTCGAACGTGTCGCCTGCATCGAGCACGGCAGCGATCCCGCCCTGCGCCCAGGCGGTGGAACCGCCGGTCAGTTCACCCTTGGCCAGCACCAGCACCTTGTGGGTGCGAGCCAGCGTGATCGCGGCGCTGAGTCCGGCGGCGCCGGAACCGACAATGATGACATCGTGGTTCACGCCGTTTTGGCGCGGGTAAGGTTGAGAAATACATCCTCGAGATCCGCTTCTTTCGTGGTGACCTCGACGATCGCAAAACCGCGTTTCTGGACCGCGGCCATCACACCACCGGCGTTGGTGCGGTCCTTGTTATAGGTGATCGCCACTGTCCGCGGACCGATAATATCGGCCTTTTCGAATAATGTATTGGCGAAGGAGATGGCATCCTGTGCTTCGCTGATGTCGCGGTCCAGCGTCAGTTCGACCAGCTTTTCGCGGGCCATGTCGACCAGTTCCGGTGTCGGCTTGTTGGCGATCAGCTTGCCGTGATTGATGATCGCGATCCGGTCGCACAGATTTTCTGCTTCTTCGAGATAATGAGTCGTCAGCACGATGGTCACGCCGGCCTTGTTGAGATCCACGACATATTCCCAAAGCTGCTGCCGCAGGTCGATGTCGACCCCGGCGGTTGGCTCGTCCAGCACCAGAATCGGCGGCGAGTGAACCATTGCCTTGGCCACCAGCAACCGGCGTTTCATCCCGCCCGACAGGGTCCGGGAATAGGCATCGGCCTTGTCTTCCAGATGGACGGCGCGCAGCAATTCCATCGTCCGGCGCTTCGCCTTGGCGACGCCATAGAGCCCGGCTTGAACCTCCAGCGCCTCAAACGGGGTGAAGAAGGGGTCAAAGATGATCTCCTGCGGCACGATCCCGATCGAGGCTTTGGCGTTGCGCGGACTGTCATCGGTATCAAAGCCCCAGATGCTGGCGCTGCCGCCGGTCTTGCGGACCATGCCGGAAAGAATGTTGATCAGCGTCGACTTGCCGGCACCATTGGGGCCAAGAAGCCCGAAAATCGAGCCGCGGGGTACGTCGAAACTGACGTCGTCCAGCGCCTGTTTGCCGCCGGCATAGGTTTTGGAGAGATTCTTGATCGAGATTGCTGCATTTGTCATGCGCTTCGCATAAACATCTTGTTGTGGACAATCAAAGGCTTTGCTGCATCTGGTTCGATCAAGCCTAAAGGCCGGTTAACCGTTAAATTATGTAAAGATTTTTTATGTTTCTTCTAGTTGCCGATGCATGAAATATTTCAGACACCAGAATCAGGCACGGACAGCGGTGCAATGGGCGACGCTGCTGACCGCTGCGCTGTGCCTGGCCAGCCCGGTTGCAGCGGCGTCGGATTCGTCCGATGCCCGAGTCTTCATAAGGCAGCCGGTGACGATGACCAAAACCGCCGATCTCATATTCGGCGATTTTGTCACCGGCACCGCCGACAGCATTTTTCGCCTCGACCCGGCTTCGGGCTTGCTCAGCCAGCGCAACGGCGATGCGGTGTCCGTGGGCGGGACGCAATCATTTGCATCGATTGAAGTGTTGGGGACAGCCTTGAGCCGGGTTCAACTGTCGACCGGGAAGCAAAGCATCTTGATCCAGCGGGATGGCGGGACGGAGACGATGCAGATCGACCGGTTCCGCTTTGACCGCCGCCGGAAAATGCTGAATGCGGCTGGCCTGCAAACCTTCAATATTGGCGGGCAATTGCGCGTCGGCGCGAACCAGAAGGCTGGCACATATCGCGGTTCCTTTGACGTGTCGGTCGATTATTTCTGATGGTTCCGGACAATTCCGGATGGTGGTACAGAATGTGTGAATCGCCGGTTAACCCTGATATTCAACAATATTTAGCTATTTGACCACTAGGGCTCTGCGCTTGAAACACGGTAATTCTTCAACACCGACCCGAGGGTTCGGGATATGGCGCCCGGCCTTGCTGCCGTTCTGCGCGTTTGTCTGTTTTCCCTTTGGGGCCGCGCAAGCAACCTCCAGCAGGGGGCAAACGCAGACCATAATCAGCCAGGGTGTCAACATCAGCGAAAATGCAGAATTGCGCTATGGAGATTTTTCTGCCGGCACGACTCAGAGCCGGTTCCGCCTGAATCCGGAGAACGGTACGATCGTCCAGTTAAACGGCAATGCCGTGTCCCTGGGCGGAACCCAGACAGCTGCGTCCTTCACGGTCTTTGGCACACCGCTTCAAACGGTGCGGCTGACCGTCAGCCAGAACCAGATCGATCTTAAAAGGGTCAATGGGACGGAAACGATGCGGGTCGATCAATTCCGCTTTGATGGCGGCAATGGAACGCGCAACCGAACGCTCAGCGCCACCGGGTCCGTCGAATATAAGCTCGGGGGAAGGCTCACCATCAATCCCAACCAGGCTGGTGGTGCCTATGTCGGCAGTTTCAACATTACCATTGATTATCAATAGACTGCATCAGCGCTTCATTCGGTTACCGTGAAATTAACCATGCGAATACATGCTTAATTACAACAATGCGTCCTAAAGCATTTTTGTCATGACCAGAGACCAGATCTTTCCCCGCCTGATTGGCTGCCTGTTGTTTGTCCTTGCCGCGCTGGCCAGCGCGCCGGCTGTCTTTGCACAATCGAACAATGGCGATACCGATGCCGTGGTAGTGAGCCCGCTTTCGCTGGTCCCGGTTGAAGATCTCAACTTTGGCAATCTGATCCCTGGCGCCACCGGCGGAACCGCTGTCATCAGTCCAGCCGGTGGTCGGACCGTGACCGGATCGGTTGTCGCTGCCGGAGGAACGGTCAGCAACGCCGAGTTTCAGGGCTATGGCACACGCAACCGGTACGTCTATATCAGCACGGCATCGTCCAGCTATCGGCTCAACCGCGTTGGCGGCGGTGCCAATATGCGGTTGCGGTCTCTGACCCTGCAAGCGGACAATCTGACTCCGGTCAATTTCCCCGGCCTGTTCCGCATTGCGTCGACAAATGTGATCACGCTGCGCATAGGCGGCACTCTGGATGTGCGGGTCAACCAGCAGGCGGGCGTCTATCAGGGCAGTTTTCCGATCACGATGAACTATTACTGATATTTGCGGGATTGCGCGGCGCACAATCCGTTGCTAATCGATCTGCCATGATTGACGCTCCAGAAATTGTCAGAACAGCAAAGAAGCGCAATGCCTGCGATGGCGCCTCGGATATTCCGGGCGGCGCGGCGCTTGGCCATCCGCGCGTATGGCTTGAGATTGATGAAAAAGGCTATGTCGACTGCGGCTATTGTGACCGGCGATTCGTTCTGGTCGGCGGTCCCGCCGACGTTGCGTCAGCGCAGCCCGAAGAATAATCCGACATAGGGGGTGCAAGGCCCCGGTTTCGTTTCTATATGGGTCGGATGATAGAAAATCCTGACCCCCGCTCGTTTCTGTATCGTCCCGATGGCCTCGACCCGGAGCGCGCCAAAGCGCTTGTCGCTGACAGCCTGTCCGCTTGCGATGATGGCGAATTATATCTGCAATATAGCGCGACGGAAAGTTTCGGCTTTGATGATGGCCGTTTGAAAACCGCTGATTACAGCACTGACAGCGGCTTTGGCCTGCGCGGTGTCGCGGGCGAGATGACCGGCTTTTCCTATAGCAACGAGACCAGCGAGGCGGCGATCCGGCGCGCTGCCCAGACCCTGCAATTGCTCGATCCGGCCAAGGGTCAGAAAGCCCCGCCACCGCGCGGTAACAACCGGCATCTTTATGGCGAAGCCAATCCGCTGGAAGCGATTCCCTTCGCGAAGAAGGTGGCCTTGTGCCAGCAAATAGACGCAGCAGCTCGCGCGCGCGATCCCCGCGTTGCTCAGGTTTCCGTCGGTCTGTCCGGCAGCTGGAGCGTTGTCGAAATCGTCCGTCCCGACGGCTTCGTTGCCACCGATGTTCGCCCGCTGGTGCGGCTCAACGTATCGATCGTCGCCGAGCAAAATGGCCGCCGCGAAAGCGGCAGTTTCGGCATGGGCGGGCGTTATCTCTATGACGAGCTGTTCGAAGAGGGGCGCTGGAACCGCGCGGTTGACGAAGCCTTGGCCCAGGCTCTGGTCAATCTGGAAAGTGTCGACGCGCCAGCCGGCGAACAGACCGTTCTGCTTGGCCCCGGCTGGCCCGGCATCATCCTGCACGAAGCCATCGGCCATGGCCTTGAAGGCGATTTCAACCGCAAGGGCACCAGCGCCTTTTCCGGCAAGATCGGCCAGCGCGTGGCTGTGCCCGGCGTTACCGTGGTCGACGATGGTTCGATTCGGGAACGGCGCGGCTCGCTGAGCATCGATGATGAAGGCACGCCGACGCAGGAAAATGTCCTGATCGAGGATGGAATCCTGAAATGCTATATGCAGGACCGGCTGAACGCACGGCTGATGGGCGTGCCGGCCACCGGCAACGGGCGCCGCGAAAGCTATGCCCATGCGCCGATGCCGCGGATGACCAATACCTTCATGCGCGGCGGCAAGGATGATCCGGCCGAACTGATGAGCCGGGTCAAGAATGGCATTTACGCCAAAAGCTTTGGCGGCGGACAGGTCGATATCGTCTCGGGCAAATTCGTCTTTTCCTGCACCGAGGCCTACAAGATTGAAAATGGCAAGCTCGGCGCGCCGATCAAGGGCGCGACGCTGATCGGCGACGGCCCGACCGTGCTGACCAAGGTGGCCGGTATCGGCAATGATATGGCGCTCGATGAAGGCATCGGCATGTGCGGCAAGGGCGGACAGTCCGTTCCGGCGGGCGTTGGCCAGCCGACCTTGCTGGTGGAAGGGCTGACCGTCGGAGGGACGGCTTGAGCTTGGCGTTAGCATGACCAGATCGCGTTTATCCCATTGAACTGGTCTGCCGAAATATTGGCCTTCTGGTTTCAGGAGCTTGACCCCAGGGACTGGTGGACCAAAAGCGACGCGACCGACAATCTGATCAAGCGGCGTTTCTTCGAACTCTGGCAAGAACAGAAAGCAAAGACCGCCGGCGACTTTCTCGGCTCACCGGAAACCGCGCTCGCCGCGGTCATCCTCTTCGACCAGTTTCCGCGCAATATGTTCCGCGACAGCGCCGACGCCTTTTCCACCGATCATCTGGCGCAGCAGATTGCCGGACAGGCGGTGGATTTGGAGTTCGATCAGCAATTGCCCGAGCAGCAGCGGCCTTTCCTCTATATGCCGTTCATGCATGCGGAGGATCTTGATCTGCAGAACCAGTCCGTCGCCCTGTTCACCAAACTCGGCAGCAATCAGAAATTCGCCAATGAGCATCGCGACGTGATCGCCAAATTCGGCCGTTTCCCCCATCGCAATCATGTTCTCGGGCGGCAATTCCGGCCCGGGGAGCAGGCCGCCATTGCTGACGGAGCAAGCTGGTAGGCCGGATGCTCGTCAGTGCGGCAAAGCAGACCTGGCGGGCCCTGAAAGTCTGGCCAGCCGCCAGTCGCTGGAAAGCCGCCCTGGGCCTCGCGCTCCCGGCTGTGGTGATTATCGCATTGTCAGGATATCTGGGCGGCTGGCTGCGCCTTGATCCCGTGGTCGATCTCCCGTCGGCCCTGATCGCCGCCGTCATCCTGTTCTTCATTCCCGCCCTGGCCGAAGAACTGATCTTTCGCGGCCTTCTCCTGTCCTGGTTTGCAACTGTCTCTCAGCGCCTGGGCAACTGGCTTGCGATCGGCCTCTATGTGCTCTGGCATCCGTTGCAAGCGCTGACCTTCGGTCCGCCCTGGTCGGCCATTTTCCTGCAGCCGTCATTTCTATTTGCTACGTTCATCCTCGGCATAGTATTGACCCATATCCGGATCGTTTCGCAGTCCTTGTGGCCGGTGATAGCGATCCACTGGCTGCTGGTTCTGGTCTGGAAGCTTCTGTTTGCCGGGCCATTTTACTGAGAAGGGCGAAATATGGCGGATTTTTTCGATTCAATGACCGACAAACATATCGCATTCATTGCCCAGCAGCCGATGTTCTTTGTCGCGACCGCAGCCGCAGACGGACGGATCAATCTTTCGCCCAAGGGCTATGACTCATTCCGGGTGCTGGACGCCAATCGTGTCGCCTATCTCGATCTGGGGGGCTCCGGCAACGAGACCCACGCCCATCTGGTCGCCGACGGCCGGATCACCATCATGTTCAACAATTTTGCCAACCCGGCGCTGATCATGCGGCTCTATGGCACTGGCAGGCCGGTGCTGCCGCAGGATGCGGGCTGGGACGAACTGGCCGCTCATTTTGATATTCTGCCCGGTACCCGCCAGATTTTCGATATCGCGGTGGACAATGTCCAGACCAGCTGCGGCTGGGGCGTGCCGCAGATGGAACTGAAGGCCGAGCGCGAGACATTGGTCAAATATCACCGTCAGGCCGATCCGGAAGCCTGGATGGAAAAGACCGCTGGCCGGGTGAAAAGTATCGACGGCCTGCCGACGCGCGCGACCGATCGCTTTTTTGGCGAGCCATAGGTCATGAGTCTGGTCGAACTGTCCCGGCACATGCACGGCGTCGAAGCCGAAATCATCCGTGGCCGGCTCGGTGCCGCTGGGATCGGCGCGGTCTGTTTCGACAGCAATGTCAATATTGTCGAAGGCGCCGGGATCGCGCTGCCTGCCCGGGTGATGGTGCTGGCAGAGGATCTGGCCGAAGCCAAGGCGATATTGGCGGAGGATGTGTCTCTATGACCGGAGCCGGAAAAATTTCGCTCGCGCTGGGCGGTGGTGCCGGTCTCGGCTGGACCCATATCGGCGTGCTGCGGGCGATTGACGATTCCCCGCTGGAAATTGCCGCCATCGCCGGTACCTCGATCGGCGCGATCGTCGGTGCCAGCTATGCGGTGGGCAAGCTCGACTATATCGAAGACATGGCGCGCAACGTCAATTTCCGCAACATGCTGCGGTTCATGGACCCGCATTTCAAGCGCGGCGCGGTGATGGGCGCGCGCAATATCGAAAAGGAGCTGGAGACCGAATTCGGTCATCTCAATTTCGAGGATCTGCCCTTTCCGGTGGCGGCGGTCGCTGCCGATCTGCGTACCGGCGATACGATCGTGATGAAATCGGGCAAGCTGGTGCCCGCGATCCGCGCCTCCATGTCGCTGCCCGGCATATTCAAGCCCGTGCAACATGAAGGCCGCCTGCTCGTCGATGGCGGCGCGGCCTTGCCGGTCCCGGTGTCGCCGGTGCGCGAACTTGCGCCCGAGGCCCTGTGTCTGTCGATCAACCTGCAGGATGACTTCATCAATCGTTCGATCGCGGCCGGAATCGCGGTCAACAACGGCAAGGAACCCAATAGTCTCGCCATCGTCAAGGCATCGGTCGGCCTGTCGCTGCGCAATCTCGGCCGCTATTCGCTGGCGCTCGACCCGCCCGATTTTGCCATGTCGCCACCGGTTGGCCATATCGACATCCAGAATTTCACCCGCGCCGATGAACTGATCGATATTGGCCGGCGCGAAACCGAAAAAGTCATCCCGCAAATATTGGCGCGGCTGGCGGAGTGTGCTGCCTAAATATTGTGCACTCGTGCTGCAATGCACAAAATTTACTCTTTGTTAAGCGGCACGATTTCACGAAAATCCCTTGAATCCAACGCCTTCCGATTCTGGCACGGGCCTTGCGAGGTGACCCCCGGTAACAACAATAGGGGGCGTAATGAAATTTATCATAGCCATAATCAAACCGTTCAAGCTTGACGATGTTCGTGAAGCGCTGACCGGTGTCGGCGTGACCGGCATGACCGTAACCGAAGTCAAGGGCTTCGGCCGGCAGAAGGGCCAGACGGAAGTCTATCGCGGCGCGGAATATACCACCAACATGGTTCCGAAGCTGAAAATCGAAGTGGCTTGCAGCAGCGCAGTCGCGGCCCAGGCGGTCGAGGCTATTCAGGCTGCCGCCGGAACGGAATCGATTGGCGACGGCAAGATCTTCACGCTCGGTCTCGAAGACGCCGTCCGCATCCGCACCGGTGAAACCGGCGACACAGCAATATAATCGGGGAAGCAGATACTCATGAGAAAAATTTTGACAAAACTGACGGGAATGGGGGCTTTAGCCAGCCTTTCTGTCCCAGCCTTTGCGCAGGAGGCCGTCGAAGCGGTCGCAGCCGTGCCCAATCCGGGGAATAATGCCTGGATGATGACGGCCACAATCCTGGTCTTGCTGATGATCCTGCCCGGCCTCGCGCTGTTTTACGGCGGTCTGACTCGCACCAAGAATATGTTGTCGACGATGACGCAAATTGGTGCCGCAGCCTGTCTCGCGATGCTGATCTGGGTCATGTATGGTTACGGTCTGGCGTTCGGTCCGGAAGGCAATGCATTCATCAGCTGGGGCAAATTCTTCCTCGCTGGCGTCGATAGCAGCAGCACCGCAGCAACATTCTCCGACGAAGTGATTTCGGAATATGTATTCATCTCCTTCCAGATGACCTTCGCGGCCATCACCCTGGCGCTCGTGCTCGGGTCGGTTGTCGAGCGGATGAAATTTTCCGCTGTCATGGTTTTCGGCGCTGTCTGGTTGACGATCGTTTATTTCCCGATCGCTCATATGGTTTGGGCCGGTGGCGGATTGCTCTTTGAAATGGGCGCGCTCGACTTTGCCGGTGGTACGGTTGTGCATATCAACGCTGGTGTATCGGCGCTGGTTGCAGCACTCATCCTCGGCAACCGCAAGGGCTATCCGAAAGAGCCAATGGCTCCACACAGCCTGACGCTGACCATGGTCGGCACCGGACTGCTCTGGGTTGGTTGGTTCGGCTTCAACGCTGGTTCCGAACTGGAAGCAGACGGCACGGCTGGCCTGGCGATGATCAACACCTTTGTTGCCACCGCTTCGGGTGCCCTGTTCTGGATGCTGGCTGAAAAGATGAGCGGCCACAAGGGATCGGCACTGGGCTTCTGTTCAGGCGTAATCGCCGGTCTGGTTGCGGTAACCCCCGCTGCCGGTAACAGCGGACCATTTGGCGCCATTGTTCTGGGCGCGGTTGCATCGCTGGTCTGCTACTATGCTGTATCCTTCCTGAAACCCAAGCTTGGCTATGATGACTCGCTGGACGCCTTCGGCATCCACGGCATCGGCGGCATGGTTGGTGCGATCGGTACCGGCATTGTCTATCAGCCAATGTTTGGCGGACCCGGCGACGGTTCTACCGCCATGGGTGCTCAGGTTGTCACCCAGATCATCGGCGTGCTGGTTACCATCGGTTGGGCTGGTGTCGGAACGGCTATCGCGATGTTTGTCGCCAAGCTGGTCACCGGACTGCGTGTCACCGAAGAAGTCGAGCAGGAAGGCCTCGATCTCGGCGAACACGGAGAGCGCGCTTACAACTACTAATTCCCGAGTTTGGCGCCGGCCTTCTCCTCCCAAAATCCGGTCGGCGCCTCACCTTGTTCCTCCTGCGAACAAACAACTCATGGCCGGTGATGTGCAAACATCCCGGCCTTTTTTTGTCTGGTTGCCGCGCAAGGGCGGCAGTGCTGGCGAGGCGGGTTCCCATTTGTTTCATTTGCAATCACCCGGGGTGAATGTCATTTGTTGGCGGATAAACCGAGCGAGGAACCGCCATGTCATACCCACAGCAAATATCTCAAATTCTGACCCGGCTGGGGGTCACCGCCGCAAGCATGGGCGATGGTGACTTGCTGGTTCATTCGCCGCTGACCGGCGAGCAAATCGCGGCGGTGCCGACGTCCTCGGCGGCGGACGTCGAGGCGGCAGTCGATCAGGCCCATCAGGCCTTTCTGCAATGGCGCAATGTCCCCGCCCCCCGGCGCGGCGAATTGGTCCGGCTATTCGGCAATGCCCTGCGCGCGCACAAGGATGATCTGGCAAGACTGGTATCGATAGAGGCGGGTAAAATCCCCTCCGAAGGCGCGGGCGAAGTGCAGGAAATGATCGATATTTGCGATTTCGCCGTCGGTCTGTCGCGCCAGCTCTATGGCCTGACCATTGCCTCGGAACGGCCCGGCCACCGGATGATGGAAACCTGGCATCCGCTCGGCGTCGTCGGGGTGATCTCGGCGTTCAATTTCCCGGTCGCGGTCTGGGCCTGGAATACAGCGATCGCGCTGGTCTGCGGCAATAGCGTGGTCTGGAAACCTTCGGAAAAAACGCCGCTGACCGCGATCGCCTGTCATGCAATTTTTGCTCGCGTGGCGGCGGACTTTGCTGAAGCGCCCGAAGGTCTGGCCGGCCTCATCATCGGCGGACGCGATGTCGGAGAAACGCTGGTCGACCAGCCACAGGTGCCATTGGTGTCGGCGACCGGATCGACGGCGATGGGCAGGGCAGTGGGCCAGCGTCTCGCCGCTCGCTTTGCCAGGTCGATCCTGGAACTGGGCGGCAATAATGCCTGTATCGTCGCGCCTTCTGCCGATCTCGACATGGCGGTGCGCGGGATATTGTTCAGCGCGGTCGGCACCGCAGGACAGCGTTGCACCAGCATGCGGCGGCTGTTTGTCCATGACGATATTTACGATGCACTGCTGACCCCGCTCAAGGCCGCTTACGCGAGCATTTCGGTTGGCGATCCGCTGGCGCAGGACGCACTGGTCGGACCGCTGATCGACAAGGCCGCTTTTGACGGTATGCAAGCGGCACTGGTGCTGGCCCAGGAACAGGGCGGGGACGTCACAGGCGGCGGTCGCCATGACAGCGGCGATGCCGGAGCTTATTATGTCCGGCCGGCGCTGGTCGAGATGGAGGAGCAATCCGATATCGTCTGCCGCGAGACTTTTGCGCCGATCCTCTATGTCATGCGCTACCGGGAACTGGACGATGCCATTGCCCGGCAAAATGCCGTTGGCGCGGGCCTGTCATCGTCGATCTTCACCATGAACATGCGCGAAGCCGAACAATTCCTGTCAGCCGCGGGATCGGATTGCGGCATCGCCAATGTCAATATCGGCACATCTGGCGCGGAAATTGGCGGCGCCTTTGGCGGCGAAAAGGAAACCGGCGGCGGCCGGGAATCCGGTTCCGACGCGTGGAAAGCCTATATGCGCCGCGCCACCAACACGATCAACTATTCGGCGGACCTGCCGCTGGCGCAAGGGGTGAATTTCGACCTCTAGGCGCAGCGCCAGGCGTCCGCACCAACTAGCCCAGATCCGCCTTGATAAATTCCGCAGCCCGTTCACCGATCATGATGCTCGGGGCGTTGGTGTTGCCGCTGATGATTTCCGGCATGATCGAGGCATCGGCAATATAGAGCCCTTCCAGACCGCGAAATTTCAGGCGCGAATCAACAACCGCGTCATCATCTCCGCCCATCCGGCAAGTGCCGACCGGGTGATAGACGGTATCGGCACGGTCGCGGATCAGCGCGTCCAGCTCGGCATCATTGTCCATGTTGATGGGATGCCGGTCGGTCGGCGCATATTCAGTCAGCGGCGGGCTTTCCAATATCCGTTTCATATGGCGGACGCCCTTGCGCAGGGTTGCGATATCCCGATCATCATCGAGGAAATTCGGGTCAATCGCTGGTGGCGCTTGCGGATCGTCATTGTTGAGTCTGACCGTGCCTTTGCTGTGCGGCCGCAGCACGCAGGCGTGGCAGCTGAAGCCATGGCCCTTGACCGCCTCGCGCCCGTGATCTTCCAGCATTGCCGGGACGAAATGATATTGGATGTCGGGCGCTGGAACCTCCGGACCGCTGCTCCAGAATCCGCCAGCTTCGGCATAAGGTGTGGTCATGATCCCGGTGCGCTTGAACCGGTGCTGGAGGATCGCCTTGGCCATCCGCACAGTACCCGCAAGCGAGTCGCCGATCAATTCCTTGGACTCGGTCTGATAGCCGGAGACAAAGTCGATATGGTCCTTCAGATTCGCGCCGACTTCGGGCTTGTCGAGAACCACATCGACGCCCTTGTCCTTGAGATGCGCCGCCGGTCCAATGCCGGACAGCTGCAGGATATGGGGCGTTCCGAAGGCTCCAGCGGACAGCACGACCGCGCCGCGCGCATTTATCGTTTCGCTGCCGGAACCGCGCTTGATCTGCACGCCGGTAACGCGACCATCCTTGATGATCAGTTTCTCGACCAGTGATTTTGTCTTGATCGTCAGATTCGGGCGAGACCGGGCCGGTTCGACATAGGCGCGCGCCGCTGACCAGCGTTCGCCGCCTTTCTGGGTGACCTGGTATATGCCCATGCCCTCCTGTTTCTCGCCATTGAAATCATCGAGAATCGGTAGCTGCAGATTGCGCGCCGCTTCGACAAAGGCGACACTGCCCGGATTGGGCCATTTCTGGTCGGAAACGGACAGCGGGCCGTCGCCACCATGATAATCATTGCCGCCGCGTTCGTTGCTTTCGGATTTCTTGAAATAGGGCAGGACATCATCATAGGACCAGCCGGCGCAACCCATCGCTGCCCAATTGTCATAATCCCACTTGTTGCCGCGAATATAGACCATCGCATTGATCGCGCTCGATCCGCCAAGACCGCGTCCGCGCGGCTGATAGCCGGTGCGGCCATTGAGACCCTTTTGCGGGACCGTATCGAATTTCCAGTTGGCGTTTTTCAGCAGGAACGGCATCATTCCGGGCGTCTTGACCAGGAAATTATTATTCCGTCCACCCGCCTCGATCAGACAGACCGTGCGCTTTCCGTCTTCGCTCAGCCGTCCCGCGACTGCACTACCGGCGGAACCGCCGCCGATGACGATGATGTCAAATTCTGCCATATGCCTGTCTCTCTCCAAATTCTCTGTTGGCGCAATTTGGGGAGGCTATATTGTATTGCACCGGCCGTGCACAGTGCAAATAAACCGACCATCGCGCCGCCGATCATGTCGATCAGATAATGGGTTCCTTCAACCGGCGTGGACAGCAGCATCGCGGCGTTGATCACCAGCAATGGCCAGCGCAAATAGCGGCATTGCCACGCCATCGCGATATAGATGACGGCTGCGGCGGTGTGGAAACTGGGCGCGCAAACCAGTCCCTGGAGCGCGCCCAGATCAACCGTTCCCAGCAAGTTGTCGCGCAATAGTGGCAGCAGTTCGGCCTGATAGAGAGCGCTGGTCGGCATGTAGGGAATCGGTCCCTGCCAGACATAGGCCAGCGGACCGACCGCAGGAAAGGCCAGGAACAGCAACATGGTGATCAACGCCGCCAGCCAGAAACTGAACAGGAAAAACTGCGCGCGGGCGCGTTCGCCGCTCAGGGCCAGGCCGCCGAGCAGCAGCACCGGTGATAAATAGATATTGGCATAGGCCAGGCTTCCGGCCGTTTGCAGCCAAGGATTGTCGACAACCAGCATATACCAGCGCAACCACTCGAAACCCAGAAAGGCATCGATCCGCGCCAGCGCCGGGTCGACAAAGCCGCTGGTGGCGGCCGCTGCGGGATAGGTCGCGGTCGCGCCCAGCAGACTGATGAACAGGAAGAAGCCGACATATTCACAAAGGTCGCGTGCGACGCGCTGCCATCCGTTGGCATGATCGCGCATCACATAGCGGGTGGCAGCCAGCAGAAGCAGCGCCAGAAAATATTTGCCATTGCTGGCTTTCAGGAAATCCATGCCAAGGTCGGCCCAGCCCATCATGGCGATGACGATCAGCAGGCTGCAGGCCAGCAAGCCAAATATCCAGCTGGTTGGCACGATCCGTGAAATCGGTGCCTGCTTGTTGATGTGAATATCCTGGACGTCGCTCATGTCCATCAGCAGGGCCTCTGGAAACAAACATCGGCAAACGAGACAGGAATATATGCCGACGCGCGCAAATTGCGGCCGCATGCCCTTAAAGATTTCAATTTCATTCCAATGCGCGACCCGCGTGCGGATCGAGCACGACTGGAGGGGTCCTCAGCCCTCTATGCCGCGCTTGCCCGTTTTTTCAGGGAAAGGATAGTAACAATTGTGTAATGTTCTGTATGGTGGCCGTTACAGGCCTTGCTTCCAGCGTTCCTTGATCATCTCGCTGCTTTCGCGGCTGCCATCATGGCTCCAGCCCGGCGGCTTGACGAGATAATTCCACTTGTGCCGCCACGGCGCGGTCCACAGATCCCTGGCAATGCCAATCCATTCATGAAAGGCCGCCCAGAACAGGTTGAAACTGTCCAGATTCTTGATGATGCCATATTGGATATTTTCTTCATCCGTTTCCGGTTCATAGGTTCCGAACAGCTTGTCCCAGATGATGAAGACACCGGCATAATTGCGGTCAAGATAGCGCGGGTTGGTCGCATGATGGACGCGGTGGTGCGACGGCGTGTTCATCACCGCCTCGAACCATCGCGGCATCCGGTCGATGGCTTCGGTATGGATCCAATATTGATAGATCAGGTTGAGGCCCACGATGAAGAAAATCAGCGCCGGCGGAAAGCCGATCAGAAACAGCGGCATGCGAAAAATGAAGCTGAGCGCAATAAAACCGGTCCAGGTCTGTCGCAGCGCGGTCGTCAGATTATAATGCTGACTGCTGTGATGGATGACATGCGCCGCCCAGAACCACCGGACCCGATGCGCCGTGCGGTGGAACCAGTAATAAGCCAGATCATCGAGCACGAAGGCCAGGGGACCGAGCCACAGCACGTTCGCCCAGCTGATCTCGATGTCAAAAATTCTGAATTGGTAAACCCACAGGCTGAGCGCGAAGACCAGACCGCCGGTCAGGATGCCGGCAACGACGCTGCCCGTACCCAGTGCCAGCGAGGTAAACGCATCCTTGGTCTCATAGCGGATCTTTTTGTTCTTGCGGCTCCACCACCATTCCATGGCGACGGTGATGATGAAGAACGGGACCGCCCAGTCGGTCGGGGATGGCAGATTTTCCATGACCGCGACTACTTACACGAATGTTAGTGGCTGTCCAGATAGTCCGATCAATTTCCGGCAGCCAGCGCATCGATCATCGCCCGGACCGGGGTGATGTCATAGCCCGCATTGCCGGCTAGCCGGGAAATCTCGTCGGGTGCAACACCCTGTTTCGCCTGCGCCAGCGACCAGAGCAGCGTCGAGCGGGTGCCGGAACGGCAATAGGCGAGGGTCTTGTCACCATCGGCCAGCGCTGCGATCATCGCATCGACCTGTGGTCCCGAAAAACCGCTGTGGGTGATCGGAATCGCGATATATTTCATGCCGGCCGCCCGTGCTGCCGCTTCAATGTCGGCGCTCTGCGGTTCGGACGGATCCTCGCCATCGGGCCGGTTGTTGATGATCAGGCTGACCCCGTCGGCTTTGGCGGTGGCAACATCTTCCAGGCTGATTTGCGGTGAGACGCTGATCTTGTCATTGATTTTCCGGAACATGTTCTGGGTCTCCTCTGTCGGAACGGGGGTATTGGTTGCGGTTGCAGCACTGCAGCCGATCAAGGCAATCGATAATAGGGCGGGTAGGAATTTCATATATTCACTTGATTAGCTTCTGCGACATCGTGGATGACTTGTAAAAAGGCCTCGCCATGTTTCTCCAGTTTCGCCGCACCGACGCCGGGTAGCTCGCTGAGCGCCGACAGGCTGTCCGGTTTAAGACCAGTCATATCACGCAGCACGCTGTCATGAAAGATCACATATGGCGGCACGCCCAGTTCCTTGGCGAGCTGCATGCGTTTCTGGCGCAGCGCTTCGAACAGGGGATCGCCAAACGGATTGGGAGAGGCGCTATTGCCGCGTCGTTTGCGCGATGCCCGCTTCGGCGGTTCGACAATGGCTATTTCCTGCTCGCCCTTGAGAATCTTGCGCGCCTCGGGACCGAACATCAGGCCGCCATGTTCGGTATTGCGCAGCGCATCGCGGAGCAACAGCGACCGGGATACTGGCTTGATCAGTTGCGCTTCCTCTTCCCCGACAATGTCGAAAACCGAAAGCTGGTCATGACCGCGCGACAGGATTTTTTCATCCTGCCGTCCGGTGAGCACCGCTTCGAGATGGGTGACGCCGAAACTCTGGCCGGTGCGATAGACGGCGGAGAGAAATTTGCGCGCCAGTTCGGTGACATTGCGGGTGACCGGGGCGTTCAGGCAATTGTCGCAATTGCCGCACTTGGCTGGCGGATGTTCGCCAAAATGTTTCAGCAAAATCGCGCGGCGACAGCCTGCGGTTTCGACCAGGCCACCCAGGGCAGCAAGCCTTGTCCGTTCGCTGTCCAGCCGGCTCTGATCCACCTCGCTTAGCCGCTGCCGCGCCTTGGCGAAATCTTCCGCGCCCCAGAACATATGCGCCTCCGCCGGATCGCCATCGCGGCCGGCGCGGCCGGTTTCCTGATAATAAGCTTCGATCGACTTCGGCAGGCCGGCATGGGCGACAAAGCGCACGTCCGGCTTGTCGATACCCATGCCGAAGGCGATGGTGGCAACCATCACCATATCTTCCGAGGCGACAAAATCATGCTGGTTCTGCTGCCGCACTTCCGGCGGCAGGCCGGCGTGATAGGCGCGGGCGCTGCGGCCGGTGCTGGCGATCTGGCTGGCCATTTTTTCGGTCGCCGCCCTTGTCTGGGCATAGACGATGCCCGGCCCCGGTGTGCGCTCGACCAGATCCCCGATCTGCCGGGCCAGGCCGGCGCGCGGGCTCATGCTGTAGCGGATATTGGGCCGGTCAAAACCGGCGAGGATCAGGCCGTCCTGTTCGATGCCCAGCTGCACCAATATGTCGTCGCGGGTATGCGCGTCGGCGGTGGCGGTGAGGGCGAGTCGCGGCACCGAACCGAAATGGTCGAGCAGCGGACGAAGCAGCCGGTAATCGGGCCGAAAATCATGGCCCCATTCGGATACGCAATGCGCCTCATCAATGGCGAACAGCGAAATTTCGGTCTGTTCCAGCAATTCCCGAAAATGCGACTGCGACGCGCGTTCCGGGGCGGCGTAGAGCAGGTCCAGTTCGCCGGCCTTCAGCCGGGCAATCGTCTCGGCGCGATTGTCATCGGCGGAGGTGAGTGTGGCTGCCCTTATTCCGACCGCTTCGGCGCTGCGCAACTGATCGTGCATCAGCGCGATCAGCGGCGATATCACGATGGTCGTGCCTGTATTGGCAATGGCGGGCAGCTGATAGCAGAGCGACTTGCCGGAACCGGTTGGCATGACGGCGAGCGTATTCTGCTTCGCCATCACCCGCTGCAAGACCTGATCCTGCATGCCGCGAAAGCTGCTGAAGCCAAAGGTCGATTTGAGCAGGGGAAGGAGGGCTTCGGTCATGTTTCTTTCCCTAGCCAGAGACGGCACCATGCGAAACCGCAAAAGCAGAAATGACCGAAATTGTAATCCGCGGTCACGCCGACTCCCGCTGGTCCTCCGCCTGCCGTTTCCACATGTCCGAATAGAGGCCGCGCTTGACCAGCAATTGCCGGTGGCTGCCGCGTTCGGCGATGCGCCCTTCGTTGAGCACGATGATCTCGTCGGCATGGGTGATCGTCGAAAGCCGGTGGGCGATGATCAAGGTGGTGCGGCGTTCGGAAATCTTGGCCAGCGTCGCCTGAATTTCGTCCTCGGTGCGGCTGTCGAGCGCCGAGGTCGCTTCGTCCAGGATCAGGATCGGCGGATTTTTCAGCAAGGTCCGGGCAATCGCGACGCGCTGTTTCTCGCCGCCGGACAATTTCAGCCCGCGTTCGCCGACCTGGGTATTGTAGCCATCCGGCAGCTTGGCGATAAATCCATCCAGCGCCGCCCCGCGCGCCGCTTCCTCGATCTCCGCCTGGGTCGCGCCTTCGCGGCCATAGCCGATATTATAGCCAATGCTGTCGTTGAACAATACGCTGTCCTGCGGCACGATACCAATCGCACCGCGCAGGCTGTGCTGGGTGACGGTGGCAATATCCTGCCCGTCGATCAATATCCGGCCCGCTTGCGGATCATAGAAACGGAACAACAGCCGCGCGATCGTCGACTTGCCGGCACCGGATGGCCCGACAATCGCCAAGGTCCCGTCGGGCGGCACTTCAAAATCGAGGCCGTGCAATATCCGGCGATCGTCATTATAGTTGAACACGACATTTTCAAACCGCACGGTGCCATCGGAAACCTGCAGCGGCTTTGCCCCCGGCTTGTCGATGACCTCCTGCTTGGTGTCGATCAGTTGGAACATAGCGTCCATGTCGACCAGACCCTGACGGATGGTGCGATAGACCATGCCGAGCATGTCGAGTGGCCGGAACAGCTGCATCAGCAGCGCATTGACCAGCACCAGATCGCCGACCGTCAATTCGCCCTGTTTCCAGCCATAGACGCTGAACGCCATCGCACCGATCATGGTGAGATTGGTGATAATCGACTGGCCGATATTGAGCAGGCCGAGCGAGTTTTCCGACTTGACCGCAGCCTGGGCCCAGTCCCGCATCGCCTTGTCATAGCGCTCGCTTTCGCGGCGTTCGGCGGTGAAATATTTGACCGTCTCATAGTTGAGCAGCGCATCAACCGACCGGCCAATCACCCTTGTGTCCATGTCGTTCATTCGCGCCCGCAGCGCATTGCGCCAGTCGGTAACCTTGCGGGTGAAAATGATGTAGATCGCGACCATCGCCATTGTCGCGGCGACCAGGCCAAAACCGAACTTGATCTGGAAGATGATCAGCACTGCGGTCAGTTCGACGATCGTCGGGGCAATGTTGAACAATAGAAAATAGAGCATCACGTCGATGCTCTTGGTCCCGCGCTCGATGATCTTGGTGACTTCGCCAGTGCGCCGGTTCAGGTGAAAGCGCAGCGACAGGCTGTGCAAATGGGTAAAGACATTGGTCGCCAGCCGTCTTGCCGCCTGCTGGCCGACCTTTTCAAAGACGATGTTCCGCATATTGTCGAACATCACCTGGCCGAATCGCGCCAGACCATAAGCCGCCACAAGCGCGAGCAATACCGTCAATTCGGTACCCAGCGCATCGTTGGCCATGCCATCGATAACCGCCTTGTAGATGAACGGCATGGTGAGAACGGCGGCCTTGGCACAAAGCACCAGGAATCCGGCGACGATGATTCGCAGCCTTAAGCTCGGCTCTCCCTTGGGCCAGAGATAGGGCAGGAAACGCTTGAGCGTGGGAATCATCGGAGGGTCGATCTGACCCTCGGTAGCATAATCTGGTGGCATGACCCCGGATGTAGGACTGCCGGGACCGAAAGTCTATCCAGCTAAATTTTTCAGCGGCGCGCGGCCTCAGAAACTGCCGCTAATGGTCAACCGGTAAATCAGCCCAAACTCGCGGCTGCGATCCTCGACGAAGCCAAGCGGACCGTTGCGCCGCCCTCTGATAAATGGAGGGTCGAGGTCACCCGGCTGACCCAGAATCGTGCCATAGGCGGTGCGGGTGAAATTTTCGCTTCGGCCCAGCAGATTGCCGAGTTCGGCCTTGACCGTCAGTCCGAAGACATCCTTATGCTCGACAAACGCCCAAGTATAAGGCGCCCCGGTGCGGTAACGGGTGGTCTGGTCGAGCCGCAGAAAATCCGAATAGCGGAAATCCTCGATCCCGGCGCCCCATGCCCAGTCGCTGCCGGGAATATCGTGGCGCAAAGTGGCTTCATAGGTGAATATCTTGTCGTCGCTGATCCGCCGGAAAATCCCGGTCAGCGGGTCCCGCAGCGAACTTTTGCGGACCTCCCCCTCAAAATCGAGTTTTGCTCCCCGCCAGCCGATCGGATCGAACAAGATGCTGGAAACCACGCCCACGCCATAGCTGGTCGCGCTGTCCAGATTGCCGCGCGCCTCGGTGGTCGCGGTGATCGGAATGGAATCAACAATATCGCTGAATTTTTCGCCATAAATATTGACCGTCAACGACCCCCACGGCCCCAGTTTCTGGGTGGCTTCCAGTTCCGCCCGCCAGCTTTGCGGCGGCACCAGTGCGGGATTGCCGGCATTGCCGTTATTCTGCGAAACATCGACCGATTCGACGAAATCAAAGAAATTGAGCTGGCCGACCGACCGTTCGACCTTCAGGCTGAGATCGAGACCGGGTTGCGGCTTCCAGGCCAGCGAGGCGGAGCCTTTCGGGCGAATGAAGGACCGGCTCTGGCCGGCCGCGCCGCTCTGGCTGATCTTGCTATATTCCCCGCCCAATGTTGCCTGCAGCGTGAGTGTTTCGGTCAGGGGGCGTCCATAGGAGCCGATAACTTCCCCGCGATATTCGGTGACCTTGCTATTGGCATTGGTCAGCGCGATCGGCTGGAAAATACCCTGCGTATCGAGCACCGCCAGGGCGCCTTCATTGTCGAGAAAATTATAGGCGCCTTCGACGCTGATGCCCCAGTCGGTTCCGCCGGCGGTCTTCCAGCCATATTCCGCGCGCAGGATCGACTCGCCCTCATCGGTCACCGTGTCAAACCGGCTGCCATTGGCGGGCGTGATGCCATCGGAAAATGTCTGCCCAAAAAAATCGCTGACCGGACTATGTTCGAATCGCTGCAAACCGATAAGTTTCAGCCGTCCGCCACCGAGACCGAATTCATAATCGGTGCTGAATTCGGCATTCCATTCATCCTCGCGGCTGGAATAAAGCTCGAAAATATCGGGCTGGCCAAGCTGGGTGCGATCCGTAGCCACCGTTTCCCGTTTCCGGAAAATCTGGCAGGCAGCATTGGCATTGAACAGCGAGCCATCGTCACCGGTGCGACTGTAGGAACCGCTCAATTTTGGCCGATCCTGCAGATAGCGGGCAACTTCGTCGCGTTCGAACAACAGGTTGCCAAAGCGGTCGGTGACCTGTTCCGGCCCCTCGACACCGTTGCGCACGGCATCATTTTCGACCGCCAGGGTAAAGTCGCCCTTGCCGAGCTTGCCGCTGATCGATGCTTCCCCGGCGAACCAGTTGTTGCCCGAGCGCCGCCACCGCGGGTCCCATTTGAAATTGCCGCGGATGCCGCCGGCTTCGCTCGCGTCGGTGACGAGATTGAGCACCTGCCCGGAAAGCCCGGAGATGCTGAGCGTCGCCCCGTCGACAATCTCGATCCGGACAACATTGCTGGCGGAAATCCGTCCGAGGAAAGTGAACGCGTCGACATTCTTGCCCGAGATCCGCGTGCCATTGATCAGCACATTTTCGTCGGCCTGACCGAGACCGCGTTCGTCGCCATCGCCGGTGTCGATGGTAAAGCCGGGCACCTGACGGACCATGTCCAGCGCGGTGCGGGGATTGAAGCGGGAAAATTGTCCCGCATCATATATCTGCCGTCCGGTCTCGGTGCGCGGTTGCAGGGAGGACAGGGCGGCCGTCTGGGCCTGTGCCGCGATGGGGAGGAGGGATGACGTGATCATCGCACTCATGGCGATGCCGGTCAAAACCCATATTCTGTCGTTCAATATATTCCCCCCAGACCGTCTGCTTCGGATGGGGCGCTGCTATGTCCGATTGGTTGCAGCCGATACCGGCTTTCGATAAACTACGTCCGTAGACGGACAAACAGCATTACCGATTGCGGGCGATAAGCCATTCAAACTTAATGTTTGTTGAAAAAAAGCACCCAGGCCGCCGCGCAATTGGCGAGCGTATAGACAGAATAGAAAATCACCGCGGTGAGCATGCCCATATCGGCGAATATCATGGCGGCGAGGAGCATGAAAAACTCCAGTATATAGCTGCCATAGGGCCCCAGAAATTTGCGGAAACCGCCGCGCGCTTCGGCCATGATCGGATGGTTGCTCTCGAGCATGGCCTTGTGCATCGTGAAATTGCCGATGCCACAGAGGAAGATGATGAAAATATACATGGCTTCAACATAAGCCCATTTGCTGCCATTGTCATTTGATCAGAAAAATAAACCTCTCATCCGGGAGAGGAAGGAGCGGTATATGGATTTTGCAGGCAAGACGGCGGTTATCACGGGCGGGGCGACCGGCATTGGTCTGGCGCTGGCCAAGCAGATGGGCAGGGCGGGTGCCAGAATCATCCTGTTCGAACCGCGCGAAAATCGTCTGCAGGAAGCCGTCGGCGCCCTCGCGGGGGAGGGTATAGACGCGAAATATCTGGTCGGCGATGTTACCAGCGCCGAGCAAGTCGAGGCGCTGGCGGATTTTGCCTGGGCAGAGAATGGACGCGGCGATATCATCATCAACAATGCCGGAGTCAGTGGCGGGCGCAGCAGCGTGATCGACATGGATATGGCCGAGGCGCGAGCGCTTTACGACGTCAATTTCTGGGGCGTCTGGCATGGTATTGCCACTTTCGGCAAACGCTACAAGGCCGATGGCCTTCCCTCGGCCATCTATACGGTGGGCTCCGAAAACAGCCTGTTCAATGCCTTGCCAAAAACCGGCGGAGCCTATGTGTCCAGTAAACATGCGGTGCTCGGCCTGATGGACGTGCTGCGCCGCGAGGCTCCGGACAATATCGAGCTGGGGCTGATCATTCCCGGCTGGGTCAAATCGGAATTGTCGGAACTGCAGGCCGATGCGGCCATGGACACCGACGAATTTGCCGCGATCATTTTCCGGCAGATGCAGGCGGGCGAATTTTATCTGGTCAGCCATCCCTATAATGTCGTGCGGATGGAAGAGCGCTGGGCCGAGGTTTACGGCGCCTTCGAAAAATATGCGCCCCGCCATGAAGGCGACGAGGCGAGTGATGTGCAACTATGGGCGGAACGGATGCGGGCGGCGCGCAAGAAATAGGTGCGGACCGTCGCCCCTGCGCAGGCAGGGGCGACGGCTCATGCCATCCTGAAATTCAAACCCCCTCCAGCAAGCCTTCCCGCTTGATCTTCTCCTGCCAGACCAATGGCGCCAGATGGTGCACACTCTGTCCTTCGGCATCGACCGCGACCGTCACCGGCATGTCCTGCACTTCAAATTCGTAAATTGCTTCCATGCCGAGATCCTCGAAACCGACGACTTTCGATCCCTTGATCGCCCGTGACACCAGATAGGCGCTGCCGCCAACCGCCATCAGATAGGCGCTCTTGTGTTTCTTGATCGAGGCCACCGTGTCCAGTCCGCGCTCCGCCTTGCCGACCATCGCCAGCAGCCCCTGTTCGAGCATCATGTCGGTAAACTGGTCCATCCGCGTCGCCGTGGTCGGGCCAGCGGGACCGACGACTTCCTCGCCCACCGGATCGACCGGGCCGACATAATAGATCACCCGGCCCTTGAACTCGACCGGCAGCTGTTCACCCTTGTCGAGCATATCCTTGATCCGCTTGTGCGCGGCATCGCGGCCGGTCAGCATCTTGCCGTTGAGCAAGAGCCGGTCGCCATGTTTCCAGCTCTGCACCTCTTCCGGGGTGAGGGCATCCAGCTGCACCCGTTTCGCTTCCGACGATGGCGTCCAGTTGACGTCCGGCCATTCCTCGAGCTTAGGCGGTTCGAGATAGGCCGGGCCGCTGCCATCAAGGGTGAAATGGGCGTGACGGGTGGCGGCGCAATTGGGAATCATCGCCACCGGCTTGCCCGCCGCATGGCAGGGCCAGTCGTTGATCTTGACGTCGAGGATGGTGGAGAGTCCGCCAAGCCCCTGCGCGCCAATGCCCAGCGCATTGACCTTGTCGAAAATCTCGATCCGCATTTCCTCGATATCATTGCGCGGCCCGCGTTCTTTCAGCTGGCCCATGTCGATCGGATCCATCAGCGATTGCTTGGCGAGCAGGACGCACCGTTCCGCCGTTCCACCAATGCCGATGCCGAGCATGCCGGGAGGACACCAGCCGGCACCCATCAGCGGAACCATTTCCAGCACCCAGTCGACGATATTGTCGCTCGGGTTCATCATCTTGAATTTCGACTTATTCTCCGACCCGCCGCCCTTGGCCGCGACATCGATCGAGACCGTGTTGCCCGGCACCATCTCGACATGCAGCACGCTCGGCGTATTGTCCTTGGTGTTGCGCCGGGTGAAGGCGGGGTCGGCCAGAATCGAGGCGCGCAATTTGTTCTCCGGATGGAGATAGGCGCGGCGCACGCCCTCATCGACAATTTCCTGCATCGATTGCGACGTGTCATCGAGCCGGCAATCCATGCCCCATTTGACGAAGACGTTGACGATGCCGGTATCCTGGCAGATCGGCCGGTGGCCCTCGGCGCACATTTTCGAATTGGTCAATATCTGCGCAATCGCATCCTTGGCCGCCGGAGATTTCTCCGCGTCATATGCTTTGCCGAGCGCCCGGATATAATCCATCGGATGATAATAGGAAATGAACTGCAGGGCGTCGGCGACGCTCTCGATCAGGTCGGCGGTCTTGATGGTGACGGTCATGAATGCTCCAGAATATCGACGAAATGCGATCCGCAGGTCTTTTGGCGGATAGTGTCCGCCCGGGCAAGTTTTTGTGATCCAGCCAAAGCCCAATCATATTTTGTCGAGCCATAAGGGCCGGCCGGTTGACCACCGGGTTCCGGGTCTTGCAGAAATCTACATCAAGCCCGCAGCGGCGGCGATGGTTCCTTTATTCCAAAACCTTTTCGGGAGTTTTGCCTAATGCTGTTCCCGCGTCATCCATCTGGTCAATATATCGCCGCAGCCGGATCACCGTTTCGGGCAGCAATCGATATTCGAACAAGGTCAGATGACGCATCAATATTTTGCGAATCGCACCGCCGCCGACCTCGATCGGCTCGCCCATCTCGCGGAAATATTCCAGACCGTAGCGCAGGATGATGGTCACGTTGATCGCGAGGTCGGCCAGTCGTTCCTCGGGCCAGTCGAGCAGGCCAGCCTCGACAAATCCCCTCAGATAGGTTTGAAACTGCCGGTGGGTGCGCTCGGTCCAGCCGCGGACGCCTTGCCGCACAATTTCATCATGCTCGCCATAATCCGCCTGGTCGCGGTACAGAAAACGATATTCGCGAAACTCGTCGATAATCGCCTGCAACAGGGCGACATATTCATCAACGATATCCGCGTTTCCGGCGGGCGCGCGCGACAGGCGTTTTTCGATATCCTGTGCGAATTGCTCGCTGATCGCGTGCAGGATCGCGCGCTTGGTCTTGAAATGATACCAGAGATTGCCCTCGGCAACGCCAAGATGTTCGGCCAGCGTCGCGCTGGAGATATTGCCAAAACCGCGCTGATTATAGAGGTTCCGCGCTTCCAATATGATCCGGTCGCGGGTTTTCAATTCAATATTGCTCCAGCTTGACCATCATCTTCTTGTAGCCATGGACGAAACAGGCAGGCACCCGCTCCGGTTCTTCCAGCACGTTGACGCGCAGGCGTCGCTTGGCCATTTCTTCGAGCAGGACATGCAGCTGCAACTCGGCAACCCGGGCGCCGACGCAGCGGTGGATGCCATAGCCAAAGGACAGGTGCCGCCGGGCGTTTTCGCGATCGACGCGGATGCTGTCGGGGTCGTCAAACACGCTCTCGTCGCGATTGGCCGAGAGATACCAGAGCACAACCTTGTCGCCCTTCTTCATCTTTACGCCTTCCAGTTCGGTATCTTCGACGACCGTGCGTCGCATATGGGCAAGCGGGGTTTGCCAGCGAATGAGTTCGGCCACCGCGTTCGGGATCAGCGCCGGATCGGCCTCCAGCTTCGTGCGTTCTTCGGGGAACTGGCTCAGCCCATAGGCATAAGCGCTCATCGAATTGCGCGTCGTGTCATTGCCGCCAACGATCAGCAATATGAGATTGCCGATAAATTCTTCCTGGCTCATCTCGCTCATCGCGTCGGATTGCATCATCACCGAGATCAGGTCCTTGCCCGGCTCGCCGGCGGCCTTGCGCTGCCAGAGTTCGGCGAAGGCACCGGCCATTTCCATCGCAATGGCATTGCGCCGGGCAATGCCGCCTTCCTGATGGACCAGTTCGACATCGCCGAGCATGTTGGACCAATAGGTCAGCTTGTCGCGTTCTTCCCAGGGAAAGTCGAACAGCTTGGCCAGCATGCCGGTGGTCAGTTCGATCGACAGCTTCTCGACCCAGTCAAACGGTTCACCCACGGGCAGCGAATCCAGCACATCTGCTGTCCGCTGACGCACTTCATCCTGCATCGCCTTGACTTCGCTCGGACCAAAGGCGGGAGCGATTGTCCGGCGCTGCGCGGTATGCTGTGGCGGGTCCATGGCAATAAATTGCGGCTGGCGAAACTCGTCGGGCAGCAGATGGTCAGGATAAAAGGCTATCGAAATGCCGCCATATTCAAAGGACGAAGAGAATATCTTCGGCAGTGCCTCGACGTGGACAATCGGCTTGTAGGTGGAGACCGACCAATAGGGACCGAATTTGGATTCCGGGACATATTGGATCGGCGCTTCGGCGCGCAGCTTGCGGAACGGCTCCTGCCAGCGGTCCTCTGTGTAAAGTTCAGCCAGCGAAACATCGATCGGATCGATTGCGTTTTTTTCAGGTGCCAGTGTCGTTGCCATAGTCTCTCTCCTCCTGGGTCGCTCGTGCGACTCTCCATTTTTAGGGTCATAACCCTATTTTATATGAATTGGCAATATTATTTGGCTCTCTGCCGCCAGTCACTCGGGTAGTATGCCCGATTACGTCACAGGTAATTGATGACCGGCGATCCCGTGCATATAAGTTCCCTCTCAAGATCAATCCAGCAGAGGGAGCCAACTCATGGCGGCATTCAGAATTTTCATGGCGGTGCTTTTTGTCGGGATCGCGGCCTATACCGGCGTCACCATTTCCAATCACGGCTGGTACCTGATCCCGGTCTTCTTTGGCGACATGGCGACCATGGCCTGGCCCGGTCAGTTCAACTTTGACTTCCTGTGCTTTCTGCTGCTCTCTGCGCTCTGGGTTTCGTGGCGCCACAATTTTTCCGCAGCCGGTTTTGCCCTTGGCGCGATCGCTTCGGTCGGCGGGATGCTGTTTTTGTCCGCCTATCTGTTCATCGTCGCCGGACAGGTCGATGGCGATGTCCGCAAATTGCTGCTCGGCAGGGCACGGGCGAACGCGTTCACTGGCGCCGCGGCATCGCACTGACTTTGCTCGGGGTGTTGATCGTGGTCTGGCGGCCCGAAGGTGTCACACTCTCCACCGGTCTCTGGTTCGTCGCAGCGGCTGCCTTTTCGGGTTCCGCGGGCGCCGTGCTGATGAAGCTGGTCGTTGATGTCGCCCCGTTTCGCTTTCCGGCCTGGGTCTATCAGCAAGCAGCGTCGTTTTTTTTTATTTCGCAGCTGATCGAAGATGGACTGTTCCCTGACCCTTGCAATATCAGCCAGACGGAGGGCGCCGATATCCGGTGTTCTGAAATGTCGGCTATCCGATCGTGAACGGTGCGCGCGATGAAAGTTGAGGCGCATTATAAAACATGGAAGGTCGGTTTGGCAGCAGGCTGGCTAGCGGATCAGTAAGGAAATGATATTTTGATCACCGCTATTGTCCAGCCCCGATATGGCTGATCTGGAAATCTATCTGAAAGACCGTGGTGTGCCAGCAACTTGGTTGATTAGCTGCCAAAGCTACCAGGAGGATAGGCGGTGGATTCACGAGTAGACTCTATTAACTTTCCGCCAGACTTTTCCGTCAAATCCAGCACAATTAGTACCGGCTTTTCATATTTCCTTTTAGTATTGGTCGATTGCGGCTCGTTTTCCTGCTCATTTTCCTTATCATGAATCATCTTGCTGGTCCAAATCTGATTGTTGATAACAGTTTACTATGATTATACTTATACTTCTGGATGTCAATGCAAACTGACAGAGTCAATGTCGCCTTGAGCTTGCGCTGCAAGACTAGCGGCGGAAAGACTGCTTCTGATTGCGGGTATAAGTGCGCTGAACATCCAAAAATTTAAAGTAGTATCTCGACAAGTTCTTGGTTGTCAGGGTTGAGAGCGGTTTTGCTTTCCTGAATTATCATTTTACCGGATCGATCATCGGCGATATCCAGTCCTGATATGGCTGATTCAGAAATCTTTCCGAACGTCTGTAAGGCCTGAGCCAGGCGATTGATTGCCTCAGTGAGAAACGGGTGTCGGATTCTGTGATATCCAATCGTGACTTCCCGTCTCACTTTCCCGCCAAATTCAATTCAACCAATATCAGCTTTTTAGATGGCATTTTATGCTGGTTGATTGCTGTCTCTGTTTTCTGATCACGCCCCCGGACAGCCGGCGCGCTGACGCAAATGCTAACATGATACAGAATTGTAACATCATAGATTGCATTGCAAATGAGAAGGCAGGGGAAGGGCAGAAACACTGTTTTCGGTCGCGGGCAAAGTTGGGCAGAGCGAGCGTGGCCGTTTCTGTCCGCTTATCTGTCCATCGTCGCCGGACAGGTGGATGGCGATGTCCGCAAATCGCTGCTCGGCAGGGCGCGGGCGAACGCCTGATCCACCAGATATGGTGTCACAAATATGTCATCACCCCCTGTGCATGATCTGTGGATAATTATTCTTGTAAATTTTACCATCGACTCTTGCGCTTTGCGCAAGGCTTAGGAAGTCCACGCGTCGCTGCGCTGCAGCACGAATCCGGGATCGACGAAGCGATTCATTTATGCGACGAATGGAGTCGTTAATTTGTCATTTACCCCCTTGCATAAAATTTCGATTCAGCCACTATAGGTAGTGGTTCGGCCAAGGGGGCACGCCAACAGATAGTGTTAGTCGTCTTTTACACCGACTCGGTGGACGGCTCCCTTTGTGCCAAATGACAAGAGAATATACGGGATTTTGGGCAGGAAAATAAATGCCCGCCCGGGTGGCTAAACTGTTAGGATAATGCTTCGATTCGAGTCGAACAAGACAGGAACAAATGCCCGGATAAAATCGCGGTGGTCAATCGGTCCATAGGCCGTTGTGATCGTTGGATTAGTAGAGTGATTTTGAGGGGGCTTTGATGGATTTTAGAGACAGCCACGACAATGAGACCGTGTCGGGACCAGATGTGAGTGAGAGTGAAATGGGCGCGGAAGTATTGGATACGCCAAAAAGCAAAGCCAAAAACACGGCACCGACGAGCGAGCCGGAGGTCAGCAAGAAAGCGGCCGCCGAAGCCGCTTCGGCCAAGGCCAATGATGAAAAGGAACTGAAGGCCGAACGCGACAGCCACAGCGTTGAAAAGCGCCGTTTCAAGATCACGCTGGATGACAGCCGCGACGCGCTGCTGACCGATTTTGGCAAGGAAACGCTGAACGACCGCTATCTGTTGCCGGGCGAATCCTATCAGGATCTGTTTGCCCGCGTTGCCGACGCTTATGCCGATGATCAGGCCCATGCCCAGCGGCTCTATGACTATATTTCAAAACTCTGGTTCATGCCGGCAACGCCCGTGCTGTCCAACGGCGGCACCGGACGCGGCCTGCCGATCAGCTGCTATCTCAACAGCGTCGATGACAGTCTCGGCGGCATCGTCAACACCTGGAACGAGAATGTCTGGCTCGCTTCGCGCGGCGGCGGCATCGGCACCTATTGGGGTGCGGTTCGCGGCATTGGCGAACCAGTTGGCCTGAACGGCAAGACCTCTGGCATCATTCCGTTCGTGCGGGTGATGGACAGCCTGACCCTGGCGATTTCGCAAGGTTCGCTGCGCCGTGGTTCGGCCGCCTGCTATCTCGATGTCAATCATCCGGAAATCGAAGAATTTCTTGAAATCAGAAAGCCTTCCGGTGACTTTAACCGGAAAGCTCTGAACCTGCATCATGGCGTTTTGCTGACCGACGAATTCATGGAAGCGGTACGCGACGGCGCCGAATTTGATCTCAAATCGCCGAAGGACGGTTCGGTTCGCGGCACGGTCGATGCGCGCAGCCTGTTCCAGAAACTGGTCGAGACAAGGCTGGCCACCGGCGAGCCCTATATCATCTTCAGCGACACGGTGAACCGGGCGATGCCCAAGCATCACCGCGATCTGGGGCTCAAGGTGTCGACCTCCAATCTTTGCTCGGAGATCACCTTGCCCACGGGTCGTGATCATCTTGGTGAGGACCGGACCGCAGTCTGCTGCCTGTCCTCGCTCAATCTCGAAACCTGGGATCAATGGTCGGTCGAAAAGGAATTTATCGAGGATGTCATGCGCTTCCTCGACAATGTCTTGCAGGATTATATCGACCGCGCGCCGGAAGAAATGGCGCGGGCGAAATATAGCGCGATGCGCGAACGCAGCGTCGGACTTGGCGTGATGGGTTTCCACAGCTTCTTGCAGGCCCGCGGCCTCGGCTTCGAAAGCGCGCTGGCAAAATCGTGGAACTTCAAGATCTTCAAGCATGTTTCGGCCAAAGCATCCGAAGCCAGCATGATGCTGGCCAAGGAACGCGGACCCTGTCCCGATGCTGCCGATCAGGGCGTGATGGAGCGCTTCTCCTGCAAGATGGCGATTGCTCCGACCGCGTCGATCAGCATCATCTGCGGCGGTGCCTCGGCCTGTATCGAACCGATCCCGGCGAATATCTACACCCACAAGACGCTCTCGGGCAGCTTCGTGGTGAAGAACCCGCATCTGCTGAAATTGCTGCAGGAGAAGAGCAAGGACAGCAACAATGTCTGGAACACGATCCTTGAAAAGGGTGGCAGCGTCCAGCATCTCGATTTCCTCAGCGCCGAGGAAAAGGACACGTACAAGACCAGCTTCGAGATCGACCAGCGCTGGCTGCTCGAACTCGCCGCCGACCGCACGCCCTATATCGATCAGGCGCAGTCGCTGAACCTGTTCATCCCGGCCGACGTCGACAAATGGGACTTGCTGATGCTCCACTTCCGCGCCTGGGAGCTCGGCATCAAGTCGCTTTACTATCTGCGCTCGAAATCGATCCAGCGCGCCGGCTTTGCCGGTGGCGAAACGATCATGAGCGAACCAACCGGTGGCGGTGTCGAGGCCGACAACACGCTCGACCCGAAAACCGTCGAACTGATGACCACCGCCGGCACCACCGATTATGACGAATGTCTCGCTTGCCAATAAGCAGCGCGGCATAGACTTTGCCCACTGCCCCCTCCCTTTCGCTCCTTTTGGGAGGGGGCTGTTTTTTCAGACTAAAGGCGCGCGTAGCACGATAATTGTCATCCCAGCGAAGGCTGGGATCCAGACCAAAATATGGTGCTGGAAACAAGATTGATTTAGATTCCAGCCAACGCTGGAATGACGAGTATAAAGCGGAGAATGAGTAACCATGTCACTTCTGGAAGCACGCAAAACCTACAAGCCCTTTGAATATCCCTGGGCCTATGAATTCTGGAAACGGCAGCAGCAGATCCACTGGATGCCGGAGGAAGTGCCGCTCGGCGAGGATTGCCGTGACTGGGCGCAAAAGCTCACCGATCACGAACGCAATCTGCTGACCCAGATTTTCCGCTTCTTCACCCAGGCCGATGTCGAGGTGCAGGACTGCTATCACGACAAATATGGCCGGGTGTTCAAGCCGACCGAGATCAAGATGATGCTGACCGCGTTCTCCAACATGGAAACCGTCCATATCGCCGCTTACTCGCATCTGCTCGACACCATCGGCATGCCGGAAAGCGAATATTCGATGTTCCTCGAATATGAAGCGATGAAGGACAAGCACGACTATATGGGCACATTCGGCGTCGAGAATGACGAGGATATTGCCAAGACGCTGGCGATGTTCGGAGGATTCACAGAGGGCCTGCAGCTGTTCGCCAGCTTCGCCATGCTGATGAACTTCCCGCGCTTCAACAAGATGAAGGGCATGGGCCAGATCGTCACCTGGTCGATCCGCGACGAAAGCCTGCACTGCGAGGGCATTATCAAGATGTTCCACACCTTTGTGCAGGAACGCGACTGCCTGACCAAGTCGGTCAAGGACGACATCATCGACTGCTGCCAGAAAACCGTGCGGCTGGAAGATGCGTTCATCGACCTCGCGTTCAGCGACGGCCCGGTGACCGGCATGACCGCCAAGGAAATCAAGCGCTACATCCGCTATATCGCCGACTGGCGTCTCGGCCAGCTCGGCTTCCAGCCGATCTACATGGTCGAGGAACACCCGCTGCCGTGGCTCGCGCCATTGCTCAACGGCGTCGAACACGCCAATTTCTTCGAAGCCCGCGCCACCGAATATTCAAAAGGCGCGACCAAGGGCGAATGGAACGACGTCTGGTCGAGCTTCGACCAGCGCAAGGGCAAGGTCGCGAACGAGGACGAGGCCGTCGATGACGGGCCGGATATGTTTGCAGAGGCGGGGGTTGCTGCGGAGTAATGGGGCTTCTATTGAAAATAGGTACATTTGGGGATGTCGCGGCTGAAGATGACGACGCCGTAATGTCATATTTTTTAAAGACAGAAGCTGTTGATCAAATAGAGAGCGGCAATAAATTTGTTGTGATAGGCCGAAAAGGTTCGGGCAAGACTGCTCTAGCAAAATATTTTTCACAACCAAAAAAGGCATACGTCACTACTGCACCCAGTTTGAGAGATTACCCTTGGAACTTGCACGGCAAAAGAAGAAACCGTGGGGCATCAGAAATTGAAAGTTATGTAAGTTCTTGGCGGTACTTGATTGCGGTGAAAGCTAACGCAATCTTGCTCGAACAAAAGGGTATGGGCAGTCAGACTGACGCACAACGTGCTGCCAGACAATTTTTAACGGACAATTATGGCGGTATAAACCCAGACTTGGGAGCTATTTTGGCTCCGACCAAAATCAAATTTTCCGGAGGTTCTTTTAAACCTTCAATATTGGGCAACTCCTTAGGCTCTTTAGAGTTTGAAAACCCCAATGGAGGCCTTGCTCCTGAAGTTGACGCGCTAACTGATATCTTGTTGGAAAATGCAAACACGATCGCCAGTCAGACAGGCACCGCGAGTGTTTTTATCCATTTTGATGAACTTGACCAAGGGTTGCTTACACTCGACGCTAAGCGTCAGGAAATGATAACTGGGCTAATTCTGGCGGTTAGATCAATCCGAAATATGCCATCTGTCCGTCGTCAGAACATTTGGCACTGATGGCTGCGTAAATTAGCGGAGCATCGGCCTCGTCTTGTTGGTTGATATTAGGCGGCTAGCTTGCGGTGTTGCAAGCGCCGATGTTCAATGGTCTTTC
>Ga0335398_10000181_pt1 | contig 103051 bp, 108 predicted proteins | sample BON03_FD_205742 | JGI IMG/M metagenome (GOLD analysis project Ga0335398, IMG submission 205742) | Freshwater microbial communities from Lake Bonney liftoff mats and glacier meltwater in Antarctica - BON-03 (spades assembly) (version 2) | ecosystem: Environmental > Aquatic > Freshwater > Ice >...
GAAATGCAAGCGGCACGCATCTTCGCTTCCAAAATTAGCCGTGAAACTAAATAAATTCATACCTTTAATTTTGCAATAAATATAATCAATATTAAATAATTATGGGTGTTTGCGGACAATCAGAAATTTATTTTAATAATATTACGTGGCGGTATTATCTTGTTTCGTCTGAAAAATTAAAAAATTTATTAAAAGATGACCAAATAATTAAAACTGAAGATGGGTTTATTTTAAAATAAATTGAAAAAATAGAATATTTGAAGTAATATTATCCAAAAGAAAAAGAAATATAAAATTAGCAGGTTTTACAACTAAAATTGAAAATATAATACTTTATCAAAAAAATTAATGTCTTTTATATCCTTAAGTTACTTGTTGTTTTTTCCAGCGATTTCATTAATTTATTTTTTGTTACCTCATAAAATTCGGTGGATATTATTATTATTAGGTAGCTATTTTTTTTACATGTGCTGGAATGTAAACTATGCCATGTTAATGTTTTTATCTACAGTAATAACATTTGTTAGTGGTCTTTTAATTCAAAGAACAAAAAACGAAAACCCCATTGTTGCCAAGCGGCAGAAAAGAATATACCTATGGTTGAGTCTAATTAGCAATCTGTCGATTTTATTCTTTTTTAAATATTTCAACTTTGTAAATACCACCTTTTTAGATCTATTTTCAAAATTTCATATGGAATGGGGCTTCGAAAATATAAATATCCTTCTGCCAGTAGGTATTTCATTCTATACATTTCAAGCCCTTAGTTACTCTTTAGATGTTTACTACGGAAAAACTAAAGCTACACACCATTTTGGTAAATATGCATTGTTTGTATCTTTCTTTCCGCAGTTGGTTGCGGGGCCAATAGAAAGGTCATGGCATTTATTGCCTCAATTTAATAAAGTGGTAAAATTTGATTACGATAGGGTTAAAAGAGGCCTAAGCTTAATATTATGGGGGATTTTTAAAAAAGTGGTAATTGCAGATAGGTTAGCTGTGGTGGTTAATACTGTCTATGGTAATCCAGAAAAATATTATGGCTTTGAAGTTATTATTGCCACAATATTTTTTGCATTTCAAATATATTGTGATTTTTCTGCTTATACTGATATTGCCAGAGGTTCTGCACGAGTATTGGGTTTCGATTTAATGAAAAATTTCCGTCGACCCTACTTTGCGACTTCAATCCCAGATTTTTGGCGTAGATGGCATATTTCACTCACTACTTGGTTTAGGGATTATGTCTATATTCCACTGGGCGGAAACCGCGTTTCCACTGCTAAATGGTATGTCAATATTATGATCGTTTTTTTAATAAGTGGTTTATGGCACGGCGCAGCTTGGACTTTTATAATCTGGGGGGTTTTACACGGATTTTTTCAATTAATCGATATTTATACAAAAAATATTAGAGGAAAATTTAATTTATTTTTTGGAATCAATTCAGAAAAAATTGATGTGAAAATATTTAAAGTTCTATGGACTTTTTTCCTTGTATGTTTTGCTTGGGTGTTTTTTAGGGCAGGAACTTTAGATAATGCAGTTAATTTAATTCAACATGCGACCTATCTAAATTTTTGGAAAATAACAGACGGTTCCTTTTATAATCTTGGATTAGACTCTAAAGATTTTAATCTTTCATTACTTTTAATATTGATGTTATTGTTTTTCTGGTCATTTGAAAGAAAGTTTAAAATAACTGAAAAGATTTATAAGCAACATGTCATAACACGATATATATTATATACAAGTGTAATTATATTCATCCTTATATTTGGATATTACGGCCCGCAATACGATCCATCTAATTTTATCTATTTTCAATTTTAATTGCAATGAACAGAAAAAGACATATTTATAAAATTTTACATATTGTTTTCTTTTTATTGATCTTTTTGGTTAGCTTTTATACTATAGATCAACTTTTTTTACCCAAACGTGTTGATTTTCCTTATAATGTTACCGATAAGATTAAAGGATTCTATGAGCTTCCCGATAATAGTTTAGATGTAGTTTTTATTGGCTCCTCTCAAGCTTTTTGTACCATAAACCCATATATCTTTTATAAAGAAGCAAATATTAAAAGTTATGTTTTTTCTGCAAATGAACAACCTTTATGGATTTCTTATTATTATATGAAGGAGGCCTTAAAACACCAAAACCCAAAAGTAATTGTTCTAGAAACACTATATATATCAGAAGGAGATGAGTTTAAAAAAGATGGCGTAAACAAAGTTAATATAGATGATATCCCCTTCTCTAAGAATAAAATGGAAATGGTTAAGATTGCAGAGGAAAAACCAAATATTTTAAACACTGTTTCAATATACAAATATCACGATCGCTGGAAAAACTTGATCTCAACTGATTTTTACACCTATAATTATGGAAAGTTAAAAGGGTTTACTCCTTTAGAGAAAACAGAAGAAAAGTCTATTGAAATTTTTTCAGTAAATCCTCAGCCTTTACCTGAAAAAAATAAAATATACCTCGACAAAATAATACAACTTTCAAAAGACGAAGGTGTTGATCTTGTATTTACATACAACCCTTATAACGCAAATAAATCAAGGCAATCGCATATAGAAACATTAAAAGAAATCGCTTCAAACAACAATATTAAATTTATAAACTTTATTGACAGTACGACTTTAAAAGAAGCAAATTTTGAAGTAAAAACCGATTTTGAAGGAGGTCATACAAATCTTGCAGGAGCAAATAAAGTGTCAAAATATATCGCTAACTACTTAAAAAATATATATAAATTTGATGCTAATAGAGACTTTACCGATTATGTTGAAATGGGTAAAATTTTGGAAGCTTTTGATTCATTACCAAAAATAAAACCTTAACCAATTATATCGACTATATTAAAGATAAAGACCTCTCTATTTTTATAACAGCAAAAGACGAAGCCAGTGCTAAATTAAAAAATCAATTAGCTCCATTAGGGTCAAAGATTAACTGGAAAAATAAAAGTAGATGGAGTTATATTGGCATCTTCCAACCTAAAAAAAATAGGGTTAAAGAATATTTTGATAGTATTCAAATTACAAAAATACTTCCCGAATACTACAATCAAAAATATCACTTAAAGCTAGAGAGTGCAGGATATTTACACGGTAATTCAGCAAGTATTTATATAAATTATAACAACTTTTTAAAAGGAAAAGACAAAAGAGGATTAAACATTGTTATCTATAATGAATACATGAAAAAAGTTGTAGATGTTGCAAGTTTTGATACCCACGAAAGTGCAGATCCTATAAGGCAAAATTAATGCTATAGCTCCTTCTAATTTGATTTTTAAAAATTCACTTCTTGTTTTTTCATTTTTTAACCTTCTTTTATATCAATTTACTATGCGTGCATAATATTTTTTCCTAACTTTGGGTTTCTATATTTTTTGAATGAAAGAAAAAACCATCGATTATATTCTTCGTTCCACTTGGATGAGTGTAATGAAAATGTATAATGAAGAAGCAGGAAAAAAAGGAAGTACTATGGCAACAGGTTTTGCTTTAATAAGTATTGATCCCGAAGAAGGAACTCCCTCAACAGCCTTAGGTCCCAAAATGGGAATGGAGGCCACTAGCCTTTCACGAACGTTAAAAGTGATGGAAGAAAAAGGGTTGATCGTTCGTAAACCCAATCCGTTGGATGGTCGCAGTGTCCTTATACATTTAACGTCTTTTGGCAAGGAAATGAGAGATTTTTCTAAAAATGTAGTACTTCGTTTTGACGAAGCTGTAAACGAAAATGTTTCAGAAGAAGATTTAAAGACCTTTAATGATGTGGCTCACACAATTCTGGAACTCATCAATAATAAAAAAATATATACAACCGAAAAAATATAATAACCTATGTCTAAAAGAAGAATAAATAAAGTAGCGGTTATCGGTTCTGGGATTATGGGAAGCGGTATCGCCTGCCATTTTGCTAACATTGGTGTGGAAGTACTTTTGCTAGACATCGTTCCACGTGAGTTGAACGATGCCGAAAAGAAAAAGGGACTTACCCTTGAAGACAACGTTGTCCGCAACCGCATTGTAAATGAAGATCTGGCAAAAGCGATAAAGTCCAATCCCGCACCTTTATACCATAAAGATTTTGCTAAAAGAATTTCTACCGGAAATTTGGAAGATGATATTTCCAAAGTAAAAACGGCCGATTGGATTATTGAAGTTGTGATAGAACGTCTCGACATCAAAAAACAGGTTTTTGAAAATCTTGACAAGCACAGAACTCCTGGAACGCTTATTACTTCTAATACTTCGGGAATACCAATAAAATTTATGAGTGAAGGTCGAAGTGATGATTTTCAGAAGCATTTCTGTGGGACGCACTTTTTTAACCCACCGCGTTATTTAAAACTTTTTGAAATTATTCCCGGACCAAAAACTTCAAAAGAAGTTCTCGATTTTCTAAACGGTTATGGCGAAAAATTCCTCGGAAAAACTTCCGTAGTTGCAAAAGACACCCCAGCTTTTATTGGAAATAGAATTGGAATCTTCGGAATTCAGAGTCTTTTCCACCAAGTGAAAGAAATGGGACTTACCGTGGAAGAAGTCGACAAACTTACAGGACCCGTTATTGGCCGTCCAAAATCGGCCACTTTTAGAACCGTTGATGTTGTAGGACTTGATACTTTAGTTCATGTAGCTAAAGGTATTCATGAAAATGTTCCTGAGGACGAAGAGCACGGAATTTTCCAAATCCCCGGTTTCATCGATACAATGATGGAAAACAAATGGTTGGGAAGCAAGAGTGGACAAGGTTTTTACAAAAAATTAAAAAATGACGACGGCAGTAGTGAAATCCTTACACTGGATCTCAATTCACTGGAATATAGAAAAAGCAAAAAAGCTTCTTTTGGAACACTTGAAAAAACTAAATCTGTAGATAAAGTTACCGATCGTTTCCCAATCCTTATAGGTGGAGATGACAAAGCAGGCGAATTTTACCGAAAGAATTTCGGGGCCATGTTTGCTTATGTTTCTAAAAGAATCCCAGAAATAACCGACGAACTTTACAAGATTGACGATGCTATGAAAGCCGGTTTCGGCTGGGAAAATGGACCTTATGAAATCTGGGATGCCGTTGGAGTTAAAAAAGGAATTGAACTTATTAAAGATTTAGGAAAAGAACCCGCAGCTTGGGTAAATGAAATGCTCAACTCGGGAATTGATTCTTTCTACACTATAAAAGACGGAAATACATACTATTATGATATTCCGCAGAAAAAACATTTAAAAGTTCCCGGACAGGATTCGTTTATTATACTTGATAACATCCGCAAGACTTCCGAAGTTTTTAAAAATAGCGGTGTTGTTGTTGAAGATCTAGGCGACGGTATTTTGAATGTGGAATTTATTAGTAAGATGAACGCCATTGGCGGTGATGTATTGGCAGGAATTAATAAAGCCATTGAAATTGCTGAAAAGGATTTTGACGGATTAGTAATCGCCAATCAAGGAAAAAATTTCTCTGTGGGTGCTAACATCGGAATGATCTTTATGATGGCCGTGGAACAAGAATATGACGAGCTAAATGCAGCAGTAAAATATTTTCAGGATACCAGTATGCGAATCCGTTACTCTTCTATTCCGGTTGTGGTTGCACCCCGCGGAATGACTTTGGGTGGAGGTTGTGAGTTCACGCTCCACGCTGATGGAGTAGTTGCAGCAGCTGAAAGCTATATTGGCTTGGTTGAATTTGGCGTCGGGGTAATTCCCGGTGGTGGTGGTTCCAAAGAAATGGCAATGCGCGCTAGCGATACCTTTAAAAAAGATGATGTTGAATTGAATAGGCTTCAGGACTATTTCTTGACTATTGGAATGGCAAAAGTTTCCACTTCGGCTTATGAAGCTTACGATACCGGAATTCTTCAGAAAGGAAAAGATATCGTAATTGTAAATGAAGCTAGACAAATTGCCGCTGCGAAAGCTATGGCTCGTTTTATGGCAGATCAAGGTTATACCAAACCTATTCCGAGAACGAATGTAAAAGTCTTAGGAAAACAGTCCTTGGGTATGTTCTTAGTAGGAACTGATCAAATGAAAGCTGGAAATTATATTAGTGAGCACGACCTTAAAATTGCCAATAAACTTGCCTATGTAATGTCAGGTGGGGACTTAAGTGAAGCCAGTTATGTAAGCGAGCAATATTTACTTGACCTTGAAAGAGAAGCATTTTTAAGCCTTACGGGGGAAAGAAAAACTCTGGAAAGATTGCAACATATGATTCAGAAGGGAAAACCGTTAAGAAACTAAAATTTCGCTATAAGCTATAAGTTATGAGCTAATTACTTAACCGCTTAAAGCATACCACTTAAAGCCTAAAGCAAAAAAAAACAAAAATGAAAACAGCATACATAGTTAAAGCATATAGAACCGCAGTAGGAAAAGCACCTCGCGGAGTTTTCCGTTTTAAAAGACCAGACGAGCTGGCTGCGGAAACCATTAAATATATAATGAACGAATTACCGCAACTCGACAAAAAACGAATTGACGATGTAATTGTAGGTAACGCAATGCCTGAAGCTGAACAAGGCCTTAATATGGGTAGATTAATCTCACTTATGGGGTTGGAAATTGTTGATATCCCAGGAATGACAGTAAACCGTTATTGCGCTTCCGGTCTTGAGACTATCGCGATCGCCACAGCAAAAATTCAAAATGGAATGGCAGACTGTATTATTGCAGGTGGTGCCGAAAGTATGAGTTATATTCCAATGGGTGGATATAAACCTGTTCCAGATTATAAATTGGCCAAAGAAGGTCATGAAGATTATTACTGGAATATGGGTTTGACTGCCGAAGCGGTTGCCAAAAAGTATAACGTTTCCCGTGAAGATCAGGATGAATTTGCCTATACAAGTCAGATGCGGGCATTGAAAGCTCAAGATGAAAATCGTTTTCAGGAACAAATTGTTCCAATTGAAGTGGAACACACTTTTGTAAATGATGCCGGAAAAAAAGTAACTGAAAAATATACCGTAAATAAAGACGAAGGTCCACGTAAAGGAACAAGTATAGAGGCACTTTCGAAACTTCGTCCCGTTTTTGCCGATGGCGGAAGTGTTACAGCAGGTAATTCTTCACAAATGAGTGATGGAGCTGCCTTCACTGTAATTATGAGTGAAGAAATGGTGAAAGAACTAAATATTGAACCTATCGCCAGATTGGTGAGTTTTGCCCCTGTTGGCGTAGAACCCAAAATTATGGGAATCGGACCAGTTTATGCAATTCCAAAAGCTTTAAAGCAAGCAGGTTTAAAACAAGACCAAATGGAATTGATAGAATTAAATGAAGCTTTTGCATCACAGTCTTTGGCTGTAATACGCGAGCTTGGTTTAGACAAAGAAATTGTAAACGTTAACGGAGGTGCAATCGCCATGGGTCACCCATTAGGCTGTACAGGCACCAAACTTTCTGTGCAATTGTTTGACGAAATGCGCAAAAGAAACCTTCAAGGGAAATATGGAATGGTGACAATGTGTGTGGGAACTGGACAAGGAGCTGCTGGGGTTTTTGAGTTTTTGAAATAGATATGAGACGTGTGATTTGGAAATCCTGCAAGGTGTTGCCGTAGGCCTCCTTGTAGGTCTAAAATGTGGAAAATAATATGACGCATTCAAAATTAAATAAACTTAGAAAATAATCAAATAATAGTGACGGCGTATTAAGTCTTACATCATATTTACTACCGTCCTATAATAAATTAAAAAAAACATGGAAACTGAAATAAAAAACAAAGATCTTCTTCGCGGAGGCCAATTCTTGGTAAAAGAAACAAAAGCCGAAGACGTTTTTACTCCGGAAGACTTTTCCGAAGAACAAAAAATGATGCGGGATTCCGTTAAGGAATTTGTGGACCGAGAAATTTGGCCAAACAAAGAACGATTCGAGCATAAAGATTACGCTCTTACCGAAGAGGTAATGCGCAAAGCGGGAGATCTTGGTCTTTTGGGTGTTGCTGTGCCGGAAGAATACGGCGGACTAGGAATGGGTTTTGTAACCACAATGTTGGTATGCGATTATATTTCGGGTGCAACGGGTTCTATTGCTACTGCTTTTGGAGCACACACCGGGATTGGAACATTGCCAATAACCTTATACGGAACCGAGGAACAAATCAAAAAATATGTTCCAAAACTAGCAACAGGAGAATGGTTTGGCGCTTATGCGTTAACCGAACCTGGAGCAGGAAGTGATGCTAACAGTGGAAAAACAAAAGCAGTTCTTTCAGAAGATGGAAAATATTATTCTATCTCAGGACAAAAAATGTGGATTTCAAACGCAGGTTTTTGCAATACGTTTATAGTTTTCGCAAGAATTAAAGATGACAAAAATATCACCGGATTTATTGTTGAAAACGATCCGAACAATGGAATTTCAATGGGCGAGGAAGAAAAGAAACTCGGTATCCACTCCTCCTCTACCCGCCAAGTTTTCTTTAGTGAGACCAAAGTTCCTGTAGAAAACATGCTTTCTGAAAGAGGAAACGGTTTTAAGATTGCGATGAACGCTTTAAATGTTGGTAGAATTAAACTGGCAGCTGCAAGTCTTGACGCGCAGCGTCGTGTAATTTCTACGGCTGTAAAATATGCAAATGAGCGTATTCAATTTAAAGTGCCTATTTCTTCTTTTGGAGCTATCAAATTGAAACTGGCAGAAATGGCAACCAACGCCTATGTTAGTGAAAGTGCATCTTACCGTGCGGGAAAAAATATTGAAGACCGAATAACACTTCGACAAGAACAAGGAAATTCGCACCAAGAAGCCGAATTAAAAGGAGTTGAAGAATATGCCATAGAATGTTCTATCCTAAAAGTTGCAGTTTCTGAAGATGTACAAAATTGTGCAGATGAAGGAATCCAAATTTTCGGAGGAATGGGCTTTAGCGCCGATACCCCTATGGAATCTGCATGGAGAGATGCCCGTATTGCCCGTATTTATGAAGGCACCAACGAGATAAACCGAATGCTTGCTGTGGGAATGCTTGTTAAAAAAGCAATGAAAGGTCACGTAGATTTATTGAATCCTGCACAGGCAGTAGTTTCAGAATTAACAGGAATTCCTTCTTTTGAAACACCGGATTATTCCGAAATACTTTCCGAAGAAAAGGAAATGATCGCTAAATTGAAAAAAGTATTTTTAATGGTAGCTGGAAGTGCGGTTCAAAAATACGGTCCAGATTTAGAGGAACATCAGCAAACACTTTTGGCTGCTGCCGATATTTTAATTGAGATCTATATGGCAGAAAGTGGTATTTTAAGAACAGAGAAAAATGTAAAACGCTTTGGTGAAGATGCGCAAAAAGAACAGATTGCAATGGCAAAATTATATTTGTACCACGCAGTGGATATTATTACCGTTAAAGCAAAAGAAGCTGTGCTTTCTTTCTCAGAAGGGGACGAGCAGCGAATGATGTTAATGGGATTAAAACGTTTTACAAAATACCAAAACAACCCTAACATTGGTGAATTAAGAAGAACCATTGCCGATAAAGTGATTTCGGAAAATAAGTATCCTTTTTAACTTAAGCTCCGCTCAGTTACCATTCCTACAAGGTTTCCAAAACCTTGTAGGGTTTACCACATTACGTGAATTTTTTTGGGTTTTCCATTTATGGCGCAAAGTTTGTTATTTTTAAACAAAATATAAATTGAATGAAAAACACAATCCCATTTCTTTTTCTCCTTTTCGGCTCAATCTCTTTCTCTCAAAATAATCCTGATATTTTCCTTTTCGATCTCGCTCCCGCCAATGAAGGTTTGGAGCTTCTGAATATGCGGAATATTTCAAATAATACCGGTTATGACAATCAGCCTTCTTTTCAAACGGATAACTTAATTTTATTTGCCGGAAACAATAATGGCCAAACTGATATTGCCCAATATAATATAGAATACAAAAGTGTTTCTTGGTATAATATACTCACAGAAGGAGGCGAGTATTCTCCACAAAAATTTCCCTCTTTAAATGATGTTGCAGCAGTTAGACTAGATCCTGATGGTTTACAACGTTTATATAAATATAATTTTAATGCTGGAAAATCTTCAATTTTAATTCCCGACTTGCAGATTGCCTATTTTACTTTTTATGATGACAATAGGATACTGGCTTCAGTTTTGTCGAATGATAAACTGGATTTGGTTCTTATAGATCTTCAGAAAAAAACCAATGACACTCTATTAAAAAACGTTGGAAGATGTATTCAAAAAATTCCTAAATCAAACTCCATGAGCTATACTGTGATAAACCAAGATAAAAATCTTGATCTCTATATTTGGGATATAATCAGTAAAGAAAGTTTTTTTGTTTGTGAATTACCCCAAGGTGTTCAGGATTATATTTGGCTTAATGATACTCAAATCTTGTTAGGAAGCGGCAATAATTTATATAGATACGATACGTTGGGAGATTCTGAATGGGAGAAAATGGCTTCTCTAGAACCCTTTAAAATTTCAAGTCCTACAAGAATGGCTATAAGTCCCAATGGTAAACATTTGGCAATAGTTTCAGTTGTTACTGAATAATGTGACCTTTTTATAATTAAAAAATTTTTAGTTGCTGAAATTATTAAAGACATTTACTATTCTTAAATTTTTAAAATGAAAAAAAACCTTCTCTATTTATTTTTAGTGGCATCCAGTTTCTCGATGGTTGCGCAAACTTTTACACGCCAAGATTCATTACGCGGAAGTATTACCCCAGAACGCGCTTGGTGGGATCTCCAGCATTATGATTTAAAAGTTGCTGTAAATCTTGAAACAAGAACGATTGAAGGAAGTAATACAATTACGTATAATGTGCTCGAAGAAAATAATGCAATGCAAATTGATCTTCAGCAACCAATGCATATTGATAAAATAATGCAAGATGGAAAAGAAATTCAATATACTTCAGAAGGAAACGCCCATTTTTTAAACCTACAACAAAAACAGAAAAAAGGAAAAGATTATAATGTTACTCTATATTTTTCTGGAAAACCGGTAGAAGCAAAAAATCCGCCTTGGGATGGAGGTTTTTCATGGAGAAAAGACAGCAATGGTAAAGATTTTATCGCTACATCAAATCAAGGGATAGGTTCTAGTGTTTGGTGGCCTTTAAAAGATCATCCTTCAGATGAACCTGATAACGGAATAACCATTTCAGTAACTGCTCCAAAGGATTTAATGGATGTGAGCAATGGCCGTTTAAAAAAAGTTGTCGACAATGGCGATACCAAAACTTGGATTTGGGAAGTGGTAAACCCCATAAACGCTTATGGAGTTGATATAAACATTGGCGATTACGTTCATTTTGGCGAAAAATACAAAGGTGAAAAAGGCTCTTTGGATATGGATTATTATGTGCTTCGTGAAAACGAGGAAAAAGCAAAAGAGCAATTCAAGCAAGCACCTATGATGATGAAAGCTTTTGAACATTGGTTTGGCCCTTACCCTTTTTACGAAGATGGTTACAAACTTGTTGAAGCTCCCTATTTAGGTATGGAACATCAAAGTAGTGTGACCTACGGAAATAAATTTAAGAATGGGTATTTGGGTCGTGACCTTTCCGGCACAGGATGGGGTTTGAAGTTCGATTTTATTATTATTCATGAAAGTGGTCACGAATGGTTTGCAAACAATATTACAAACAAAGATGTTGCCGATATGTGGATTCATGAAGGCTTTACCAATTATTCTGAAAATTTGTATTTAGATTATTACTTCGGAAAACAGGCCTCTTCAGAATACGTCATAGGGCTGCGCAAAAATATTATGAACGACAGACCTATAATTGGTCAATATAACGTGGATAATGAAGGTAGTAGCGATATGTACTATAAAGGTGCAAACATACTGCATACCTTGCGACAACTTATTGAAAATGATTCAACATGGAGGCAAATACTTCGCGGGCTTAATAAAGAGTTTTATCATCAAACAGTAACGACGTCTCAAATTGAAAACTATATCAGTAAAGAAAGTGGTATAGACCTTACTGAATTTTGGGAGCAATATTTACGAACGGTTAAAATTCCAAATTTGGAATATAAAGCTATTGAGGACACTTTACAGTTTCGTTATATAAATATCATAAAGAACTTTGATATGCCCGTAATTGCTACTGTAAATGGAAAAGAAGAATGGATTTACCCTACTTCGGAATGGAAAACAAAAAAGTTTTCCAAAAAGATTGAGACCGTTGTAATAAAAAAAGATTTTTATATAGATTCTGAAAGCGTTAAGTAAGACAAATCTAAATCTTAGGCAATAAAATAAAGCAGATGCACATAAGAGCGATTTGGCAATTTTATAAAGATACGCTACTTTTCAATTTGGTTTTTTCCATTTTATGTAAAGTTTTTTTCGGATTTTTAATTGCTTCTATTATATTTTTGTCATTAGGTTTTGCTGTTGGTTTTTTAGCTTTCAACATAATAAAAAAAGAAGAATTCTATTTTTATTTTAATCTTGGACTTACTAAATGGAGACTATTTAAAATAGCCTTTATTCTTAATTTTATATTTGGCTTACCTGTCTTACTATTTATATTTCTTATAATCACTTTACTTTTTGGCAACCTTAAACTTATCTAACGCAACAAAATCCTTTGGAAATAAGCCCATATTAACTGAGGCAAGTCTTACTTTGGAAACAGGTGAAATTCTTGGAATTTTCGGCAGAAATGGAAGCGGAAAATCTACATTGCTTAAAATGATGTTTGGCACATTACAGTCAGATTCAATTAAAATGGACATCAACTCTTGCTTATTTTCTCCTTCTGAAAATATTAAAAAAGAAAAAATAGCCTATTTACCACAACATCCTTTTTTACCAAAAAATGTACGCGTACGTGATATAATACCTATGTATTTTTCTTCAGAAGAAAAACAAGATGCGGTTTTTTATGATCCGGGAATTTCAAAAATAACCGTTAAAAAAGCAGGAGAGCTTTCTTTGGGTGAATTAAAATATTTTGAAATTATATTAATTGGAAATCTCAACCATCCTTTTCTAATGCTGGATGAGCCTTTTTCAATGCTGGAGCCTTTTCATAAAGAATCAATAAAACAATTTTTAATTCAACTAAAAAATAAAAAAGGTATAATAATTACAGATCATTATTATGAAGATGTCCTAAGTATTACCACAAAAAATATTATTTTAAAGGACGGAAAAAGTGAAATTATACATTCCAAAGAAGAACTTATAAAAATGGAATATCTTTCAAAAAACAGTTTGTAATTTAAGAGATCACCCCTATTTTTTTTGAATGTTCGATCGCTTCAAAACTATTTTTGAAATAAAGTGTTTTAACCGAAAAGTCTTCAATATTTGTCAGTACCGTTTTAACCTTCTTTTTTTGGCTTCGTGAAGTTTGCCTAATATAAACCGCACGTATATTCATTGGGAAAATTTTGCATATCCTTTCATATAAATAAGGATCTTTTTGAGAATCGTCACCCATTAAAACATATTGAAGATTGGGGTAAAAAGAAATAATATCCTTGATTTTTTCAAACTTGTGATCGTGACTTCCCCTTCCGGTAAATAGAAAGTCTGAAATGCCCGTTTTTATTTTTTTTAATTTGATAACCGCCTTTGGCAATCCGTGCAGGCGTGCAAATTCGTTTATAAAAGCGTACAAATTCCATTCGCTACTGGAAACATAAAAGAAGGAATTAGACGCTTCATCATTTTCCTGCCCTGCAAAACTAAGTTGTTGATAATGTGCAACCACATCTTCAAACACCTTTCTTTTTTCAATATTTTTTGAAAGCATAACATATAATTTCTTAAAAATATTATTACTGTGCGAAATCAAAAAAGTATCGTCAATATCTGAAATAATTCCAAGCTTACTTGCAAAAGGCTTTAAGGCTTCTCCCCTTTCAATAACACCAAAATCTCCAACTTCGCAACTTACAGAGTATTCATGCCAACCACTTTTAAGTTCTTTATTAAACGGAATCGCAAATCTAAAATAACCATCATTTAGCGTCTTTGTTGTAACAGTAACATCTTGGAATTTCAAACAAACTTTTGCATTGGTAAGCGGCAAAATTCGAAACATATGGAGAATCGCAAACATATGTTTTATTCCATGACGGTCTATCCTGTATTTATCGGGCGACCAAGATTTAAAAACATGGCCAAAGACAATTAGTTCTTCATCATTTAAATACCCTCTATATAATTGTAAATCTAATTTCACCTATTGAGAATCTGTTAACATTATAGCACTTCCAAATTACTTAATTTTAACAACAATCTTCAACTATGAAATCACAAAATCCTATTTTACTGGTCGTCAATCCTATTTCAGGTAGTACAGACAAAGACCCTATTATTAAATTAGTAAAAAAGGAATGTGAAACTAAAAATTTTTCCTTCAATTTATATGAAACGTCTGGTGAAAATGATGCAGAAGAAATAAAAAAAATAATTTCAGAAAAAAATATTTCAAGAATTCTTGTTGCCGGAGGTGATGGAACTCTACAATGTGTGGCTCATGCTATTAATGATACATCTATTACTGTAGGTATTTTATCTTTAGGATCTTCAAACGGATTAGCATTAAATTTAAGAATTCCTGAAACACAACTAGAACAAGTAAAAGTTGCTTTGGGAGATAATTTTTTATTGATGGATCAACTTATTATCAATGGTAAAACTTGTTTACATATTTCAGACTTAGGAATTAACGCCGAGTTAATTAAAAACTATGAGGGTTCTCAAATTCGTGGAAAGTTAGGTTATGCTTTGCAAACAATTCCAACATTATTAAACTGTGATTATCCATTTATATTTGAAATTGAAGTAAATGGTAAAACAATTAAAAAGGAAGGTATTCTACTCGCTATTGCCAATGCCAATAAGTTTGGAACCGGAGCAAATATAAATCCCTCAGGGAAATTAGATGATGGATTTTTTGAAGTACTTATTTTTAAAAAATTGGATATTATTGAAATATTTAAAACCCTTTATAACGATTTGGTTATGGATGATGAGTTTGTCGAAGTTATTTCTACAAAGCGTGTAGTAATAAAAACAACTATTTCAGTGCCTTTTCAGATTGATGGAGAATTTATAGGAAATGTTGATGAAGTAAATGCTTCCTTGTCCTACAAAAAAATAAAAATAGCTATTCCTTGAAAATTAGAATTTTTTAAAAAAAAAGACCTCGATAAACGAGGCCTTCTTCCTTATTAATCTAACTTAACTAAACTATCCTTTTGGCATTAATACTTTATCAATTCCATGAATTATTCCATTGGAAGCATCCATATCTGCATCGGCAACTGTTGCCATATTACCTTTTGCATCTTTAACCATTACTTTATCACCTTTTATAGAAAGTGTAAGTTTTTCACCTTCTAAAGTGGTAACCTGATAAGCATTATTGTTTTCTTTTATTGCTTTCATTACAGCTTCAGCATTCCATTCGCCAGAAACTACATGATATTTTAAAAGATTTTGCAATTTCTCTTTATTTTCAGGTTTCATTAAATTGTCCATTGTTGCTTTAGGAACTTTAGAAAAAGCTTCATTTGTAGGGGCAAATACTGTGTATTCACCTTCTTCCATAAATGTATCCGCTAATTCAGCAGTTTTTAAAGCAGTAAACAAAGTAGAATAATTAGCATTATTCATTGCCATAATTGCGATGGTGTTGTTTTCGAATTCAGCCTGCTTCATTTTGGCCTCTTCTTCAGCTTTCATCATAGCTTCGTTTTCTTGGTCCATTTTCATCTGTTCCTGTTTGGCAGCTTCTTCTTCTTTCTTTTTATCATCATTACACGAGGTAAATAAAAACCCCATAAGTGCTAATGATAATACCATTGTTTTAAATTTCATATTAATGTTGATTTTAAGTTTGGATCAAAGATAATTTTTGGAATGTGAAATTAGTATTAAAACAAATTAATTTTAAGTTAAATTTTTACCAATAATTTTATTATTAAGTGAGTTATTTAATAATATGCTAATAGTATCTGAAGTTTCTCATTTTAAAATAAAATATAAGTAAAGAATAGTGTGAAAATATTTTATATTTAAACGAAAGCTTTACTAACTTAAGATAGTTTTCTTATGATTGAACTTTTTTCAGATATTTCTATTTGGCTTTTATTGGTGTTATTCCTATTAGGAGTTTTATCATTTTCACTTTCAACAATCAGTGGCGGAGGTGGTGGCTTAATGCAAATACCTATTCTTAATTTATTGATAGGAACATCACAAACAGCACCAGTAATAAATTTAGGAGCCTTAATTAGCCGTCCTTCACGTATTATTATTTATTGGAAGCATATTGTTTGGAAAGTTTTTTGGTTTTATGTTCCTTCAGCAATAGCGGGAGCTATAATTGCCGCTTGGTTTTTTACTAAAGTAAATATATATTGGATACAAATTGTAGTTGCATTATTCCTCATAAGTACATTTTTCCAGTATCGCTTCGGAAAAAAAGAAAGGTCTTTTAAAGTTGAGCTTTGGTACTTTATTCCATTAGGATTTATAATATCCATTATTGGGACTTTTACAGGTGGTATGGGACCTGTATTAAACCCTTTTTTGTTAAATGCAGGAATTGACAAAGAGGCGCTTGTAGGCACAAAAGCTAGTCAGTCCTTTTTTTTAGGAATTGCCCAAGTTAGTAGCTATACTTATTTTGGTCTTTTAAATAATGAGCTTTGGATTTACGGAATAACACTAGGTCTAGGTGCAACTATTGGTAACCTTATAGGAAAAAGACTTTTAAAAAATATGTCTAAAATAAGTTTTAGAAAATGGGTTGTTTCAATAATGGTTATTAGTGGTTTTGTTCTATTAATCAAAGTGTTTGTAGAATTATTGTAATCCGCTAATATAACTTCCATAAACATCTTTAAACTGAAGTCCGTCCCCTAAATTATACTTACTTAATTTTTTATATTCTACTAAAGCCCACAATACAAATTCCTTGTAAAAATATTTATCCTTTTTTGAAATTTCTGGCGCATATTTATTTACTAAACGCTCTAATGGTTCAATTTTATCAAGTTGTTTTTTGTATTCTGAATCTGTTAATGAATCCAATAATTCAAATCCGCTTTCTTCAAAAAACCAGGCTACAATATCGCCATAAGGATCTACTTCACCTGCTTTCTGAAGCTTTTCAATCTTAGGAAAGTATTCAATAAATTGAGATTTTACGGCATCGGCAATAAGTTGTTGTGCAACTTGTGAAGCTCCTTCTTGTTCTCCTTCATAAACTAATTCTACTTTTCCGGTAATTGCGGGAATAATTCCTATAAAATCCCCTAAACGTATGGTGGTTTTTTTATCTCCATTTTGAAGTGCCCGTCGTTCTGCAGTACTCAATAAATTCTGAAATGCGGTTATACTCAATCTCGCACTTACGCCACTTTTAGCATCTACAAATTCGCTTTCCCTTGCTTCAAAACTTATTTGTTCTAAAATATCTTTTGCCAATTCGGGAATATAAATATGTTTTTTTTCTGAAGAAGCTTCTGCTGTTTCCTGTTCAGTAATCGTTTTTGCAATAGTGATATCATCGGGGTAATGAGTTAAAATTTGAGAACCAATCCTATCTTTTAACGGAGTGACAATACTTCCTCTATTGGTGTAATCTTCAGGGTTAGCAGTAAATACAAACTGAATATCCAAGGGCAATCTCAATTTAAAACCTCTTATTTGAACATCGCCTTCTTGCAAAATATTAAAAAGTGCAACTTGAATACGCGGCTGAAGATCTGGTAATTCGTTTATAACAAAAATACAACGGTTTGAACGTGGAACCATACCAAAATGAATAACACGATCATCTGCATAGGTTAATTTTAAATTAGCTGCTTTTATAGGATCTACATCTCCAATTATATCAGCCACTGTTACGTCGGGTGTAGCAAGTTTTTCTGAAAATCGCTCATTTCGATGCAACCATTCTATTGGAGTTTCATCGCCTTTCTCTCTCAAAAGTTCTTTCGCATATCGCGAAATTGGCTTAAAAGGATCGTCATTAATCTCGCTTCCTTGTACCATTGGAATATACTCATCCAACAAATCGACCATTTGTCTAGCCAGTCGTGTTTTAGCTTGCCCGCGCAATCCTAATAAATTGATATTATGTTTTGATAAAATAGCGCGTTCCAGCTCCGGGATTACAGAAAATTCATATCCGTGAATTCCTGTAAAGGTTTCTTCCTTTTTCATTATTTTATGAAGCAGGTTTCTGCGCAATTCTTCTTTTACGGTTTTATACTCATATCCGGCTTTTTTTAAGTCGCCGAAGGTTTTTATTTTTTCAATATTCATATTTTATTCTTTCTTTTTCAATTATCCTCTTATTCTTTTACTTCTATTGGTTTCATAATCTGTAAAGATCATTTCGCCTAAACCTTGCAAACCGGTATAAAATGCTTTTCCTTGATTGGCAGCTGTAAAATGATTTACAAACTGCATTAAATAAGGATCCTGAGCAATCATAAACGTAGTTATGGGAATATGTAGTTTTCTCGCTTGAGCAGCCATAGAATAGCATTTATTTACAATATAAGGATCTAACCCGTTACTGTTCTTATAATATTGCCCATCTGGAAGTTGCAAGCAACTAGGCTTTCCATCGGTAATCATAAAAATTTGCTTATTTGTATTTCGCTTTCTGCGTAGCATATCCATTGCCAATTGTAATCCAGCTACAGTATTTGTATGATATGGACCTACATTTAAATACGGAAGGTCTTTAATTTTTATCGGCCAGGCATCATTCCCAAAAACCAGTATATCTAATGTGTCTTTTGGATAACGGGTTGTTATTAATTCTGAAAGTGCCATCGCAACTTTCTTTGCAGGCGTTATCCTATCTTCTCCATATAAAATCATACTATGGCTAATGTCGATCATGAGCACTGTACTCATTTGAGCTTTATAGGTAGTCTCTTCAACGATTAGATCATTTTCTGTAAGTGAGAAACTTCCAATTCCGTGGTTTATTTGTGCGTTTTTTAAGCTTTCAGTCATTGAAATATTCTCTAGAGAATCTCCAAATTGATAGTTGCGAAATTCCCCAGCTTGTTCATCTCCCCTTCCTAGATATTTAGTTTTATGGCTTCCGGCACCGCTTCGTTTCAATTTACCGAAAATCTGTTCCAGTGCTCGTTTTCGCAAAGCTCGCTCTGTTTTTTCAGTAATTGCCAACCCGTCTTTGCCGTCAGGTTTTATTTCTTCCCTTATATAACCTTTCTTTTTAAGGTCTTCAATAAAATCATCAATTGTGTAATCTTTTGTAGTAAGTTTATATTCTTTATCTAGTTGTTTAAGCCAATCAATCGCTTCATCAAAATCGCCTGAAGTATGGGTTATAAGTTCTTGAAATACTTCAAACAATCTTTCAAACGGGGATTGTTCTTTGGCAATATGTTTTGTAAACACAAAACCTGTTCGGCGAGATTCCTTTTTCATATCTTAAAAATACCTTTTTTTAATAGACTGGGGAAAGACTTAACAGCCATTTAAGAATTAAAATTTGAATTCATTTTATTAACTTTAACAAGAATAACCAACTAAAAAAATAATTTTGAAAAATGTATTTCTTTTTATAGCAATAAGTACATTCACATTTAATCTTTCCATTGCACAAAATAAAGCGGAAGTTAAATTAGGAGTTTGGAACCTATATTATGGAACCAATCGCATAAGCGATAAATTAAGTATTTATACCGAATTACAGTATAATTTATACGAATTTGAGTCAAATTATCAACAGTTTTGGGGTATTGTGGGTTTAAATTACCATCTGGCCGAAAATGCAATGGCCACTTTGGGATATGGATATTTTGATTCAGACGTCACTTTTGAAAATATCGATAATGAAAAACACCCGACTGAAAACCGAATTTTTGAACAATTTACTTACCATGTTTTTTTAGGGAAGTTCAAAATACAAAATAGGTATAGACTAGAACATCGGTTTCTTCAAACACCCGTTGAAAATATCACCAAGCATAGAGCCAGAGGCAGGTTACAAGTAAATTATCCTATTTCAGAAAAATGGTTTTTAAGTATGTTAGATGAAGTGTTTGTTAACTTACAAGAACCTATTTTCGATCAAAACAGATGGTATACAAGTGTGGGTTATAAATTTACAAATAACATAAAGTTTGAATTTGGATATTTAAAATTGCACTTTACAGGTTATAACTTAGATCGCCTACAATTTATATTAAATATTAATACAGATTGGCGTAAAAAAGAGAATGAAAAATAAAACACTACATGAATCTAGAAAAAATAAATTTTCCAAATAAAGAAAATCAAATATTAGCGGGTAGACTTGAATTACCGGCCGATCGGCATCCTCACAACTTCGCGATTTTTGCCCATTGTTTTACCTGTACCAAAAACTTACACGCTGTAAAAAATATAAGTCGGTCATTAACAGCTTCAGGATTTGGTGTTCTTAGATTTGATTTTACAGGGTTGGGCGAAAGTGAAGGGGATTTTGAAAATACTAATTTTTCAGGAAATGTTGAAGATCTTATTGCTGCAGCGACATATCTTAAAAAAGAGTACAAAGCTCCTTCACTACTTATAGGCCATTCTCTAGGTGGTGCTGCAGCTATTTTTGCTGCTGCACAATTAGATTCAGTTAAAGCAGTGGTAACTATAAATTCCCCATCTAACCCCCAACATGTTCGTCATTTACTAAAAAGCAGTGAAGAAGAAATTAAAACAACAGGGAAAGCAATTGTTAATTTAAGTGGAAGACCTTTTACCATAAAAGAACATTTTCTAAAGGATCTCGAAAACCATCCCTTAAAAAATGTGGTTAAAAAATTCGGAAAAGCATTATTAGTATTACACTCGCCTCAAGATAAAATGGTAAATATTAGTAATGCTGAGGAAATTTATAGTGCAGCACATCATCCCAAAAGTTTTATATCGTTAGACGGTGCCGACCATTTACTAACCGATAAAAAAGATTCACAATACGTTGGGCAAGTTATTGCAGGTTGGGCTGTGAGATATGTAAAACTTCCTGAAACAAAAAAAATTATTTCAAAACACAATGTCGTTGCAAGTTTACATAATGAGCAATCTTTTACTACAGACCTAAAACTTGGAAATCATTATATGGTTGCTGATGAACCTGAAACTTCAGGAGGAAATGATTTTGGCCCCGATCCATATGAGCTTCTTTCAGCCGGCCTTGCAGCTTGCACCGCAATGACTCTACAAATGTATGCCCGTCGTAAAAAATGGAATTTAGTAAATGTAGAAGTACACATAGACTACAATAAACAACACGCCATAGATTGCTCCCATTGCGATGACCCACAAGCTAAAATTGACACTTTTACCCGAGAAATAAATTTAACTGGGGATTTTGATGAAAAACAACGTCAGCGCTTATTGCAAATAGCAGATAAATGTCCTGTGCACAAAACCTTGCATACAAAGACCCAAATTATTACAAAACTGATTGACTAAAATGGCCGCATTATTAAAGTCAGAGCGTTTTGAAGTTACTTTGCAAGGTTCGTACACTATAATACTTCCTATAGAAATAGTGAATATTTTTACTGAAAAAGGCTTTAAGCGTGCAAAAGTAAAAGCGTTTTTTAATAAAAATAGTATCGAGTTTTATGCAGCGCTTCAAAAAAGAAAGGAAAAATACATTTTAACTTTTAGCAAACGGTATCAAAAACAATTAGGAATATTTCCTTCAGATTATTTTCAATTACAATTATATGAAGATACTAGCAAATACGGAGTTGAAATGCCTGAAGAACTTGAAGCTGTTTTGCAAAGTGACCCTGAAGCTTACCAAATATTTGAAAGTTTTTCCGACGGAAAAAAACGAACGCTCATTTATTATATTCTTAAAATTAAAACCTCACAAATACGGATTGATAAAGCCTTACTCATTTCTGAAAACATTAAAATGGGGATAATAGATCCTAAAGAACTTATAAAAGCTCATTAGAGTTTAAAACTAAATGCTAAGATTTGTTTAAAATTTTGCCAATGGAATGGAATCGCCTTACCTTTATTTATAACTAAAAAACTAAACATTAAATTTAATATTATGAGAAGAATTGGAATAACCCTTGCAACTTTGGCTTTAATAGCTTTTGTAAGTTGCAAAAATCAGAATGAAAAAGCTGACAAAGAAGGAGACATGACTGAAGAAACTATGAAAATGGATTCTACGCAAGCTGATTCAATGGAAAATAAAAAAATGGAAGCTAAATCTGTTTCTGTAACCTTGGAATCAAAAAGCGATAGTAAAGCTACTGGTCAAGTTCTATTTTCTCAACAAAATGGAATTGTAAATATGAGAGCAAGGATTTCAGGACTAACACCAGGAACCCATGCGATTCATATTCATGAAAAAGCTGATTGCTCATCCCCAGATGGAAAATCTGCCGGAGGCCATTGGAATCCTACTTTTGAACCACACGGAAAATGGGGTGCTGCAGAAGGTTATCACAAAGGTGATATTGGAAATTTTGTAGCAGATGCTGAAGGAAATGGCACAATAAGCCTGCAAACAGATCAATGGTGTATTGGCTGTGGAGATGAGAAAAAAGATATTCTTGGAAAAGGTATTATTGTTCATGAAGGAACAGATGATTTTACCTCACAACCTTCAGGAGATGCAGGAGCGCGTGTAAGTTGTGGTGGTATTATTCAATAATAAAAATTATAATTAAAAAAAGCCCGACAATTGTCGGGCTTTTTATTGTTATAAACTTATATGTTTCTTTTTAGGGACATCAGGGAAGATTGATGTTTACTTTATGTTTCATATATGTAAATATTAAATAATATCTTTTGTTTTATATATAATGCAAACACCATACCAGAACCCTTATTGTAATAATCTCGAAATATTACCTATTTTAATTATATTTATAAAAAAATAATTGGTTTACTAAAACTAATTATCAATTGCTAACTATCAAACCCATATGGAACAACCTAATTCACTTATTTTAGAAATGCAAAGTGGTAATGAGAAAGCATTTTTTAGAATTTATACGCTATATTCCGAAGCACTTTTCGGGATTATTTACAGCATCGTTTTAGATGAGGGGGTTGCCGAAGAAGTTCTTCAAGATAGTTTTATAAAAATTTGGGACAATCGTATTTCCTATAACATAGAAAAAGGAAGGTTTTTTACTTGGATACTTAATATTGCAAGAAACTCTGCAATTGACAAAACGCGATCAAAAGATTTCAAAAATTCAAAAAAAAACCTAAGTACTTCAAACTTCGTAGATATATTGGCAGGAAGTGATAACCTTAACCAAAAGACAAATGCTATTGGTATTAAACGGTTTGTAGACGCTTTAAAACCTGCTTGTATAAAAATTATTGATTTACTTTATTTTAAAGGCTTCACACAGGTTGATGCATCAAAAGAATTAAAAATTCCCTTAGGGACTTTAAAAACCAGAAACAGAAATTGTATTAATGATTTACGAACTATGGTTCTGGGATAAAAAATTATGACTGCAGAAGAAATTATAACATCAGGAAAAATTGAGCTTTACGTATGTGGAAGCTTACCCACAGATGAAACTCAAGAAGTCGAAGAGGCTATTGCACTTTACCCTCAAGTTAAAACAGAGGTTGAACGAATAGAGGCCACTCTTATTAATTTAGCAGAAGCTATTTCACCAACCTTATCTGCTTTAGTTTGGACATATATATTAGAATCCATAAGAAAAGTAAGGACCTTAGATAGTGGTTCCAGAACAAATTGGGCGGCTATTACTGGTTGGGCTGCTGCAATTTTATTCCTTGCAGGAATATTCTGGATGTTGAAAGAGAATAATAATTTACAAGACAATGTTCAGGTTACTACTACTGAAAATGTGATTTTAAAAGAAAAAGTAACTACTACTGAAAGTGACCTAGCGGCTGCAAATGAAGTTCTTACTATTTTACGCTCTAAAGAATATAATACATATACATTACCAGGAAATCAAGCTGTAGCTCCTGAGGCCTTTGCAAAAGTGTATTATAACCGAACAGAAAAAATAGCCTATATCGACTCAAAAGGTCTGCCTCCTGCTCCAAATGGTAAAGTTTATCAAGTATGGTCACTTATTATGGATCCACTAACCCCAACTAGTGTTGGTTTATTAAGTGATGTGGCTGTAATTGAGGGTGGAATATACAAGTTTGAAAATATTCCCGATCCTGAAGCATTTGGAATTACCCTAGAACCTGAAGGAGGTAGTGAAACCCCTACTCTTAATCAATTGTATACTTTAGGTATGGTTACTCCATAAAAATATAATTTAGTTCTATTTAACTAAAAAAGCGCCCTCTTTCGAGGGCGCTTCAACTAACAAAAAACTCTGAAAAAACCGGCTTTCACCAGTAAGTAAGTATCAAATATGATACTTAACCTTTCTACATAATTTACGTAATTAAGAGGTATTTGGTTTTAAATATTATAGGTTTTCTATTTTTTGTGCCATTAAAGGCCCAACCTCAAAAGAAGCTTCTTTCAATTCCTCTTTGATAGTTTTTACTTTATCCATCATCCCGTTAGCTTTATAAATTAAAGCTGCGTGGTATAATGCTTTTGGTTCAAAAGTTTTCCCTTCTACATATTTTTCAATAGTTTGAAGTGCCTCTTCTTTTTTCCCTGTTTGTAACTGCGAATATGCCAGTAATTGATAGGTTTCTGGGGTAGCGCGATTGTTTATTTCTCTTTGGGCAATTTCTAGCGCTTTATCTGGATTTATTTCAGCATACACATTAATAAGGTATGTATTATACATATGTCCATAATTTCCATTGGAAACAGCATTTAAAAAATCTTGTTGTTGTTTTTGTGATTCTTCATTATTTCCATCAAATTCTGCCATTTGCGATTTTATTAAATGATAGTCGGGTACTTTATGATTTACCATTACTGAATCTAATATTCTATTTGCTTCCTGTGTGTTTTTTTCATTTGAATATATAATCCACGCAATTTGTTTTTTTGCATAAGAATTATCAGGTTGAATCTTCAATGCCATCAAATAATGATTATACGCGTCCATTATTCTTCCTGCATGCCCATAAAAATCTCCTAAATTGGTATAAATCCACAATCGTAACCCTTTATTTCCGCCTGATTCTGCAACCTCTTTGGCTTGTTCCAGGTTTCTAATTGCAGCATCAAGATTTCCTTGATGATCATTCCATTTTGCTTGACGAATCAAGTAATTAAAATCATTGTTCTTCTTTACTTTGCCTAGCATCTTATTTGCTGTTTCATAATCGCCAAGTTCCATGGTTACATCGAATAACATTAATTCGGTTTCATGTTTGTTATCTGGAAATGTATAAGCGGAATCCAATAATGTTTTTGCTTCTTTAAACCGGTGTTGAGAAATATAGTTATGCGCTAAAGTCCTTAAATAACTATCCTTATTTCTTGAAGAAACTTCGTAGGCTTTCTTTATTAGAGCTTCAGATTCATATAATTCATCAATATTTCCAGTTGTACTAAATAGTCCTGCATGAGAGCCCGCTAATTTGCTTAATGAAACTAAAGCTATAGAATCTTTATCCAATCTTTCTTGCCAAAATTCTAGTTCCTTTTGAGTTATTTTTTCAGAAGGATTATCAGTGACCAAATACTTATCATAATCAATCGGTGCCGTTGTATTTCTTATTGACGATTCGTTATTACACGCAAAAAGTGAAAATACAATAAGCAGTATAAATGTGTTTTTCATAATATTAGATTTTATTAAAACAAAAAAGAGAGAACAAAAATATGTTCTCTCTTTTTAAATATGTATTATATTTTTTAAAAAGCATTTGCCAAATAAGGAAATGTTGTTGAAAATGTTGCATCATTACTGTCAACATTGTCGCTTGTTAACCCTGGATTCTCCGTATTATTTGGACCTCCAAAGATTAAAATCAAAGAAACATCAATAACATCATCTTGTAACGTTCTACCTGTTAATACTTCTGTACCATTAAAATACGTAGTTACTCCAGTTTGAGCTACCCAAAGCACATCATTTGATAGAACAGTTGTAAAAGTGGTTGCATCCAAACCTGCAAGGTTTGTTGTATAACCTGCATTTAAGGCCAAAAGTTTATCTTCAAATGGTTGCTGAAAAATAGCTCCGATTTCTGATGGGATTGTTGTATTAAATGCATCTTTCATACCACTGGAGCCAAAAACTGTATTTATTCCTGGTCTACCCATTTGATCTTCTTGTGCATATGTTCCTGTAAAATCAATATCAGTATTGGTATTACAAGAATTACAACTACCACCGCAGTCAACACCTGTTTCATCACCATTCATTACACCATCAGTACAAGTTGCAATATTTATTACGTTACCATTGTCATCATCATCTTTACACTGTACAAATAATACCGAAGCACAAAGAGCGATAAAAAGTATTCTTAATTTATATGTTTTCATCTTTTATGTTTTTATAATTGATTGTTAATTATTGTTTTCTGTTTGAAGTTACCCATACGCTGTATATTGGGGTGGTTGGAAGTAAAGGATTAGCTCCTACAACACCATCACCAAGCATAGCTTTTGGTACTTCTATAACTATAGAGAGTACATTTGTTCCTGCAAAAGTGTCAACACCCGGATCTCTAAAACCTGGCTCAGTTCCACCTAAAATTGCATTGTATTGGGTAAAATCGAAATAGAATGGGTCTTCCCTAGGTCCTGCAAAGAATTTCATACCATTATTTTCACTGGTCTGAATGTCAGTTCTCGTCGAAATCTTTACACTGCTTCTCGCTGCATCAACATTAATAGTACTACTCAAACCGGTTTGGGTAGGAGCTGTAGGGCCAAAGAAATACATTGAGTCGCCTCTTTTAATCACCTGAATAACTAAATCTTCAACAAGATCGTTATTGTTATCACCTGCGTTATCAATGTTGAATTCTACTAAAACATTTTCATCAAATTGTGAAACATCTGTTGTTCCTGGTGCTAAAAGGCCTTGTACGTTTGCTACCAATACTAGGTTGTTAGGGTTTTCGGCGCGGAAAGCATAAACATCTGTAATATCAGATGTTGTACCACTTCCTCCTCCAGTAACTGCCGGCGCATCAATATGATCCGCAGAGATTAGAAATACCGAAATGGCAAGCAAGCTTAAGCCTCCGATAGCTGCAATAAATTTTGTCTTTTTCATGTTTGTAGTTTTTTTATTAATTATTTTTACTTTTTATTAACTGTTACTATAATCTACGCTTAATAGATAAAAGCGGTTTTATTTTTTGTGTTAACCTTTTGTTAATCCCTTTATTGAGGCTCTTTAATCTTTCTTTTATTAATTTAAAATCAATTAAATTATATTTTATGAACCCCTCATCTGCCGATTGGATACTAAAGTTCTTAAACCGCTTTGAGAAAAATAAGCTTATAGATGACTTTGCTGAGAACACAATTTTCTATCAGCATTTAAAAGCAACTGGGTTTATATATGGAGTTTCAGTAAAATCAGTATTAAAAGAACCTATTAGTGATTTAAACCTAACAAAAGAGGAATATACCAAAGTTAATCTTTTTCATGCTCTTTTGTATATCTATTTTCAAAAGGAGACCGGAAGCTTCAACTATGCAGTTAATAGGCTTAATACTTTTTACAAACAACTTGAAAAAGGAAAATCAGGTTTTTTAAAAAAACTCACTTTCTCTCATTCCAACTCAAATCAATTAGAAAACATTCTTTCAGTAAGATTACAAGAAAGAAGTGCCAACTTGAAAAAGAATAACACCTCTGTAGTTACTTACGCAATGTTATATATAGATGTTTTGGTATTTCAAAGGTGGTTGGAAGGAGAAATGAATATTAAAGATTATTCCAAAAAGCTAGAAAGCATTGTTATAACCTGTTGCTTTCTAGCATTAAGTGAGAAAAAAAAGAAAAACAAATACGACATCTTACTTATCGAGTTGTTTGAATCTTCTTCGGAATATTTACTTTCCAAAACGTTAGGAGGTAATAATAACACACTCGAAGAATTAAAGTATCTAACAGAAAGAAATACATTAGAAAAAAAATACATCTTAGACATTTGTATCATGGCGGTTTGGGACGATCACCAAATGGATACAACTGAATTTCAATTTCTTCAAAAACTTACTGAAGTATTAGAACTTTCAGAAAAAACACTTCAAGATTCCTTGGAAGATCTCAAATATTTTTCAGAAAAACATACTAAACACATTCAGTTATTTGAATATTCAAATCCCGTAAAATTATTTTACAAACAATCCTCAGCTACAGTAAAGTTGCTGATTTTACGTAATAAAAACCGACTTATAAAAGAACTTACAGAAAGCAGGGAGCTTATGGTTCTATTGGGGCAATCTACGTTACGAGACCTTTCAGAAGATGAAAGGGGAAAAGTAAAAGAACAATTACTTGATATATGCAAAACAATTCCTTCTCTTACTATTTTTCTACTTCCGGGAGGAACCGTTCTATTACCATTACTCGTAAAGTTTATTCCGAAATTATTGCCTTCAGCTTTTAACGAAAACAGGATTGAAATAAAGAAAGAGAAAAAATAAAAGAAGTCACTATTCCAACCACAATTTGAAATCTTTTACACGCTCGCGAGCAACAATTACATCTTGTTCTTTGTAATTATTTAATTTCAATTGCAAGCGAGAATTGGTGTACGAGATGATATCCTTTATGGCATTAATATTAATATAGAATTTACGGCTGATACGGAAAAATGTTTTTGGTTCTAATTCTTCTTCCAATTGCTCTAAAGTTGTATCCAACAAATAATCCCTGCCATCTGTAGTATGCGCATAGGTTCCCTTATTTTCTGAATAAAAACATTCAACATCATCTACCGAAATCATTTTTATATGCTGCCCGATTTTAGTGGTAAAACGTTTCTTATATTCCCTTTCTACCGGGTTTGTAAGCAGCTTTTTAATATCATCAAAATTAAGCTGAAGATTATTCGCCTGCGGTTTAAAGGTCAAGTATTTTTTTACTGCAGCCTGTAACTCTTCTTCATCAATAGGTTTTAAAAGGTAATCTATGCTATTTAACTTAAAAGCTTGTAATGCGTATTCGTCAAAAGCGGTAGTAAAAATGATGGGACTTTTTATAGCGACTTCATCAAAAATTTCGAAGGAAAGTCCGTCACTTAATTGAATATCCAAAAAAATAAGATCTGGATGCGGATTGTTATGAAACCATTCAATTGATTCAGAAACACTATGAAGCATTTGGGAAACTACAATGTTTTGTTTCTCCAACATACGTTGTAACCTTCTGGCAGAGGGTTTTTCATCTTCTATTATTAGTACATTCATTTATAGCAATTAAGTTTATGAGATTACAGATCTTCTTTTTCCATTAACTGTTGTATCTTTTTTTCTTCCCAACGTTTTAAAATATTGCTTTTCATTTTAAAAACATATAAAACATACAATCCATGAAAAACCAAACCAATCCCCCAGATAAAAAAACTAAAGAAAAGAGCAACCATAGCTGAATCATCTCCTTGTCCTTGAAATACGTCGTTATTTAATATAACTATAATTGTATTTACAATTACAAATAATATAATATGCAAATAAAATTGCCTAAGGGCTTCTACCTTTTTCTTGGCATTTATATAAGCTGTTTTTTTTGAATCTTTCATTTCTATAGTATTAGAATGAAATTAAAGTTTTCTATCTTCTTTGTCCATAAACTCTTTTAATTTACGTTCTTCCCAATCTTTACCGAAAAAAGGGTTTCGGAATATTTTTACGGCTTGAAAACACAAACCTATACCCCAACCAAAAGCAGCCCATAAAAACCAAGGGTTCCTCCATCTATCTGTATAATAATTAAGGGCAGCAAGCACTGAAATAAAAATCACGTAAAACATCAAACTGGTATAAAACTTTTTAATAGCATTTACACGCTCTTTGGCTTTTAAATACTTGTTATTGTCATTATTGTTAGTTTCCATTTTTATATTTTTAAATTAATAGTTTAAAAGTAAGAAGCAAATTTTCAGGGTAAAAATGAAGGCTTCCCAACTGTTGTTTTTTTGCCCTGAATTGCAATATTCACTCTTCTTTATCCATTAATTTCTTAATTTTTTGCTCTTCCCATTTCTTTCCAAAAAAAGGATTGTAATTAAATGTTTCAGCTGCATGACCTAATACTCCCAATCCCCAACCTGTAATTGGAAAAATTGCCCAAGGAAACCCGGCGTTTGATATATAATTTAAAAAAATAAATACTGGTGCAAAAAGTAAATAGATACTTAGATGAAAATAAAATCCTTTTAATTTTTCTAATCGTTCCTTTGCTTGTGCGTATTTTTTTTCTGAAATATATGAATCTTGCGTGTACACAGTCATAGTCTCTTTAGTTAAAATAGGAATTGAAATACTGAACTCTTTTTCGTTTTGCGTAATCGACACAGGCCTTTTGGTCAATAAGTTATACCGCTGTTTAATATTTACAAGTCCTACCCCACTACTAACCTTCATAACCTGTTTAGGCTGTATGTTATTTGTTACAACCAAGTTTCCATTTATTTCTTTAATTGAAATATATAATTTTTTTGAAGGCATTACTTGATTGTGTTTTACCGCATTCTCAAGTAATAATTGAAGCGCTAAGGGAACTACTTTGGCTTCAGGATCACTTATTTTTTCTGGCATTGTAAAAACTATGCTCTCTTCAAAACGGGTTTCAATAAGCGACATATAAAGTCGTGCAAACTTAAGTTCTTCTGCTACGGTGATTAAATCTTTATTTTTTTGTTCCAACACATAACGGTACACTTTAGAAAGTGCTGTAGTGAATTTGGTAGCCGCGTCTGGGTTTTCTTCAATTAAACTTGTAAGAACATTTAAACTATTAAAAAGGAAATGCGGATCTAATTGGTTTTTTAAAGCGTCAAATTTTGCGGAAGCTGCGCCGGCAATAATTTTCTGCTCTTTTACTTTTCGTTCCTGATTGTATTTATAAAAATAGAAACTGTAAAAAATAAATAATACAACAAGGGATATTATAAAGGAAACATAATAATATTCAAGTTTTTCTTCCGAAATAAATTGGGTGAAATCCTCTCCTTTCAGAATCACTTCAGTAAAAACACGAATTAAGAACAAACAAATAATTGTAATTACAATCCCTCCTACTATTCCGCGTCCTAAGTTTTTAATTTTAAAAAGATCATTCTGAAATTTTTTAATTAAAAATTTAATAAAATAGGCATTAGCCATATATAAGACCACCGAGTACAATTGGTTGTAAGCAAAATGCGTAAGTATTTGTTTCCCGTTTGTATAATGAAAACCATTCAAATATTGAACGATTCCCAAAACAATAAAAATGAGGGTGCCTACAAAAAAAGCCTTTCCTAAATCTTTAAAAAAGCAAATCATTCTTCTTTACAATTTTTTTCTAGAATTTGTTTAGCACGTTCTTCACCATAACTGGGGTGAAACTTACTTTCAGGTTTAAAGGTAGCAAAAAGTTCTATGGCTCGTTTTAGATCGTTACAGTATGGTGTTACCGATTTTCCGAAAAATTGTGCTGAACCCATATCCCATTCTGCTTTTCCAAAAACCACTCTAGGATTTTCAGGCGCAAGGTCAAATGCATTTTGATAAATCTGAGCAACTTTCCCAGCGTATTTCATTCCGTATTGTTGGCCGTCAAAAGCGATCCAAGCTGTATACCATTGGGCGTCCAATACTAAAATTTCAGGGTTATCTTTTGAAATTGCCATCGCATCATTAATATAATTTCTGGCTTTGTCTAGTTGCAAATTCAGTTTGGTTTCGTCTTTTTCGCCAAAACTATTAACTACATTAATCTGGGCCACATAGTAAGATGGCAACCAGTTATCAGGTTCTGCTTGTGCTATTCGTTCAAAAATATTGGCAGCTTCCCAAGGTTTTTCGGCGCTCCATAATTCAAATGCTTTTTGCATTCCTTTTTCGTATTGATCCTGACTAAAACCAGCAATGCTCATGAAAGTTATTGCAATTAATAATATCTTTTTCATATCTGTGTTTTTTATAACAAAATAGCGCCTACTCCTATTAATAATAGAGCTATAAAGACTATCAATAAAATTTTAAGTGTTTTGTGTTTTCCGCTTTTTCGTAAAAGTATTCCTAACATAATCTCTGAATTTAAAGGTTTATAATTTTATATTGAATTTTAACTTTTGGTTATTTTTTACTTCAAATTTGGCATCTTCCCATTTTGGAGGTCCAAACATTGCCGGAGCATTATTGCTTGTCCCAAAGCTTTCCGTAGGAATAAATCCAAACAACATATTGAACTTCCCATTGTCATCTTCATCGTGAAAGCACGAAATGGCATAAACACCATCTGGAACATCACTAAAAGTTACGGTCGCTTTATTGTTTACAATTTCAGAGGAAGTACCCTGATAAATTTTTTCTAAAAAATCACCTTCTGTATTATAAAGTCCTACCAAGACTTTTCCATCATTGTTTTCAAAACCTGCCATGGAAACCTCCAAGGTATTTTGAGCTTGCAATAAGAATCCGGTTAAAAATAGCATTAAATAAGTGAGGACGGTTTGCATAGGTTGTATCTTTTAATTATTGGCTCAAATATCTTTAAGAAAATTAAGTATTAAAAAGGAGAGTTACCCAACTGTTGTTTTTTAAGACTGAATTGTAAGATTATAGATTATTAAGTTGATTGTCCTTACCATCATCACTAATACTCCAGAAAAAGCCAACAAAAAAGAATTGATCTGCAGCCGGCTGAAGCGATCTACGGTTAAAATTTCCTGTGGTATCTGTTGTAGTTGCATATTGATATCCATTTACGTTATGAAATCCGAAAACATTATTTACTGAAAAATATAAAATCTTTTGTTGAGACAATAAGTACGCCCAGTTTAGGCTAACACTATTGTAATCTTTTGTCTTCTGCTGAAGGAATCCAGATTCATTAGGATTTGTATACGTACGTCCACTGCTGTATTGATAGCTAAATCCTATCTGACTTTTCAAATCATCTATCCAATATTTTGCAACTGCAGAGAGGTTGTGCGTATTGGCAAAGGAAGGCGTTGCAGCCGTTGGATAATTTTTATATTTTCTCTCCGTATCCAAAAAAGAATAACTCAACCAATAATCTACGTTTTTAATAGTTTCATTATCGCGCCAAAAAATATCAATCCCTTGGGAATAACCTTCGCCATTACTTTCAAAAATACTAGTAGTTTCAGCAAAATCAGTATTGTATGTAACCAAACCCGAATATTCTTTCCTATACGCTTCTGCTCGAAAAATACGGTTATTTGCGGTATATTGATAGTTTAAGATATAATGCTGGGTTTTCCTTGCTTTTAGATCGGTTTCAAACTTTAAGATCTCACTATCTGGTTGTTGATAGAAATCGCCATAAGCAACTGATAATTGACTATTCTTTCCAGTTTTATATGCAAATGATATTCGGGGAGAGATTGTAAATTCGCTGAAAAGTTGGCTGTATTCTCCACGAAGCCCTACTTTTAAAGCCAATTTTCTTGAAAATATTATATCTGTTTCAGCAAACGCGGCTGTAATATTATTCTGAAATCCATAACTTTCAGCGAATGTTTCATTTTTATAATCTTCATTGAAATCTGTAATAAATTGTTCTGCACCCACATTCAATTTAAATCGGCTATTAAAACGTTTCCGAAGCTTTAATTTAAAGTGAGCCGAATTTTCAGTATCATCAATATCATTATCTATGACTTCAATTTTGTTTTTTGAAAAAGTATAACTTCCGCCAGTTTCTATTTTCCAGTTATTGCTCAGCTCTCCACTATAACTTGTATTTGTATAAAAATTATTGTTGTTGAGCTTAAAATGAATTCCCTCAGAAAAATTAATGTCTTCTTGGGTTAATTCAAAATTCGTATTATCAAAAGCCGAATAAACCTTTAGCAATCCTTTTGAAAATTTTTGTCTAAAAACAGCTTCCCCTGCAAACCCCTGAAACGGTTTTTGCCAGTCATTCCTGCCAGGAAACAGTGTATTATAAGGAGCTAAATTAATATAACTCGCATTTAAGCTCAAAGAACTGTTGTCCCATTTTTGTGTATTTCCCAAACCACCTCCAACACTCATAATTGCGATTTCGGTTTTCTCTTGGTCGGGTTCATCTATTGTATTCAATAATAAAACCGATGATAATGCCTGACCATATTCTGCGGAATAACCTCCTGTGGAAAAGGTAATACCATCAAACAAAAATGGGCTATAGCGTCCGCGTGTGGGAATATTGTTTGTAGAAGGAGTGTAAGGGGTAAAAACACGGATACCATCAATAAAGATTTGAGTTTCCCCGGCATCACCACCACGCACAAATAAACGGCCGTCTTCAGCAACGGTAGATGTACCGGGAAGCGTTTGTAAAGCTCCCACAAAATCGCCTAGTGCACTTGCTGTTGTAACTACATCCAATGGCTTTAAAACAGAAACCTTGCTATTGTCACTAGCTTCAAAAGTACCAGCAGAGATTACCACAGTATCAAGCGAGTTTACGTCTTCCCTTAGAGAAATAACAAGATTTTGCATTTTTGAAACGTCTTCTTTTAAAACAAACGTTTCAAAGGACATAAAGGAAATTATTAAAGATTGTATTCCCGACTCCGTGGTTTGAAAAGAAAAATTTCCATTTAAATCGGTTGAAACTCCATCATAAGTTCCTTCCAAATAAACATTGGCTCCCAATATTGGAGTTCCATTTTTCTCGGTTATACTTCCTGAAATCGTTGTTTGAGAAATTATAAATGCCGGATATAAAAGAATTATTAGTAAAGTGGTTTTAAAGAAAATTCGATTAGAGAAGAAAAATTTCATAGAATGTGTATTTTATTTTGACACTACAAAAGTCATCCATAAAAAATAACTTTCAGAAAAAAACAACCTCAACTGTAGTTTTACGTTTCTGAATTGTAAAATTAAATTATAACGTTTCTTTAGAGATGTTAAAAGACTAAAAATGGTATCTTCGGAATTACAAAAGGAATTCACATGACCGATTCTCAAAAAATTGATGCTTATATTAAAAAGCATTCATCTTGGAAAGAACAACTGATAAAGTTGCGTGAAATTTTTCAGAAAACCGAATTAAAAGAAGAAGTAAAATGGGGGGCTCCCACCTACACACACGATGGTAAAATGGTAGCAGGAATGGCAGCTTTTAAAAATCATCTTGCTATTTGGTTTCATCAGGGAGTGTTTTTAAAAGATAAACACAAAAAATTAATAAATGCACAAGAAGGTGTGACCAAAGCCTTACGCCAATGGCGTTTTGAAAAGGAAGAAGAAATTCCTGAAAAATTAGTAGTTGAAAACTCAAAAGCGGGAAAAAAAATCAAGCCGCAACCAAAGAAAAAAATTGAAATTCCTACTATACTTCAAGAAACTTTTAAGGAAAATAAAACTCTTGAAGCTGCATTTAACAAACTAACTCCTGGGAAACAACGTGAGTATGTTGAACAGATTGAAGGTGCAAAACGTGAAGCTACTCTACAAAATAGACTAGAAAAGTGTATACCTATGATTTTAAAAGGTGTAGGATTAAATGATAAATACAAAAACTGTTAATTAATATGAAGCCAAGGTTTAAAAGATATACATACAGACAACTTTGGTTTTATGCTCGTCGTGCCTTATGGATACTTATCGCGTGGGTAATTATTTCCAACCTATTATTTTTCTATGAATTTTTCACCTTAACCAGTAATGGGGTTGTTAGCTCAGCATTCGATTTTGAATCGGCTTTTACTGCCAATCTTATTGTTGCAGTTATAGCTGGACTTATAGGAGGGATATTTACAGTAAATCTTATGGAGCGATGGATTCGCAAATATGCTTTTGGGAAAGCACTTTTATATATAACCATTGTTTACATAATAGCAGCATTACTAATAAGTTGTATTGGAGCCTTATATTTTAATAGTGCAAAACTGGGATTACCTTTTTACCATCCTGATGTTTTATATGAAGTTGAATTATTTTTTGGAACTTGGTTATTTATTAAAAATTTTATTGTTTGGCTTATAATTGTAATTGTTACGCTTATAGTTCTTATTGTAAATGATAAATACGGTCCTGGTGTTTTTCCAGATTATTTAATGGGAAGATATTTTATGCCGAAACACGAGCGCAGAATCTTCATGTTTGCCGATATAAAAAATGGTACCGGAATTGCAGAAACCTTAGGAGAAAAAAAATATTTCAATTTCCTGAAAGATTTTTTTAGGGATATCGCTCCTGCTATCGTTCAAACACGAGGCGAAGTATATCAATACGTGGGAGATGAAATAGTGGTTTCATGGAAAATGAAATACGGATTAAAAAACGCCAATGCCTTACAATGCTTTTATAGCATGAAAAAAATCCTCAAGTATAAAGAAAAACGATATTTAAAAAAATATGAAGTTACTCCTGAATTTAAAGTAGGCTATCATTTTGGACCCGTCATGGTTGGCGAAATAGGACAAATTAAACGAGAAATTGCCTTCAGCGGTGATGTTTTAAACACTACATCCAGAATACAATCTTTATGTAATGAACTAAATGTAGAAATTCTAGCTTCAAAAGAATTTGCAAATATTGCCTATAAAATGCCAAGAGGAGTTACCCGTCAAGAACTTGGAAAAGAAAAGTTACGCGGAAAAGCCAATGAAATGGAATTGGTAACGTATACAAAAAATTAATATTTAGCTATTTAGCTAAAATTATTTTTTCCGAAAAGGCCTGATTATTAAACGCGCCGCACGATCGTAATTAATATAACTATAGGTCCAGTTAAAAAAAGTGATTACTCTATTCCGGAAACCAACTAGGAACCAAAGATGCACAAACATCCAAAGAAACCAAGCAAAAGCTCCTCCAAAATGCATTTTCTTTAAATCCACAACAGCCTTGTTTCGCCCCACGGTAGCCATCGTACCTTTGTCCTTATATTTAAAAGGTTCTGGTTTTTTATTGTCCAAAATTTTCACAAAATTTTTACCTAATTGTTTCCCTTGCTGAATAGCAGGTTGAGCGACCTGTGGATGACCTTTTGGGTACTGTTCACTTTCCATTAAGGCAATATCTCCTAAAGCATATACTTTTTCTAAACCTTCAATTTTATTGAATTTATCAACCCTATATCTATTTGCTTTTTCAACCAATGCATTCCCATCAATCCCTTTTATGGGAGCACCTGTAACACCCGCAGCCCAAATAAATGTGGCAGTTTCAAATTTTTCATCATTTTTTGTTACTACCGTTTTTCCGTCATAATCTTTTATAAGAGTATTTAAATGAATTTGAACTCCTAATTTTTTTAAAAATATATATGCTTCATCAGATGATTTTTTGCTCATAGGTGGTAAAACACGATCTAAGCCTTCAATAAGATGAACTTGCATTTCCTCTTCTTCAAGTTCAGGATAATCATGTTCTAAAATCCCTTTTCTGAATTCAGCTAAGGCTCCAGCAAGTTCTACTCCTGTGGGTCCTGCTCCCGCAATTACAAAATTGAGTAATCGCTTGCGTTCAGTTTCATCCGTCGTAATATCTGCCTGTTCAATATTTTGAAGCATCAAACTACGTATATCTAAAGCCTGAGGAACCGTTTTCATGGGCATACTGTTTTGTTCTATAGCAGTATTGCCAAAGTAATTAGTACGCGTGCCTGTGGCAATAATCAAATAGTCATATGATAAATTACCAATAGAAGTAACAATAACTTTTTTTTCTGTATCGACCTTTTCAACTTCAGCCATACGAAAATGAAAATCTTTGTTTTTTCTGAAAATTTTCCGAAGTGGATACGCAATAGAATCGGGTTCTAATCCCGCAGTAGAAACCTGATATAACAAAGGTTGAAATGTATGATAATTATGCCTGTCGAAAAGCACGATTTGTACTTTCTCTTTTTGTAGCTCTTTTATAAAAGAAATGCCAGCAAATCCTCCACCAATTACTATAATTCGAGGTTTCTGCGTATTGGGAATATTCATATTTATTTATTGTTGTATAAAATTACTATTTGTTACCCAATGTGCATTAAAATCTATTGAATTTTATGAACTTTGTAACAATCAACTTCACTAAACTACTAATGGGTAACTAACAATCAACCTTTGAACAAAGAACTCGAACATAGTTTTGTAACTCAACTGGAAGAAAACCAAAACATTGTGCATAAAATATGCAGGTTATACACTAATGATAGTGATGCTCACAATGATTTGTTTCAGGAAATTACCATTCAGTTATGGAAGGCTTTTCCAAAATTCCGTGGAGATTCAAAATTTAGTACTTGGATGTATCGTGTAGCCTTAAATACGGCAATTACGCTGTACAGAAAATCCAAACGTTCGATAAAAACGCAAGATTTTGAGAACGTTAGTTTTAAAATTACAGCCGAAAAGTATGATGATACGATAGAAGAGCAATTAAAATTAATGTATAGTGCAGTAAAAGATTTAAACGATATAGATAAAGCTTTGGTTTTTTTATATTTGGAAGATAAATCATACAGGGAAATCTCGGAAACATTAGGTATAACAGAGGTAAATGCACGTGTAAAGATGAACAGGATTAAAGAAAAACTTAGAAAAATTTTAAATCCGTAACAATATGGATGAATTTGAATTATTAAAAAAACAATGGCAGTCTGCGGAACATGAGTTTCCTAAATTGTCTTATAATGACATTTACCAAATGTTGTTACGCAAATCTTCTTCCATTGTAAAATGGATATTTTTTATAAGCATTGCAGAATTAATTTTTTGGACAACAATCATGTTCCTTATCCCCGATTCTTATAAAGAAATCACTACAGAAATGGGAATAGGTGGACTTATGTTTTACACAAACATTTTGCACTATTGCATCTTTGCAGGCTTTATATTCTTTTTTTATAAAAATTACAGATCTATTCAAGTTACCGACAGCACAAAGGAATTAATGCACAACATATTAAAAACACGCAAGACGGTACGTTATTTTGTGTATTATAATATTGGGATGTTTATACTATCGTCAATTGTGGTAAGTACAATTTATTATGTTCATAGCAATCAACTATATGAAGTAATGGGTTTTGCTAGTAAAGGTGTTCCACGAGAAAATTTTGCTACTATATTTATTATAACCCAAATTGCAGTAGGAGTTGTTTTTCTAGGACTTTTAATGTTGTTCTATTGGTTGATCTATGGAATTTTACTAAAGCGTCTTAAAAACAATTACAAAGAACTAAAGAAAATTGAGAAATAGGTTAGTTTAATAATTCCAGCGCCTCTTTTCATTTAGCTCTTCTTCTTTTTCCAGTTCAGCTCGGGGAATTACTTTAAGGAAGGAAGGATGTTGTTCAATAGCATATTCCAATTTCTCAACAATGTCGTCCATTGTATCGTTTTCATAATCGATATCCAATGGTTCTTTAATTTCCATGGATTGAAGTATTCCACGTTTTTTTATTCTTATTCCTTTTTTATCGAAAGATCTTCTAAACCCATCTATTACAATAGGAACTACAATAGGCTTATTTTGCTTAATAATGTGTGCTGTACCTCTGCGGATAGGTTTCCAAGGCTTTGTAGTACCTTGTGGAAAAGTAATAACCCAGCCATCGTTTAATGCATTGGAAATATTACTGACATCACTCATTTTTACTTGCTTGTTAACTTCTTTGCCTTTTTCCCTCCACGTTCGTTCAATACTTATAGAACCGGCATAAGCAAGAATTTTAGGCAATAAGCCCGAACTCATGGTTTCTTTAGCGGCAACGAAGTATATATTGAGTTTGGGATTCCATAAGTAGCCAATATTTTTAATACTATCCTCACGACCACTTAAACTGGCGTTAAATACGTGGAACATGGCTACAACATCTGCAAAATAAGTTTGATGATTGGACACAAAAAGCACATTTGTATCTGGTAATGTCTTTAAAATTTCACTACCGTCAATCTCCAAAGTGTTAAATCCTTTAAATCTTCGGTGCGTCATTGCACCTAAAATTCTAATAAGCCATAACTTTAAAAAAAGTATATGTCCAAAAGGATTTTTTTTAAAAAGACCCATAAATTTTATTCACTTTAAGTTTTACCGTAATTTTTAAAAAAATAGACGAACCACAAATATACTAAATTAAGAGATTACAAAAGGCTTTTAACCAATTCACGTATTTCGCTTAACATCATAGCTGTAGCTCCCCAAACCACATGATTATTTAATAAGAATGCCGGAACATCAATATCTGTTGCATAGGAAGTAGTTAGTTTTTTAGTAATTAAAATACTGTCATCCATAAAGTGATTTAAAGGCACTTCAATAAGAGCTTCCACTTCATCTTCCTGAGGCATAAACTTTGGTTCATCCTTTGTAATTCCTATGTAGGGCTGAACAAAAAAATCACTCGGTGGTATATAAATCTCAGTAAGTTTTTTTAAAACGGAAATAGCTTCTCGGGGAACTCCTACTTCTTCCTCTGTTTCGCGTAAGGCAGTATCTTCAAGCGAGTTATCTTCAGGTTCTTCTTTTCCTCCGGGAAATCCTACTTGAGCTGAATGTACTCCTTTATAAGTTTTACGTAAAATTAAAATAAGATATGTTTCATTATTCAAACCGGGATAAAACAAAGCCAATACCCCTGCCCTTCTTGCGGTCTTCATATTCCTGGCCTTTTCCTTCAGTTCCCGAAGTCTTTCAATAGGAGCCATTTTAAGTTGAATGGCTTCGCCCGGGAGCTCCATTTTTGTTATTTTTGCAATACGTTTTTCAAATTCTGAAAATATCATTTATGAAATATTTACTACCGCTAACTTTTATACTTTTTCTATTTAATGCAAGCTGTGAAGATAATAAAAAGACACCCGCAATAAAAACTGAAACTGTTTCAATAAACCTAAAAGACAGTCTTTCAAAAAAAGAAGACAATAAAAAACAAATGCTTTCCGAAGCAAAAAAACATCCTCTAATAACAAATGAGAATGTTGTTTCCTTTTTAACTAAATACGGAAAGGAAAATAGCGAAACCCAAGTACGGCTTTTTACAAAATATGGTAATATTGACCTAGAACTTTTTGAAGATACACCACTACACCGGGCCAATTTTATTTATTTGGTAAAACAAGGATATTTTAATGACACTTATTTTCATCGTATAGTCCCAAATTTTATAATACAAGCGGGAAACAGTGATGAGGCAATAACCAATAAAAAAAGGGCAAAACTTGGTCAAGATTATTTATTACCCGCTGAAATAAAACACCACCACGAATACGGAACTATTTCCGGTGCAAAAGAATACCGGGAGAATCCGGATAAAAAAACGGCTCCTTATGAGTTTTTTATTTTTTTAGGACCGCAAACTTCAACCAGACATCTTGAGGGAAACTACACGGTTTTTGGAAAAATAATTAAAGGGATGGATGTGGTAGAAAAAATTGCAAATCTACCAAGAGATGAAGGAGAATGGCCTTTGCAAAATGTTCGAATTAAAGCTAACGTTCTTCATTAAGTTCTTTTTGGGTATAAAGAGAGGGCAATGAAAGTTTAAATGTTACTGCAAGCAATCTAACGATTATTACCAAAGATCCTGAAATTACAATAATCCAGTCTTCAGCAATTGTGGTCTTAAGCAATAAAAAATAAACCACTCCGCCCAAAATGCAGGCAGTGGCATAAATTTCTTTTCTGAAAATAACCGGAATTTCATTACATAATATATCCCTAATTACACCTCCAAAACAAGCTGAAAGGGTTCCTAAAGCTATACAAATTATGGGAGGCAAATTAGCTGCAATTCCTCTTTCAACCCCTACTATAGTATATAATGCAATACCAATGGTATCAAACAAAAACAAAGACCGCCGAACGTAACTAAGTTTTTTTCTGAAAATAACGGCAAAAACGGAAGCTCCCATAATTACGTATACAAAAGTGAGGTTTCGCATCCAAGTAATAGGAAAATCTATTAGAACATCCCGAAGTGTTCCGCCACCAACAGCAGTAACAAAGGCAATTATTAAAATTCCGAATGGATCCATGCGTTTCTTCATAGCTGTTAAAACGCCCGAAATGGAAAAAGAAATGGTTCCTAAAATATCAATTATCAGAAAAAGGCTCACATGTTTTGTGTAAAATGGTTATAATCTTTTAAAACAGTATCCAAAAATGGTTTGTCATACAAATCGGATGAAACTTCCAATACATTTTCAACTTTTTTCCGAAGCGTGTTTAAGGTCTTAAAATCGTTGGATTTTAATGCTATACGATAAGTTTCCTTTATTAAACGCACATCTTTATCATTGAGTTTGGTAACATTACTAAATTTAGGTTTATAATCATCTTCTATCTCTACTAAAATTGTATGCGATATTTTAACTTTGTTCTTTGTACTAATAACTACGGTTCCCGCTGCGTGATCACCCACACGTTGTTTTTTTTCAGAAAAAATAATACTTAACAATCCTATAGACCCTAAAAAAATCCAGATATCTACCAAACGCAACATCCAAAGTATTAAATAATTTGACCAATGCGCAGGACTTCCATCAATTTTTACAACCCGGGTCTTAAAAATCATTTTACCAATTGTACGCCCATTAAATAAAATGTGCATATATAACGAATAAAAAAATACAGGTAATAAAAGTAATTGTTCCAAGCCCATAATGGTCCATCTATCACTTATTGCTGTTCCCAAAGCTGTAGTAATAAACTCAAGTGCATACAAGTAAGCCGAAAAAATAAAAAGATCCACAAGAAATGCCAATATACGTTCGCCAACACTTACAATTTTGTAGTCGAGCTTTACGTTTTGTGTGGTATTGATTGCTAAATTTGCCATTTAAAAGCAAGTGTTTATATTTATAAAAAAATTGTATGCGTGAAGCAGCATTCGTGAGGCAAAATAAGGAAAAATGGATGGCTTTTGAAAAATCAATTTCATTTAATTCTAAAATTAGTCCTGATAACCTTGCAGATTATTATATACAGCTAACAAATGACTTGGCTTACGCCCAAACATACTACCCTGAAAGTAAGACTTTACAGTATTTAAATTCTCTTGCTTCTCAGGCTCATCAAAAAATATACGTCAATAAAAAAGAGACCAAAAACCGTGTTATTTCTTTTTGGAAATATGAATTTCCACTGTTTTTTAAACAATATCACCGATTATTATTCTACACATTTTTATTATTTATATGCGCTACGGCTATAGGTGTTATATCTGTACTAAACGATGAGTCGTTTTTGAGGTTAATTTTAGGAGATGGGTATGTCAACGAAACCTTGCATAATATTGAGAAGGGTGACCCTACAGCTATTTATAAAAGTGGAAGTGAAATTGGAACTTTTTTAGGAATTACTATCAATAACATCCGGGTAGCATTTTTAGCGTATGCCTTTGGAGTTATTACATCCATTGGAAGTGCATATGTTTTATTTAAGAACGGGATAATGCTAGGCGCATTTTTTACGTTTTTTTATGAAAAGGGACTTCTTTTTGAAGCCTCAAAAAGCATTTGGCTTCATGGTACAATTGAAATTTCAGTAATTGTAATTGCCGGCTGTGCAGGTCTGGTTATGGGAAATAGTATTTTATTTCCGAAGACATACTCAAGAAAAATATCCTTTTTAAAAGGAGCAAAAGATGGTTTAAAAATAGTGATAAGTACAATTCCCTTTTTTATTATTGCAGGCTTTATTGAAGGTTTTATAACACGCTATAGCAATATGCCAATTTGGTTGGCAATGACCATTATTTTTAGTTCTTTAGCGCTTATTATCTATTATTATATTATTTACCCCATTATATTGAATAAAAAATATGCAACCCAAACATATACAACTGAGAGAACGACGTGATATTGGTGAAATTATTAGTGTTTATTTCGAATTTTTAAAAACAAACCTAATAGGTTTTTTAAACATTTTTATTCGTTATAACGGAATATTCCTATTAGGCTTTCTAGGTGTAAGCTACTTATTGGTGACAGGATTTGTAGGTACTTTTCAGGCTTCCGGTAATTCTGCCATCAATGAAAAAATGATTACCTCTCAAATGTACATGGGTTTTGGAGTTATATCCTTTTTTATATTATTTATAATTACGGCTGTTTTAAATTATAGTTTGGCTGCATCATATATTATAAACTATGAAAAAAGCGAAACCATCACCGTCGATAAAACACAGGTTTGGAAGTTGGTTTCAGATAATCTTGGTAAAATTTTACTGTTTATTTTAGTACTTATTCTACTCTATGTTGCGTTATCTATAGTGGGAGTTATACTGGCCTTAATTCCTATTATAGGCACCTTAGCCTATTATCTTTTAATGATGGCCTTTACTTCATGGGTTGGTGTGTCTTTTATGGCAATGCTTTATAAAAATTTAGATATTACCAATGCATTTGGAGAGGGTTGGCGCTTGGTTACTACTTATTTTTGGAAAAGTGTTTTGGTAAACCTTGTAATTAGCTTATTACTTGTTTTAATAATGGCTGTTGTCTTAATGGTACCTGGAATATTAATTGGTATTTATACATTTCATTCAATAGATTCAGGAGTAGATCTGGCTACTTCCCCTTTTGCTAAAATTATTTGGATCATTGCGTTGACAATACTTTTATTCCTTTACACTTTTAATCAGTCGCTTTCCCAATTTATAAACGGAATCCTTTATTTTTCGCTACATGAAGAAACCTACAACGAAAAAACACGAGAACGAATAGAACAAATAGGAACAAGTGAATAGATTTTTTATTTTTTTTCTTTTTATATGTTTTAGTACCCTTTGCAATGCATCAGTGGTATCAGACAGCCTTTCCGTAAAAATAGATGGTACCCAAATAACCACACGTCAGTTTTCAAAAAACCTAACAGAAAAATATTCTGATACTGATTTTGACTATGATACCATGGAAGGAGAAGCCGAAAATTTTATCTTAGTTGCCATTGCTTGGTTTCTAAATAAAATTTTTGATGTGTTTGGTATCGAGTTAAGTCCCGAAGCGTATAATTTACTTAAAATATTCGTCTATATCATCATCATTCTTTTTGTGTTGTATATAGTTATAAGGATGTTGGTGGGAACTGAGGCATCTTCCTTTTTTAACCGAAAAAGCACGATGGTCGCACCTTTAAATATTCAGGAAGAACATATTGAAAACATAGATCTTGATACATATATTCAGGATGCTATTTCCGAAAATAATTATAGGTTGGCAATCCGCTATATGTACTTAAAGACACTAAAACAATTGTCATTACATAATTATATTGATTGGCATTTCGACAAAACCAATTCCGACTATTATACCGAAATTAAAAATACCCAATTAAAAGAAGGTTTTAAAAAAGTGTCCTACGTATATGATTATGTATGGTATGGAGAATTTTATCTTGAAGAAAAGGGCTTTAATAACGCCCGAAAAGATTTTGAACATGTAAATAATATTGTACAAAATGCTAGATAAACGTTCAAAAAACATACTCATAATTATTGGCATTGCCTTATTGGTAATTATTATTACTGAAATTGCCAGGCCAAAACCTGTAAACTGGAAACCAAGCTATACCGCCAGTGATAAGGTTCCCTTTGGATGTTATGTGCTTTTTGAAGAGATCAATTCACTCTTTGAGAATACATCCATTGAAAAAGTTCAAAAAGATCCCTATGAATTTCTTAACGGCTCATACTCTAAAAATTCTGCATATATATTTATAAATGAGGATTTATTTTTTGATAAACGACAGCTTGATGCGCTAAAAATATATGTGCAGGAAGGAAATACTGTTTTCCTTTCAGGAAGAAATTTTGGTAACATTACAGGGGATTCGCTTTTAGTTCGGGCCGAAACAAATTACAATATTCTGGAAAAGGAAATTAATCCCACTTTTTTTTCTACTCCAAAACAAGAGACATTGCCTGTCTTTAAAAAAGGTGTATTGAAATCTGTTATCACTGAAATTGACACGCTTCATACAAAAGCATTGGGTTATTTCATAACCGAAAACCCCGCTCTTAAAGAACTTAATTTCGTTTCACTGAAATTCGGAAAAGGGAAATTTTTATTTCATACACTTCCGGAAGCATTTTCAAATTACTACCTGCTTCATAATAATGAAAATTATGCAGCTCTGGTATTATCTTATATTGACGCAGATAAGATTTACTGGGATTCTTATTTCAAATCTGGTAAAAAAGTTGTTACCTCCCCGATGCGGTTTATTTTTAATCAGGAACCGCTAACTTGGGCGTATTATTTGATTCTTGGGGGATTACTTGTGTTTGTTATCTTTCGCGGTAAGCGAGAGCAACGTATTATTGAGGTTGTTAAACCACTTGAAAATACTTCGGTTGAATTTACCCGAACAATCGGAAATTTATATTTTCAGCATAAAGACTACGGAAATATCATTGCCAAAAAAATAATGTATTTTCTTGAAACAATACGTTCAAAATATTACATTAACACAAATGAACTCAACGAAGAATTTGTAAAAAAACTAGCTGCCAAAAGCGGAAATACAAATGAGAAAACTATAAAACTCATAGAAAAAATAAACTATCTTAAAGGAAAATCCATTCACCAAAAACAGGATTTGATAGAGCTCAATAAATTAATAGAAGATTTTAGATTATAATTATGGAAGAAATACAGGATAATTCGCCACTGGAGTTTAACTCACGACTCGATTTAAAAGATCTTGAAGCATCTGTTCAACAAATAAAAACCGAATTGGGTAAAGTAATTGTTGGTCAAAATGAAATGCTAGAAATGCTTATTGTTTCAATACTTGCAAACGGGCATTCACTTATTGAAGGAGTTCCCGGTGTTGCAAAAACCGTTACCGCAAAATTACTTGCAAAGACGCTGGATATTGGTTTCAGTAGGATTCAATTTACACCGGACCTTATGCCGAGTGATATTTTAGGAACATCGGTTTTTAATGTTAAAAGCAATGAGTTCGAGTTTAAAAAAGGCCCGATTTTCTCAAACATAATCCTTATAGATGAAATTAACAGAGCTCCTGCAAAAACCCAAGCTGCTTTATTTGAGGTGATGGAAGAAAGGCAAATTACCATGGATGGTACCGAATATAAAATGAAACCGCCTTTTTTGGTTTTTGCCACCCAAAACCCAATTGAGCAAGAAGGTACATACGCATTACCCGAAGCTCAATTAGACCGTTTTCTTTTTAAAATAAATGTTCCTTACCCTTCTTTGGAAGAAGAAATTGTAATTTTGGAAAACGAGCACAAACGTAAAAATAAAAATGCGCTAGAAATGGTTGAACCTGTGCTGACCGCACAACAAATTGCCGAATATCAACAAATCATCCGCAAAATTATAATAGAGAACAACCTTCTTAAATATATTGCTGCCATCGTAGATAATACCCGTACAAATGCCAATTTATTCCTTGGGGCATCTCCTAGGGCTTCTCTGGCAATTATGATCGCATCAAAAGCAATGGCAGCTATATACGGTCGGGATTTTGTAACCCCCGATGATATTAAGAAAGTAACTCCCTCGATTTTACATCACCGAATTATGTTAACTCCTGAAAGGGAAATGGAAGGGATTACAACTGCAAAAGTTGTTAAACAAATTATTGAAACGATTGAAGTTCCCAGATAAGAATGAAGCGATTTTTTAAAAGTTTGTATTTTCAAAAACGATTCTTTTTCGTTTTATTTTCACTCGTGATTCTGTTTATAGTCTCCTACTTTTTTCAGAATTTATACGAGGTCACTAAACTTTTGTTCTATATTTTAATAGGGACTTTAATTTTTGATGTATTACTATTATATCGAAATAAAACAGGTATTCACGCAAAGCGTCTCTTACCCGAAAAACTCTCGAATGGAGATGATAATAAAATTAATATCAAGGTTTTAAATCGGTTTCAATTTAAAGTTAAAATTAAAGTTATAGACGAACTTCCTGTTCAGTGGCAAAAACGTGATTTTAAAATTATTTCAACCATAGCTTCTTCCGAAGAAAAGAAGTTTAGTTATACGGTTCGCCCTACTGAAAGAGGTGAATATCACTTTGGGAATTTAAATATTTTTTCTTCTTCAATTTTAGGACTTATTGCGAGAAAACAACAATTTTCTGCAGAAGCTATGATTCCTAATTACCCATCTTTCCTTCAGTTAAAAAAATACGATTTTATAGCGTTTTCAAATAAATTAAAGCTTTTGGGACTTAAAAAAATCCGCCGTATTGGTCACACGATGGAATTTGAACAGATTAAAGATTATGTTTCAGGGGACGATGTGCGAAACATTAATTGGAAGGCTACCGCAAAACGCAGCGATTTAATGGTAAACCAGTTTCAGGATGAAAAATCACAGCCGGTTTACTCTGTGATCGATAAAGGAAGGGTAATGAAAATGCCTTTTAATCAATTGAGTTTATTGGATTATGCGATTAACGCTTCGTTGGTAATTTCAAATATTGTATTGAAAAAACACGATAAGGCAGGGATGTTCACTTTTTCCAGAAAAATAGAAGATAGAGTGGTTGCACAGCGTCGTAAAATGCAAATGAATTTAATTTTGGAAACACTTTATAATGTAGAAACCGATTTTTCAGAAAGTGATTTTTCGCGCTTATATGTAGATGTTAAAAGACAGATAAAACATCGCAGCTTATTATTGTTATACACCAATTTTGAAACTATGGATGCCTTACACAGGCAACTCCCCTATTTACAAGCTATAAACAAAACCCACTTACTGGTTATAATTTTCTTTGAAAATACCGAATTGAAATCATTTATAGAAAAAAAAGCTAAAACAACCCATGATATATTTGAGAAAACAATTGCTGAAAAATTTATTTATGAGAAAAAAATGATCGTAAATGAAATTAAAAAACACGGAATACAATCTATACTTACATCTCCTGAAAACCTAACCGTAAACACAATCAATAAGTATCTTGAAATAAAAGCGCGTGGGCTTTTATAGCTTTTTAAAGAGGAAAACATCAGTTTTACATTTCAGCTTCCAAAAAATACAGTTCAGTTTGTTTTAATATTTATTCTCCTGATTACTTTTCATCTTTGTTATAGAAATTAATAACCTTTAAAACATTGTATTATGAAAACTATTCTTTTATTCCTCACCCTCTCTTTAACAACTTTTTTATTAAATGCCCAAACTGAAAGTGATTCTTCAGGAACAACAATAACAGTTACCGTACCTGTAAATAGTACTGAAGGAAGTGTGCTTTTTGCACTTGAAGACGAAGCGACTTTTATGAAAAAAGGACTACAAAATGTAGATGCAAAAATTATAGACGGAAAAGCAACAGCCATATTTAAAAATGTACAATCTGGCACCTATGGTATTATACTTTTTCATGATAAAAACGGAAATAAATCAATGGACTTTGAGCCTAATGGAATGCCCTTAGAAAGTTATGGCGTTTCCAATTACATAATGAGCTTTGGCCCGCCACAGTGGAGTGATGCAAAATTTGAAGTTGGAAATGAACCTATTGAAATAGAAATCAGAATGTAAATCTTAAATTGAATTGATAAAAAAGTCCTGTTCTTATAAAAGAACGGGACTTTTTACTATAAGTAAAAACTTTATTTTATTTATTTTGGATAAATTTTATCAATCAAAATTTGTATTTTTGTGCTATGACAATAACACAGTTAAAATACGTTTTAGCAGTTGCTGAACATCAAAATTTCACAAAAGCTGCAGAAAAAACTTTTGTTACTCAGCCTACATTAAGTATGCAAATACAAAAGTTAGAGGAAGAGTTGGATATACTTATTTTCGATCGAAGTAAAAAACCTATAGAACTCACTGCTATAGGAAAAAAGATTGTTTGCCAAGCCCATAATATTGTTAACGAAGCTAATAGAATGCAAGATGTGGTAGATCAAGAAAAAGGGTATATTGGCGGCGAATTTAAACTTGGGATAATTCCAACGGTAATGCCCACATTGCTTCCCATGTTTTTAAAGAATTTCACTCGGAAATACCCTAAAGTTCAACTGAAAATTGAAGAACTTACGACAGATGATATTATTAAAAAAATTAATGACGGACACTTGGACGCTGCAATTGCCGCAACGCCTCTTTCTATTGACAAGATTAAAGAGCGCGTTTTATATTATGAGCCTTTTGTAGGATATATTCCTGAAAGTCATCGTTTACATTCGAAAAAAATAATTGAAAGTAATGACTTAGACCTAAGCGATATTTTATTGCTTGAAGATGGACATTGTTTTAGAGATGGCGTTATTAATTTATGCAAATCTTCCAAACTTTCCGCTAATGACTCATTTCAATTACAAAGTGGTAGTTTTGAAACCCTTATCAAGCTCTCGAATGAAGGAATGGGAATGACACTTCTTCCATATTTGAACACACTTGATCTTAGCAAAGAATTAGATAAAAATATTCGTTATTTTAAAGAACCTTCTCCCGCTCGTGAGGTAAGTTTGCTATATAACAAAAGTGAATTAAAGATGCAGATCATAGGTGGATTATTCGATATTATTTCTGGGGTTATTCGGGGCGCGATCGCTTTTCAAGATGTAAAAATAATAAGTCCTAAAAATAAAAAATAAAAAAATCCCGGTTTTGCCGGGATTTTTTTTTATGGGTTTAGATAAATTAAACATTGATTTAATTGGGGGTTCTGTTTGATAAGAGAATCGACCCAAATTTTAAGTTCCTCAATTTCGTAAGGAAGCAATCGGGTTAATGCTTTTTTCAATTCTTTACAGAACAAGTTTACATCAAAACTAACTTTTGCCAGCACGGCCTTGGTGTAATCGTACATTGCTCTAGCCATATTTAAACTGAATTTAATGTTAGGTTAAGTATTTCTATTCAATAAGCGAAGATTTAAAATTAGCTAATTTAAATATACTTAAAATTGTTTAAAAAACGCTCAATTATGGAAAATTAAAAGTGTTAAAATCTATTATCTCCATCCAGAAGATCTCCTATTCCACCTAAAATACTACCTTCTCCTTTATCCTTTCCCCCACCGCGAGGTGCTGCCATCCATACACGTTTTGCCAAACGGCTAAAAGGCAATGATTGTATATAAACTGTTCCGGGGCCGGTAAGGGTTGCAAAAAATAATCCTTCACCTCCAAAAATGGTGTTTTTAATACCGCCAACAAATTCGATATTGTAATCTACTGTTTGGTCGAAGCCAATAATACAACCGGTATCTATTTTTAATTTCTCACCGGGAGCCAATTCTTTAACAGCTGTGGTTCCTCCGGCATGCACAAAAGCTTTTCCGTAACCTTCAAGTTTTTGCATTATAAAACCTTCCCCTCCAAAAAATCCGCGACCTAATTTTCGTGAAAACTCAATACCTATAGAAACTCCTTTTGCTGCACATAAAAAAGCATCTTTTTGACAAATAAACTTTCCGCCAAATTTCTCCAAATCAATCGCAATAATTTTTCCAGGATATGGAGAGGCGAAACTTACTCTTTTCTTTCCGGGAACAGTATTATAAAATGCTGTCATAAAAAGGCTTTCTCCAGTTAACAATCGTTTTCCAGCGCCAAAAATCCTTCCCATTACAGAACTGTCTTTTGATGAACCATCGCCAAAAATAGTCTCCATTTTAATGCCGTCGTCCATCATCATAAAACTACCTGCTTCAGCAATTACACCTTCATCAGGATCGAGTTCAATTTCAACATATTGCATTTCTTCACCAAAAATGGTGTAATCTATTTCATGTGCTTTCATAATAAAAAGGTTTTTTTATTGGTAAAAAAGTTTTTCAATTTGTTACAAAATATTATAAAATTAATGTTTTAATTTCACAGTCCATTCAAATTCAAAAATGGAAACACTGTCCCCGTTTTTGTCTAATCCTTCCGATTTCATCCAACAAGTTTGCCCTTCTCCAGTTTCAATTGTTTTCTGAATTGCTTCTTGAATAAGCTTCCCATCTGCACATGAAAAATTAATTCTTCCTTTTGCTTTTTTAGTGAAAGTAGCTCTATTATTTGCTACCAGCATTGAAATTTTTTTATCACTTTCCCTAATATAAGCCATAACCAACGCACCTGTACTTAACTCTGCGGCCATTCCTTGTACTGCCCAAAACATAGAGTCAAACGGATTCTGATTTATCCATCTATGTTTAACTGAAGTTACACAATTTGAATTATTAATAGATTTTAAACGAACTCCACATAAAAATGCCGAAGGCAATTTTAAAAATAAAAATAAATTGATTTTACTAGGTTTTATAAGCATTCGCGTAAATTTTAAACGAAGATATTCATTTTAATTTAAATCTCAATTTCTTAAAATTTTGTTAAATTTTAGTACTATGCGTAACATAATACCTTTTTTTGTACATATATTTGTATAAGAAAATAATGACAATGGAAAACAACCTTATTTCAGAAAACGAAAAAAATGTAGGAGCTTTAATTCACCTATCAACTTTTTTAAAGTATTTTTTTCCTTTTGCAAACTTTTTTGCCCCACTCTTATTATGGAGCTTTAATAAAGATAAGCCGTTTATTGATGCACACGGAAAACAGGCAATAAATTTTCAATTAAGTATATTATTATACATATTAATTATAGGTCTAATTTGCCTTCCGTTCATTGTAATATTTGCTGCAGATTTTATTTCTTTAATTGATGTTATTGACCATACCGTTCATGAAATCAGATTTCAGGAAATAAAAAACCTTTCGGGCTATTTTCTATTATTCGGGTTGGTTGCATTGCTTTTATTCGGCTTGTTTGTTTTAGAACTGTATGCCGTAATAAATGCAACTATCCATGCCTCAAAAGGAGAACTATACAAATACCCACTTTGCATTCCATTTATATCAACAACTATTAAAAATACATCAAACAATGAGCACGCTGGTTAATATTCTTGTAGCATTAGTTTTAAGCACTATTGGTGTTAAAACGGCACAAAAAAATCACGAGATTTCTAAAGCTGAAATAAAGATGTGTTGCGACCATATTACCAATAATACTCATTGCATCATCATCAAAAACGAACAGTTACCACAACAATGTAAAACGATCAAATGAAAATTGAAAACACAAAAGCGCAAATGCGTAAGGGAGTTCTCGAGTATTGTATACTTTCAATCTTGAAAGATGGAGAGGCGTATACATCTGATATTCTTGACACTCTTAAAGATGCAAAAATGCTAGTAGTAGAAGGAACTATTTACCCCCTACTAACACGTCTTAAAAATGCGGGTTTACTTGCCTACAGATGGGAAGAATCTACCAGCGGACCACCACGTAAGTATTACGATTTAACCGAAACCGGAAAAATATTTTTAAAAGAATTAAACTCAACCTGGAGCGAGCTTCAGCAAGCAGTAAATAGAGTAACCAGCGAAAAACCTAAACAATGAACAAGACAGTAAATATTAATTTAGCAGGCACATTTTTTCATATAGATGAAAATGCTTTTGGAAAATTACAACGCTATCTCGATGCTATTAGAAAATCGCTTACCGACCCACAAGGGAATGAAGAGATTATGCGAGACATTGAAGCGCGTATTGCAGAACTTTTTACAGAAAAAATTGAAAATAGCTCGCAGGTAATTTCACTGAAGGAACTCGATGAAGTAATCTCGGTTATGGGACAACCGGAAGATTATATGGTTGATGATGAAATTTTTGAAGATGCTCCTTTACGAGAAGCAAAAGCAAGCTCTTCGCATAAACAACTGTACCGAGACATTGATAATAAGTTTGTTTCAGGAGTTTCTTCTGGCTTGGCACATTATTTCGGAATGGAAGCTATTTGGATTCGACTTATATGGGTTTTATTGACCATTTTTTCAAGTGGCTTCTTTATTATAGTATACATTCTTTTTTGGATTTTGGTTCCCGCCGCCGAAACTACTTCAGAGAAATTAAAAATGACAGGGGAAGCTGTAAATATATCCAATATCGAAAAAAAGTTCAAAGAAGGGTATACAACAGTTGCAGATAAAGTAAAAAACGTTGACTACGACAAATACGGAAAAAAAGTAAAAAGTAGCGCGTCCGGTTTTTTTGATACCCTTGGAAACATCATTCTTACGTTACTTAAAGTGTTTGGCAAATTTATAGGTATTATTCTTATAATTATTTCTCTTTCTACTTTATTAGGTCTTATTGTAGGACTATTTACTTTTGGTTCTATGGATTTATGGGGAAGTGGCGAAATAATGGATTACATCGCTATGGTAGATACAACGCATACTCCCATATGGCTATTATCGCTATTAGTCTTGTTTGCAGTAGGAATTCCTTTTTTCGTCCTTTTTATTTTAGGACTAAAACTTTTAATCAACAATCTAAAGTCAATAGGATCTTCAGCAAAAATAATTTTAATGGTTCTTTGGATACTGTCCCTGATTGGTTTAGCAGTTATAGGAATTAGACAAGCCACAGAAAAAGCATATGATGGTGAATATATTGTTGAAAACACACTTTCGGTAAGATCGGGCGACACTTTACGTCTTGCAATGAGGGCCGACAAGCAATATAATTATAACGTAAGCCGAAGGGGTTCTTTACAGCTTAAATATAATGAGAAAGAGGAACAGGTTATATACTCAAATGATATAAACTTGATAATCCGTTCTACACGAGATTCAATAGCTTCTCTTGTTTTTGAAAAACAGGCTGAAGGAAGTAGCTTTCTCAAAGCCAAAAAAAGAGCCCAAGCAATTGATTATAACTACTCATTCAGTAATAATACGTTGTTATTAGACGGTTTTTTTACCACCGATACAAAAAACAATTATCGCGATCAGGAAATAACAATAACACTTTATTTACCGGAAGGAACTATTTTATATGCCGAAGAAAACACGTATTCATTCCATAGAAACAGTTCTGTGTTTAATATTCTTGATGAAGAACAAGAAGGACACTACCTAGAGATATTAGAAGATAATATACGATGTCTGGATTGTTCCGAAAATAAGTCTGAATGGAATGAAGATAGTAATTCGGAAGGTAAAGCTTGGCAAGAAGAGGTAAATAAAGATTTTGATAATACTTCCAATTCTAGAAAAAAATCTGATGAAGGCAATCGTATAATCATCGATAAAAACGGAGTTGATATCAACCTTAAAGATGAAGAAGACAGTATTAAAATAAAAGTAGGCAACTAATATTTAATTTTTAAAGATTTATTATATGAAAACATTAAAAATTTTAATTGCAATAATAGCAATAGCAATAGTAAGCTCGTGTAATTTCAACATAAATTTAGGACAAAAACATGGAAATGGAAATGTGACCACGGAAGATAGGCCTGTAAATGCTTCTTTTGGCCAAGTGAAAGGAAGTTCGGGACTTGATATCTTTTTAACCGAAGGCACCGAAAATAAAATCGTTGTGGAAGCCGATGAAAATCTTCAAAGTATTATCAGAACTGAAATAATGCAGGGAAAACTTACCATATCAGCTTCAGAAAATATAGGAAGGTCAAAATCTAAAAAAGTACTTGTAACCTATATAAGCCTTAATAGCATTGAAGCAAGCAGCGGTGCTGATATTACTGCAAATTCAATAGTTAGAAGTAAAAGTCTAGTTCTAGATTGTAGTAGTGGTGCCGATCTTGAAGCAGAAGTCTTTGCTAAAGAAGTTTTTGCTGAAACAAGCAGTGGCGCAGATTTAAAAGTTTGGGGAAAAGCAACCTCCTTAAATGCAAAAGCTTCTAGCGGAAGCGGTTTAAATGCTAAAAACCTTTTGGTAATAAACTGTAAAGCTGATGCCTCCAGTGGTGCAGATATTACCGTAAATGTTAAGGAAAGGCTTGAAAGTGAAGCTTCAAGTGGCGGAGATATTGAATATTATGGCAATCCCACGGCAATTACACAAAGTGATAGTAGTTCTGGAAGTGTACGGAAAATGTAATATTTAAAATAAATTTATTTTAAAGTCCCAGAGTAATACTTCTGGGACTTTTTATTTTATATAGGTATTAGGAAAAGTTTAATATATCATTTTAAAAATTATAATTTAATTATGATAGCTTCCTCATTGATTTTTGTTTATTGAATAAAAAAAGAAAGCTATGAAAAAATTAATTTATATATTTTCAATCCTTTTATTTATTTCTTGTAGTTCTAATGATGATTATGGAACTCCAAATGAAAACGATCCTAACCAAGTTACCAACTTGTATGGAGATATTGTAACCGATTTGCCTGTAGATATGTGGTTAGTAACTTCTTTTGAAAATCAAGGAGAAGATCAAACACAAAATTTTGAATCTTTTCAATTTGATTTTGATGTACAAGGAAATGTTATTGGTCAAAATGATTTATTTTCTGAATCAGGAACTTGGAATTATTCTGAACGTGTAAGCAATGAAGAAAGTGAAACCCTAACCTTGGATTTTAATGAAACCGAGCCTTTCGATGCTCTTTCTGAAACATGGGATATTATATCAGCTTCAGAAACTACAGTAGTATTAGAGTACAATTCAAATTCCATTAGTAAATCTCTTACTTTTACCAAAGAATAAGCTGAAAATAAATTTAATTAAAAACCCCAAAAAATATATGTTTTGGGGTTTTTAATATCTACTATATTATTAATTAAGCAATAACCTCAGTTTCAATTGCCTGTAAATATCGTTCTGCATCAAGTGCAGCCATACATCCTGTTCCGGCGGCTGTTACTGCCTGCCTGTATTCTTTATCTTGTACGTCTCCGCTTGCAAAAACACCAGGTTTGTTTGTTTTGGTGCTTTTCCCTTTTGTTATCAAATAACCGGTAGCATCCATTTCCAATTGACCCTTAAATATTTCGGTATTGGGCTTGTGTCCAATAGCTATAAAAAGTCCGGTAATGGCAATTTCTTCTTTCTCCTTGGTAATATTATTTATCACCCGAAGACCTTCAACAACTTGCTCTCCTAAAACTTCATCAATTTCAGTATTATACCTTAGATCTATATTTTTAGTAGAAGTAACTCTGTGTTGCATCGCTTTGGAAGCTTTAAAGTAGTCTTTTCTAACCAACATAGTAACTTTATTACAAATGTTAGCTAAATAGGTAGCTTCTTCAGCAGCTGTATCACCACCTCCAACAATAGCTACATCCTGACCTTTATAGAAAAATCCATCACATACGGCACATGCTGAAACTCCGCCACCACGTAATCGTTGTTCGCTTGGTAATCCTAAATATTTTGCTGTTGCTCCAGTAGAAATAATAACAGATTCGGCTTCTACGTGAGTTGAGTTATCTATCGTTATTTTATGAATACCTCCAATTTCCTCACTAAATTGAACACTTGTTACCATACCAATACGCACTTGGGTTCCAAATCGTTCGGCTTGCTGTTGTAATTGAACCATCATGGTTGGCCCATCAATTCCTTCTGGATATCCCGGAAAATTGTCAACTTCAGTAGTGGTTGTCAATTGCCCTCCTGGTTCCATTCCGGTATACATTACCGGTTTAAGATCTGCTCTTGCCGCGTAGATAGCAGCAGTATAGCCTGCAGGTCCAGAGCCAATTATAAGGCATTTTATTCTTTCAATAGTATCAGACATAATATTATTTTCTTGTATTCTTTAAGATTGTAAAGGTAGTAACTTTAATAAAAAATTGAGGGCAAATGGTATTAGGAATTATTATTTGAATATTTAGAATTGTTATTCTTCTTCGGAAAAAAACGCCCTGTTTTATTTTTGTAATTTCTGAACTGGGAATATGTTTTTATTAGCCATTTTTCTTCCCTACTAGATTTAAAATAAAAAACAAAACCCAATATACTTGTTATAAAAATTTTAAATAAAGACACTGAAAAAAAAGCAAATGCCATCATGCTTATAAGTATACCAGCATAAATGGGATGCCTTATATATTTATATATTCCATTTGTAATTAAAACATTGTTCTTCTTTTGGGATGAAAATATAGAAATGTCTTCATTTAGATTTAATACCCCAAATAATATAATTATAAAACCAATAAAAATTATAGCTAAAAAAATAATATCAAGCCAAAAAGGTAAGGCGTATTCTATAAAGTGAATATCTATAAAATAAAGCGCAAACAGTAAGAACTCTGTTATTAAGAATATTATTTCTTTCTTCACTGATTGGACTTTTCTAAATTTAAGGCTTACAAAATTAATATATTTTAATTTCTTAAAAAATTCAACAGCTTATAAATAATAAATAAAAGAACGAAAAAGATGAAATATTCTGTTTTCAACATTTCGCTTTTCAATATCTTTTTGTGTTGTACTTAATTTAAGTTTATAATCAGATATTTTTATTAGTTGACATTTGTCATATATTAACTTGCTCTATCCTTGTAGTTTTGTATTGTAAATCTAAATTGATTTAATAATGACAACATTTAAAAGTTTTTACAAAAATTACACACAAAACATGATTAACTATTCAACCAATGAATTGTTAGGTTCAATCTTTTTAGGGTCTATTGCCATAATGGCAACAATTATAAACGACAATGGCATTTTACCAACGCTCTTAATATTTATTACAGTAGCAGTATATAATATGCAGCGCACACAACGCATCAATCTTAATCCTTTAAAAGCCTTCAAGAACCTTTAAGCTACTTGTGAGGAGTATTTTTATCAATCTCGCAATAATGGCTTTTGGCTTAGCGTCTTAGAAAATTTATATGTGTCAAAATCTAATTTCAAAATACAATGTTGCTGGTCCTCGTTATACGAGTTATCCAACTGTTCCTTATTGGGACAATGAATCTTTTTCACTCAAGGCGTGGAAGCAAAAGTTAACTAATAGTTTCAAAGAAAGTAATACTTCCCAAGGAATTAGTCTTTACATACATTTACCATTTTGTGAAAGTTTGTGTACTTTTTGTGGATGTCATAAACGCATCACAAAAAATCATTCCGTTGAAATTCCCTATTTAAAATCAATTTTGAAAGAATTGGATTTGTATATTCAATTGTTTGGAGAGATACCTTATTTGAAAGAGTTACATCTTGGAGGTGGTACGCCAACTTTTTATAGTCCGGAAAATTTGCAAATGCTATTAGAAGGCATTTTCCACAAGGTACATAAAGCGAACAATTATGAGTTTAGTTTTGAAGGGCATCCAAATAATACAAAGAAAGAACATTTAAAAATCCTCGCTTCTTTTGGTTTTACTCGTGTAAGCTACGGAGTTCAGGATTATAATGAAGCAGTTCAAAAAGCAATTCATAGAGTTCAACCCATTGAAAATGTAATTCAAGCATCACAAAATGCACGTGATTTGGGATATACTTCGGTGAGCCATGATATTATTTTCGGGCTGCCATTTCAAACAAAACAACATATCGCTGAAACAATTAAGCAAACCAAAAAATTGCGTCCAGACCGTATCGCTTTTTACAGCTATGCACACGTTCCCTGGATAAAAGGAAATGGACAACGGGGTTTTAAAGATTCTGATCTGCCTTCTGCTAAAGAAAAAAGAGCGATGTATGAATTCGGCAAAAAACTTTTGCTTGAGGCTGGATATTTAGAAATAGGCATGGATCATTTTGCATTACCTACAGACACACTTTACAAAGCATTAGAAAACAAAACTATACACAGAAATTTTATGGGTTATACCCATTCAAAAACACAGGTAATGATTGGTTTAGGGGCTTCAGCTATTAGTGACAGTTGGACAAGCTTTGCACAAAATGAAAAAGGTGTGGAAGCATATCAGGATTTGGTTTCAAAAGGAATTATTCCTGTATTCAGAGGTCATGTCTTGACAGAGGAAGATCTTATTGTCCGTAATCATATACTCAATTTAATGTGTAAATTTGAAACTTCGTGGGATATAAATGAAACCTATGTTGAGTCACTACCAATTATTCTAGAACAATTACAAGAAACTGAAAAGGATGGACTTATTGAAATACTAACAAATGGTATAAAAGTTACAGAAAAAGGCCGCCCTTTTATAAGAAACATCTGCATGGCTTTTGACCTGCGATTAAATCGTAAAAAACCGGAAACACAACTATTCTCGTTGACAATCTAAAAATTTTCGGGATTAAATTATTAAAGCTACTCCTCTTAGCTTTGGTTATGGTATAGCCCTCAAGAAAGTGTTGTTTAATTTTTTAAAAAAATATATCCCACTTAATAAAAACAAATAAACTACTCTTTTTTATTATTCTTTCCTGATAGCCAAAAGCTGATAACCAAAGCTGTGATCACTACGCAAACAACGGCGAAGACCACTATAATTGCGGTTCCCATTCCCCAATTTGCCAAAGGCAATATACTATTTATCATAATTTGAAATTTTAATGGTTAGTAACTGTATTTTTTTCAATTGCTGAAATATTGCAATTATAGTTTGAAGTAATGGTTTCTGTCATCGGCTTTGGTGAAATATAGGGAATTCCCAGCCCTAACCCACGAACAATAAAAAGGCAGCCAATAATTACAATAAAAATTGGAATAGTACGGCGAATACGCTGGCGTACTTGGCCGTTTAAAAAATTTCCCAGATAAATAGCCGATGTCATCAGCGGGATAGTTCCAATTCCAAACAATGCCATATACAGGCTTCCCTGCAAAGCATTTCCCGAAGCAATTGCGCCAAACACTGCCATATAAACCAAACCGCACGGAAGAAAGCCATTTAAAAAACCGATGGTTAAAAAAGTGTCGGGAGTTTTCTTTTTAAGTTCATTTCCCAACGCTGTTTTCACTTTTGAAACCGCCTTAAAAATAGGTTTTGAAAAATTGTATTTATTGAATAATTTTTGTGGAATAAGTACTACAACCAACATCATTACGCCTATTAAAATAGAAAGTTGCTGCTGCAGCCCAAACAAATTCAGACTTTTACCTACCAATCCGAAAATCAAGCCAATGATACTGTACGCCAAAATCCTTCCAAAATGGTAAAGAAATATCTGACCTACCTTTTTTAGATTATTACTTCGGTCCACCGGCAATAAAAATGCAATAGGACCGCACATTCCCACGCAGTGAAAACTTCCTAAAAGTCCGAATATTAGAGCGGTCAAAAGCATTTTTTAGTAAATTATTTCATTTTTATATAAATAATCCTTTCCTTCATAAGTCCATTGCACGATCGTGTTCCAGCGACCCGCAACCAAACGTTCATCAGGTATAAGTAAATTTGGACCAGAAAGCTCTAACGAAAGTTGAAAATCTAGTTCTTTGTTTGATGGCCGGTAAAGAAACACCGTGCCTTTGATCTTTAAATAATCAATATTTTTAGGAAAGGTGAGCATCCAGCCATTTGCAGTTTTTTCACCGGAAATACTACCATCAAGAGAATTGGAGTTTTTATAAGCATCAATTTCGGTCTGATACACCATTTCCTTTTGGTAATATTCTTCAGTAACCAAATCGTAATCGTATTTTTTTTCGGTGCTTATTCTAAAAACAAAATAGAGAATGAATGCCATAAAAAGCCCTATCCCTATTACTATTCCTGTTCCCCAGTTTATTTTCATAATTAATTATTTTTTTCTATTTTTTATTTAAAACTTCTTGGTCCTAAAAAAGTAACACTTGTGGTTTCAATTAGTTTATCATTACTATAAACTTCAATAACAATCCGATTTTTGTCACCACTTAAAATGGCATTGTCGATTTCAATAAAGAGTGTCCCTTCAGCCAAATATTGAGCTGGCACCGTTATTTCACCATGTTTTACAGTGTGTATATCGCCTTTATGTGATTTTAATTTAAAATGAATATTTTCAATATCATTTACGGTTTTGTTTAGTAATTTATAAGTGAATACATTACTAATAATATTGTTTTCTTTATGTTCATAAAGTTGTCCGGGAAGCCTTAAAATATTTGCTTCCACATCACTTCTTAAAAATAATAAGCCGGAAAGAAAACTAACAAGAATGATCAATACAGCGATGTATCCTTTTAATCTGGGTGTAAATTTAAATTTTGCTTTCTTCGCTATATTTTCCTCACTGGCATATCGAATCAATCCTTTGGGAAGATTCACCGCTTCCATAATGGTATTACATTCATCAATACACGCGGTACAGTTTATACATTCCAATTGTGTCCCGTTACGAATATCAATACCGGTAGGACAAACATTTACACACTGAAAACAGTCTATACAGTCTCCTTTTCCGGAAGCTTCCCTGTCTTCGTTCTTTTTATATTTTGCGCGGCCTTTTTCCTTTTCCCCACGCTTGTGGTCATACGCCACAATAATGGATTTGTTATCGAGTAGTACGCCCTGTAACCTTCCGTATGGACAAGCAATAATGCAAACCTGTTCGCGAAACCAAGCAAAAATGAAATAGAAAACACTGGTAAATATCCCCAATGAAATTAGAGTGCTTATATGTTGTGATGGGCCTTGAAAAATATATTGCAACAATCGATCGCTTCCAATTAAATACGCCAAAAAAACGTTTGCAATAAGAAAGGAAATAAGTGCAAAAATGAACCATTTTAATCCACGCTTTCTTATTTTTTCAGTATTCCAAGGTTGTTTGGACAGGCGTATTTGAGCACCTCGATCGCCATCTATCCAATATTCAATCCTTCTGAAAACCATTTCCAAAAAAATGGTCTGCGGACAAATCCAACCACAGAAAATCCTTCCAAAGGCAGCCGTAAAAAATATGACAAACACCACCCCAATAATCATCATTATTACAAAGAGATAAAAATCTTGTGGCCAAAACGGAAATCCAAAAATATTGAAACGTCTTTCCAATACATTGAAAAGCAAAAATTGGTTCCCATTAATTTTTATAAATGGTGCAGCAAAGAGAAATGTGAGCAGAAAATAACTTACATACTTTCTGTACTGATACAATTTTCCGGAAGGTTTTTTGGGAAAGATCCAAGCTCTTTTACCTTCCTTATCTATAGTGCCAATACTATCTCTAAAACGTTCGTTTTCTGGGGTATCCAAAATATAATATCGATTTTTACTGAATAGGGTCTTCACTGCACTCGACCAAACTTCAATTGTTATTTTCTAGTTTTTTTAATAAAACTATTTTCCACCCGATTGAAGATCGTCAACCACTGGGTCATCAGTTATTTTAACTTCTATGTTTGTGGAATCAATCACTTTAACCTCTACATTGTCAACAGGAGCATTTGGGTCCTGCCATAATTCGCCTTCAGGCTCTTTAGGATCCACAGGAATTGTTCCGTGGAGGCTCAATACATAACTAGCTACTTGTGCAATTTCACTAGGCTTAAGGTCTGTTTTCCAAGAGATCATACCTTTTCCTGGACGCCCTCCTTCGCTAATTGAATGAAAAATATTTTTAATTCCTCCTCCTAAAACCCAATAATCATCTGTGAGATTGGGTCCTATTCCACCTCCTCCATCTTGTTTATGACAAGCAATACAATTGCCTGAGAAAATTGATTCACCAGCTTTTATATCAGTTGCATCGGTAAGCATTTCCACAGTATTAAAGTCCACCAAATCCTTATTGTTCTTTTTGTACTCTTCAATATCTATTTTGGCTTGGGCAAGTTCTATTTCATATTCTTCACGTTGGTTGGTGCCATCAAAAATGTGATATTTCACTAAATAAACAACGGCAAAAACTATAGTAGCATAAAACATATACACCCACCAAGGCGGTAGTTTATTGTCCAATTCCCGAATTCCGTCGTAGTTGTGGTCCAGTACAATTTCCTGCTCCAACTCTATAGGTTTAGCGCCGAGCATTATTGTGTAATTTCTTTTAAACCAACCAAAACGTTTTTTCTTCCGCAGTGCTTCCTCAGCTAGATAACGTTCTTTTGCCTCTTCATTTAAGCCAGTAAAGAGAATACCTCTCAAGGCTTCAGCCACTATTTCAATAGCGATTGCAAAAACAAACACCATTGCTAAAATCGCCCATATTATAGGATATTTTACCACTGCCCATTGCTCACCAGAATCAATTGTAAATTCCAAGAGAAAAAAAGCGAGGAGCATAAAGCCCGCTATACGTAAATAAGAAGCTCCTGTTCTCATAATTGTTCGTTGTTTTGATCATTAGTATCCAATGGAATATTGCTAACTTCTTTAATGTGCTCTTTTTTGGCTGTGATTACCCAATAAAACAGGACCACAAAAAAAATAAAGAAAATCATTAGGGAAACCATTGCATAGATTTGCACGTTTTCAATGTTTTCAAGGTTTCCTTTGATAAATTTTAACATAGCTATTCGTTTTTGGCCGAAGCGTCTTCGGCGTTTTCTACTTTAATATCGGTTCCTAATCGTTGTAAATAAGCTATTAAAGCTACTATTTCACGATTTTTCATCTCTACGAATTGTTCTTTGTTTTCCTGTGCATAGTTTTTATCGGCTTCATAGGTTTTTACAAAATCCGGATCACCGTAGAGGTTTTTTTCTATTTGTGTTCCTTGTTCATCCATCGATTGTTGAGCTTGGGCTATTTCTTCTTCAGAATAAGGTACACCTAAAGATGCCATTGCTTTCATTTTTGTTTCGGTGTCAGATTTGTCTAATTCTGAATTTATCAACCATTTATACGAAGGCATAATAGAACCAGACGAGGTGCTTTGCGGGTCGTACATATGGTTCAAGTGCCAGTTATCTGAATATTTTCCACCTATACGATGGAGGTCGGGTCCAGTACGTTTACTTCCCCATAAAAAGGGATGGTCATATACAAATTCTCCTGCTTTTGAATATTCCCCATAACGTTCTACTTCACTTCTAAAAGGACGTATCATTTGTGAATGACAAGAAACACAACCTTCTCGAATATATATGTCACGACCTTCTAGTTCTAAAGGAGTATATGGTTTTACACTGGAAATTATAGGAATATAATCATCCACCATTAAAGAAGGGATAATCTGTACTGCACCACCAATTAAAATCACTATGGTAGCATATATGGTCAACTTAACCGGGCGACGTTCTAACCAAGTATGGTAACCTTCTCCAACAGTTTGTTTTTTTGTTACTTTTACAAGTGGGGCAGCTTCGGCAAGTTCATCGGTAACTTTACTCCCTTTTCTAGCAGTTTGCACTACGTTATACAAGGCAATAAAAGCACCCACTATATAAAGACTTCCTCCAATAGCACGCATGGTATACATTGGCATAATCTGGGTCACTGTTTCAAGAAAGTTTCCGTAGGTAAGCGTTCCATCAGGATTAAATTGATTCCACATCGATGCTTGCATAAAGCCTGCAACGTACATTGGTAGCGCGTACATAATGATTCCTAACGTACCAATCCAAAAATGTGCATTTGCCAATTTAACAGAGAACAGTTTGGTTTTGAAAAGCCGCGGCACCATCCAGTAGATCATCCCAAATGTTAAGAATCCGTTCCAGGCAAGTGCGCCAACATGTACGTGGGCAATAATCCAATCGCTAAAATGGGCAATGGCATTTACATTCTTTAAGGAAAGCATAGGACCTTCAAAGGTTGCCATCCCATAACCAGTAATAGCCACCACCATAAATTTTAAAACAGGATCTGTACGAACTTTGTCCCAAGCACCACGTAGTGTTAGCAATCCGTTAATCATACCGCCCCATGAAGGTGCAATTAGCATTATTGAAAAAGCCACACCTAGATTTTGTGCCCAATCCGGCAAAGTTGAATAAAGTAAATGGTGGGGTCCTGCCCAAATATATATAAAGATCAAAGACCAAAAGTGGACAATTGAAAGTCTGTATGAATATACCGGCCTGTTCGCTGCTTTTGGAACAAAATAATACATCAATCCAAGGAAAGGTGTAGTTAGGAAAAACGCTACAGCATTATGACCATACCACCACTGCACTAACGCATCCTGAACACCAGCATAAACTGAATAGCTTTTTAAAGCACTCACAGGAACTTCCATACTATTTACAATATGTAGAACTGCCACGGTAACAAATGTTGCTAAGTAGAACCAAATTGCAACATATAAATGCCGTTGACGTCGTTTGACAATGGTCATAATCAGATTGGCTCCAAAAGCTACCCAAATTACCGCAATAGCAATATCAAAAGGCCATTCTAATTCTGCGTATTCTTTTGAAGTTGTATAACCAAGAGGAAGCGTAATGGCAGCTCCAACAATAATAGCTTGCCATCCCCAGAAGTTTAGTTTACTCAGGAAATCACTCCACATTCTTGCTTTTAGAAGTCGTTGTGTGGAATAATAGACTCCAGCAAAAATGGCATTACCCACAAAAGCGAAAATCACTGCATTGGTATGCAGCGGTCTTAAACGCCCAAAACTAAGCCATGATATACCCTCGGTCATGTTTGGAAATAAAAACATATAGGCCAATAATAAACCTACACTCATTCCTATAATTCCCCAAAAAATAGTGGCGATTATAAAATTTTTAACAATTTTGTTGTCGTAATAAAACTGTTCAGTTTGCATATTTTTTATGGTATTACTTTTTGGTATTGGTTAATTTTTCTTCGGAAGTGTTTTTTTTAGAAGAAGTGGGTTCCTTTACAATTTCATCGTCAAAAAGCATTCTCACAGAGGGGGTATATGTATCATCATATTGCCCTTTTTTTACTGAAAAAATAAATGCCGCAAAAAACACGAGCGCTACAAAAACACTGATCGCCAATAGCATATAGATAATTGTCATATTTTAAGATTATAGTTCAAAAATATTCCTACCCACATTTTTAAAATATGATATATATCAATTTTCCTTATTTATATTCGTTCTTAATCTCTTACCAATATATTGTGTTGCAAGTGTGGTAAAGGCCACGATGCTTATAGAGCTTAACGGCATCAAAATAGCGGCTACAACTGGTTTTAAATGTCCCGTAACTGCAAAAGAAAGTCCTACTAAATTATAAAGCAGCGAAAACAGAAAAGCCCATTTTATAATCTTTATTCCACTCTTTGAAAGGTTTAAATAATCACCTATCCTTTTAAATTGCGAAGCCTCCAAAATACCATCGCAAGCGGGAGAAAAAAAGTTTGTATTTTCTGAAATTACAATTCCCACATCGCTTTGTTTTAAAGCTCCGGCATCGTTTAAACCGTCTCCTATCATCATCACGTTTTTTCCTTTTTGCTGAAGATTTTTGACGAAATTTAATTTGTTTTTAGGTTTTTGATTAAAATATAGTTTTGTACCTTTCGGAAGCAAACCCTCTAAACGCTCACGTTCCCCATCATTATCACCAGAGAGGACAATCACTTCCTTATCGTTATTGAGTTGTTTAAAAACTTCAGTCAAACCCTGTCTATATTCACTATTAAAAATATAACAGCCTTTATAAATTTGGTTTGAACTAATGTGTACCGCAGTTTTGTTCTTTATTTCTGAAGTTTCTTCAGCATAAAAACTAACAAAATCATAGGAGCCAACTTTAATAGATCTATCATTATATGATGCTGAAATTCCTTTGCCTACTTCTTCTTGAAAATCATCCAAGGTTTGAATATTATTTTTGTCCAAAATAGCATATAATGCCCTGCTTAAAGGATGGCTTGATGCCCTTAGTGTACTTGTTAGCAATTGTTTTTCTTCCTGAGAAAGTGCTATTCCCTCATAGGTAATTAGATTTTTTTGATGAGTTGTAAGTGTACCTGTTTTATCAAAAACCATCGTATCAACTTTTGCCATTTGTTCAATTATAGAAGCGTCTTTTATATAAAAGTTTTTCTTTCCAAAAATTCGAAGTAGATTTCCCAGTGTAAATGGTGCCGCCAGGGCAATAGCACAAGGGCAAGCAACTATTAATACCGAAGTAAAAACATTGAATGCTTTTGAAGGGTCGAAAGTCAACCAAAAAATTGTAGAGATTATAGCTATGGAAAGTATTCCAATGGTAAACTGTTTGCTGATGCTATCGGTAAGTGATTCAAAAATTCCTGTTTTATTTTTACTGAAAGCTACATTATTCCAAAGTTGTGTAAGATAACTTTGTGCAACAGGTTTTAGTACTTCCACCTCCAAAATCCCTGCTTGTTGCTTACCGCCGGCAAAAAGTTTGTCACCACTTTGTTTGGTAATTGGTTCGGCCTCGCCCGTCACAAAACTGTAGTCTATGAGTGCATTTCCTTTTATCAAAATAACATCTACCGGAATAATTTCGTTGTTGCGAATAAGCAAACGGTCGCCTTTTTTTATAGTGTACACTTCGGCCTGTTCCTCAATTATTTTCTCTTCAGAATTCTTTAAAAGGCGTGTAACTGCAATTGGAAAGTATGATTTATAATCCCGTTCAAAAGAAAGATAGGAATAGGTTTTTTGCTGAAAAAATTTCCCCAACAACAAAAAGAAGACCAATCCTGTAAGACTATCAAAAAAACCGCTTCCCAGATTCATCATAATATCCAAGGTGCTTCGGAAGAACAACACTGAAATTCCCAAGGCGATGGGAACATCAATGTTTAAGATTTTGGAGCGAAGCCCTTTGTATGCCGAAATGAAATATCCACTTGCCGAATACAAAACAACGGGCAGTGAAAATGCAAACATTAACCAGCGAAAAGTAGGTTTAAAGTGATCTAGCCAAAACTCGGTATGTTCAAAATATTCGGGTAATGAAAGGAACATTACATTTCCAAAGACAAAACCTGCAACACCTAGCTTATAAATCAGGGTACGGTCTATGTCTTTTTTGTTTTTTTCTGAATCTTCTAATGAGATATATGGCTCATAACCTATTCGGCTTAAAAGAATTACGAGGTCTTTCAATGAATTTTCTGTTGCTGAAAAAGTAATCCGTACCGTCTTTTCAGGAAAATTTACCTGTGAAGTTTTCACATTTAAATCGAGTTTGTTCAAATTCTCTAATATCCATATACAACTACTACAATGGATTGACGGAATCAAAAAAGAAACGATCTGAATTTTACCATCATTAAATTCAAGTAATTTTTCACGAATGGTCTCATTATTAAGAAAATCATACTTCCCTGCGATTTCTTTTGGAGAAATACCAGGTGTATTTTCAAGATCGTAATAATAGCTTAGATCGTTATCATACAGGATTTCATAAACAGTCTTGCAGCCGCGGCAACAGAAAGATTTTTCTTCGTATTTTATTTCAGTATCAAAGCAAGGATCACCGCAGTGGAAACAATTAACCATTCATATAAAATTTAAACATATACCTATTGCAAAGATTTACAATGGGGGAATTTTAAAAAATGATAATTATCAGTTCTGAATTACAATTTCAGAATTATAAACTATAAATTAAAAAATAGTCCACTCCTAACTGCCCTTAAATTTCTGAATAATAAAATTCCCACGGCAATTGGAAAAAGGCAACTTAAAACGGCGAGACATATATAATAATGCTGGAAAAATGGAAGACCGAGCCAGAAAGCAATGGCTTTGTAAAAAATGAGTGATTCTGTGGTAATGAAGCCCAAAAGATAAAGCACTACGAAACTTTTTGGCAACAGCAGCAATTCAAAATATTTTAAAAAAGCGAGCAGGCTTGTAATTACGATTCCCAAAAAAACCAAGTGAAGATAGCCAATTACAAAATCTTTGAGTTGAAAAGACAAATTGGCCACATACGGAAGTGCCGAAAAAAGCTGCATCAAAAGTTTTACTACCAATAAACCTCCGGCGATTTTCAGAAAAAAAAATGCCCACGGAGCAAACGATTTTTTAATGAGAGGGAAGTGATCTTTCAGCAGCAAATAAAGTTCATAAAAAGCGAGACCTTGTGCAACTGCCCCAGCCAATCCGAGTATGTATAAAATAACATGCGGAACAAACCAAAGCACCGAAAGGAATACGGTAAACAGTACGCCAAAATTCAAAAGAAGGAAAAAATATTTCAGTTTTTGCGGATTGAACTTTACGCCATTTTCTTCAAAAATATAAAACAGAACGCCCAAAAGTACTAGAATGAACCAACCGTTATACTGAAAGTGAAGGTAGAAATAAATAGAAGTTTTGTACCAAATGGATTCAGGACCCAAGGTAGCCATTACACCACCAATAGTCCATAGCCCTATGCTGGAAATAACGAGATACCAAAGCGCAGTTTTTATCAATCGCCACGAAAATCGGTTTTTAAAATGCCGCGGGATATACATCATCGCAAACCAAGCAAACCAATAGGAAGCGAACAAAAAGAGGGTTGAAAAAATGATGGAAAACAGTGCATAACCCTGAATTGGAAAGGTTATCAGCATTCCCAAAATACAGATATTTGTATATATGAAAATGCGTTTGTAAAGTTTCGGTTTCTGTGCTTCGGAAAGAAAAATCTTATAAATCAAGGTCGTCAATCCCAAATAGATCCAGCCCAGCAAAGCGGTGTGCGAGTGTGCGTGAAGAATAAATTTATAATTAAGCGGAATGGACGTCACGAAGAAAGCCCGCAATAAAACACCCATCAAAGCCACCACCAAAAAATAAGTCAGCGCTACGGCAATATGTTTTTTTAGATCTATCAAGCTTTAAAATTAAAAAAACAGTCCGGAATTTGGCAAGAAACATTCATAATTACCATTCTTTTGAACTGTCCAAAAATCAATGAAAAAAAATCTAGATTTTGAGCTGGAAACAATCTTCCAAACTTTAGTTTTGCTTCAGTTTCTTTTCCAAATTCAAAGCTTTTGGGAAGAGGATGTTATTTTCCAAATGCACGTGTTGGTGCAAATCTTGCTCAAACTCATCCAATTTTGCATAGAATGCGCGATAGGTATTGCAGGCACTTTCTGGCGGGGTGTAGTTGTTGCTCAGTGCAGCAATTTTGCGCATAATCTCACCGGCTTCCTCGTGTTCGGCTTCCATCATTTTAATAGGGTTTTCCACCGTACCGAAATGGATAGCGGGTACTACACCGCCCACATTCTCAGTTTTGACCAATTTTTTTATAAAGGGAAAAAGAATCAACTCTTCCTTTTTCATATGGGCCGCCAATTCCGTTACAACCTGTTTTACCAAAGTCTCAATCTCTCCAAGCTCCGCATAATGATGGCAGTGTACGTGATTCACGCGTTGGGCATACTGTAGCATCATGGGGCTGCTTTCCTCAACATAGGCGTGGTGCACGTTTATAATATGGTCGGTCAGAAAATCCAACTTCCAACTATTATAGTCCGTTGCGCGGTCTTGAATGGTGTCAAGGCTTAATAGTTCGGCCTCTAAAGTTTCGAGGTCTATTTTTCCCTTTTCGCAAACTTTTTTAATACTCACTCCTCCACCACAGCAAAAATCAATTCCATATTTTTTAAAAACGTGGGCGGCTTTTATGTTTTCGGTAACCACATCGGCTACAGTTTTTTCTTGAAGTGTTGTCATATTTTCTAAAGTTTTAAGAATGCTAAAGGACAAATTTCAGCAAATAACAAGGACGAAAATATGACCTAAATCATAAAACGATATTTTTGTCAGAAATAAAAATTGATCTCGAACTAATTCGTAATTAAATTAGGGAGGTGTTTTAAAAAAAAGAGAAGCTATTCCCAAAAGGGGTCGTGATAATCTGGTGATTTTTCCAATCCACTATGAATTTCCTCTATTTTTTCAAGCTGGGTTTCCGTGGCTACTTTTTGGATTTCGTTAAAAAGAATCCGTTCTTCAAAACGGATGTGGGCTTCCAGCTCTTCTTCCAAGCGATGGAGCGATTTTTCTGGTTCTTTGTTATCATTGAACAATCGTTTTATTCGGCGATGTTCTTTTAGGGCACGTTCAATTAATTCATTGTCTTCTTCCAATATGGGGAAAAGATATTTTTCCTCATCGCTAAAATGCGATTTTATTTCATGTTTAAAAAACCATTTTGCATACTCTTGCAAACGTTCAATGCCAATATTTTTGCTGAAACCTTTCCGAAGTTTCCAACTGAACAACAAGCCAAAATGATGTTGCCTGCTCAAGGGTTGCAAAGCTTTATGACGTTTTATAGGTTTTTTCTTTTCCATAGATTTAAGGGTTTTCTTTATATTTTATTCGTTTGCCTCCACACTCAGGACAACGTTCGATAATTCTCTTTTTGTTTTTAAATCCATCCATGTGCTCCACCATAAATTTTCCCACTTTCACATATTTGTCTCGATGGTTTTTTACATCAATCTGTTTGTCCTTGGGCATTAAACGGATTTTTTCATCATATTGTTGATAGCCCCAACAAAAAGGACAATTCTGGTCGCCAACTTCATTTTTGGCCACTTCTTCTGGAGTTTTCTTAAAAAATGCGAATAAACGATGAATATAGCTCATTTTCAATCCAATTAAAAAATCAATTCCCGTTCTAAAAATATAATCATTCCGGGGCTTTTGGGTTAAGCGGTCTAACGTTCATTTCGCTTATCAACATATTGTCCGGCGTCTTCAGTATGTGCAATAGCGTTGAAGCGATATCTTCTGGCTGAAGCATATTCCCGTGCGACTTTATTCCAGAACTTTTAAAAAAACTTGTATCAATAGAACCGGGGTTTAAGCAAGTCACTTTAATATTATCTGCTCTCAATTCCTTAAAAAGTGCTTCACTGAAACCGTTTATGGCATATTTTGTGGCAGAATACGCGGCACCTTCAGCACGAGTAGTTAAACCAAGAATAGAACCTATATTTATTATATGTGTACTTTCTTTATTTGTCTTCATAAGCTTGACTACTTTTGAAGTGATACAGTATATGCCATTCAAATTGGTATTTATCATTTTATACCATTCCTCGGAAGGCATTTCGTCAATCTTTCCGAATGAACCTGCTCCTGCATTATTGATAAGAATATCGGGAGATTTTTCTTCGAAAAAAGTTTCGGAAACCCATTTTTTTACAGCGATTCCTTCTGAAATATCAAGCTTAACGGAAATGAAATCACTTCCAATATTTTTTTGCAATTTTTGAAGAGCATCGCTATTTCTTGCAAGTCCGAAAACTGTAGCGCCAGCCTAGACTAAGGCTTTAGAAATAGCAGCTCCCAAGCCGCTACTGGCCCCTGTAACAATTGCTATTTTATTTGAAATATCCATCTTGTATTATTCTTTAAATATTTGAAAAGAAATGATTTTTACGGATTATAACTTCCCGGTTCTTTCCGAAAACCAATCGCCAATCGGTTCCACCCATTGATGGCAATAATAGCCATTGTTAGGGCTAAATGTTCTTTTTCATTGAAGTGTTTTTGAACTTCTTCATAGAGCGAATCGGCCATATCATTTTCAGAAATTAAGGTCATTGCTTCGGTCCAAGCCAAAGCCGCTCGTTCCCGCTCGGAATAAAATGCAGTTTCCCTCCAAGCTGATAGCGTATAAAGCCGTTGTTCGATCTCGCCTGCCTTGCGCGCATCTTTTGAGTGCATATCAATACAATACGCACAACCATTAATTTGTGATGCACGAAGTTTTACAAGTTCATAAAGATTGTGCTCAAGACCAGAACCTAAAACATATTTTTCAAGTTCCAACATTCCCTTTATGGCCTTGGGGTCAGTTTCATTATAATTCAATCTCTTTTTCGTCATAATTTATTAATTTTTTAAAAACCGTAAGAAATAAATTAAAACTCCTCTTTTATTATCTTGTCCGCTGGAACTTTCAAATGTGCCAATTGTTTTTCTAAGGCATCCATCATAGGTGGTGGACCGCACAGATAGAAATAGGAGCCTAAAGGACCACTATTTTTTTCTAAAAAATCTTCCGAAATCTGTCCGTAATTGTATTCATCTGTTTTTTCCTTTGAAAGAATATTGATGAAGTTTTCGCCAAGCATTTCAGTAAATTCCTCTTTCAGAATAATATCAGTCTTTGTTTTATTTGCAAAGATCAGCTTGTTGATTCCCAGTTTTTTCTTTTCGTTTAAATCACGGAAAATAGAGATAAATGGCGTCACCCCTGCTCCACCGGCAATAAAAGTACCATCACCTTTGTATTCTATAGCTCCAAAAATATCGTTTACAATTAAATTGTCTCCTGCCTTTAAACTCAGTAATTCATTGGTAACTCCTTTATGTTCCGGATAAGTTTTTATGGTGAATTCTAGATAATCGTCCTTCGGCAGGCAAGTAAATGTGAAGGGTCTGCCTTCGTTTTGCCAACCTTGTTTGTCGATGAAAATTTCTGTGGCTTGCCCAGGAGTAAAATCGGCTCCAACGGGTTTTTCTGTAACAATCTGCAATACGTCGTGCGTAATGTGCTTTATTGATTTAATTTTAACGGGTTCATTTTTCATAATCCTTTTAGATTAATTAGTTTTAAACATTCTGACTTCTTTCTGCCGTTACTTATCTATGGATAAGTTCTATTTGCTATGCTTTTCCATTTCTGCCATTGCAATAGTGGCATGTGCATAAGCGGCACCTGCCCGCATTTCTGAGGCCACCCATATAGCTTCCATTATTTCTTTCTTGCTCGCCCCTTTGCGCATGGCCTGTGGGGTGTGGGCTCGAATACAGTATGGGCATTGAGTAACATGGGCCACTGCAACGGCAATGAGCTGTTTTGTTTTTTCATCCAACGCTCCGGCCTGAAAAACAGTTTTGCTGAAATTTCTCCAAGCCTCAATATTCTGTGGAGCAAATGCGGCTTTTTTCTCCGCTAATTCACGTGTTGTTTTGGTTAACATTTCTGTATTTTCCATAATTCTTCTTTTTAAAATTATCAATATTAAAAATGAGATTCACACTAAAGTTGTATTAACTTTCAAATTGAATTGCTGAAGTGTTTTCCATAATCGCAATTGCGTGAAAGTCTGTTTTAATTTTTAAACTGTGTTCCACCATTGCAGGAATAATGAATGTGCTTTCTTGGGAAAGTGTATGTTCCCCATCGGGCATTTTTAAAATTGCATCCCCTTTCAAAACAACGATTACTGCTTCCTTTGTACTGTGGTGAAGCGGCATTTCCATTCCGGCTTTGGCGGTTATATTAAGTGTTTTAAAGGTTTCGCCAGTGGTGAGTGGCGTCATTTCAGGTTTATTAGAATTATTCATAAAAATAAATTTAAAAATTTCATATTATATATACTTCCTACCTTAAAGTTATTTTCTAAAAGAAAGATTTGTATAATTCTGGACTCCAGTACATAATAAGATAGAACAATCCAAAAGCGAAAAACGCAATCAACAAAGCCCAGACCCAAGCGGGTATTGCTTTTGGAGTTTCAGAACCTTTTATAACAAAGAAATCCTTGGTTTCACTTCCATAGGCATTGATGATCAATGGCACTTGAGTGTCCACCGTTTCGTTATTCTTTAATCCTATTACTGAAATGGAAGGCCCGTTACGCACTATAAACGGTATTTCGCGAATACCTTCAATTCCATTGGATGACTTGGCCACAATTTTTAGGGTGTGTTTGCCATCGGGAATTTTGGTAGTGTCCAAAACAATTTTTACTGGAGGTGCAAAAGATGCAAAGGGTTTTGGGTCTTCATCCAAAAAAACTTTTATGATTCTGTTATCTTCCATAATTTAAAATCCTTCATTTTTAACGATATTCTTTATATGGTCTGGATTGTTCTCTTTGGGTCTGATTAAATATTTAAGACTTAAAAACAAGGTGCCAGCCACAATAATCACACCCGTCCAAATAATTATATAATCCAGCGGTCCAGAAGGTCCCGCCCCGTGGGTGATATTCTCAAAACCCGCTGGTTGGTTCTTTTTGCATAGGTCACATGCCCAGCTTAGTTGATTGTCTAAAAAAAACAAGATTGTAAAAACCGATAGTATCTTTTTCATCTTTTATTGATTTAGTTCGCTTTTAATGAATTCTCTAATTTTCTTCACATCCTCTTCCTTAACGGCTGGGGCATCATTACCCCAACTGCTACGCTCATGGGTCGTAATGGCGGCAATTTCCGCATCTGTTAATTGATCTCCAAATGGTGGCATTACGCCATAATCTGTTCGGGCATCATAGCCTTGGAGAACAATTTTTATAAGCATTCCTGGGTCTTCGTTGTTTACAATTTTACTGCCAGCTAAAGGCGGGAATGCGCCTACCACGCCTTTTCCATTATCTTGGTGACAAGCGGCACAGGTTTGTTTAAACAAATTTTCGCCATCAAGGCCGCCACTGGATTTATCGCCGCTCATTCCTTCTTCCTTATTTTTTTTCAAAGCTGGAATAAATTTATTCATATTACCACTAGGAAGTTCTGTTTGTTGCAGGGATTTTAAATATTCTACCAATAACAAAGCATCTTCGGTCGCAACGATTTTCATTCCAGGTTTATTGAAATATTCTTTCGGAACTGTAATGGTTTTGTCGTCCTTTCCAACCAAGGTGCTATCAACTTCTCTGAATAACCAAACGTAGGAAGGCATTACAGATTCTGGCACTACTGCCCTTGGATTGTACAAGTGAAGCAAATGCCAATCTTCACTTGGTTGGCGTTTACCAATATTTGTAAGGTCGGGACCAGTTCGTTCACTTCCTAAAAGAGAAGGAGATTGCCGCCAAACATCCAATCTTTTTTTGCTGAAGTAATAGTCTGATGGAATTGAGGGGCGACTTCCCCAAATGTTGTCCATTTCTATATTCCGGACCTGTTGCGTGTGGCAGGCCATACAGTTTTCGGAAACATAAATCCGTAGTCCTTTTTTTTCATTGGCCGTTAAGGGTTTTTGGTCTGGAATGGGTTCCGTTTCCTGCATCTGAAATGCCGGAAGTATTGCTATCATTATACTCAAGGCTATAAATACGACTCCTGCCGTGAGCACCAAATTTTTATGTTCTTTGTGAAAATTGAGCATTTTTTAATCGTATTAAACAGTTATTTCCTCTACTTCTTTTGACTTAACTTCGGTTTCCACTTTGCGGTAGTTTTTCACCATATAATAGAAATTATAAGCAAAAACCAGATGTGAAATGAACATTAGCGAACCGCCAATGGCACGCCATACCCAGAAGGGTTTCATAAGGATGACCGATTCAATGAATGCATTGCCTTCTATCCAACTGAGTCCTTTGTAAGTTCCGCCCGCCATTAGGGAAACCATATAAGCAAAAAGCCCAAGGAATGCCATCCAGAAATGCGCCCCCACCAAAACTTGTGGCGGTTCTTTTCCCGTTATCTTTGGCAGAATGGCATAAATAGAAGCCCATAAAAAGAAGGCGATAATACCATACATAGTCATATGGCTATGTGCTACGTTGAAATCAGTAAAATGCCATACGTAGTTGGTAAATCGAAAGGCTTGCAAACTTCCCTGCATAGAGCCAACAAAATAAAAAATGGTTCCCACCAAAAAGAAAGGTAATACATAGCTTTTGGAAATATGGTTCCAACTGCCACGCATAGTCATCAAGAAATTTGTTGTTCCCGCTACAACTGGAATCACCATTCCTGCGCTGAAAACAATGGCAACTGTTTGTAGCCACCAAGGCAACGGACTGAATACAAAATGATGCGTTCCAATCATAGTGTAAAACAGCATTTGTGTCCAGAATGCAAGTACTCCCAAGGAATAAGAATAAATTGGTTTGTTTAGGGAAGACGGTAAATAATAATAAACCAGACCCAGTGTAAAAGTCATAAACCACATCCCAACTCCTTGGTGCATATAATATCCTTGGATTATAGTTTCACCCAACCCGTTTTGATAAAACGGCAAATAACCAATGATGGCCAAGACTATGGTCCAAATCAAAGAAGCAAGAATAAACCAGTTTGATATATATATTTCAGAAATTTTACGCTTCGCAACCGTTTTATAGAAATTGAAAAAAGTAATTATCAAAGCAATGGCGAAGAGTATCATAACTGGCCAAATATATTCACGGTACTCCCCGCCCCCGTTATTTATACCGGCCATTAAAAATAAACTTCCCAATATAATGGTTGCATTAATGAGCCTCCAACCGTACCAAGCCAGCTTTCGACTGTGAATTACAGTATTGGACGTGCGCGCAATAACGAAGTAACCCAAACCAATCATGGCAAGCGAAGACCATCCCCAAAAAACCATATTAGTGTGCACAGGCCGCAACCTTCCAAAAGAGAGCCATGATTGATGATCCATTTCTGGCCATAGAAATTTCATTCCGAGATATTGGCCAATCAAAGTTCCTAATATCAACCAAAACGTTGCGGCGCCAATATAATAGATTACGATTTTCTTTAAGTATTCAGGTGTTTCAATGCTAAGCGTTGTTTTCTTTTTTTCATCAAAAAAAGCGTTGCTGGGCTTATTGTCAATACGATGTATCAATCCCTTTTCATCTACAGCCTGGTTTTCCCCTCCCAACTCATCCCCGGATAATTTATAGGTAAGTGCAGCTTTTCTCTTTTCGAGAATGGAATCAATTTCACTTTCTTCCATTGCTATGATCTCATCATCGAAAGCCATTTTGTTCTTGTTGTGCTGTTTTAGTTTCAACGTGTCTATATAGGAATTCAATTTTACCAATAGAATTATCACTGCAACAACCATAACAATGACGATTAAAACGAATGTACCAATAATCCCAGGACTTGACAGCCAGTTGTCTGTTGAAATACTACCGTTTTGCGATATCGAAAATTGAGGCATCCATCCTAAAAGGAATAGTAAAAACCATTTCATTTTTTTCATTTATATCTAATATTTATTTTTTATTTGATGGATTTTTTAAATTTCTTAATTTATTATCTTTTTATCAGAAATGCCTCCAAATTTTTATCGCTTTAAAAACGACATTCCAACATCTAGTCCATTTGCCAATTCATAGAGACTCGTGTTTTCCAACATTTCTTTAAGATTATCCCTAATAGCAACAAATTTATTGTGCATGGGACAGGGTTGTCGGGCATCACAGGAATCAAACCCCAGAGCACAGCCATTGTATATTGAATCGCCATCGATAGCTACAACTATATGGCTTAATTTAATATTTTCTGCCCTACCCTCTGGAATTTCAAATCCGCCAGTAGGACCTTTTAAAGATTCTAAAATATTCTGCTTTGCCAGTTGGTGCAGAATTTTGGCAGTAAAAGCTTCCGGAGAGTTTATATTGGATGCTATATCCTTCAAACTAACACGATTACCTAATTCTGACTGCGATGCTATATACACCGAAGCTTTTATTCCATACTGACACGCTTTAGAAAACATAGTTCATTTTTTACCATTGCAAAGGTATATAAAAAACCTATTTCTGATAAAATTATCAGAAATAAATTTTTAGTGAAGAATTTCAGGATTGATTTGTAGAAGATTACAGTTTCAAAAAGGTTTCCCTTTTCTTAAGTTTATCTGCAAGAGTTAACTTCAGCAAGAAACTTTTAATTGCTAAAAATTTACCATGAAAATTCTGTTTTTCTTATGAAAAGTTATATTGTTTATAAGATAGTTTTATTTCTGTGGGATTCAGTTTTCATTCGCTTAATCCATTTTACAGCTTCATACCAAATTACAGATACAAACCCTATAAATACACTAATGCTTGCTTGAGATAAATTAAGAAATTCAAATTCTAAAAAGACGGTAAATGGTTTTACCAATAATAAAAGGGCTGTAATTCCTATAGTAATCCCTATAATTAACCATATTAATTTATTTTTATATGTAAATGTTTTTAAAATTGAAAAATAAAATGATCGGTTTACAAAAGTGAGGAAAATATTGGCAGAGATAAGAGCGGTAAACACCATAGTTCTTGTAACAGCTTCATTAAAGCCAGAATGAACGGCTAATTGGTATGTAGCCAATGTTCCCACAGTAATCGCCAATCCTTGGATAATACTTGTTGTAAGCTCTTTCCAATTAAAAAAAGTAGTTGTAAAAGGTCGTGGATTACGACGCATGGTATCTTCTTCCATAGGTTCATTTTCATAAACTATGGAACATGTGGGGCCCATAATCAACTCTAATAAAATTATATGAATTGGAGAAAAAATGTTGGGATATATCCATCCGAGAGCCAAAGGAATAAATACAGTTAAAATAATTGGGATGTGTATGGATATAATATATTGAATTGCTTTTTTTAAGTTGGTATAGATTTTTCTCCCCATTGCCACAGCACTTACCATTTTAGAGAGGTCGTCTTCCAATAAAATTAATGAAGCCGACTCTTTCGCAATTTCAGTTCCTTTTTTACCCATGGCAATTCCAATATGGGCAGCTTTAAGAGCAGGGCCATCGTTTACCCCGTCACCCGTCATTGCAACAATCTCTCCTTTTGCTTTTAAGGTATTTATTATTTTTAGCTTAGCTTCTGGAAACATACGGGTAAAGAGTTTCGTTTCAGAAACTACCCTTTGCAATTCAGAATCTTTAACCTGCATCAATTCATCCCCGGATAAACTTTTTTCGAACCCTATAAAACCAATTTTTCTAGCAATTGCACTGGTCGTTTCAGCTATATCGCCTGTAATGATTTTTATATCTATTCCCGCAGTTTCAAAATCTTCAAATACTTTTTGAATATTTTTCTTTGGAGGGTCATAAAAAGCAATTAAACCTTTGAAACTAAATAAAAATTCTTGCTGTTCTTTAGGCCATTCAGTTCCATTAAATTGAGCTTCCCCTACTCCTAAAACACGATACCCCTCTTGGGCAAAGGCAGTTACTCTTTCAAGTATTTGAGCTTTCTCATTTTCATTCAAATTAGAGACTGCTATCAACGCTTCGGGAGCACCTTTAGCAGCTATGATTCTATTACCTTGTTCATTTTCAAAAATATGAGTCATCATAGGCGGTTTCCCACCCAATGGATATTCATGGATCATCTTGTAATTTGGGCGTTCATCTATTTCAGTGGCTTCAGTATAGGATGCATGCAGTGCTTTTTCCATAGGGTCAAAAGGAATTGGCTCACTTGCCCACATCGATTTAGTAATCAAATCTATTTCCTCTTTCGTATGTGGGTCGCTAGCTTTACTTATTGTTTGTGTTTTAAAACAATATAGCTTGTCAAAGCGCATTTCATTTTCAGTAATCGTTCCTGTTTTATCCAAACAAATTACCGTAGCACTACCTAGAGATTCAACCGTTTTCATTTGTTTTACAATCACGCCCATTTTCATGAGCCGCCATGCTCCCACCGCCATAAAAGTTGTAAAGGCCACCGGGATTTCTTCAGGCAAAACGCTCATTGCCAACGTAAGGGCTTTTAATAAACTTCCTAATACATTTTGTGTGTTGAAATAATTAATTCCCCATACAATTATAAAAACGATCGCTCCAGCTATGACCATTTTTTTTACAAAATTATATATTTGAAGTTCCAACGGACTCTTTTCGGAAGTAACATCCTCTATACTTTTACCAATTTCGCCAAGTTTGGTTTTATTACCAATCGCAACAACTTCAGCAATAGCAAGTCCTCCTGTAACCTGCGTGCCTTTGTAAATAGTATTATTTTCTTGAGTTTTATCTTTATATACTGAAAAAGATTCCCCTGTTAAAATCGATTCATTTACTGAAAAATCATTTGAGTGTATAATAATTGCGTCGGCAACAATTGTTGATCCCTCTTCTACTCTCAAGCAGTCTCCTATAACAATATCCTCGCTTTTTATTTCTAAAACCACCTCATCTCTAATTACTAGGCAATTGGGCTGTGATAGTTTTTTTAATTTATCTATTGCATTGCGGCTTTTAGAATCTTGGAATAAAGAAATAGCAGCTACAAAAATAATGGCTACGGAAAGAAATATACCATCACCCGTGTTTCCCGAAATAAAATAAATCGAAGAAGTTACCAATAGCAAAATAACCATGGGTTCCTTTAAGAGACTTTTGGCAGCATCTAATATGGGATTAATCTTTTTAAACTCAAGATTATTGGTGCCATTTTTTTCCCTAGAGGCAGTTACCTCTTTCTCGGTTAATCCTTGAATATTTAAATTTTCCACAGATATTAAGAAGCTCTTATTTAATGTTTATTTATCCTTTAAAAATAAAAAGTCTAGTTCCAGAACCATATGATAATTATCATATAAAATTTACCTAAGAAAAAAGAAAAGGGAACTTCAAATGAATTAACTAATAGGAACTAACTTTATTCACAACAGTTCTTCTCTGCATCTTTCACACCAAGTTTTTTAAGGATTTTTTCCATCAAGCACCATTTTGTAAAAGAGGATTGCAAAAGATTTGCTCCCACAAAAGCGGTGAACCACAACCAGTTTATATTTACATAAACAGCCAAAAGAAGGCTAATCAAAATAAACGTTCCGGCAATTGCCCTAATAAATCTATTAATCATATTTTTTTTAATTTTAAAAGTTAAATACTTCGTTCTATTGGTACTACCACTGCATGAATGGGATTATTTGTTTCCATATTGTTATTGAATTCTTCCGCTAAACTGAAAAACAAATCAATTTTTTCATCTTCGGTGAAGGAGAAAAACATACTGCTGTCCGCTCCTCCTCTTTCGGATGGAAACCAACTTGAATTCATAATAAAAGAAGAAGCATTTTTAAAGCCTTCAATATCGGAGCCGCTATAACTATCAATATTTGCTTTTTTGAAAAGTTGAAGTATTTCTTTCTGAAATTCGTCAACAACTGTTACTATTAATAATTTCATCTTTCTATTCTTTAAAGTTTTTCTTTTCAATCATATAATAAACTAACGGCACCACAAGTAGTGTTAGCACAGTGGAAACAATGGTTCCACCCATCAGTGAAATGGCCAATCCTTGAAAAATTGGATCAAAAAGTATTACGAAAGCTCCAATTACAACAGTTCCTGCAGTTAATAAAATTGGGGTAGTTCGCACGGCTCCCGCTTCAATTACGGCTTGCTTTAAGGGTACTCCATCTGCCGTCCGAAGGTTTATGAAGTCAATTAACAAAACCGAGTTTCGCACCATAATTCCTGCCAAAGCAATCATCCCAATAAAGGATGTGGCTGTAAAAAATGCGCCCATAATCCAATGGCCGAGCACAATACCAATCAACGACAATGGTATTGCAACCATCATCACAACCGGCGCCTTGAAGTTTTGGAACCAACCTACTATTAGAATATAAATTATGATGATGACACCCAGAAAGGCAATCCCCAGATCGCGGAATACTTCCAGCGTAATCTGCCATTCCCCATCCCATTTAACTGTAAAATCGTCTTCAAATTTTGGTTGTTCAAGATACAGTTCGTTCATTTTATATCCTGCAGGTAATTTTATTTCATTCAGTTTATCGGTCATTCCTAGAATAGCGTACACGGGACTTTCAAGTTCTCCCGCCATATCTGCCAAAACATAAACCACTCGTTTTTGGTTTTTGCGATATATACTTTTAGCGCTAATGCTTTCCTTAATATTTACCAAATCGCCAACAGAGACCATATTGCCTTGTTTAGTAGCAATTTTCAATTGTGAAATATCTTGGATTGTAGATTTTTCTTTTTCATCTAAAGCCAATAATATCCCCACTTGTACGGCAGCATTTTCATCGTAAAGATTGGTTACTGGTTTATCTGAAAGGGCCATATTCATTGTATAAACAATCTGCTGCGGAGCTACACCGTAGCGCATCGCTTTTTCTTTGTCTATTACAAATTCATATTCCTTTTGGTCGGCTTCAACCATCCAATCTACATCTACAACATCTTGTGTTTCGTTCAAAATATCCTCAACTTGCTTTGCAACTGCAATCTGCTGATCGTAATCTGGGCCGTATATTTCAGCAACAATTGTTGAAAGCACCGGAGGTCCCGGCGGAACTTCAACCAATTTAATGTTAGCGCCAAACTTCTTTCCAATCTCTTGAATATGCGGACGCAGTTGTTTTGCTATATCATGGCTTTGGAGTTTTCTATCTTCCTTGCCTACAAAATTCACTTGAATATCCGCCATATTACTACCTCCTCGAAGATCATAATGACGCACCAAACCGTTAAATGTTATCGGCGCCGAGGTACCCACGTAATTTTGATAATTCACTACGAGTGGTTGTGTAGAAAGGTATTGCCCAACTTCTCGCGCAACTACTGCTGTACGCTCCAAAGTTGTTCCTTCGGGCATATCAATCACTACTTGCATTTCGTTTTTATTATCGAAAGGAAGCATTTTTACAGCAACAGATTTTGTAAAAAACAGCATTACAGATCCCAAAAGCAGGATAATGGTAGTTCCTAAAAACAACCAACGCGTTCTTTTGTTTTCAATTAAAGGAGTTTCAAATTTTGAATAAATTCGATATGTTAAAGTACTTTCCAGAGGCTTTTCTGGCTTCGGTGCTTTTCCCTTTTTTTCTTTTTCACGAAGGAAAATATAACCCAAATAAGGCGTAATTGTCAACGCTACAAAGAGAGAAATAATCATTGCAATAGAAGCACCAATAGGCATTGGCGACATATATGGTCCCATTAACCCAGAAACAAACGCCATTGGCAATACGGAAGCAATTACTGTGAGCGTTGCCAAAATAGTTGGATTACCCACTTCGTTTATTGCGTAAATAGCAGCTTGCTTAAACGGCAAGCGTTTCATCTTGAAATGCCGGTGCATATTTTCGGCAATAATAATGGAGTCGTCCACCACAATTCCAGTAACGAATACCAAAGCGAAAAGTGTAATTCTGTTCAATGTATAATCGAGCAAATAGTAGCTTAAAAGTGTTAGTGCAAAGGTTATTGGAACTGAAAGAAATACTACCAATCCGCCTCTCCAGCCCATTGCGAGCATTACAACTAAAGTAACCGCAATGATAGCACCCATAAGGTGCATCAATAATTCGGCAACTTTGTGTGAAGCAGTTTCCCCGTAATTACGAGTTATTTCAACGTGAACGTCATCTGGAATTAAGTTGCTTCTTAAATGATCTACCTTGTCGATAATTACATCGGCGATTTTCATTGCATCGGCACCTTTTCTTTTTGCTACTGAAATAGTAACCGCGGGATATTCTGAAGGGTAATTTGATAAATTTTCACTAGCTCCTCCAAAACCAAAAGACACATAATTACGTGGAATCTCAGGACCGTCAAAAATAGCCGCAACTTGCTTCAAATAAATAGGTTGGTTCTGCTGTATTCCCACAACCAAGTTTTCAACATCGGTGGCAGATTTTAGGAAATTCCCCGTGGTAACCAAAAATTCAGTATCGTTTTTATCAAAACTGCCCGAACTCATTTGCTGATTGTTAGCCTTTATCATTTCAGCTACACTCAAAAAGTCTAATCCACTCGCCGCCAATTTGTATTTATCCAAAACTACTCGCACTTGTCTGTTTCGTCCTCCAACTTTGTGAATGGTGGAAACTTTATCCACCTTTTCAATTTCTTGGGTAAGTTCGTCTGCAATTTGTTTTAGTTGAAAGTCGTTATAAGTTTCGCTCCAAAGGGTAATACCCAACATTGGCACATCGTCGATGGCACGCGGTTTAACAAGCGGCATGGTTACGCCTGGAGGCATTTTATCCATGTTCTTGTTCATTTCATTATAAAGCTTTACAAATGAACGCTCAATGTCTTCACCTACGTAAAACTGAACGCTAACCATCGCACCTTCTTTGGAAGAAGTGGAATAAACATATTCCACCCCAGGAATGTTTGAAACCATCTTTTCCAAAGGTTTCACAACCCTTGATTCAACTTCGGTTGGGGATGCGCCGGGGTAACCCACAAATATGTCGGCCATTGCCACATTAATTTGCGGTTCTTCCTCGCGCGGTATTAAAAAGGAGCTCCATACACCTACGACCATAAACACGATCATCAACAGCACTGTAAGCTTTGAACCTATAAATAACTTGGCAATTTTGCCTGCTAATCCGTCCTTCATGTTTATTGTTTAATGGTTATTTTCGCACCGTTGAAAAGTTTTTCATCGGCAGAAATAATATAATTTTCATCTGCATTTAAGCCTGAAAGCACTTCTACATTATCGCCGAAAGTACGGCCCAATCGCAACCAGCGAAGTATTGCTGTATTACTTTCACTCACCGTGTAAATTCCGGTTAATTGTCCGCGTTTTACTAAAGCTTCTTGCGGCACCAAAACTGTGGTAGCATCCGTTTTCTTTTCTATCGGAAACTGTACAGTAGCATACATTCCCGAAAGAATGCTTGCATCCGTTTTGTCTAAAACTACTTTTACCAAAAATTGGCCGCCAGTATTATTTGCTGAAGTACTAACTTCGGTTACCGTTCCCGGCAATATTTTATCTGAAGACTTTATAATTACTTGTACTTCCGTGCCAGATTTAATTTTTGAAATCTCACCTTCCGGAACTGAAGCAACCACTTCAAAATTTCCTGGACCTTCCACTGAAATCAATGGCACACCTGGATTTGCCATATCGCCAGCATCTATAGATTTACTGGTGATAACTCCGTTAAAAGGAGCGCGAAGATTTACATACGCAAACTGTGACTGTACTTCGTTTTTCATTTGTCTGGCGCCTTCTAATCTGGCTTTAGACATTTCGTAGCGCGCGCGCTGATCGTCAAGTTCCTTTTGGCTAGCACTGTTTTCTGCGAATAGATTTTGAAAACGTTGATAATCTTTTTCGGCATTGTTAAAAGCCGCTTGTGCTTCGTTAATTCCGGCACTTGTTTGCGCTTGTTTTGCAGAAAGATCAGCATTGTTGATGCTTATCAAGAGTTGTCCTTTTGAAACTTTATCGCCTACATTAACGTGTACTTTATCCACAAAGCCCATCATTCGGGTGCTAAGCGTTGCGCTGTTCGCAGCTTCTATTTTTCCGCTTGCGGTTAAAAAAGGCGTGTTATTTTCAGCTGCTACAGAACTTACTGTCACTAAAACTGCTGGTGATCTATCTATGTTTTTTTCTTCCGAAGAATTACCGCAGCTGGAAAGGCTCAAAACCCCTAAAAAAAGCAAACTTGTATAAAATAGTTTCATATTGATTTTTTTAAATCTTGTTTATTTATAATTTTTGTTTCGATTTCGATTTCGGTTTCGATCTCAATTGTTTTTTGTTAAAAATTGTAAGTATGCCAAAGCATAATTATGTTGAAAAACAGTATTGAAATATTCCAACTGCTTTTGTGAATATTGAGTTTCGGCCATTAAAAGATCAGTTGTTTTTTCTAAACCTTCTGTAAATCTATTTATGCGAATTCTGAGCGCTTCTTTTGATTGTTCAAGCGATAATTTTGTTAAGTTCAAATTATTCCTTGCATCTTGAAGCATACGTTTTGCTTTGTTCAATTCTAGCTGACTTTCGGCTTTGTATTGCTCTAATTCAAGATTTGCTTTATTGAATTCGGCCTTGCTTGTTTGCATTTTTCCGAAGCGTTTAGAGCCTTCAAAAAGATTCCAACTCAATGCCGCGCCGAACAAATATCCATTGGCATCTGCTTGAAAAATATGGTCGTCGTAAAGTTCATAGCTTCCAAAAGCATTCAGACGTGGCAGAAAAGTCATTTTATCTGCTTTGTAATTTTGTTTGTACGCCTCGGTTGCAAATTCCATCGCTTGAATATCAGCTCTGGAGTCCGAAAAGTTTTCAGTTGTCATCAGATTTGAAGCAACCACTAGAGAATCTGTGGGTTTTAATACTCCCGAAACTTTTTCGTTCATTAGCATTGCAAGATATTCGGAAGCATTTTGCAAGTTACTTTTGGCGTATTGTAATTGGTTTTCAACTTCAGTAACGCGCACTTGCACGGCCAATACATCACTTTGTTGCAAATAACCCTGTTTAAAGCTATTATTTGCCAAGCGAATATTTTCATTGGCTGCTTTTAAAGCGGTTTCTAAAACCTCGACACTTTTATAAGCCAATTGCAATTGCATATAGGCCTTTTCGGTCTCAAGGGAAAGATAATCACCAGTACGTGCCAACTGCATTTGAGAAGCTTGCCATTTAGCTTTGGCAGCTTTTCTTTGAAAAATTCCATCAGCGTTTATAATTGGCTGCTGAACTTCAAATTTTGTGGAAAAAATTTTAATTTGAGAAGGGTTATTTAATTTATTGGGATCAAAATCGGCTTGATTAACTATTTCCTCATTCAGTTTAAAACCAAAGGCCATCAACGGATTGGTAGTTGCCATTCCGCTATATGAAGCAGTTATCTTTGGAAGAAAGGCTGCGTTGGTTTGGTTATAATCTCCTTTAGCAGAAAGAACTTGTTGCTCCCCAATTTTTAATTTATTATTCTGTTGGATTACCTTTTCCAAAACCTCACCTTTGGAAATCGGTACGGTTTGTTGGGCGTACATTGAGAACGAAACCACGCAAAAGGTAAGTATCAGTGTTTTTTTCATGTTTCTTCTAATTTGAAGCAAAAATACCACTACGAACAGGTGCCAGTCAGTAACAAATGTTACCTAACAAAAAAAGTCGCTAAATAAAGATAATTTAGCTATTAAATCGTTTTTTTGCTTCCCGTTCTAAAGCTTCACGATGGTCTGGGTGGGCAATAGATATAAGTGCTTTTGCACGCTGTTTCAATCCCTTCCCAAAAAGATTCACAACGCCATACTCTGTTACCACATAATGAACATGAGCCCGCGTAGTGGTTACACTAGCACCTTCCTTTAAAAATGGAGTTATTTTTGAAACGCCTTTATTGGTAACCGAGGGCATTGCGATAATAGGTTTCCCTCCTTCTGACAATGAAGCGCCACGGATAAAATCCATTTGCCCACCGACACCAGAATATTGGTATATCCCAATACTATCGGCGCATACCTGCCCGGTTAAATCAATTTCTATAGCGCTATTGATGGCAGTAACTTTTGGGTTTCTACGAATAATTGCCGTATCATTGGTATAAGACGCCTCTTTAAAATGAACAAGAGGATTATCGTTCACAAAATCGTATAGTTCTTTAGTTCCCAAAGCAAAACAGGTAACTATTTTTCCGGGTTTAACAATTTTTTCTTCCCCTGTAATAATTCCTTTTTCAATTAAAGGAAGAATTCCATCGCTGAACATTTCGGTATGGATTCCAAGGCGTTTATGGTTGTGGAGGTTGTGAAGCACCGCGTTAGGAATGTTGCCAATACCCATTTGAAGGGTAGCACCATCTTCAACCAAACCAGCTACGTACTTGCCAATTGTTGCCTCAACGTCCGTTGGTGTTCCCAATATCGAAGGGTGAATTAGAGTATCTATTTCAACTGCAAAATCTATATCTTTTATATGAATAATGCCATCACCGTGTGTTCTTGGAACTTGTGCATTTATCTGTGCGATAACCTTCTTGGCAGTTTGGATTGCTGACAAAGTTACATCTACCGAAATACCAAGGGAACAATAACCATGCATGTCGGGAGGCGAAACCTGTATAAAAGCCACATCCAAAGGCAAAATGTTTTTTTTAAACAGCCAATGAATCTCACTTAGGAAAACAGGAATATAATCGCCAAAAGATTTGTTTACACCCTTCCGAACGTTCTCCCCCACAAAACAACTGGAAAGATGAAAGGCATCTGTATAAGGTGGTCTTACGTATTTGGCTTCCCCGTGGGTATGGATTTGGATTATTTCAACATTATTAAGCTCGCCGTATCTTTCACACAACGTATCTATCAATAAATTGGGTGTCATTGCTGCGCCGTGAAAAAAAACCCGGTCATTTGATTTTACTATAGATACAGCCTCTTCGGCAGAAACGATTTGCATAATTTATATTTTTTTAAAAGTTAGGGAATTTCTTTTTGAAGAAATGATAAAGTGAGAAAATGTAAATAGTGAGCTATAAAAACAGGTGTAAAGAACCTTGCTATTTCTTTTTATTCTTTAACTGCCAGATTAAAGTTTATTTCAATTTCCTTTTTTATAACAATTAAACCTATCATTTTTTTTGTTTAAGACAAAAATTAGTGATGTTCAGTTTTAACTTTCCAGTAAAAAAATATTTAGGAAAATCAACAATAGTAATTGGAACGGCATAATTGTTTTTCTTTCAAAGCTAATCTTTGTCTAGCCGCTTGTGGCAGCAATAATAATCGAACAAATTAGGAGCAATCTTTTCATTTTCTTTTAGAATTAAAAGGTGGAGAAAATTTAATTCCTCCACCCTTATTTCTTTCCTTTAATTCTCTAGAAACTAATTACAGCTTCAATCATCATACCATTAAATTTACCGCCATTATAAAGATTGTTAGCAGCAAACCCATTGTATTCCTGACTCACATATTCTAGTTTTGCAAGAATATTTTTGGTCATAAACCATCCAGCAGCAAGATTGAATCTTGATATATCAATATTAGATCCATCTGCCATTTCACCATCAACAAGGTTGTAACGCCCACCTAAATATACATTTTCATTATTCCCGAAGCGATAAATAAGTTCTCCTGCATATTGGTTATAACTTCTTGTATCGGTTTCATTTGATGATTTTCCAGTTGCTCTTTCATAAGTTCCGAAGAATTCAAGTCCGCCATATTTAACGAAAGGGTTCACCATAAAAGAGGTAAGTTCGTTTCTAAAGTCTGGACTGAATCTTCCAGAGGTAAAGTTACGTGAAGAAGAGGCCTCTTCTGATTCCATTACAAGATAGTATCTTGAACCTGCACGGTCTGCATGATATAAGTAAGCATTAGCAGATTTGTTGGTTTTATAAAGAGACCCTGTTAATCTAACTCTTAGATCTTCCGTAATTTGTTTATCATAACCCAATTTGGCAATTATTGAAGGATCTGTCGTGTCAGGTTTATTAACACCTTGGTTTAATTTACCATTTGTTAGGCCTCCCATAACGATAAGACCATTTTTAAAGTAGTATAGTTCTGCTCCAACTTCAGTGGTAAAGGAATCCATTATAAGGTTTCCAACAAATGGATTATAGATTGCTTGAGCATTATCGGATCTTCTAAAGTGTGCATCACCGTAGTTGTTTTCCATGTGACCGATTTTAATTCTTAAATTTTTCATTAAGGGCTCCATAAAGCCTTCACTTATAAAGTCCAATTTATCTATTTGAATATATCCACCTTTAACGTATGGTTCAGTATGGTGACGTGAAGATAAATACGTTCTTAAGTGCATTCTCACCCCGTCATATAAACTAACATCAAGATCGAGGTTTGCAGTAGGAAGGTTAAAGTTATTACCTATTTCAATAAGAGATAGTGGGTCTCCGTCTGCATTTACAGGAGTACCTGTAGTCTCATGATTCAGGGCCTGAAATTGTATGGTTGATGCTCCACCAATTCTTACTTGTACTTCATTAGAAGTTGAGGTAGTATCTTTTGGAGCTTCAAATTGATTAATCCCCCTTTGATCCGGAGACCTAAAGTTGTCTAAATCTCTTGTTCCCTTTTCCTGTGCCTGTGACTGGAATGAAAGTAGTACTAAAAGTACTAATCCGAAATATTTAATTGAATTTTTCATAATTAGATGTTTAAATTTGTGTTTGTATTATTTTGTAAAATATGATTGAAATTTGATGTTTAATTTTTCTCCTGTAGTTATAGTACCAAACAATGCTGTTGGTGGTTCTATCCCAAACTCAATCATATTAATGGTTTTATTACCCTTAAGAATGATTTTGCTTTCAGATACCTGAGCGTCAAAAGTGATATTTATAGGTTTTGTGGTTCCAGCTATTGTAAGATTTCCTGTTGTAGTTACTTTACATTTGCCCTGGGTTGTACAGTCTATATTATTTACTTTTGTAAGCGTATAAACTATTTGACTATACTTATCTGTGTTTAAAGCTTTATATGTGTTTTTGTCCATTGAGGATTTTCCACTTTTTAAGCTTTCTGCTTTTACAATAAAATCAAGTTTATTTATTTCAACTAATTGACCTTGGTCAAGTTCAGCTATAAGTTTTCCTTGTTGATTTTCCGCGGTTATTTCCCAATCGTGAATATTGGAGGTGCCTTCTACTTCTAAGGTTGAAGTAGAGTTGTTCAATTGGTACGTTTGGGCTACTGAAATTTGTGTGGTTATACAAAGCACTAGCAAACTTCCAAGTACTAATTTTAAATTTTTTAAAGTGTTCATAATTTCCATTTCTTATTTTGGGTAAAATTAACTCACATAAACTCTATAGATTATGATATTTATCAGCTTATGAGAATTATTCGTTTTCAAAAAAAAAATGAAGATCCCAGTTCAAGATATAGGATACTGGTCTGTTTTAAATTAAAGAATTCCTTCCGAGTAACGGAAAGGAATTTAGTAAGGCAAAAAGATTCTTGGGGTTTATATATAAGTGAGGCAATGATTCTGAAACGTCAATTTTATCTATAGGAAATAAATCAGGAAAACTAAAATAGAAATTAAGGTGTTATTATTTTAATATTATTTCGTTCAACACATCGAAACCTACTTCCTTTAATGTTGAAGTTGTTTTTTCAAAAGCATCTTTAAAAGTTGTATTCTTTAAGGTTATTCTGATATAATAACTAATGATTTTCGATTATTTATTAATTTACTCGAACAATTTTGTACAAACGTATGTTTGTACAAAGGAAGTTCTATAACAAAGATTACATAACTTTTTCAAGTTTATAAAATTAGCTAGATTAATTGGCAGGCGTAATCATTATATGTGAACGATGTGTGCCAGCCTCCATCAACCAAGGCATTCCTGGAGCCTGTGGTTTAGTGGGCAGACCAGTGCTTTCGCCCGTCATATAAGGTTTATAAATCACATAGCGTATTTTGCTATTTAGAAGTTCGCCAGTTTCTGCACTATAGTCTTTTTCTTCACCAGCCACTATATAGAGCATGGATGGTTCCGCTGGCATTTTTAAAGTGCCTGCATCTATTTCGCTCTTTCGGGCTTCACTCTTTTCTTCATTGGATTTGCCTTCAGCCGCCAACTCTCGTCCCCGTGCCATAAAGGGTTCCAGTTCGGCACCGTAACAGGCTACGCTTATGCCTTCCTTGTTTGGGTCGTCTGCCAAGCAAACCATGGCGTTGGTGCCTTCGCGCAGGGTGATAAGTTTTCCTTCAAGATTATAACCAAGTACGGTAGCCCCATCGCGATACATTTCAGGCGCAGCCAAAACTGCGGTTTTTATCTGTATATTTTTTGGTAAAATTTTGTTTTGTGAAAATGCTGAAAACGCAAATGCAAAAACGAAGACAATCATTAATTTTTTCATAATCAACTTTTTAAATATGAATGTTTAATATACGAATTTTTGTGAAATTATGGGGGGAATCAGATGCTTCAAATTCTTTCAATAACAAATAACTTAATGACTGTGTTCGCCATCAAGTAGTTCTTCGGAGGGGGTGGCTCTTATAGAGATAGAACCTATTTATCCATATCTTTCTTTTTATCCGCAACCTTAGTCGCAGCCTTATCCTTTTGATTCGTTAATTGTTTAATCACATCAGGGCTCTTAGCCATATTTTCCATAAAGGGTTTAAAAAGATCAATAGGGATTGGGAAAAGTGTAGTAGAATTATTTTCAGCTGCAATTTCAGTTAGAGTTTGCAGATAACGAAGCGTTAAAGCGCTAGGCTGTCTAGACAATACTTCAGCGGCATCCGTTAATTTTTGAGAGGCTTGAAATTCTCCTTCTGCGGCAATTACTTTTGCTCTTCTGTATCTTTCGGCCTCAGCTTGTCTTGCCATTGCTCTTTGCATTTCCTGTGGCAAATCCACTTGTTTAATTTCTACAGTCGAAACCTTAACGCCCCAAGGATCTGTATGCGCATCGATAATTTCTTGCAACTGCAAATTTAATTTATCTCGTTTAGAAAGAATGTCATCCAATTCTGATTGCCCCAAAACACTACGAAGAATGGTTTGGGAAAGCTGTGATGTGGCATAAAAATAATCTTCTACTTCAATAGTGGCTTTTTCAGCATCAACTACCCGAAAATAGACAACCGCATTTACTTTCAGCGTAACGTTATCCAGTGAAATAATATCTTGGGTTGGCACATCGTGGACAATGGTTCGCAATGTGACCTTTTTCATTTTATCAATAAAAGGAATAAGGATAATAAGCCCTGGCCCTTTACTTCCACCTTGGGTAACTCTTCCCAAACGGAATACAACAGCGCGTTCATATTCTTTTAGGATTTTGATTGAACTGAGTAAAATAAGAACAACGAAAAATATTATTACATATATTGGAACCATAATAATTGAATTTTTATTTATTTATTAAAGGTACGGCTTTAACGGTGAGTTTAAATTGATTAATCGCAACAACTTCTATTTCAGTTTTGGCTTCTATAGCTCCATCTTCAGCAACGGCATTCCAAAATTCGCCGTTTACTCTCACTCTGCCTTCGGGTGAAAGCGCTTCCATTGCAATCCCTCTTACTCCTACTAGAGCTTCAATGCCCGTTTTTCTCTTACCAAATTGAGCTTTAATGCCAAAAAAGACAAGGAAAATGAAGAAAGCCGAAATCACCACAACAGAGGTTACAAGCACAGACCAAGAAATATAAAGTACATCGATTGAAGGGGCTTCATCTATTAAAAACATAGAACCCAAAAATAAACAAATTACACCACCAATGGACAATAAGGCATAGCTCTGAATTTTTATTTCCAACACAAAAAGGATAATCCCCACAATGATTAATGCCAAGCCAGTAAAATCAATCGGTAAAACGGACATACCGAAACCTGCTAGTATCAAAGAAATCATACCAATAATACCTGGTACCAAGCCGCCGGGATTGCTGAATTCAAAAAATAAGCCCATCAATCCCATTATTAAAAATACATACATCAAATTGGGGTTACTCAAGTAAGTCAAAAACCTAAGCTTCTGTCCCATTTCTACGGTTACCACCTCTGCCGAAGCCGTGTGAAGAATGATGTCTTCTCCGGAATTTAGACGAACCGTCCGTCCATCTATTTTGGTAAGTAGTTCCTTCAGATTATTAGCTTGCAAATCGATTATACTATCTCTTAATGCTTGTTCCGCCGAGAAGGAGCGGCTATTGGTAACCATTTGCATAATCAAGGTTGTGTCTTTCTTTCTGTGTTCCGCAATAGAGCGTATAAAAGCTGCGGCGTCTTCGGTCATTTTCGCATTCATAATGGAATCTGGAATACTACCTAACAAAACAGGATGAGAGGCACCGATATTCGATCCCCGACTCATAACCGTAATATTTGTAGCGAGTGCAATAAATGCTCCGGCAGAACCAGCGTGCGCTCCCGAAGGTGTAACAAAAGAAATAACGGGAATGGGTGAGTTCATTATTTTACCTACCACCTCCCTTGTAGGCTCCATCAAACCACCTGGTGTATTGATTTTCAGTACCACACAAACTGCATTTTCTTCGGCAGCTTTGTCAAGGCCGTTGTTAATATAGTCCGCCGTTGAAGGATAAATGGGGTCGTTCAAATCCAAGACAACTACCTTCTGTGCATGGACGAAGCTGCTAAAAGCCAAGCCCAGAATAATAAAGAATATTTTTAAAGAGAAATACTTCATGCTAATCTTCAAAAGAAGTTTTCCTTAAAGATAAGCAATGTAATTTGGAATTTTGATAAGTTTTGTTTTTACTATAGAAAACCAGCGTTGTCAGAGAAAAGAAACAAGATACTTCGACAGGCTCAGCAACCGCCGTTTCGGTATGAGAACCAAGAGCCATTCCGATAGCTATCGGGATAATTAAAATAAAAATATTATTTTTGAAGAACGGGATTAGTGCTTTTCATAGGAGCCGATGTTGGCAATAGTTACAATTAAATTGAAGCATCCTTTTCTATGCGTTCATTTTCTTTTTCGTTATACTGATAAACTTTAATTTCTTTGGATAGAATCTTCTTTACTTTTTCATCGTTTAATTCTTTACGGAAAGTTATTGGTAAAAAGGGACTAACTATAGTTAAAGAGGATAGAAATATAAGAAATGTTTGAATAATCAAATTACTTGAAATAAAATTCATTAATTCATTATTACCGAAATGATTTAATAGGTAATAAATTGTAGTTATGAGTATAACAATAATAAATGCTATAATTCTTCCACTAGATGATCGCCTTTTGTAATATTTCTTTCTCATTACTGAAATTATTAAGAAGTTATATTAAATAAACAGAAAACTTCAATTTTTGTTACAAAAGTGCACTATCCGTAATTATTGTCAACATGTTTAAATACAACAAAGGAATGACGTATATATCGCATATATACACTACCCCAATGTGTTATCCTCCCATATATAAACCAAATCGCCCACCCATAACTTCTTCCTAACCAATAGTACGAATATCAGCCAAGAAATTATAACTTCGTACCAATTCAATTTAAGTATGACTATCCACGATTTCAGAAACGAAAAATCAATCCTCAACCAATTTATCTTGGAAATGCGCGATGTTTCAATCCAAAAAGATTCGATGCGCTTTCGAAAAAACATTGAACGCATCGGTGAAATTCTCAGCTATGAAATGAGTAAAACTTTGCAGTATAAAACAGAGATCGTGACAACCCCATTGGGAGAAAAGGAAATGCAAGTGCCGGAAAATGATTTGGTGGTTTGCTCCATTTTACGGGCTGCATTGCCCCTACATAATGGTATTCTGAATTTTTTCGACAATGCAGAAAACGCTTTTATTTCGGCATATAGGCACCATCCCGACGGCGGAGACGACTTTGAAGTAATCGTAAACTATTTGGCATCACCATCCATTGAAGGCAAAACCTTGGTGTTGACTGATCCGATGCTGGCAACGGGAAGAACACTTGAGAATGTACTAAAAGCTTTTGAAAGCTATGGAACCCCCAGTCAAATTCTGGTACTGTTGAATATAAGGTAGGTGATGAGGAGAATAGTCCAATATCAAAGCTTATTATCGTTCCATCAAAAGTAGATATTGAAGCAGGATTCCATTGTAAGGCACCCGATATATCTAATGGTTGTCCTGTTGCAGCGCCACCCATTGAATGGTTAACAGACCCTGCACCTTGCATAATGTGACCAGTTTGAGCCATGGCTGGTCTTTTAGTCCGTTGTATTAGCATACCATTATATCTGCTGAAGCTGTCTTACTTGTTCTTCTCTCAATTATGTGTTTTTATGTTTAGTTATTGTTGAATAAAACAGTTTCCAAAACCTCTTTTATCTTCTTGGTTTTATTTTTCCAATTGTATTTATTTCTAGTACATTTTACGTCAACTGATTTTTATCATAAAAAGTATAAACCTATCGCCATAATTTTGATTCCAAATTTAATGGATTATGAAAAATTTAGTCATTTTAGGAGCAGGAACTTCAGGAACCATGATGGCAAATCATCTAGTTTCTAAACTACCGAAAAAAGAATGGAAGATTACCATCGTAGATCAATATAAAACGCATTATTATCAACCCGGTTTTCTTTTTCTACCTTTTGATATTTATACAGAAGATCAAGTAAAGAGAGTTGGTAAAAAATTCATTCCAAAAAATGTAAACTATATTCAGAAGAAAATTGAACAAATTTTCCCTAAGGAAAACAAAGTTGAATTAGAGGATGAAACGTTACAATATGATATTTTAATTGTTGCAACGGGCTGTAAAATTGCACCTCAAGAGACTGAAGGAATGAAGGGCGAAAATTGGCGCAAAAATGTATTCGACTTTTATACTTATGAAGGTTCTTTAGCACTGCGAAATAAACTAAGAGACTGGAAAGGCGGTAAAATGGTAGTTCATTTTACAGAAATGCCTATTAAATGCCCCGTAGCACCATTAGAGTTTGTTTTTTTAGCAGATTCTTATTTTACAAAAAAAGGAATGAGGGACAAAGTTGACCTAACCTATGTTACACCACTTGGAGGTGCATTTACCAAACCTAAAGCAACCGCAGCTCTAAGCCATTTAATGAAAGAAAAAAATATTAATGTTGTTACAGATTTCAATATTGAAAGAGTTGATAATGAGAAAAATCAAATTGTTGATTATGGAGATACCACGGTTGATTTTGATTTACTTGTCACTGTGCCAACTAATATGGGCGATGAAGTTATTGCACGCTCCGGAATGGGAGATGATTTAAATTATGTCCCTACACATCATAACACATTACAATCACTTGATCATGATAACGTATTTGTAATTGGTGACGCTACGAATATCCCAGCATCTAAAGCTGGTTCAGTGGCCCATTTTGCATCAGAAACTTTAACTGATAACATTTTATTATATATAGATGGCAAACCTTTAAAAGAGGAATTTGATGGTCATGCAAACTGTTTTATTGAAACGGGCAATAACAAAGCGTTGTTAATTGATTTCAATTATAAATATGAACCTTTAGAAGGCACCTTCCCAATTGCTGGTATTGGTCCTCTAAAGCTTTTAAAAGAAAGTATATTCAATCATTGGGGTAAATTAGCTTTTAGGTGGATTTATTGGAATATGCTTTTAAAAGGTATACCTATACCAATGGTAAGTAGAAATATGAGTTTAAAAGGAAAAAAAATAAATTAAAAAACAATTATTATGGATTTAAACATAACAGGAATTAGACTTGATGTTACAGAAGATGGATATTTAACAGATCTATCTCACTGGAACAAAGAAATAGCTTTAGAAATAGCTAAAGAAAACAATATTGAATTAACAGATAAGCACTGGGAAGTACTTTATTGGATTCAGGAACAAGTTAAAAACGACGTTGCCCTATCTATAAGAGGCATTAAAAAAAGTGGTATAATAGATATCAAAGAATTTTACGATCTATTCCCTGGTGGACCATTAAAAATATCAACTAAAATAGCTGGCGTACCAAAACCAAAAAGTTGTATTTAAACCTATAAACTAAAGAAAATGAGCACAAAAGTTAAAAAAATGCTTTTCATATTATCGAAAGGAACTATAGAGAATGCATATGCTGCCTTTGTAATGGCCAATGGTGCACGTATGGAAGGCATAGAGTCTGAAATATTTTTTACGTTTTTTGGTTTGGAGGCCATTCAGAAGAAAAAACTAGAGCATCTACATGTAGCTACGGTTGGTAATCCTGCCATGCACATGCCTACCATGTTGGGAGGTTTGCCGGGTATGGAAGCATTGGCTACAAAGATGATGAAGAAAGAAATGGAAAAGTTGGATATGCCTCCCATTGGAGAGTTTTTAGAGATTCTTTCCGATTCTGGCTGTAAGCTATGGGCTTGTAAGTTGGCTGTAGATATGTTCCATCTGAAAAGAGAAGATTTAATTGATGAATTAGATGGTATTTTAACCATTGGTGATTTCTATAATAGAGCAGATCAAGAAGGCTGTCAGCTATTGTTTATTTAAAATTACATAACACTAGTTTTGTGAATTCAAGTAAACAATTTTATGCAGTTGCAGTAAGCACTGCAATAGGAGAAACTAGCGTTCAAGAAATAGTACTTGTGCAACCTAATTTAATACTACCTATTTTATCGCGGCGGTACCGCACTTCTATTTCCAGATTTTATAATTTATAACCAACTTCTTTGTTTGAATGAGTTTTCGCCAGTCTATAAAGAAAAGACAGAAAAGTAGTAATAAGCTCAATACTAAACTTGCAATTGATTGCCAGGAGAATATATTCTCGATTATACTTTGAATGTTTTCTGATGCGTATTTACCTAAATGTAATGCAACAGCGTCACTTGTAAATTTGCCAATTATAAATGCGGGTATAATATAAATTGGTTTTAGTCTGCAAATACCTTACTTCCCCAGGGAGCTGAAATAGTCATGCTTGGAAATACTGAAATGAGACATAAATTCGATGAAATATATGGTAATGGCATTTGATAGAGTTCTACGATTCTTGGAATTTGATTAGTGATAAGGAAAAGCAGGATAAGAATCGTTTACTCGGCATTTTTAAGTTTTGCTTTTCATTTTTCTGTTTTTTAAATCTGAATTAATCAAATTTCTAATAATCTAATGATCTAATGGTCTAATTGTGCCCTTGTGTACGAGCCGTTGCCTAACCCGTCAGTTGCCATTAAAAGTCACTGTCTTTCATATAGTCATTATTGTGCCTTCGCTGTTCTCATTTTATCAGTTTATGAAAACGCTCAATGTTACTTTGATTTCCTTGTATGTAAATTATATCACCATTTTTTAATGTTTCGTCTGGCTTTATGCTCTCCAACATTTCATTTTTTCTTTTGATTACCAAGATATTTATTCCAAAATCTGCTCTTAGTTTTAACTCTTTTAAAGGTTTTCCTAAAAATTTATTACTGTCTGAGGTCATTCTTAAACAAGTAATATTAAAATCTGTAATGTTACTTGGGCGATAGGTTTTAGGTCGCTTTAAATCGCCCTTAAATAATTCGTAGTTGTCAGCCCTAACCTTATCGATCATTTGTTCAATATCGTCTTCTGGAACAAGAAAATTTTGTAGAATATTGGTGAATATTTGAATGGATGTTTCAAATTCTTCTGGAATCACTTCGTCAGCACCTAAGGCAATCAATTCAGAAGTTTCTTTTACATACCTTGTCCTTACAACCAAAAAGAGCGAATCTGAGTGTGACCGAATATTTTTTATAATGGCTTTAGTAGCTTGGTTGTCAGAAATTGCTATTACAGCTGCTCTTGCATTAGAAAGATAAACAGCTTCTAGAATATGGTCTTGGGTTGCGTCACCAAATATGATGGGTAAGCCCTTCGCTTTTTCTCGTTTAACCGTTTCAGCGTTCATCTCAATAACGGTGAAGGGTATGTTACTAGAGGCGGCCGCTTTAGCCAAGTTGCTACCATTTATTCCATAACCAATAATGACTAAATGATTTTCTAATTCATGTTCAGTAATAGCTCCACTATCTTTTTCTGAAATAAATGTGCCATCAAGACCAAGTTTTTTTGAAACCCCAATAAATCGGTTGGCAATTTTTTCGGAAAAAATGATGACAAATGGAGTTAATATCATTGACAGAATAGAAACGGATAGGAAATATTGATTGGTTTGGGCACTTAATAAATTGTATTCTATACCCACTTTTGAGAGAATGAATGCAAACTCTCCAACTTGAAAGAGTGATAAGCCTGTTAAAAGAACTGTTCTTATTGGGTATTTAAGAATTGCAACCGCAATGGCAGCAATGGATGATTTAATAACAAAAACCGCAAAAACCAAAATCAAGACTATGGGAATATTGCCTAAAAAGAAGCTCAAATCAAGCAACATGCCAACCGAGACAAAAAAGAAACTGGTAAACAACTCCCGAAATGGTAAAATGATGCTTGTTGCCTGATGACTATACTCTGATTCAGATATAATTAGACCTGCTATAAATGCACCCAGCGCTAAGGACAGGCCCGCTTCCGAGGTGAGAAAGGCAACCGCAAAGCAGAGCGTTATTGTAACTAATAAGAAAAGTTCTTTGCTGTTGGTTTTTGCAACGGCATGCATCAACTTTGGAACTATGTATCTGGCACTCACGTATGTAATTAAAAGAACAACGACAGTTTTTAAAACCATAGTAAGAATACTAACCCCAATATTGCTTGAATCACCTGCAATCAATGGTGTAACAAGCATCATGGGGACGACAATGATGTCTTGGAAGATTAGAATTGCCAATGCATTTCGGCCATGCGGGGCTGAAATCTCCTGCCTGTCTTGTAGTGTCTTGAGTACGATTGCTGTGCTTGAAAGGGAAAAAAGGAAGCCAACAAATACGGATTCATTCCATGAGTTACCAAGGAAGTAGTATACAAATCCTGTTACAACTACGGTTATACCAACCTGTAAGAACCCTCCAATAAAAACAGTCTTTTTAATGGAAATCAATTGTTTAATTGACAATTCCATACCTATCACAAAAAGCAAAAGAATAACCCCTACCTCAGATAATATTTCTACCTGCTCAACTTCATTAATAAGGCTTAATCCATAGGGTCCAATGAGTATTCCCGTTAATAGAAAACCAATGATGGATGGAAGTTTCAGTCGTTGAAGTACAAATACAATTAAGACCGAAAAACCCAAAAGGATGAGTATGTCTTGAAGTAGTGGTAAATGCATTTAGTTGTTTTTGTCTATTAGTTTTTTTATTTCCTTTTTCATCGTGCTCACTTTCGACCATAATTTAGCACAACGTTTAGCATAAACTCTGGTCGAGTCTTAATGACCTGAGTATTTTATATTATCGTAAATATAGTTGATTTCCTAAAACATTCTTTTAACTAAAATGCAGCGATCGAGTTTATGCATTGTTGTGCGATCGTCCATCTCTTTGTTTACTTAATTTTATGGCTCGCTCCAAACGTGGTCGATCGTATCTTTTAAGGAAAATAGGATAAATATATAGTACGAGTAACCACAAAGACTCGCGAATCCCAAACTTAAATATAACGAATACACTAAATCCTAGAACTATCACCATAATAATGATATGTCCTAATTCGGATTGTTTTGTGCGATATTGCAAATGAATTAATGATTTAGTGTTCTTTTCGATAGGGTTAGATTTTTTATTTAGCTTTTCCCAACCTATCCAGACCAACAATTTCCTGAAGAAATTTATCCCAAGAAACTCATATATCTTTCCTTTTCTTTCCCAATTCTTTTCATCATAGTAAGTCGAAGTAAATTGGCTTTTTAATGCTTCAGTAAATATCAACGCACACATCATCAATAGTAAATTCAGAATCCATGCAAATAAAAATCCTTGCATTCCAACGTAGTAAATCAACCCGTAGGTCAAGCCGACTGTAATAATTATAACAAAAGATAAAATGGATGTTTTTCGTATTATTAAGTGTTTTTGGTTCTAAGATGTCGCGCAACTAACAGATATTAGAACATAACATTATTCATAATATCGCATATGTACCCCACCCAAATTATTGCTTTTTCAAATATAAACCAAATCCTCCAACCAACTTTCCGGGAAACCGCATTCCATCAAAAAACCCCATAATCTGCAAAAAAAAATAAATTCTATTCTCAATAAAAGTGGTGATTTTGCCTTAAATGTGAGGAACAACTATTTTTATTTATCCAAAAACTTCCCTGCTCTCAAAGACTTATGTTTTGGCACTTGTTCAACACTTGTTCGCATTCTTCGCGAAAAAGGTCATTTCCCGAAAGATGCTCGAAGAACACCCGAAGGACACCCCAGCCACAATAAATAATTAGTACTTTAATGCTTAAATATATAAATTTAAAAAACTGGGTGATAGGATTCATCATTAAGAAATTATAACTTCGTACCAATTCAATTTAAGTATGACTATCCACGATTTCAGAAACGAAAAATCAATCCTCAACCAATTTATCTTGGAAATGCGCGATGTTTCAATCCAAAAAGATTCGATGCG
>Ga0335398_10000183_pt1 | contig 102641 bp, 88 predicted proteins | sample BON03_FD_205742 | JGI IMG/M metagenome (GOLD analysis project Ga0335398, IMG submission 205742) | Freshwater microbial communities from Lake Bonney liftoff mats and glacier meltwater in Antarctica - BON-03 (spades assembly) (version 2) | ecosystem: Environmental > Aquatic > Freshwater > Ice >...
GTCCGTATCGGCGGTAACGTGCGCGACTGCGCCACTCTCATTGCTATTGGAATCCGTCGAGATAACGGCAAACGCATCATCCTCGGCGTCTCCTGTGCCCTCTCCGAGGCCGAGGTCCACTGGCGCGAAATTCGCAGGGACAGGTTATCTATTCATCTGTAATTTATTTAATTGTCATATTTTTTGGGTTTTAAACAGTAAGTTGAAAATACTGGACCTGATTATTAACCTTTCCTCGCGACCCTTGATCAATCTGTCCCCCGCGAACCCGCGCGCATGGTCGAGCCGCGGCGGGGCTTGTGATCGTGGCGCGCCTGGGCCTGCCGGGCGATCGCGTGCGAGGTTTTTCCGGAGGTGCCCGGGAGATCTCGTGCAGATGGAGAGTGATGGCGTAAAAGAGCCGTCCTGTTCCGACATCCTGACCAGGCTCCAAAAACAAGATCTCCCGGGCGAGGCGGAGCGCTGGCGGGTCGTCTGGAGTTGGAGTGAGGGCTTTAGCCCTTGAGGGCTAAGAGTGGAGGGGGCATCGATAGAACGGCTGAAGCCGTTACTCCAACCTTCCGAAATGTCCCCGACCAAGAGCGAGTAGTGGCCGGCGGAACCTTCCGTTAATGAGAACCCTTGACTGTGCCCGGAGCCCGCTATTTTTAGCAATGTTCGAACTTGAGCACGAGAGTCCCCCAGAAAGTCGTTGGCTTAGCATGTCAAATCAGGTGATTCTTCGCTGTGATGGCCCGACTCGTCCCCTACCTCCCCCAGAACCCCCGCCTTCCCTGGCCCAGGGGTGACGAGAATGCCGAAGGAATGAAAAAGCAAATTCCTAGCCCGGCGTATTGCGCCAGAAATAAATGACACCTGGTTATAATTTTCAGAGGGTAAGGGAAAGGGAAAATGGGGTTGGGTCGTGGCCGGAGTCGCGGTAGGCTCGCGAAGTCCATGGGAGCTGCGAATTGGCAGGGACAGGTTGCAGCGGGACAGCAAAAAACGCCATTTGTTAAAGAAATCGAGAATTTTCGGAAATTTTCAAAATTACGAGAACTGCTTTTGAGCCCGGCTCCCGAGAATTCACTTCTTCCGCGCCCGATCTTGAGATCAGGGATGCTCAGTCTGCCCGCGCGAGCTCCGCCGGAAGGGCATAAAAAAACTCCGGAAACGGCCGTTTTGGCCTTTTCCGGAGTTGGTGTAGGGAGGGCAATAGCGGAAGCTCCGGATCACTCGGCGACTTTCATGACGCCGTTCATGATGGCCCAGTGACCGGGGTAGGTGCAAATGTAGGGGTAGTCGCCGACTTCGGTGGGGGCCGTGAACTCGATCGTGTCCTGCTCGCCGGCCTGGACGAGCTTGGAGTGGTGAAGGATCTCTTCGGAGTCCGGCACCGCCTGCTTGGTGGTGAGGAAGGTAGGGTCGGCCATGCCGTTGTTCGCGGCCATGCCCACGACGTCTTTTTTGCCGGGTTTCACGATGAGAACATTGTGCGGCTGGCGGGTGACGCTGTCAGCGGGGTTGATGAGGGTGAGCTTGACCTTCTGACCGGGTTTCACGGTGAATTCCTTGATGTCGTAAATAAATTGGATCTTGTCGGCAGTGAGGGTGATCTCGGCCACTTCTTCGGAGCGCCCGTTCATGGAACTGGCGGCAAGGGCGGTGAGACAGAGAGTGATAAGGCGTTTGTTCATTTGGTATCAGTAGAGTTTGGTAGGGAGCGGCCCCAAGGCGAGGCGCACTGTAATTTACGTCAAGTGCTTCGCAATGGACGATTTTCCGGCTATTTTGGGAAACTTTTAAAAATCCCTTGGAATAATCTTAAAAAGCGTTAAAGTTATGGAAATTTGATTATTTACCGTTAATTCGGTAATTTCACTCAGTAAACCTATGAATAGAGTTTTGATTGTCGCAGGGGAACGCCAGACTGGCGAGCGCTACCAACAGGCGTTGGGTCAGGAAGGTTTCCAGACCGCCGTGGTGTGGAATCCGATTCAGATGGTTGAGTTCTGTCGGCAGCACTCCCCGGACTTCATGGTCGCCGATCTCGATCTCGCGGAGCTAGGGCTCTGGAGCGCGATTCAGGCGGTGCGCGGGATCGGGACGCTGGCGAATATTCCCTTCTTCGGTCTGGCATCGACCGCGAACCAGCAGCTTTTTGAAAAGGCGAAGGCCGCCGGATTTCTCGCCGTTTTCCCGACTCACGACAGCAGCCGTCAGGTCCTCGAGGCCGTGCGCCGCGAGGTTGCCCGTCACCACTCACCGGCAGAGGAGGAGATCAATGACATCGTGAGCCGCGATCCTTCGCTGAATCGCCTCCGCGAGGTTGCCCGCGACATCGTCCAGACCGCCGTCTCCCTGCGCCCAAGGATTGGCGAGTATGGCGAAGACGGTCCCGAACTCTTCAGTTACATCGAGAACTCAGGTCACGAGATCCGTAAGAAGCTCAACGGAGTGGCCGATTTCTCTCTCCACGACAAAGAGCTCCGCCATGACTTCCGCAACATGATCGGATCGGTGACAGGCTTCGCCGAACTCATTCTTATGGAGACGGGACTCTCCTACGAATCGACCGAGGGCCTCACCCGGCTGCGGTCGAATTCGAAAGAGTTCGTCGAGATCCTCGACATGCAGAAGGCCGAAGCGACGGTGTGATCGTTTTGTCAGGAAATACGAGCGGCCGCGCGGACAAATCCGGGCGTGAATTTCGCCTACCTATTTTGCGATCGGCGATATAGGGTGCCCCATGAAAGTAGGCATCACCGGAGCGAGCGGATTTCTCGGTTCCGCGATCATGGCAGAGGGCAAGGCACGCGGCTGGACCGTGGTGGCCTTCTCGCGGGGAAGCAATCCCGTCGCGGGGGCGGATGAGACCCGCTCTCTCGCCGATCCCGGGAGCGTCGATCTGGACGGACTTGATGGCCTCATCCACCTCGCGGGCGAGCCCATCGTGGGGATCTGGACGAGGGACAAAAAGCGGCGCATTCTCGAGAGCCGCGTCGATCTGACGACCGATCTTGTCGAGGCGATGAACCGAATCACGCGGACGCGGCGGCCCGCCGTCTTCGTCTCGGCCTCCGCGATCGGCTACTACGGTGATCGCGCCGACGAGTGGCTCGATGAGGAGAGCGATGTCGGGTTCGGCTTTCTCCCTGCGGTCTGTCGTGATTGGGAGACCGCCTCGGTCGGGGCGGAAAAGCTCGGCGTGCGGGTCGTCAATCCCCGCATCGGTCTCGTCATGGGGCGCGAGGGATTCCTCAAGCGGATCCGCACGATCTTCAAACTCGGTCTCGGCGGACGCCTCGGGCGGGGGCACCAGTGGATGTCGTGGATCCACCTGAACGATCTTGCGAGGATCTTCGCCGAGTGTGTGGAAAATGGGGGAATCCACGGACGGGTCAACTGCGTCTCTCCGCGACCGGCCACCAATAGAGAGTTCACCAGCGTCTACGCCCGTATCCTCGGGCGAGCGGCGCTCTTGCCGGTGCCTGCCTTTTTGTTGAAACGGCTCCCCGGCGGCATGGGGAGCCTCTTTCTCGCGAGTCAGCGCGTCGAGCCGGTCGTGATGAAATCCGTCGACTTCGAATGGGCCTACCCCGATCTCGAATCGGCTCTGCGCGAGATTGAGTCAAAGTCGTGATCCTGAGGCTTTGAACTTTGCACTTTAAAACGTAACCTCTCCCATGGCCGCACCGCAGAACATCGTCGGGATCGTCTACGACTACGATCAGACCCTAAGCCCCACCTACATGCAGGATGAGGTGCTCTTTCCCAAATTCGGGATCAATCCCGCCGAGTTCTGGAAGCGTTGCAAAGTCCTCGTCGAAGAGCAGGGCTACGAGAGCGAGTTGGCTTACCTGAAGGCCATCATCGACTACCTCGAGATGGATGGACCGAGCAATGCCGATCTCAAGGTGCTGGGCGAGGGGCTCCAGTTTTTTCCCGGTCTCCCGGAGATGTTCGACGAGCTGGAGGATCTCCTGACAGATGAACATCGCGCCATGGGGGTGAAGATCGAGCACTACATCGTCTCGAGCGGGATGAAGGCCCTCATCGACGGCAGTCGCCTGCGCCCCTATTTTAAAGAGATCTTTGGCTGCGAGTTCGCCGAGAACAGCTCCGGGCGGATCTCGTTTCCCCGTCGCGTCATTTCCCACACTGCCAAGACGCAATACCTCTTCCGCATCAACAAGGGCATGCTCGATCCGACGGATGATGTCAACGATCACATGCAGGATCACCTGCGCCCGATCCCGTTCCCGAACATGATCTACCTCGGTGACGGACCGACCGACGTGCCGTGTTTCACCGTGATGAAGCGCTTCGGCGGTCACAGTATCGCCGTCTACAATCCCGGGGACGTGTCGCGGGTCAGCTTCCGCAAGGCCTACCAGCTCTCGGGCGTGGCGGGGCGCATCAAACATATCGCGCCTGCCGACTACCGGGCCGGGAGCCACCTGCGCCTCATCCTCGAAGAGACCATCCTCGACATCGCCTCGCGCATCGTCGAGGCGCGTCGGCGGGAGCTGATCGACGGCACTATCGCCGCGCCGACGCATTGAGTGCTTGGTGCCTGGTGCTTGGTGCTTGGTGCTTGGTGCTTAGATTTCGGCGACTAGCTTTGAGAGATCGGCGGCGGACCACTGGCCGGGAGCGTTCGGGGTGCGGAGGTAACCGTAGTTCAGGCACGAGCCGGCTTTGGCGAGGACGAGGCGCGAGACCTTGCCGAGGGGGCCCATGCCCATCGCCGAGACGAGTCGGCCCCGTGTGTGGTGGTACTCAACGAGCTCGACGAGGGAGAAAAGGTCGCGCATTTCGCCTATCACCACCGCAACCTTGGCCACGTCGGCCCCGAGGGAAAAGGCTTCCGCCATCTTGTCGGCGAGGAGATCGCGACCGGGGAAGCCGCTAAAGTCGTGGAACGAGCCGATCAGTCGCGCGCCGGCAGCGTGGACGCTGTCGGAGAACCCGGCAAAAGCACTGCTCCCGAGTGACGCGATCTCTGTATCGACGAGACTCGCGCCGGCGAGGTGGCGCTGGTAGATCGCGATCCGTGCCTCGTCGCTCAAAGCGCCGGCACCGCCTTCCTCTGGCCGGCGCACCGTGAGCAGGGCGGGGGAGGGATGTGCGGCCATCGTCGCGGCCGCTTCGTCGGCGACGGCGGCGAGATCGTCGAGCCGATACTCGAGCAGGTCGCAGGGCACGGCGGGGCCGGAGGCGAGATAAAACAAGTCCTCAGCTCGCGTGACTGTCGCGACGACGCGCGGAGATGATAGATCGATGCTCACAGAGAGAGAGGGAACGACGGGATGCCTCGAAAATCAACGGGATAGTGACAGGGACCTCTCCGCCGCGACGGAAAAACAAAAGAGCCCCGCCGTTCCCGGCGAGGCTCCTGCGTTCACGCTTGAGGGGCCGGTCAGGCCTTCTGCGTGTCTTCGGGGAAGATGGTGTCCTGAGTCTCCGGCACACCGGGGACGCGGATGGGGCGCATCGGGAGCGCGCCGTTGATGTCGATATTGTCCGGCACCAGGTTCTGTTCGGCATTCCACATGTCGTCCCAGGTGATGCGCTTGCCCGTGTAACAGGCGGTGCGGCCGAGGATCGCGAGGGTCGTCGAGTTGCCGATCCACTCGGCGTCGTCCTTGCGCTCACCCGAGCGGATCGCGGCGAAAAACTCCTCGTGCTCGAGGTCATACATGCTCTTGGGCGTCTTCGGCTTGCGCCAGTTCCAGTTCGTCTCGCCGATGATCTCGGCCGAGCTCGTTCCGAACTTCGCGATGCCTTTGGTCCCGTAGATGGTGTCCCCGGTGTAGTTGTAGGAGTCGAGATACTGGCGCCACTCGACGTGCGCGGTCGCGTTGTTCGCGTACTCGTAGGTCACGCTGAAGTGGTCATAGATATTGCCCTCGTTGTTGGAGCGGGTGCGCCCCCCGGTGCCAAAGGCGGAGAGCGGCTTGGCATCCTGGAAGGCCCAGGCGACACGATCGACGTTGTGACAGCCCTGCTCGACGATACCGTCTCCGCTGAGCCAGGTGAAGTTGTACCAGTTGGCGATCTGCCACTCGGTATCGCTCATCCCGTCGGGACGGCTCGCCGGATCGGGCATGGCCTTGACCGGGCCGGCGTTGTAGATCGAGTGAACGCTCACGATATCACCGATCGCACCATCGTGGAGGCGCTCGTAGAGGGCCCGGCCCTGCTCGCTGTAGCGATAGCAGAAACCGCAGAGGACCGAGAGATCTTTCTCCGCCGCGATTTTGCTGGTGGCGAGGAAGTCTTTCACCCCGGCGATGTCGGTGGCGCAGGGTTTCTCGACGAAAGCGTGGATCCCGGCATCGACGGCAGCTTTGAAGTGGGTCGGGCGAAAGGCGGGGGGAGTCGTCAGCAGGACGATGTCGACACCGGAGTCGATGACCTGCTTGTAGGAGTCGATCCCGCTGAAAATACGACCGTCGAGCCCCTCGGCGAGTTTGTCTTTGGCGATCGGCGACTTGCGCACCATCGCGAGTTTTTTCTCCGCCTCGGCGAGGTAGAGGTCGCCCGCAGACCAGAGCTCGACATTGTCATCGGCGGCGAGTGCATTCAGCATCGCGCCGCCGCCCCGTCCGCCGGTGCCGACGACGCCGATCTTGAGTTTTTTGTCATTCGGGACACCGAAAGTCACGGTGGGAAAGCCGATTGCGGCTCCCGCGGCAGCGGCGGTTCCGGCAGTCTTCACGAAACTGCGTCTCGTCGTATCAGTCTGGGGGTTTTCTGTCTTCTCGCTCATAAAAAGGGGAACAAAATTGAGTTTCCTCCCGTGTGGGACGGGCGGGAAAGTTCATGCACGAAGGCGACTGTGTCAAAAGGCCTTCTTTACGCGATCAGTCTCGTGTAGCAAGGTTCCCCGATGCCCCGGCGCCCGGCTCGAATGGCGGAGCGCTGTGCAAATGCTCGTAAGCGATGGATTTCTGGTTCTCATTCAAGAAGATGCTCTCGATCTACATCAATCCGGTGTCGATCACGCTGGAGCTGGTATTTCTCGGGCTCGTCTGCATCCTCTTCGCGGCGCGTCAGCCGAAAAAGCCGCCGGGGCCGAAGTGGGTGCGCTTTCGGGCATTTGTAGGCGATCTCGGGGTCTTCTTCGTTGTCCTCGGTATGCTGGCGCTTTTTCTCAGCAGCATCGATCCCGTAGCCAATGCGCTCACGCTCCATCTGGAGGCCCAATATCCCCCCTTGGAGGAAAAAGACGGCACCCTCGTCGTTCCGGCCACGCCGGAGTATGTCGTCGTCCTCGCCGGCGGTCACCTCTCGGTACCGGGCAAGCCGACTCTCTCGCGGCTCTCGCGCTACGGATTTGCCCGCATCGTCGCGGGCGTCGATCTTTGGAAACATTTTCCCGCAGCTCAGTTTGTCGTGACCGGGCACCCTGACGAGACGGCGGCGATGCGGGCTGTCGCCGAAGAACTCGGGGTGCCGGCCGGAAAAATGATCGAAGAGAGCGAGTCGCGCGACACCGAGGATCACCCCCGCTACCTGAAGCCCATCCTCGGCGAGAAGCCTTTCCTCCTCGTGACTTCGGCGGTGCATATGCCGCGCGCGGTCGGTCTCTTTCGGAACCAGGGCTACGATCCCATCGTCGCACCCGTGGATTTCCTGATCTGGCCGTCGCCGGGAGAATACGATCCGTATCGCCCCGGCCTGCTCCTGCCGCGTGTCTTTAACTTGCAGCTGACCTCGCAGGCTCTCCACGAGATCGGCGGCCTGGCCTGGTCGCAGTGGCGCCGGGAGGTGGAAAAAAACTAGGCAAAGGCCGCCACGGCGGTGAGGAAGTCGCCGTGCGCGGTGTGGTCGTAGGGGACGGAAAGAAAGCCGGCGGCGCGCCCCGCCTCGCAGTTCGCGGGGAGATCGTCGATATAGATCGTCTCCGCAGGGATAAGCGAGAGTATCTCGCGGGTGACTTCGTAGATCTGCGGGTCGGGTTTCATCAGGCCGACTTCGTGCGAGTAGATGCGTCCGTCGAAATGGCCGAAAACCGGGTAAGTCGATTCGAAAAAGGGTACATGGATCCCGTTCGTGTTCGAGAGGAGATAGAGCGGGCAGCCCTCGGCCTTGCGCGCCTCAATGAACTCGACCATGGGGAGATTCAGTTCAAAGATATCGGCGAAGGAGCGGTGGAAAAAATCAGGATCACCGGTGTAGCCGATCTTTTCCGAAGCGGCCTCGATGAAGGCCCCGGGTGAGATGAGCCCCAACTCGAGCTCCACGGTGAGGGGGGCGACGAGCGGGAGCGCCTCTTCGGCCGCTACCGCCGAGAAAGGGACCAGCTTCCGGGTTGCGCGGCTGAAGTCGAAGGTGATGATGACATTACCGATGTCGAAGAGATAGGCATGGGGCATGCCGGGGACGTAACAGGGTTTGGTCCATTATTCAACAGGGTTGAGTTGATGGGTTTACAGGTCCGGGGATCCCTCGATCGGGCCGACCGCGCCGATGGTGCCACCGGCTCCGGTGATGCCGACGGGGAGCGTGGGATCGACGGGCTCGAGCCACGCGGGTGTCCCGAAGACCCGGTAGCTGGAGTAGAGGTTCGTCGCAGGGTCGAAGACGTAATAGATCTCTCCGATGAGATCGTCGGCGGCTCGCTTTCTCCGTTCCTCCTCCTCGAAGTCGCGAATCCGGTCGAATGACTCGAAGGTGTCAGTGAAGAGGAAGCCGTCGAAGTTGAAGACGTTAAGCGGTTCGGGAATGGTCGGGTCGGTGGGCTGTTGCGGGAAGGTGGTGCGGACAAACTCGGTCGCATCGTAGTAGATCGTGTAGAGGCCGGTGCCGCTGACCCCGTTGCCATCGCGATAGGCGGGGGCTGAGTCTCCAAGGCTCCCTGCAACAAGGGAGTTGAGATTGGGAAGACCCCCGGGTTCATTCACCAAGGCAAGCGACCCTCCCTGTCCACTCAGGGCATCGGTTGGGAAGAGACCCGCGCCGCTAAATCCACCGGAGGCTGCCAGGCCTGTCTGATCCCACCAGAGATCGGGTGTGAGATAGACTTCATCCGCACGACCGGCGAAGATTCCGCCGGCAGCGTCGAAGGGGCCGGCGAAGTTAGCCGGTGCCGTCGCAAATGTGTCGGTCCCTTCGTTGATACGCGTGGTGCCATCCATCAAGTTATTGGAACGAGCCGGAAGATAAAACTCCATCTGCTCGCCGCCGCTGCTACCGCTCGAGAAGACCGTGCTGTTCACCGCGGTGAGGTATCCGCCGCCTCCGAAGAACGGGTTCAAACGACTGACGGCGACCTGATTGCGCCCGCTGGTGGTTTGCGTGGAGAATGCCGGGTCAGAGTGACCAATGAGCGCTCCGTCAAAGTAACCATTCCGCCCTGCGGCCAGGGCGATATCTCCAAAGCGGAATCCACTTGCCTCGGAGCGGAAGAGGGAAGACCCGCTGAGCGGGGGCAGGATCCGCACATTATCACCATTGCCTATCATGGCGTAGTTATTGAGGGGCGTGATCGTGATAGTTCCGTCACTCAATTCACTCCCGTTGATAACGGATACGTCTCTCTTGACCAGCACGGTAATGTTACCGAGGAGGTTTCCGATGGCGGCGGGTCCTCCATGACCAATTTGGGCAAAAGCGCCGTAGATGGTCTGAGTGTCCACATTCGGAGTTGTCCCGCCCGCCACCGTGAGGTCTCTGCCGACGACCACGGTAATGTCCCCTTCCTGATTGGCATCACGGACGATGTCATTGAAGTTGGCCTGCCGGTTCCCATTCTCCACCGCAAAGTGTCCGATCTTGGCGAAGTTGAAGGCGGACGCGATCGCATCACTCCCAATAGAAGGGTTTGAGATGGAGTAGGGAGAAGCACCTGCCGTCGTAGTTTCGGGATCGGTCCTGCGTTGGGCGATGATCCCGAGGTCGCTCCCTGCAAACACCGTGATGTTGCCGAAAGAGGGTGCGCCCAGTTGGTAACCGCCATGTCCGATCGCCGCAAAGGCACCCGTGACACTGCGCCCTTCATCGTCGGAGAGCCCGCTCGGCTGCTCGGACCAGGCGTTCGCACCTCCCTCGATTCGGATACTGCCATCCACCGATACATTGATGTCGCCGGCGAATCCTGTAGGCAGTCCGAGGCGTCGGGAAAGATCGTTACCTAAGTCGGAGGCAAAGCCGTGGCCGATCTGGGCGGAAGAGGCTTCGACACCCTTCCCGCCGAGAACGACGAGATCTCCCCCAGCCAGGGTAGTGATGTTCGAAGAGGCGGCAATGCCATTGACATCCTCACCCCGACCGAGGACGACGAGATCGAGGTTGTTGTAGACTCCGCCATGGCCGATCACTACGGGGTTGAGCCGGGAAGGGGCGGGACTCCCGAAGAGTGAGTCACTATTCTCTTCTCTCTCATTCTCATCGGCGGCATCGGCATCGACCCGGATGTTGCCCGAGGCGGAGACCGAGATATCGCCTGCCAATTCAATCGCCCTGGAGAACCCGGCGTCTGATGAGTCGCCGGCACTGCGATCCTGACTGACGCCATTGCCGATTCTCGTCCAGCGGCTGTCACCGGTACCGTTCTCGAGAATGAGATCGCCGCCCTCTGCGTTGACGGTGATGTTCCCGATTTTGTCGTCGTAATTCGAGGCTGTGTTGTTGACGTTGAAGGTATTGACCGCGATGCCTCCATGGCCGATCTGGACATAGGAGTTGCGGGTGCGGAGGCCGCGTCCCTGGTCTTCGGGATTAAAAGCCGGGTTTGAAGTATTGACCCCGAGGCGGTCCAATCGGTCCTGCGGCTGCCGCACACCCATTTCCAGGTGATTGAGGGTAATCCCTCCGCCGGCATTGACGAGAACGTCGGCGGTGTTCAGATCGGCTCCGAGAGAGGTGCCGGCGCCGGTCATACTGAAATCACGCACTCCCGTAACGCTGCTGCCCGACCCGTTGGCAGAGCTGTATTCGACCCTGGCCGTGTTGTTCGTAAGGGTGACGGCAATGTTGGACTCGACGCTGTCGGAGCGAAAGTGTTCATTCCGGATAAAGTTACCGCCGGTTTGGCCCCAGTCTTCGATTCCCTGATGACCGATCTTTGCGTAGGAGTAGGAGTGAGCGCCGTTGGAGAGGAGGATGTTGCCTCCCGCATCCACATTGAGATCGCCGAGGAATCCGAAGAATCCGCTGCGGAATCCGCCATGTCCGATCTGCGACCAGGCCCGCATGTCATAGTCACCATCCCGATTGGACATGGGAACCCCGCCGCCGCCGATGACGGTGATGTCACCGCCCGCCGTGACCGAAACGTCACCGAGGATAAAGGACGAAGTCTCATAGTCGGCGAGTTCCGCGCCACCGTGACCGATCTGGGTAAAGTCATAAATGTCATTTCCCGCCACCATCAGGATATCGCCCCCGGCGTCTACCTCAATGTCGCCGGTGATGGTCATAAAGGCGAGGCTGCGGTTCATACCAGAACCGCTAGGTCCATATTCACTGCGCGATCCGGTCACGAACTGGTCTCCATTCGGCATATGAAGGTAGTTGATCTCGCGTCCGTCGGGGAGCGAAGGCGTTCCACTGAATGGCACTGTGGGAGTGCCGGTGATGTTCTGATAGCCCGATCCCTCGGCTGAAGTGGCGAAATTCGTTCCTCCGTGACCGATCTGGGCGAAGCGGCGATCGCGGGCAAAGCTCCCCTGGATACCTGTGGTCGAATATCCCTGAAGTAGAATGTCGCCACTGTTGGCGATGACTGTGATATCTCCATGGAGTCCGCTCACGACCGACCCGTCGAGCGCGGCGACGGTGATGGGACCGACAGGGGCGAGGTCGAGCGGAGCGAGGGCGTTGTCCCCCTGGGTACTTCCGCCAGGGCCGGAGAAGCCCCGCGTATAAAGGATGGGATTCATGTTGATGATGACGCTGGGATCGTGGATGTTCTCGAACTGACCGGTCGGGTTTCCGGTAGTGGAGTCGATCACGGGTCGGAAATTGCCGGTGTTCCCCGGAGCGAGAGTGACGACCCAGCTGCCCAGCACAACCTCCTCGATCTCATAGTCGGCGAGGGTGTAGCGTCGTGTCGCGACCGGGTCGAGAGTGGGATCAAACCCGGTCGTGACCAGGCCCGAGAAGAGTTCGCCTCGGCGCAGATTAGGATTGTCGAAATCGCCTGCTGTGGCAAAAAAGCGGATCTGCTGATCGACTTCGTTGGTGGGATTCCAATAGGCGTGTCCCGAGAAGGTGTGACCGATGGAGGCGACCGACCGGGTCGCTTCTCCGGCCTGGAGGGTGACATTCCCCCCCGCTTCGACGTGGATGTCGCCGTAGTATTCGCCAAACTGGCCGAGTCCGCCGTGCCCGATCTGGGCGGGCGAGTTGCTCGAGGCGCTCGAGGTCTTGAAGTTTTGATTCGCCCGCAGGATGACATCTCCGGAGTTCGTCACCGTAGCTGAGACAGTGCCCGCACTGCGATTGATGGTGATGGGAGCCTCGGGATCGACTCCGGCGAAGACGTTGATGTTCCCATAGACGGGTGCGAGGCGTGCGATGGAGGTGGAAGTGCGATCCGAGACAGAGCCATTGAAGGTCCAGCGTCGCTCCAGTTGGTTCGCCTCGATCCCGGTAATGGAGAAGGCGGCATTGCCGACGGTCTCGTTCCCGATTTCGCGAGTGGTGATGCCGGATCCACCCCAGTTGGCCCGGTTGGGGCCGCCGTGGCCGATCATAGCCACTCCTTCTTCGTTCCCGGCTCCGCCCTGGAGCACCACGTTGCCGCGGGCGATGACGTTGATGTCGGCCCCGTTGGTCGAGGTGCCCGCGCCGTTCTCGGGGCGAAGACCACCCAGCCCGAGGGGGTCTTTTGTCTCGAGGCTGCCGACGAGGGGATTGCCGTGGGCGTCAATCGTCGCGCCCGCCTCGATCTGTTGCCACCACCAGTTGCCCGTGCTGACGCTGTTGAAGTGATTCGAGTAGGGGATGAAGGTCTCGTCCCCGGCCGCTCCGACGAGGCCGGTGCTGTTGATCCCGCGAACCCCATCGGGGATTCCGTCGCCGTTTACATCGACTTCGTACTGACCGACAACACCAACAATGGGGTCACCGTAGCCGTTGGCGTCCTGGTTGTTGGCGGGGGTGGTCGAGTTGAGACCGTCACTGAGATACCAGGCCCCGCTGCCGCTGGCGGCCCCTACTTTCATGTCGAGGCGGAAGTTGCCACCGCGACTGAGCCGGGGAGCAAAGACGTAGCCTGCATCGTGAAAGCCGATCTGGGAAAACCGGAGGACGGAGTTGGTGTCCGAGCCTGACACGCGTACGTCGAAGCCGGCTACGTTGGTGTCGCCGAAGCGACTGCCGACCACGATATGGCGGGTCATTAAGTTACTGCCGACAAAGACGCTGCCGCCATTGTTTCCGAAGCGGCCTTCGCTGACGTAGGCATCCCACGCCGCCTGCGGCCCGAGGGCGAGGAGCAGGTCGGACTCGCTGCCATCCCATCCGGCGAGGAGATTGATGGATCCGCCCCCGGAAGTGCGGATGTGGTTGTTGACGATGATCGAGCCCGAGGCGAAGGCGCCGAAGCTGGAAAGGGAATTGGTCCACTGGAGCGCCGCATTGCGATCCCCGGCGGTGGCTCCGCTGATGTCGTCCGCCCCGCCGCCGAGACTCTCGAAGGCGATGTTCCCGCTCTCGGTGACGACGAGGACGTTCGCCCCGTTCTGCAGCGTCTGATTGATCGCCGAGATGCTGACAAGTGAATCGGTCACCGGTGACGTTAGCGGAGGGGGATTGGCGCCGGCCGTTCCGATGAAAACGTTACCCGGATCGAAGAGGACGGTGCCGGACTTGCCGTTCGCCGCGTTCACCGCGACGGAACCGTCGAAGTAGAGATACTGCTTTCCGGAGACTTCAATGAGCCCGCCGTTGCCGACTGATCCGCGGGCTTTGGCGGAGGCGTCACCGAGGAAAATGGTGTTTTCATTGGCCCATACGATGACGGTCCCGCCATTTCCTCCGTCAGCGTCGGCGGTGAGGGTGGCACCTGTCTCGACCATGACCGAGTCTGCCTCGCGCAGGCCGGTGTCCCGGCCCTGCAAGTCACCTCCGATGCGAAGACGACCTCCGCTGGTGGCCCCGTCAGCGGAGATTCGTGCGGTGTCGTTGATGAGGAGGGAGCGTCCCGTCACGGCTACTTCACCCCCCGCGCCGAAATTTCCGGCTGAACGAATCGTGCCGGCGACGGTCATGGTGTCGGCGGCATCGAGAGCGACGATACCGCCCCGATCCCCGCCCGAGGCATCGATCACGGCGGTCTCCGCCTGCACGACGGAACTGCCCGCGATGGCTACGGAGCCGCCGTTGCCGATACCTGTGGCGTCGATGCGCCCGGCCACGTTTACCTCGCCCTGTCCGGCGTTGACCTCGACTGTTCCGCCGTCCGATCCGACTCGCGCGGAGATCGTGGAACCCTGTCCGAGGTTAATGTTAGAGCTGCCTCCCGTGGCGGTGAGTCTGACGCGTCCGTTGCTGCGGTCGGCGCCGTTTGCGCGGATCGCGCCGCCATTGTTTATCGCGAGAGCGTAGACGTTGCCATGGGCCTTTAGTTCGGCAGAGGCTCCGCGAATAGATCCGGTGTTGTTGATCCCGGTCCCGGTGTAGTCAGAGCTTCCCCGAACCGAGATTTTTGATCCCGCTCCTTCCTCGAGGAGGATGTCACCGCCCGCCCCGATCGCGACGGTGCCGTTGAGCGCTCCGATCTGGCCCTGGTTGTCGACGAAGCCGCCCATCAGGACGACGTCGCCGCCGGCCGAGTTGATCGTTCCGAAGTTGGTCACGCCAGTGGTGGAATTTCCGTAGAAACGACTTGGGCCGCCATCGAGGAAATCGTCGTCGTCGATGTCCAGCGTCGAGAGGACGGCATTGCCACCTACGTCGATGACGCCGTGCGCTCCCACGACGATGCCGTTCGGGTTGATCACGTAGACATTAGCGTTCGCCTTCAGCTGGCCATGGATCTGCGAGATATTACCGGAAACGACGCGGTTCAGGGCAGTGCCGTTTTTCGGCTGGACAAAGCGGGTCGTTTGGCCCTGGTTGATCGAGAAATCCTGCCAATTGATGATCACCGCGTTGCTCTGCTGGTTGATCTTGAGCTGATTCCCGGACATCCGCGCGATGTCGGCGGCACCGTGAACAACGACTCCCCCGCGCGGATTTCCCTGCACCGGCGCGCCGGTCATGGCAAAAGCGGGGAGGAGCAGCGACATGATCCATTTTTGGAAGCGCTTTCCGAATCTAATTGGTTTCATAGGAGAAGAGGGGGGGAAGAGGTGAGACACTCGGTTATCTGAATATAGTTGTCGTGTCAGGTTACTCTGTGACAGAGAGTTCCGCCTGCGGAACTCCGAAGACCCTATAGCTGGAATAGCGGTTCGTTCCGGGATCGAACACATAGTAGGAGAGTCCTCCACGGCCTACCTGACGCTCGGCGAAATCCTTACGGCGATCGAGCTCCTCGTCACGCTCATCATCGCTGCCGATGTCGCCATCAAGGAGATCTTCAAGGAGCCATCCGCCGGAACCGGGATCGGACTCGTCTTCGATGGCATCTTCATAAGCGATCGAGGAGAGAGCCTCGTCGTAGCCATCGTAGTAGAAGAGATCATCACCACGGAAGTAGGAATCATAGGTGGGTCCGTAAAAGAAGGGACCGAACCCGATGATGGGGGGAATCACAGGCGGAAGAACCGGGATGATGGGAGTGACGATCGGCGGCATGCTCGGGTCGATCCCGCCATAGTAGATATTGTAAAGCCCGAAGCCATGGGCCGGGTAAGTGCCCTCGGGCGTGAAGGTCGCATCCGCCTCCGTAAGCCCGGCTGCAGGGAAGGCGTGTTCGACGGCGATCTGCTCATCGGCCCGATTGGATCCCGGCGCGGGACTGCGGGTGTAGCTGGTGTTGCTGAGATAGGTCCCGGTTGCGATCAAATTGGACGAGGAATCGGGCATGTAGAGCCGCAGATCCCCGAAGATACCGGCACCGGCAGCGGTGATGACGGTGCGGTCGGTGGTGATGAACTGCCCTGGGCCTCCGGCATAGGGATTATTGCGTCCCACGGCGATAAAGGTATCACCCTGATCCGAACGGAGGACTTCGGAGGGAGCAATCTTAAAGTCAAAGTGACCGATGAGAGCTTGTCCCGTCCTGAGAGAGTCACCCACGCTGATGTGGATGTCGCCGTTTCGAGTGCCCGTGCCCGAGTTGCGAACATCTCCGTGGCCAATCTTGCCCCAGTTGTTAGCGAAGTCCCCGAGACCGCTGTTCAGGAGGAGGTTGCTTCCGGCAATGATACTGAGATCGCTGACGTTGCTACCGCTGCTGTTGATCCCGCCATGACCGATTTGCGCGCTGCTGCGCAGAGCCTGGCCACCCATGACGATCACATTCCCGGTTCTGCCGAGGGCGTGTACTTTGATGAAATCACCCACTCGACCAACGTTGCCCGAGGCGTTCCCGGCTCCGTGACCGATTTGCGAGTGGTTGAAACTCTCGGCATCGTTGTCCTGAGTGAGCATGCCCCCGACGACGTGGACACTGCCATTCGAAGCGGACACCGTGATATTGCCATAATGGTCCCCGGCGGCGGCGTAACCGCCGTGGCCCAACTGTGCCCAGTGGAAGCGACCTCCGCCTCCGCCGAAGCTGGTAAGAAAGCCGTTCGGATCCGCGGGCAGTCCAAGGGGATTCCCGTCATAATCGACCCGGGTTGCGACCGGGGCCGTGTTACCGGCCATGAAGCTGATATTGCCATTGCTGCTGGTGAGGGAGATGTCACCAAAGTGCCCCCAGTTCCCATCCCCCGCCCCGGCAGTGCCGACGGCAAGTGCAGGGTTGGTCCGGGTCTGATTGAAGTTGATATTGTTGGTGTTCGACGGATCGGCGTCCCACCCGCCATGACCGAGCATTGCGTAGTTCCGCCCGTCTTCGGTCCATGCCTCATTGGCTTTCGTGAAAGTCCCCGCCACAAAGGCGACGTCTCCCGAGACCTCGATATCGATATTCCCGTTCAGGCCGAAGGAGTCAACTCCGTCCGCGGTCCCGGATCTCGCGCTGCGCCCGCCGTGCCCGAGGTGGACGTAGTTGTCCTGCCGGGTTCCGGCTTTGAAAAGCATGCCCATACCATCGATGTCTTCGGTTCCGCGGATAAAGATGTTTCCGAAGCTATTGCCGTCAGAGTCGAAGCCTCCATTGCCAAGCTGGGCATAAGACTGGTAGTCAAACTGCCGATGCCCATCCACTCCGGCGGTGAAACGCAGGCCCCCGACGAGGTGGTTCGCATCGACGTGGTCGATCGTGATATCGCCGGATTTTATCCCCTTCACATCAAAACCGCCGTGACCCAACTGGGCATATCCACGATGCCATGCGCCAGCCTGGAAGCGGATGTCGCCGCCAGCCTTGATGTTGATATCACCAGACATGCTGGGAAGATCGTTGGCTTTGTTATTTGGCCCTTCGCTCTCATAACCGCCATGACCGAGTTGCGCGTAGGCCCGCTCTTTCAGACCTTGTGCGGTCTGGAAAGTCGCCGCGACAAGAGTGGAGCCACTTCCCGGAACCGGTCCGGGAACACCGTCAACCTGGAAACGGACGAGGCCCCAATCGTAGTGGATATCTCCAATTTTGACTCCGTTGCGGAAAAGCCCGGCATTCGCGTCTCCCGTACTTTCCCTGTCATCGGTCCCGTTTTCCACCACGTCGGTAATGAAGCTGCCATCACTGAGCTCGATACGGAGAGTCCCTGGAACAATGTTCGACTGGATCTCGGGGGTCCGGAAAGCAAGCGTTGCCGTACTTGGAACGGCGGTATCCCTGAGATTCGCGAGAGGAATCCACACGTTCGTTCCCGCAGTTAGCCCTGCCGCGATAGGCGCATTGATCACGGTGCGGTTGACCTTGGGCGCGGCCAGCGCTGCAAGGAAATCCAAGCCGCCCCAGGCATTGATCGTAATATCACCGCTGTGAACCCCGCGGGCAGCGTAGCCGCCGTGACCGAGCTGGACATAGGCTTCATAACCACCACCAAACCCCTGCGTCACCGGCCCGACAGTGATGCCATCGGTTGAGCGACTAGCATCCCGCCGGATCGCCTGGGCACCGAGGATGCTCCCGTCAAAGCGGATCCCGCCCCCATTTGCCGTCACGGTGATATCGCCCGTAAAGCCCAGTTCTGTATTGGCGCTGGCGCTGTGCCCCCCATGTCCCAGTTGCGCGTAACTGCGCTCCATGTCCCCGGCAATAAAAGTGATCCCGCCGGTATTGACGTTGCCATCCGCGTTGGCCATGTCGCCGGTCCCCGAAGTCACGGTGATGTCCTGTTTGTCGGGGATGACGGTAGTACTTGCGTATCCGCCATGGCCCAGTTGCACGAAGCGATCCTCCGTTTGCCAGTAACCGGGTTGGTTGGTTTGGGGGGTTCCTGCCGCACTTCCATTATTGAACCACCAGTAGGCGTAATCGGTGGACAATCCGATAGCGTCTTTGTCCCCGCTTTCGGGAGAGATGAAACTGATGCCGCCACGTGCAGTGACCACGATCTCCGCCGTATTCGCTCCCAGCGTGGCCGTCTTCGTCATCGAATCCCAGCCCCCGATCACGGTGCTGTCGCTGTCGTACCCGCCATGGCCGAGCATCGCATGGTCACGGAACATCCTGCCCGCAGTAAAATTGATGGCTCCACCAGTGGCTCCGGCTCCCTGTCCGGCTAAAACGGTAATGGTTCCACCTTTTGGACCTCTGACCAAGTCTCCACCGTGCCCGATCTGTGCGAAATTCAGTCCGTAACCCCAGACTCGATCCGCGCGGAAGTTATCTCCCCCTGCAGCGATCACATCCCCTTTGTCAGCCTCGACCCGGATGTTCCCCTGGAACCCTACGGAAGCCGCAAGGGTAGGCGTTCCGAATGGAGTGGAGGCACCCGCACCGAAGTTCGGAATTTGATCCGCCGTGTTCTCGGCCCTCAAATTTGTCCCTCCATGACCGATCATGGCGTGATACCAACGGCGGTTGCCGGCCTTCACCTGAATGCCGACGTTGGCTCCCGGATTCCGGGGATCCACGAAAGTGCCTCCGGCAAAAACGGTGATATCTCCTGTCATCGAGTTGTCCGGGTTGATAGTGGCCGCATTGGTCGCGCTGCCGGGCATAGAGAAAATGCCTCCTGCCGCGGGGAAATCGGAAGTGGCTCCCCCGTGACCAATCTGAACATGGCTTCCGAGATTGGAGCTGTCGGAGGAATTGTTCTGTGGCGTGGGCGTGCTCCCGTCGATGATGGGGCCGAAATTGATATCCCCGTCGCGAATCTCCTGGTTGTGTCCGAGGAGGCGAATCGCACCGGTAGTCGCGGTGACGACGATATCTCCGCTTCGGGTCTGATCCCAAATACTGCGTGCATTTCCCTCATAGTTGGAGCCGTGGCCGATCTGAACAAAGGATCGGCTCCCGCGCCCACCGATCAACTGGATACCCAATCCCGCAGGTCCGCGAACGAATCCGGCCGGTGTCGCCCCGTGAGCTATCACGGTGATGTCCCCGTGGGTGCTGGACTGGTTCTCGGCCCCTCCGTGGCCGATCATGCTGTAAATGTCGGAGGTCACTGAGATGCTCTGGGTGTCGCCCGCGTCGAAGCCTCGCGATCCCATCAATAGGATATCTCCATCCACTTTCACCGTGATGTCTCCGTCGATACGAGCCGCATCTCCGGCGTAGTTGGTGCGCCAGGTGCTGGCAAAAAAGGAACGTCGTCCGCTGAGGGGATCGATGGAGATTCCATCCCGGGTCGTTGCCAGAGTGAGAAGGGGAGCCTGGTCGCGCTTGTATTCGGTCCCATCCGAAAGAGTGCCGCCGTGACCGATCTGGGTGTAGCTCGCGGTGGTGCCTCCTTTCGCGTCGAGGCGACCGCTCAATCCCACATTAATGTACCCGGTCGCGCCCCAACCGGCTCCGCGGAAGGCGTTGTCGCCCAGTAAGTCGACATCTCCGGTCCCAAATTCAGTTCCACCGAGGAGGGCGATGTAGTTTTTCCCCTGAACGTTCCCGGCCGCATTTCCCCACCATTCATTTAAGGTTAATCCGTTGTGAACTCTGGATAGCTCATACTCCACGCCGTTGTCGAAGAATCCCAACTGCGCCCCGGCCCTTCCCCGCAGAGTGCTGCCGGTGAGGAAAAGGTCGCGGGCCGCAAGATTGGTATCGCCGCGACGGCTGCCGACATCAACGTGCGTCTGAGTGCCGATGCCGCCGATTACGACAGATCCATACGAGCCATTGACCGTATTGAAAAGACCCGCCGCGTCGTTGGCCACGTTGCCATCGTTCATGGTCGCCAAAACCGCAGCCATGTCGAAGCCGCCCATCGAGAGACCGGTCGTGCCATTCCAGCCGGCCACTACGTTGACACCGCCTTGACCGGCGCTATGAACGGAGGAGTTGAAACGGATGTCGCCCATCGCGAGCAGGGACAAGGTTCCTCCCGCTATCGTTGAGGAATCCTGATACCATTCGATCTGATCGCCCGCCGCGATAGTGCTGGAGTCGAGCCGTCCAACTGTGATGTTCCCGGCCTGAGTTCCGCCGATGTTGGTTGAAATCACGACATTGGTGCCCGCATCGAGCTGGCTCGAGATCCATACATTGCTAATAGTGCTGCCCCCGAGGGCGGGAGCACCGGTCGAGGAGATCGTGATGTCGGTCGGATCAAGCAGCAATGTCCCGGCATTTCCGGACACGGTGGTAAGATCCACCCCGCCTGTCACTTCGAGCGTGCTCTTCCCGGAGATCTCGGCAAAACCACCTCCATTGATGCCCCGGGCGGAAACATCGCCTTGGAAGAGCGTGTCCCCGTCTGCCCAGAGAATAATATTGCCTCCCTTGCCGCTGCCGACGGCGTCGGCAATGATAAGAGATCCCGCTGCTACAGTGAGATTCTCGGCGTTGGCCATTTCGGGATCTTTGCCCTGAAAGCCGCCACCGATCATGACGGTGCCGCCACCGGTCTGTCCGGAGACATCCACAACCGCCTCGCTGCCAACCGCCACCTCGCTGCCCTCGACAGTGACACGACCACCGGCGGCACTGCTGCCGGATGCCGCCACGGTGCCATCCACGGAGGTAAGGCCCGTCGAGGCGATCGAAACAGTCCCGCCGGTGGAACCCACCGCCGTAACAGTAGCGCCTGCCGCAACATTCACCCCGCTGCCCGAGATGGAAACAGCCCCCCCGACCTGACCGGGAGCGCCCGATGCATCGACCGAGCCGGCATTGATGTCGATCTGACCACCCGAGATCATGACTCGACCGCCCGTCCCGTCCGCATTGCGGGCTTGCAGAGTACCCGTGTTGACGATGCGTCCGCTCGATCCGGCGCTGAGAGTCAGCTTGCCACCCCGGAAATTGTAGCCACTCGCCCGGACAACGCCGTCATTCTGGATCGCGAGAGCATAGACGTTGCCGTGCGCTTTCAGTTCGGCCGCTGCGGCATTGACCGTGCCGGAGTTCTCGATCCCGGTCGCTCCCCCCCGACCGCCGGATTTCACCGAGATGGTCGCTCCGCCCGCCTGATCGACGATGATGTCGCCGCCCGCGCCGAAGGCCACGACCCCGCGGGGAGCGTTCACCTCGCCCGCATTCTGGAGGAAGTTCCCCATCAGGACCACGTCACCCGCTTCACTGGTGATCGTGCCGTAGTTGCGGACCCCTGCTGCGGTGTTGCCACGGAAGCGGTCAGTGCCGCCGTTGAGGAAATCCTTGTTATTGATGTCGAGAGTCGAGAGTGTCATCATACCGGCGACATCGATAGTGCCGTGCGATCCGACGACGATGCCGTTCGGGTTGATCACGGCGACTCCGCCGCGTGCCGCCTCGAGTCGACCATGGATGGCGGTAGGGTTTCCCGAAACGACCCGGTTCAGAGTAAAGGCGTTCGCCCCCTGGTTGATTCGTGTGACCTCGCCACCGTCGATCGAGAATGATTGCCAGTTGATGATCGCCTTCTGCGAGAGGTTATTGATGTCGAGGCGGGCGGAGCCCATGCCCTGAAAGTTCACATTGCCTGCCACAACGTTCGCACCGCGCGGATTGGCCTGGAGGGAGGGAGGGAGCAGGGCGATTCCGGGCAGTAAGCTCGCAAGCGTGGCGAGTTGGAGAATCTGGTTCCTGACGAAGGAGAGGGGGGAGTTTTTCATTCAGCTACATGGGTTCAGGTGGGAGCAGGGAGCGGGAGAGACTCCCGCGCCCTGCTTAAACCGGAGCAGCCCTCGCGGGCCCCCAATGTGCAGACATATTGCTGAACTTTAAGGTATGAAATGCAAACGACTTCCGGGGTCTCGTGAGACTGGTAATCCCACCCAACCTCTCTTACGCACGATTTTCCGGCCGTCATTTTTCAGATGCTCCTGTGAATACAGGTCTATCAAATGCGGTGTTGCACCGCAAGTTTTTTATATGTAAATGATTTTCAGGATGGTTTTAAAGTTGATGTAACTTGCTTATTGTAACGTCATTATATGTAATTTGAGTGGTGATTTGATCAAAAAAAATATTTTTCATAAAAGGGAAATATTTTTCCTGTGTAGCGAAATTTGTATATAGATAGTAGAAGGGTTTTGTCCGCGAGGCGAGAGTTCGACTCCGGGTCACGCCTGCGGCCCGATGTGGGACGAATTTCTTAAATTCCAATAAAGAGAATTGCGATACGTCGAAGGAGAAAGTATTTCCCGTGCATGAGATTCCGCTTCTTTTTCGCCTTCTGGATTTGTCTTTCATTTTTCACCCCGCTGCAGGCGAGTTCACAGGACGAGGTGCAGCCGCTCTGGGACGAGCTTTCGGCCCGCTGGAGTGCGAACGACTCCGCCGGGGCCGAAGCGGTGGCGGGGAAATTGATCGAAGCCCTGACTCCGGTGGCGACCGACTTCTCGCTCGGGATCCAGATGAACTCTGCGCTTCATAACCGGGCCTCGCTGCGCTACAACATCGGCGACTACGCGGGTGCCGAGGCCGATCTCCTCGCGAGCGTTGAGCAGGCTCGTGCGATCCAGGCCCCCGCAGGTTTGCCTCCTCAGTCCATTCCGGCGATGATGGCCATGGTCGATGACCGGGTGCGGCTCAGTCTGCGGGGGCTGGTGAATTTTTACCTCGCCGCCGGGGATCTCAAGCGCGCCACGGCGGCCTTCGACGAGGCGATCGCGATCGTGCCGCTATGGAAGAAGCAGTCGCAGGATACCCCCGCAATGGGCTACCAGATTCTCGCCGCGGAGATCTCGTCGATGGAGGGCACCTTTTACCGCACGACAGGCGATTTCACCAAGGCGGCTGCGGCCTTTGTCACCCGACTCGAGGAGATCGACGGCGCCTGGGAGATGGTCCTGAAGATGCAAGGGGGAGCGGAGAGCGATTTTACGGACCAGCTCAAGATGAACTACCTGCGCGGGCGGGCCAACGTCCTCATGGAACTGGCCGAGATCGCCTCCCTGCAGGAAAAGCACATCGAGGCGGGCGGTTTCTGCAAGCAGGCCCGCGAGTCATCCATCGAGATGATGCCGCTCTACCGCAAGTGGGCGGAGACAATGCAGAGGACAAACCCGGCGATGCCGAAGGAGACCATCGCGAAGACATTGCAGGGCGTTGAGATCAATTCGAATTACCTCGTCTTCGAGCGATCCGCCCTCGTCTTCCGGGCGGGAGGGGAGGAGCGGGCGGCTCTCGACCTCATGCTCGAGGGGGGGCGCCTGCGGGGCGAGAACTTCGAGCAGCAGCGGATGCTCACGCTGGAGTATAACGTGATCCGTCCCGAAGAGAGTCTTAAGCTCATCGGCGATCTGCGCGCCATCCTTGGCGAGCATGAAGAGGCTGCGGTTGCCTACGGGAAAGCGATCACCCTGACGAAGTCACAATACCCCGGTGAGCACCCCGCTGTGCTCGACATCGAGGAGAGCCGGGCGCTCCTCGCGCAAAAGGTCGGCGATCCCGCCGCCGCCGCAGCCATTGCCCGGGGCGTGCGCGAGTCTCGGTTAAAAAATCTCACCGACGTCCTTTCCTTCGCCGACGAGGCGCAGCGTCTCGCCTATCGATCCTCGATTGATCCGTGGAGTCTCTTCGCCAGTCTCGGGCTGACGGAAGAACTCGCGACGACAGTTCTCCAGACCAAGGGCATCGTCCTCGAGTCTCTCCTTGAAGATCGCGGCATCGCTGAAAGGAACAACGACCCCGCCCTCGCGGAAAAGCTCGAAAAGCTCAAGGTGAGCCGCCGCCGCCTCATGGAACTACTCCTCGGAGGTGCCGAGGCGGGCAGCGAGGACATGGGAGCGTTGCGCAGGGCGATCGACGAGCTCGAGGCCGGACTCAGCGGCCCGGCGTCGGGACTCGGCGGAGCTCGCGGGGCGATCGAGGCGACCACAGAGAGAGTGGCGACCGCTCTGCCCCCCGGTGGCGTCCTCATCGACTACATCCGCTATCGTGACTATACTGCTCCCGGTCGCTTTACCCCTCGCTATGGGGCGGTCATCTTCAAGGCGGGAACTCCGCCTGCGTTCGTCCCGCTCGAGACGGCAGCGCGTATTGAGGAAATGATGGATCTCTACGCGAGTGCGGTCCGCTCCGAGGTGCCTGATGAAGCGATGGCGAAGTTCCTCGCCTCCCTCGGTGCGAGCGTCTGGGCTCCGCTCACGACGCATCTTCCGGCGGCCGGCGCACCGGTGATTCTCTGCCCTGACGGAGCTTTGAACTTCCTCTCCTTCGCGACCCTGCTGATGCCCGACGGCCGCTTCGTTGGTGAAAATTGGAGTCTCTCCTACGTCTCGTCGGGTCGCGATCTCCTGCGTGAGGCCCCCGCCACGCGGGAAAATTCCATCGAGATCATGGCCAACCCCGACTTCCAGGCACCCGGTAGTGGGGCCCTCGCCGGAGAGAGGAGTCGCGGCGTCTCGGCGGCAGTGGCGATGCGCGGCGTGCTGGATCGCATCGGTCTTTCGCCGCTCCCGGGGACGAAGGCCGAAGAGGCTGCCCTGCGTGAACTGCCCACCCGGGAGTGGCAGTGGAGCATCACCAGTCATCTCGAGAGAGAGGCGACCGAGGCGGCGGTCAATGCGGTGAAGTCACCCGGCGTGCTCCATCTCGCGACTCACGGGTTTTTCCTCCCGCAGACCGGCAGGACCGATCCGCTGGAGCGCTTGCGCGGTTACTGGGAGACGGGGGCTCAGGCCGGGGGCTAAGGCCGGGGGCTAAGGCCGGGGGGCAGGGCGGTGCGGCGCTCGAAGACTTCAGCGATGTCGTCCTCGACAATCCCATGCACCGCAGCGGGATCGCCCTCGCCGGTGCCGAATCGACCTTGAAAGAATGGGGAGCGGGGCGCATCCCCGCGACGGCCAACGACGGGATCCTCTCAGCTGCCGAGATGTCATTGCTCGATCTCGATGGTACGTGGCTCGTCGTCCTCTCGGCCTGTGAGACAGGTCTCGGCGAATCACGCTCGGGCGAGGGTGTCCTCGGGATGCGGCGGGGGCTCATCGAGGCGGGGGCGCAGCATCTCCTCCTCACGCTCTGGCCTGTCGCTGACCGCGAGACAGCTCTCTTCATGGTCGATTTTTACAAAGCGCTCGACGGGGGCGGCGCCTCGCCCGTCGAGATAGCTCCTGCGGTGCAGGCCGCCTACCTGAAGCAGTTTCGCGAAGAGCAGGGGATCAGCGCCGCAGTGAAGTTGGCGGGGCCGTTCATCCTCAGTTATCAGAAATAGACGTTTGTCAGGGTAGGTCGGCAAGGATGCGGTCGAGTCCCTCGAGATTCTCCCGCAGCACCTCCGCGACATCGCGGGTGGAGACGTGACCGATGATCCCGACGGCCCCCGTGTAGCCTGCCGCGATGGTTTTCGCGATCATCTCCCGCTCGTGCTCGCCCTTGCCGATCGGCTTGACCTTGACGTCTGATTTCGAGACATCCTCAGACGCCGGATCGGCCATGCCGTTGAGATTGAGACAGAGGAGGTATGGCTTCATGCGATGGAGGTCGTCCTCGTAAGTGGCGATGCGGGGATGGGCGTGGTGGAAGTTGTAAACGATCCCGACGTTGTCGAACCCCTTTTCGTGCAGGGCCTTGCAGACCGCGACGAGATTGTCGGGGAGACCACCCCAGCCGCCGTGATTGTAGAGACCGAGGGCGAGACCGGCTTCTTTGGTCTGGGTCGCGAGGGGGGCGAGAGCCTCGGCCGCGCTGGCGATCTTTTCCTTGTTCGAGAGTCCTTTGCCGGTCTGGAGGGTGTGCCAGATTTGCGGCTTGATCCCGTGCCGGGCGAAGAGGGCATGGGCGGCTTCGTGCCCTTTCCAGAAGGCAAAAAATTCGATGCCCTTCTCCCGACAGGCGAGGATCTCACTCTCGAATTCCGGGATGTGGAGTTCGCGCCAGTCATAGGCGACACGCCTCAGTCCGAGACCTTTCAACATCTCTGCCCGGGCTTCGGGGTCCCGCTGTTTCGCATCAAAGGGGACGATGCACCAGGCTACGAGATTCTCCCGACGAAAGTTCTCGGGGATAGTGGCTTCTTCCGCCGGGGCAGCGGTGGCGGCTAGAAAAAGAGGGAAAAGCAGGAGTCTGAAGAGGAGAGCAGGGGCATTCATCGGGGCAATCGGGGCGCGTTATCGCGTATCCATCATTGCGTATACCGTTTTTTCATTTCGGCGGCAAGCATTAGTGCCATCGCTCCGCCGCGGGAGTCACGACCGAGGATAGCCTCGCGGCGGTAGTAGTCCTCCAGGCTCGACTGCTTGCCGGTCCCGGCGCAGGAGTTCAGGATCGTCCGGCCGTCTGTGGAGATGTGCATCTTCACCGCGCTCCAGGCGAGTTCGAGACGCCCGTCCCAGTCTGCTCCCTCGAGCCAGCCGTGTTTCAGACCGACGGCGATGGCATGGGCGATCATGCAGGTTGCGGTGAACTCTGCATAGCTGTCAGGGTGATCGATGACCTGGTGCCACATGCCGTAGGGGTTCTGGTGCGCGGCGAGAGCGCTGAGGTGAGTCTGGAAGGCCTGCAATAGAGCGGGGTGCCCCTCATGCTCTTTGGGGAAATGGGGGAGCACCAGAGCGAGCCCGAGGGCGGGGAATCCGTTTCCGCGACCCCATGCCGCCTCGTTCATGGGCGAGTGTCGATAGAGCCCGTCGGGCCGACGACAGAGCGCGGCGATGAATTCGAAATGGCGGTAGCACTGGTCGAAATAGCGTTTTTCCCCGCTGGCGGCACCCGCTCTCGCGAGGAGAGGGCAGGCCATGAAGACGGCATCGCTCATCTCGCTGTGAGTCGGCATTGCCTCTAGCGGATTCCCCTGCGAGTCGAAGGCCATCCCCGCCACAGCGAGAACTCTAGCCTCAGCCCATGGCTCTGCGATGCCCGCATAGAGCAGGGCGCCTGCGATTTTACCGCCATCGCCGGGGAGGTCCGGGGCCTTCTCGAGATGGAGGCGGGCGAGTTCCACGGCGCGATTGGGCATGCCTGCCGCCTCTTTTGCGATGAGGGCGAGCGCCTCGATGTAGGAGCCCGAAAAATCGTTCCCATAGTGGGCGGAGAGTTGCGTGAGAACCTCCTGCGGGCTGCGTTCAACCCGCTGCTGCATTTCCACCTTTGCAAAGGTGTCATCGCTTTCGCGGATTGGTAGGACGAGGGACTCCTGGATGTTCTCGCCCGATTCACGATTGATGAAGACGTTGACCATGCCGATACCGGCAGGCGGGGTGTCCTGCAGTGCTTTGCCGAGAGCCCGGCCTTCCGGCGTGTCCGGGACAAAGACGGCGTCGGGAGCGGTGAGTCCGATCCAGCGCCAGATCGCATGAGCCGAGGCATTTTCGGGAAGAAACGCGGGACCGGTCGGGGGGAAATTGACCGTATCGAGCGGGGCGAGTAGTCCGAGCCAGTCGTTGTCGGGCGAGAGTTTGGCCGCGACATCCTGCGGCACGTGTTTGCCAAAATGTATGATGCGGTAGGCGTTCGAAGGGAAGAAGCGCGTCGTACCCCCGGCCCAGGCCATGAGGGGCGATCCCGAGGCGTCACGACCGATCGGGAAGGTGTGAAAGAGACTCTCGCTGAGTTCGGCGCCGGGGCTCACGGAGACGGCCATCCTGGCGAAAGTCTTTGCGCTGTCGGGGTCGTGGTAGACGAAGCTGCCCGGACCGATCTCGAAGGCGGATTTGTTGTCGCCAATGGCGCCAATGGCGCCGGGAAGATAAAGCGACTGAATGACGAGGCTCGCAGCTCCGCTCTTCCCGTCGGGGGGCGGAGTGGATCCCCGAATCGTGAGCAGGGGCCGGTTGAAGGTGAAGAGCAGGGTGCATTTCGTTAGGCTGTGTCGGCCACCTTCAAGATCGAGGGTTCCTTCGAAGCGGGAGTCGGAATGGTAGGATTCCGCCGCGTCCCGCGAGCGGAAGCTGACGGCACTTTGTTCGAAGTTCCCTTCGTGAATCCAGCACTCGGCTTGATCGCTCGCAGCAAAGCCCGCACCGCCGTTCTGCCGTGAATCGATGCGGAAGAACTGGTAGCCGCGGCTCTCGCCTGCGATGGAGAAACCGTCGCCGGAAAAGTTTCGGACGGCGAGATGGAAGACCTTCACATTGCGGTTTTTGCCCTTGGAGAAGACCCCGTGCTCGCGTTTTCCCTCGCCATCGAGCGTCACCCCGTTCCCGTCGAGGACGAGTCCGGTCGGCGCCTTGCTGAGGTCGATGCTTTGATGGTAGACCGCTCCGGCCGGTTGCAGGACGACGCGGGCCCCGGGCCCCGATTTGTCCACAGCTGCCTGCGCGGTGGCGAGCGGGGAAATCGCTGAGCCCTCGTTCGTGTCGGCGCCGGCTTCCGGATTGACGATCCAGTCGCGGGCGGGGGAGTGGGTGAAAAATAAGGTGACCAACAGACAGAGTTGGAACGCGAATGGCCGCGAATGAGACGCGAATTTTCGCAAACGGATGGAGTTGTTCCGGAACGATTTCATGTAATTTCCTACCCCTTCAGCAGAGCCACCACTTCGTCCCGCAGCGCCGCGTTTGTCGCGAGGGCCTCGCCGCCGTCGATGCATCCCTCGTTCCCTGACCAGTCACCGAAATAACCGCCCGCTTCCTTAAAAATGGGTGGAAAGGGGCCGCAGTCCCACACCGCCATGACCGGGTCCAGCATGATCTCGGCGCGGCCTGTCGCCACGAGCAGGTAGCCATAGGCATCGCACCAGCCCGCGTTGTAGTAGACCGCTTTCTGCAGCCGGTCCCAGGCCTCGCCCTTGCCGTTTTTGCCGAAGTAAGCGGTGTCGATGTGGGCGCAGACGGCCCGATCGATCCGGCTCACCTCTGAGACGTGACAGGGCTTCCCGTTCCAGTGGGCACCGAGCCCGGTCGCAGCGGAGACGATCTCGTCGAGGGCGGGGAAATAGGCGCAGCCCACTTCCATCTTCCCCCTGATCTCCAGCGCGATGAGGACGGCGTAGAGCGGCACGCCGTGGACAAAAGACTTCGTCCCGTCGATCGGATCTATGATCCAGCGGTAGTCCGATGTGCCCTCGGTCGCCCCGTATTCCTCGCCCACGATCTGATGATCGGGATAGGTCCCGGCGATGCGCTGACGGATCAGCTCCTCGGCCTTGCGGTCCGCGATCGTCACAGGGGTATCGTCCGACTTGAACTCCGCCCGGGCTCCGTCGGTGAGGAAGTATTCCAGGGTCAGGGCCCCGGCCTCACGGGCGGTCGTTTCGGCAAAGCGGAGGAAATCGGCGAGCATAGAGCGGGTCGGGGAGAGGGGAAAATGGGATTACGGAGCGGCAGGCGCCTCGGGAGCGGGAGCGATTTTCACCTCCACCGTGGACGAGGGCGCTGCATCCGCATCGATATCGCGGAGAGCATATTGGATGCCGTCGAGCATGTGTTTCAAGACTTTCTTGTCGGCGAAGGTCATGTCATTGTGCCCCAGGTTGGTGAAAAAGAGGCGGCCTTTGCCCACTTCCCGGCACCACGACACCGCCACGTCGACATCGGCGGGCGCTTTGCCACCGAGCTTGGCCGCTTCTTTTTCATTCTCGATCGGCTTACGGGTTTCGGCCTTCGACATGTCGAGGCTGAGGAGGACGCGCAGCTTGTCCCTGCCCTGGAAGCTCTCGGGCTTGTACCAGTAGATCTCGTCCTTGTGCCAGAAACCCTCGCCTCCGAAAGCGGCGTTGAGCGGATGTTCGGTATCCTCCACCTTATACGCCCAGGTCCCGCCGGCATTCCACGGGTGACCGTTGAAGATCCCGCCGATCAGGGCGATGCCTTCGTCCCACTTGTTGAAGTTGTCGGCGGCGGCGTGGAAGCCGACGATGCCTTTGCCCTCGTTCACGAAATCGAGGATCGCGGCGCGCTGTGCCTCATCGGGATTCAGCGCGGTCGTGTTGTTGAAAATGATCGCGTCATACCGGGCGAGGTTCTCCTTCGTGAAGACCGCATACTGATCCGAGAAATCGGCGGTAAAAGCCTTCGTCGTTTCCGCGATCTTTTTCATCGCGTAGTTGCCGAAGGGGATAGACGTGTGGATGAAACCCTCGCAGCGGTAAAAGACGAGGACCTTGCGCGGCGCTTTCGGGGTCGCGGTGGCTTCGGGGATACCCGCGTCTATCGTCACCTTGTGCTCGGCGGTGGGAGTATCGCCGAAACGTTCCGCCGCTTTTTCCTCCCAGGTTTTCGGCTTTTCGGGGGCCGGTTGGTTTTGGGCGACGAGGAAGCAGACCGAGGCGAGGGTCAGCGTGGCGGTGAGCAGAGAGCTTTTTTTCATAGGGGGGAATTTCCGTCGCGAATGTAGCGACTCTAGCGGTGAAGCAACAGGCTAAAGGCCCTTTTTTGCACGAGTAAAGCGACTTTTTCTCGATTCCGCCGGGGCCGCAGGACTCGTCGGCACGGGCGGGGCCTCGATGACGGGCGCGGGAGCTGCTGCGACAACAGGTGCGGGCCTTGCCACCCCGGTAGCGGCGGCGGGCGATTTGATTTTTTTGGTCGCCGGCCTCGCGGCCTTCGCAAAGGTGATCTGCGGCAGTCGCCAGCCCGTGCGCGTCACGAGGGCCTCGAGTAGGAAGAGGAGCAGCGCCGCGATGAGGAGCGGGTGGCGGATCGATTCATACCCCGGGGCTGGCGGCTTGCGCCAGGCCTTGCTGAGGTCGAGCAGCTCCGAGCCGCCGCTGGCGCGGGCCGTCTCCCGCAGTTCGGCGACGCGGTCGCGGTCGAATTTCCATTCACTGCCCGATCCCACTGTGACCGGGCCGAAGGGGATCGCCGTGCCCGCCACCTGCACCGCCCCCCGCGCGGGCGCTCCTTCGTTCAGCGTGGTCGTAACCTGGTAATGTCCCGGCGCGAGACGCTCCCAGATCAGCTCCTCGCTTTTCCCCTCGCGGAAGCCGCGCTGCATCATCACCTTCGGCGGTGATCCGATGAAGCGGTTTTCCCACTCTTCCGTATCGTAGAGCAGATCGATCGAGAGTTCCGACCCCGTGAGCTCGTGCCGTATCCCGATGCCGGGCGGGAGTTCGTCGCCCATGAGCCAGCGGGTCAGGGTCTGGACAAAATCACCGACTTTGTCCCAGCTCCGAACTCGCTCCGAGAACTCGCCGCCGAGAGGGAAGGCGACCGCAGCGGTGCGCCCGATCCCGCGGCGCCCGAAGGCCACGAGCGGCGCCGTGTAGGAGTCGGTCGAGATCAGCGCGGCCTCGTCGCCATCGCGCAAGTAGCTGAGATTGTAGCCGTCGATCTCTCCGGGCCAGTCGACGTCGCGGCGCGCCAGTTCATACCAGCGACCCGTCGCCCGGGTCCCGGTGAGGTCTTCGACAAAAGAAGACCTCGCTACCGTGACCGTCTCCTGCGCGAAAATATTCGGGATTTCGCCCGGGATCTCGGTGAAAAACATGCGCCCGTCCCCCCGTTTCGCGATGTCTTCGAGGAAGCTCGCGTCACTGTCGGCGCGGCTCCCCAGCCCGATCACGCTCACCGTCGCTCCGCCGCCTTTCATCTCCTCGATCAGCTTCTGGTAGTCCCCCGGTTCCTCCGAGTCCGCCGCGTCGGTGAAAAGGATCATGTGGCGCTGGCCGAGCGGCGCTTTTTTCAACTCGTCCCACGCCGCCTTCATCCCCGTGTAGACAAAGATGCCGCCGCCCATCGACTCGATCTTGCGGATGCGGCTGTTCAGCTCGCCGCGACTTTCCCCCACGTTCAGGAGCGGCGCGATCTGGTGCGCCGAGCTATCGACCGCGAAGACCGTGACCGCATCCATGCTCCCGAGCAACTCCACCGCGCGGGCGGCTCCCTCATTCGCCAGCTGCATCTTCGTATGGCCGCTGCTCGTCGTCATCGCCATCGAGCCCGAGCGATCCATCACGATCGCCATCGCCACGCCCAGCTTGCGGTGCTCGCTTTTCAACTCCATCGAGACCGGGAGCAGGGGATCGACCGCCGACTCATAGTAGCCGCCCGACCCGAAGCTGCGATGCCCGCCCGCCATCAGCAGGCCGCCGCCCTGCTCGGTAACGTAAAAGGGGAGGGCATTGAGAAAATCGCCCGGCAGCTCGAAGGCCGGGACATTGTTCAGGATGACCGCCTTCGCTCCCGTCAGCGCCCCCGGCGTGAGTGTGAGGGTGTTTTCCACCACCGTGACCTCGAAGCCCTGTGTTCTCAGGATCGCCGCGACCGGATCATCCTGATACCGGGTGATGAGGAGGACGCGCGGACCCGCCGTGACCTCGATCCAGCGCTCGTTCCGGTTGTTGCCCGCGTGGGCATCGACCGGCGGCTCGATCGCGACCTCGTAGCGATGCGCTCCCGGCTCGGTCACCCGATCCGAAAAGCGCAGGCGGCCGATCCCGTCCTTCACGGCAACCTCGCGCTGGAAAATGCGTCCCGAACCGCGTCTCACCTCGAGTGGCACGACCCCGTCCGCCGTGCCCGAGATCGTCACATCGACGACGAAGGGCTCGCCCGGTTGCGTGCGCAGCGGCATTTTCACCTCGGAGACCTGGAAGTCCGTCTCTTCCAGCGCCCGCACGAGCCGGTAGTCGAGGGGTGCTCCCTGAGTGATGAGTTTTCCCGCGACCCCCGTGAGCGGCTCGGTGCTGTAGCCGTCGGTGAAAACGAGCACCCGATTGTGCCGGCGCGGATCCATCCGTGAGAGAGTTTCGTGCAGAGCGAGGCCTGTCCTCGTCATGTCGCGATTGCCCGGGTAGACCGCTGTCTCCGCGTTCCCCACCGGGATCACCTCGTCCGCGTAGTCGAGAAGATGGAGTTGATCATTGTCGCCCGGGCGAGAGCGCTCCAGCAAGGTCCGCCATTCCTGCTCGCCCGTATCGACCAGATCCTGTGCCGAGCGCGAGCGATCCAGCAGCACCCATAGATCAATGCCGCCCGTCTTCAGCACTATTCTGGGATCGCAGAGGATCACCGTGAAGAGCACCAGCAGCAGAACCCGCAGCGGACGCCACAGCTCCAGCCGCCGGAAGATCCAGCCGACGAGCAGCAGGACAGGCAGGAGAAAAAAGAACTGGGGCGATCCGAAAGTCATCCGCTAGTGAGGGCGTTAGTGTAGAAGAACCGGCGAATCGGGAAAAGGGGAAAATGCACAACAGAGCAGGGGCTTCATCCCTCGGTATTTGTCGATAGTTAAGGAAATTTAATCATTTAGGAGAAACTTCGCTTATTCGAGAAATAAAAATGAAAAACCGTTGACTTATCCAAAGGGTATATAATAATCATATTAATCATGTTTTTTATCGTCATGAAAATGAAAATTAACCTACTCGCCCTCGGCACTACTCTTTTCCTCTTAGAGGCACCCGCTTACGCTCAGATCAGCGAGTGCGAGTCTTCGGTTAACGTGCTCGCGGTGCAGTGCTCGGTGAGTTCCGGCTTCTCGTCGACGGATTTCGATGACTATTCGCGACGGCTCGCCAAGACGCTGGCACTGCTTTCGCCAGCCCAGCAGACGCGGGTCTTTGGGTATCTGCCCCAGCCCAACGGTGCAATGACCGGCGACAGCAGTAACCTTCCGAGCTCTACCGGTCAGGCGCCTGCGAGTCGGAAGACAGCAGGGGATAACGAGTCTCCCGGCAGCTCTGTTCCCGAAGCGCCCGTCGCAGGCCCGCTCGACGGGCTGGGAGCGATGATCGGCGATTTCAACAATGCAATGTCCGGAAGCAACTCTGCTCAGGCATCTCCCGTCTATGCGTCCTCTAAATTCAACGCGACAGCCAACATCCCTGTCGTAGGCAACCAGACTGCGGCATCGGCGTCGGGCGGGATCACCCCGGAAGCGCTCAGCGTCTCGGCCTCTTTGGAGGCTGCCTCTGACGTCAGTCCGTCCGCCGGGAAAGCCGCCACTAGCGAAGCGGCGGCGACCGGCACGACAAAGCCCTCGTCATGGGATGCTCTCCTCTCGTGGTTCAAGGAGGCGGAAGTCGCCTACACCGAGGGCACCCTGAAAGAGTTTCTCCAGCCTCAGCGCTGATCGGGTCAGGACGGAAAAACGGTATACAAAATCGCGTTGCCATCGGAGCGTATCCGCGTCAGGATTCGCGTATGTCTCAACTCGTAAATAAAACCGCTATCATCACCGGAGGAGGCTCCGGCATCGGGCGTGCCATCAGTGAATCGTTTGCCGTCGCCGGTGCCGCCGTGGCCATCTTTGATCTCGACGAAGCCGCCGCCAGTGATGCCCTAGCTGCGATTCATGCGGCCGGTGGCCTCGCCCTCTTCTGCCGCTGCGATGTCGCCGATCACGATTCCGTCACTGCCGCCGTCGCCGCCGCCAAAGAGGCTTTCGGTAAAATCGACATCCTCGTCAATAACGCCGGCATCGCCAACATCGGCACCGCCACGACGACAAACGAGAGTGACTTCGACCGAGTCATGAAAGTCAACGTCAAAGGCGTCTACCTCTGCCTCCAGGCCGTCCTGCCCGAGCTCATCGCCGCCGGCGGGGGCGTCGTCCTCAACATGTCCAGCATCGCCGCGATCACCGGGCTGAAGGACCGCTTCGCCTACTCCGCAAGCAAGGGAGCCGTCCACACCATGACCCTCTCCATCGCCGCTGACTACCTCAAGGATAACATCCGCTGCAACGCGATCTGCCCCGCCCGCGTCCACACCCCCTTTGTCGACGGCTACCTCGCCCGCAACTACCCTGACAATCGCGACGAGATGTTCGCCAAACTTTCCGCCGTGCAGCCCGTCGGACGCATGGCCCGCCCCGACGAGATCGCGAAGCTCGCCCTCTACCTGTGCAGTGATGATGCCTCCTACATCACCGGCCAGAGCTTCAACATCGACGGCGGTTATCTCAATCTCCGAAACTGAAATCCCATCCCAAACGTTATAACTCTGATGAAAACACACCTCACCCTGCTCCTCATTACCGCGATGCTCCTCGGCGGCGCTACCCTCCAGGCCGAAGGCTCTGTCTACGAGTTCAAAGTAAAGAACATCGAAGGCAAAGACATCGACCTTTCCGAGTACAAAGGAAAAGTCCTCCTCATCGTCAACGTGGCCTCCAGGTGCGGCGCGACGAAGCAATACGATCCCCTCCAGGCACTTTACAAAAAATATGAAGACAAGGGCCTCGTCGTCCTCGGTTTCCCCGCCAACAACTTCGGCGGACAGGAGCCCGGTAGCGACGAGGAGATCGCCGAGTTCTGCTCCAGCAAATACAGCGTCGATTTCCCCATGTTCTCGAAAGTCTCCGTGAAAGGCGACGACAAAGCGCCGCTCTTCACCTACCTCACCGACGCCGCTAATCCCGACAAAGAGGGCGACATCGGCTGGAACTTCGAGAAGTTCCTCATCGGCAAAGACGGCAAACTCGTCCGTCGCTTCGCCACCAAGGTCGATCCCGCCAATGAAGACCTCGTCGCCGCGATCGAGACCGCGATTGCCGAGTGAGGGAGAAGACTAACGTTAATCTATAACCGAAGAGGGTTGGGTCCATCACTCAACCCTCTTTTGTTTTGGGGGTTCATCATGCCGGGCAGTCAACCCTCCGCAGGGTAGCCCCGACCGGCCCGGTCGGAGAAGGGGTCGTCAAAGTAGCCGAGGTGTGCCAGGAGAATAGCCGAGGTGTGGCAGGAGAATTTACAACGTGCTACTAGCTTCGCCCTTTCCCTCGAATGCGGGCTCGTCTCATGAACGATCGCCCTCGCGAGGAGTCCCTTTTTAAGGGCAAGTTGAAGAAACAATGTACCTGTCCCTGTGAAACAGACGCCTTCTTCCTGATTTTCGTAAAATCCTCGACCTATCTCAAGATCTTTTACCGCTTCCTCAAAGAAGGATAACATTCCCGGGCTTCATCCGGGAAGCTGAAGCCAACGTTTTAGAGCACTCTGCCCTGACGGGGAGCGCGGGTTGATTGTGGAAGAAATTTGTGGATTAGAAAAGTCACTTCGACTCGGTGCGGTCACGCGAAGACGGACGGCAGATCAGTTCTGACCATGTACGATGGGGCAGGGGGCATTGCCCATGCCGATGAGGATGTGGGCGAGACCGGGGTGGTATTTGATGATATCCTCAGCGAGAGCGCGCAGGCTTTCATCAAAGGCCCGCTGAGTGTCGGGATCCTCCATGCATATCGTCCCCGGCGAGGCGGCGGCGGCGGTGAGCAGTGCGAGGGCATCGGAGCTTTCGGAGTTCGTTGAGGAATCGTGCAGATACATGGTGGTCGAGTGGTGCAGTTCGAGGTGTTGGTGGTGGTATGTCAATCCGCGCCAATGGGGGTGTAGCTCGGCGCAGGTGCCTGGCCGTCCCGTTGCAGATCGCGGATCTTCTCTTTTAGAAGAACGTGAGCTGTGTCGGCGGCATTTTTTCCGTAGAAACCGGACTTCGACAATTCTTCGAGCAGCTCTTTCACCTGGAGGGTGGTGGAAAGAGTGATCTGAACGGTCTCGGTTGTGTTCTTAGGCCTGGCCATCTAATCCCCTTAAAATGGAATAACAATGGCATTTTTATAGAGAAATAATGGCACAAGTCAAAGAAATAGGTGCGTTTAAAGAAAAAACTTGCCTTTCTGTTGAAATTCGCATGTTCAGACGAACTGAATATGGCTATTCCGAGGTCCCAACCGAAAAAGGGTAGGGTGGAAATCACGCAATGCGGGGAGGAAAAGACTGCGTAAAGGCATTGCACAGCGAGGGAAGCGGGAGCAGATTTCGGGATGAAATCACCTTTCTCGATTCTCTCTCTCCTCTTCGCCACGGCGCTTTTTCTTGGAGCTTGTAGTGGGGAGAAGACTGCGGCCCCCGCCTCGCCAGAGTCCGCCCCGGCTGAAGTCTCGGCCCCTGCTCCCGAGGCACCGGCCCCTGTTTCTGAAAGCCCCGCGGCTTCCCCTGCGCTTGCCCCGAAGGTCGCCGCACCTGCTCCGAAGGCAGCGGAAGAGGTCAAAGAAGTCGTGAGCCAGACAGCCCCGGCTGCCGTAAGCTCTCCTGAGAAACAACCCATGAAAGAAGGAAAAGTAGCGGAAAAAGGAAAAGAGGTCGTCACGATCGGGGGCGGATGCTTCTGGTGTACGGAGGCGGTGATGGAGCGTCTCGAAGGTGTCTCCGATGTGGTTTCCGGATACATGGGCGGCCATGTCGAGAATCCCTCCTACGAGCAGATCGGCACGAAAACGACGGGCCACGCCGAGGTGATTCAGGTCACCTACGATCCTTCCGTGATCTCCTTCGACGAGCTCCTCGATGTCTTCTGGCAGGCGCACGACCCGACGACGCTCAACCAACAGGGTGCCGACAAGGGCCCGCAGTACCGGTCGGTTGTTTTTTACCATTCCCCCGAGCAGAAGAGCCTCGCGATGGCCTCGATGAAGAAGCTCAATGAGAACGGCATGTATCCCGATCCCGCTGTCACCGAGATCTCTGAAGCATCGAAGTTCTGGGTGGCGGAAGACTACCACCAGGACTACTACCGCCTCAACAAGGACACCAATCCCTACTGTCGTGTCGTCATCTCACCGAAGCTGAAAAAGCTCGGGATGGAGTAGGCTTTGCCGGGCGACGTTCGCCGAGCGACGTTCGCCGAGCGACGTTCGTTCAGATCTGCACGACCGATTCGAAGTCGATGACGAGCTTGTCCTCCACGAGTTTGATCTCGCGTGTGTCGAATTCCCACAAGATCCGCGGCGGCGCGATCAGCTCGACTCCATCGTTTGTTTTGCTCGCTTCGAGGTGGATGAGATGCGGATAGAGCCCTGCGATGGCGTTGCGAATGAGATCGGTATCACGTGACCCGAGGGGGGCACCGGGATAGGTGGCGACGATCCTGTCGGTCTCGATCACGCCGGTGACGAGAAAGAGTCTCTCGCCGGATCGTAGCTGTTTTTTCATCGCATCGATCTGTTCTTTGAGCTTTGCCCGGCGTTTTGCCGACTCAACCGCTCCACCGGACTCTCCCTTTTGCAGGGCCTCGAGCAATTGCAGAAAGGGATCGCCCTGCAGCGTCCGAGTTTCCGAGCGGAAATCGAGGGCGACACTGCGGGTGGGCAGGGGGATATCGGCGGGCATTTCCCCTTTCAGCGCGGCGAGTTCCGTTTTGCTGATCGTGACCGGGACGCGGGCACTTTTTGAGACGGTGAAATGATCAAGGAGGGCCTTTCGCTCGTCGGAGCCGAGCTCGTCCGCGAGGCTAAGAGTCTTATGCAGAACAGGACCGGCATTTTCATAAAACACATCACCGGGGTTTACTTCGTCGGGATTGATTCCGGGACGTCGCCATTCTCTCCGCACATCGAGCACGGTTTCGGGGGAGGTCCGGGAATCCACGTTCGCGAGAGCCGGTGCCACGGACTCACCCGATTCGTCCGTCGTCGCTGCGGTCTCGCGCGGGAGCAGGGAGGCGGGGTCATTCGCGATCGCCTTGAGCGAGTCGATCGTCGCCTGAGGCACCGGCTCGGCCACGGTGAGGATTTCTCGAAGTCCTGCCGGAGCCGCCGTCATGCGGTCCTTCTTCGCCGTGGAACAGGATCCAAGGGACACGGCTACCGATGCGATGAGGAGAGGGAGGGACTTCATCAAGTGAAACGTAAGATGCCTAAACTATTCAGACACCTAAAACATAAATACCATAAAAAGTCAATAATATTGCAATGCAACCGCTTTCAGAGCACGGCAGACTCGTCTCCCGTTGGGAGAAGCGTGAGAAACGTGAGAAGCGCCGCCACTTCTCCGCAGACGCGGCCGCTTCGCCGCACTACCGCATCGTGGTAGTTGCCGGAGTCCGTTTCCGGAAGGTGCTGATGGTGACGTCGCCGAGCACGTCGTGGTAGCCGACCACGTCCTGAATCCGCATCAGAACCCAGGGCGAAAAGATGTCGGGACCGTTCTTCGTGTAGACGATGTCTGCCGCGATGTAGATGCAGCCGTGGATGATGCGGCCGCCGGAGTTGAGGAGGAGCATGTCCCCAAACTGATTGGGGGGCAGAGCGCGTTCGAATTCTCTGAGGATGACTTGATCCCTCTCGGGGGCGTCGGCGTAGATTGCCTGTGGGGAGCTGCGAAAAAAGTTGTAGCAAGTCCAGAACCAGTCCGGGAGGCGACCGTCGGCCCCGTCCTGTGTATCGGGGAACTGATTGAGAAACTGGCGCGGGATCGCGGGGATGAGGTGGGCTATGTCGATGGTGCTGCCATCGTTCTGAGCCACGACCGATTCCAGCAGGGGCATCACCGCTTTGTTTTTGTACCCCGCTGTCCAGTATTCGCCGATCCCGGGAGTGAGAGACTCACGGCTTAGACGGAGCCGGACGATGAGTCCGTTCGCTCTCAGCAGTCCCTGGAGTAACTCACGCTCCGAGATTGCTGTCGTGGCCCGTCTAAGAGTGTAGGCGACATCCGAGAGATAAAAGCCCTGGCCGTTGGGGGTCGGGTAAGCGAGCAGGGCGACGTCGGTGATGGCATCCCGCGCTACTCCGCTCCCGCGAAACCACGAAGAGAGGTTCTGGGTATTGATGTAGACAGGGCGGCGGTAAAAGCGATTCTGCTCGTACTGCGAGAGCAGCCGGTAGAGCTTCGTTCGCGTCGCGAGGGGCATGGAGAGCACTGCTTCGTCGGTGGGGTAGACCCGCAGGATTTCCTCGTCCTGAATAATGGTAGATCCGATGAGAGTGGCGGTGATCTCGGCCGGGGTAAGTCCCGCAATGATGAGGTTGCTGTCCATCTCCTCATGCGTCGCCGCCTGAAAGATCCACTCGACGTACTGGGAAGGGACGGAGAGGTTGGTGAGGAGTTCGGCGGGGAACTCAAGGGGAACCTCGTAATACTCCAGTTGTCCCCACGGGCCCTCGGGCGCGATGTTGATCTGTCGCTGCGGCAGGCTGTCCTGACCAGGTCCGGCGGGCTGCTCCTGTCCGGCGATGAACGGGGTGAGGCTCAGAAGCAAGCCTGGCATAAGAAGGATGGCGGGAAGGGTTTTCATCTCAGCGACCCGGAATACGGCGGAAAACGCGGGTTTTGAACTTCCCCTCCTGCATGTATCGGGACATCATGTCTGATTTCAGGGTGAGAATGAAAGGGTGGACATAGCTAGCGCCGTTTTTCGTAAAGACGATATCGTCCGCAATGTGAACGTAGCTGTGCAGGAAGGAGTCGTCATCGCTGCGGAGCAGGCAGACGAGATCGCCAAAACGCAGTTCGTCATTCACTTCGGTAAAGTCGTCGGCGAGATAATGCTCGAGTGAGAGCGAGTCGAGGACACGCGGCGAAGGGTTCCTTTTGAAAAAATGCACCGACGCCCAGAAGCAGTCCGGGGTGTTGTGTACCCCGGTATCGCTCAATTGGGAAAAGGCGTAGAGATACCTCCTCGGCAGGGGCGGGAGGAAATGGACAATGTCGATTTTGTCCACTCCTACGGTGGACTGGACTCCCTTCACCATCGATTCGATGCGCGACGCCCGCCCTCCCTGCGACCAGTAGTCCACGAGGACCGCCCGATCGGTCGTTTCATCGATGATGAGCCGGACGATTAGGCTGCGTGTGGAGAAGATCGTCTTGATAAAGATTTCCCTTTCCTCCTCAGAATCACCGATCATGCGAATCACATAGGGCAGGTCCATGAAACTCAGCACCCCGTTCCGCACAAAGGAGAGTGACTTCACGAGTTCGAGGATTCGGGGGGTGACCTTGTCTTCAGTAAATGCGGAAAAATCACCGCCTTCGATGTTCACGATGATCCTGTTGTAAAAATCGTAGTTGTTCGCGTGGAACCATCTGGCGAGGGCGAGACGATTCTCGGGGGTGATGGTCTCGATGACTGAGTCCGGGACTACGACCTCGAGCCCCGACTTGGCCCTGACCCAGACGCCCTGCGTCCTCAGTATGGCGGTGATCTCGTCGCTGAACCCGAGGCTGGAAAGTTCGGCGAGGGCGCCCGTTTCTGTCAGGAGGCCGAAGTTCCACACGCTGCGAGTGCCGAAAAGGGAGCTCCACAACTGGCTGGCGGGTGGCTCGAGACGGATTGGGTAGTACTCGAGTTTACCCCAGGGGCCCGTTGTCACCGTCTTTTCCACCGGCACCGGCAGCGTTGCGGTGGCAACTTCGTCGCCGTTTGCCAGAGAGAGTGGCAGCATGGGCAGCAGGGAGATGCCTGCTGATACGATGCTGAAATAACAATAAAGTCGACGAAAGGCGGATAACATGGAGGGAGTCCGCGGGAGGAATGGACGGCCTGCAACTTACGCGAAACGCCTGAAAGGGAAATCAGAAAGATGCCGGCGAAAGGATCCCTCTTTGCGCCTTGTCGAAAGCGCTCATGGGCGCGAACTTGGCTTTCTTATGAGTGAAAATTCCGAGACGCGGCAGAGTATGGTAGTGGGATGTCCCCGTGAGATCAAGAGCCAGGAGAACCGCGTCGCTCTCACGCCTGGCGGGGCTCGCCAGCTCGTGCGGCAGAGCGTCACGGTGCTGGTGGAGAGCGGTGCAGGGCTCGGGGCGGCCTACACAGATGAGGAATACCGCGCAGCCGGGGCCGGGATCGTCGAGACGGCGGCAGAGGTCTTCTCCCGCAGCCGCATCGTCGTGAAGGTGAAAGAACCTCAGCCCGGTGAGATCGCGATGCTGCGACCCGGGCAGATCCTGTTCACCTATCTACACCTCGCGGCGGACAAGCGACTCACCGAGGCCCTCGTCGCGACCGGTGCCACCGCGATCGCCTATGAGACGGTGCAGATCGGCCGCCGACTCCCCCTCCTCGAGCCCATGAGCGAGGTCGCCGGTCGCATGAGCGTGATGGTCGGGGCCTACTACCTCGCCAAGCACGCGGGCGGGCGAGGCACGCTCCTCGGCGGAGTGCCGGGCGTCTTGCCGGGAAATGTCGTCATCCTCGGCGGCGGCACCTGCGGAACGAATGCGGCGAAAGTCTCCACCGGTATCGGCGCCGACACGACCATCCTCGAAGTCAGTAGTGAGCGCATGACCTGGCTCGATACGGCCTTGCCGGCGGCGCGCACACTCTACAGCAGTGAGTCGGCCCTCCTCGAGATCCTGCCGCGGACCGATCTGCTTATCGGGGCGGTGCTCGTGCCCGGTGCGAAAGCGCCCAAGCTCGTCACTCGGGAAATGCTGGGGCTGATGCGCGAGGGGACCGTCGTCGTGGACATCGCGGTCGATCAGGGCGGCTGCATTGAGACGACCCGCCCGACCACCCATGAAAATCCGGTCTTTACCGAGGAAGGCGTCATTCACTACTGCGTCGCCAACATGCCGGGCGCCTTCGCCCGCACCTCGACCCAGGCGCTCACGAGTGTGACGCTGCCTTACCTTCAACTTCTCGCCACGGCGGGACTCGAGGCCGCCTGCTTCCGCGCGCCCGAACTGGTCGGTGGGATCAATTGTCTACGGAGTGTCCTGACCTGTCAGGAGGTCGGCGAGGCGCACGATCTCCCTTGGAAAGAGCCGTTTTCCTGATGCTGCCCGAACCCAATGCCTCCGGAATGTTGCGGGCGCACGCCCCGCTCGATCGCGTCCTCGACGACGGGCTTTCCGTGCGGCTGCGGCCCATCGTTCCCGATGATCGCGAGCGGATTCTCCGGGCCTATGACTTGCTCTCCGAGGAATCGCGGCTCAATCGTTTTTGGGAGCGCCCCGCGCGCCTCAGCGAAAACAATGCCGCGAGACTCGCCGATGCCGATGGCGCCGATCATCTCTCATGGATTGCCCTGGATCCCGCTGACGAGGCCTTTCCCGGTTTCGGCGGCGCCTCCTACTGGCGCGATCCCGATCATCCGGCCCGCGCCGAGCTTTCCTTCACCATCGCCGACGCATGGCAACGCCGGGGCCTCGCAACGCTCTTGTATTCTATCCTCTGGTTCGAGGGTTGGAAAAACGGAGTGAGACATTTCACCGGTCAGTGCCGCAAGAGCAATCTCGCCATGGTCGGCTGGTGGATCGAGATGGGTGGCCGGACAAAGGAGGGAAATCGCCACATCGATCTCGATCTGCCGCTCGAGGATCCTGAAGTTTTTCTCGAGCGCATCGCCTACGAAGCGCGGCCGTCCTACCGCCGCATCGAGGTCGCGTCCTGGCTGCGGGACTGGCAGGGAATGGCGGGGGGAGGGAATCAACAATAGGTGGGAAATGCCATGCCTGTCATGCTATTTCCCCTTCTCTGCTTTCGCTGGGAGACGGATGGTCCTCACGACGTGGAGATTGTTGATTACCATTAAGCGCTGATGAAAAAACACCTGCCAATCCATCCCGGTGAAGTTCTTCGAGAGGACTTTCTCGTTCCGCTGGGGCTCACCGAATATCGGCTCGCCAAGGACATTGGTGTGCCCCCCGGGCGGATCAATGGAATTATCAAGGGAAAACGAGGCGTCACGGCGGATACGGCGCTCCGGCTTTCCCGCTATTTCCCCTGGCCTGCCGAGGTCTGGCTGAGCTTACAGTCCCATTTCGACCGCCAGATTGCCGAAGCAGAGTTGAAGCCGCTTCTTGACCGAATCGAGCCCTGCGCAGCTCTGGAAATCCATTGAAGCGCTCCCGCCTCACTCGATCAGGTACTGCGACATCGCCGTCTCCACGTCCATGCCGCCGCGGAGGAGGGTGTTGCCTTCGAAGAGCGCGCTCGGGTCGATCCCGGCGCTGCCCGCCCAGTCTTCCTCGCTCACCTGACCGCTCTGGCCGTAGGCGGCGAGGGGATTAAAATAGGTGACCTGCTCGATCTGTTCGAGACTGATGCCCCGATCCTTCATGAGCGCAGCCGTCTTGGGCACCGCGAGCGGATCGCTGATGCCCCAGTCGGCCGCGCTGTCGACGACGATGCGCTCGGCGCCGTACTCCATCATCACCTCGACCATGCGCTGGTTCCCCAGTTTGGTGTGCGGGTAGATTGTGAAAGCCGCCCAATAACCGCGGTCGAGGACGGCCTTGACGGTCTCCTCATTGTTGTGATCGATGATGACTTTGCCAGGATCGACGCCGAGATCCTCGAGCACGTCCATCGTCCGGATCGTGCCCGCCTTTTTGTCCCGATGCGGGGTGTGGATCTGGATGGGCAGATCCGCCTCGAGGGCGAGCTGGGCCTGCCAGCGCAGGTATTTTTCCTCAGCCTTCGTCTGGTCGTCGAAGCCGATCTCGCCGATGCCGACGACGCCTTCTTTGCAGATGTAGAGGGGCAGCAGCTCCATGACCGCTTCGGCGAGTTTCTCGTTGTTCGCCTCTTTCGGATTCAGGCCGATCGTGCAGTAGTGTTTGATGCCGAACTGGCTGGCGCGGAATCGCTCGAAGCCGATGAGCGAGTTGAAGTAATCCTTGAAGGTCCCCACCTCGGTGCGGGGCTGCCCCTGCCAGAACGACGGCTCGACGATCGCGGTGACGCCGGCTGCGGCCATGCGCTGATAGTCATCGGTGGTCCGCGAGACCATGTGGACGTGGGAATCAAAAAATCTCATGGGGAAAAAGGGTGAATGTCAGGCCTTGGCGGGGGAGCCGTTCAACGTCGTGGGGAACTCCAGCTTTTCCCCGAGCCGCTCCCAGGTGAGGGCACCTCCCGAAATGGCGTCGAGTTCGGCCTCGATCCGGTCCCGGAGATGGCGGAGCCGATCCGATCCGTCGCGCACGATGACAAGAGCGGCGGCCTCGTGATCGACCGGGTCGCCTTCGTTGAGGAGATGCTCGAGGTCGGCAACGATCCCGTCGGTGACATGGTCGGCGCAGTTCCGCCAGGCCTCGGGCGTGAGCTTGCGACTCGCAGCCCAGCGCTCGTGTGCGAGGTAAGAGACACCGTCCGCGAGTTCCGCATTGCTGCGGGATTCGATCCCGACGATTTTATAAATGGGGCGACTGATGAAGATCGCCTTCAGGACCATCTGGTTCCACTCCTCCGTCGTGAAGTGCGCGGCGGGGAAGGGATTCTGCAGGGCGATGGAGTCAAAAATGTCGATGATGTTCGAGCGCAATCCGTCGACGGCGGACTCGACGAGATCCTCCTGATGCGGCAGCAGGGGATAGGCCGAGTAAATCGCGGCCTGCTCACGGAGGTCGGCGGTATTGAGAAGAGCCGCGATGGTCTCGAGGAAGGTGGCTTTGTCCTGTTTGCCCAAGGTCAGGAGCAGGATGACCCGGGCGAGACGGAACTGGTCCCACCCCTTTACCGAGACTCCCGGGACTTGCTCCGTCAGCGCCTGCGACTGCTCGTCAGTCACCTCGATGAGACCGCGCTTGTCGAAATGGCGCGAGACCCCGCTGAAGGCGTAATAGAAAGGGCGTTTCTGAAACGCGGTCTCCTGCTCACGTATCGTGTCGCCGAGCCAGGTCATGGCGGCGGCGGGAGCAGTGGCGGCGAGGATGGAGGAGAGCAGGTCGCGCATGGGGGGAGGGGAACGGTCGAATTGAATGCCCGCCTAGTCAAACGCCTTGAGTTTCCCTTTAGGGGCGTGAAACTGTCCCCATGATTCGATCTCTCCCAGTCGTTGCCGTCGTCGGAGCCTGTTTCCTCAGTGCCTGCGGCGAAAAAGATCCGGAACCGGGAGCTGTGAAACCCTTCGTCGTCGGCATGGAGATGGCCTACCCGCCCTTCGAGATGCGCGGTCCTGACAACAAGCCCGATGGGATCAGTGTCAGGATGGCCGAGGATCTCGCCGCGAGCCTCGGCCGCCCCCTCGAGATCCGGGACGTCGAATGGAACGGGATCATCCCCGCACTCCAGTCAGGCAAGATCGACGCGATCATTTCCTCGATGACCCGCACTCCCGAGCGGGAGGATGCGATCGCTTTCTCCGACGGCTACGTCACGAACGGGCTCTGCATGCTCGTGGCAAAGGACTCGACCTTGCAGTCCGTCGCCGACCTTGAGCCCGGCGTCCACAAGGTCGCCGTGAAGATGGCGACGACCGGTCACCAGTGGGCCCGGGCGGAGATGCCCGATCTACCACTCATCACCCTCGACGATGCCGCCGCCTGCGCTCTAGAAGTCGTGCAGGGAAAGGTCGACGCTTTCATCTACGACCAGATTTCGATTTACCAATACTGGAAGAAATTCGAAGACAAAACCCGGCCCATTCTTACTCCGATCCGTGAAGAGACCTGGGCGATCGGCCTTCGCAAAGAGGACACCGGGCTGCTCGGGCAAGTGAACGCCTTCCTCAGCGCCTACCGCACCGCCGGGAAGTTCGACGAACTCGCCGATCGCTACATGGCCGAGCAGAAGAAGGCCTTTAAAGAAATGGGCGTACCGTTTATTTTTCATTGAGCGGGCGGTTCCGGCGATCTCCCTGTAGCCGACCTCTGCGAGGCCGGATTGGACGATCAATAACCCTCAATGACTCACAGGGACAGGCTAATAATATCGAGGCCGCACGTCAATCCCCCTTTTTCACGCATCAGCATCCTCTCGCCTTCCCGCTGCACCTCTCGTGCGCCATCTCGGCCCACCGATTTGGCGACACCCGAGCATCTTACGCCGAAAAACGGCTCATCCGGCGCGCCGCAGGCATATGAATGCCCTGCGCTTTCACAATCTTCGCGGATCCCGCCGACCCGGCCGGGACTTTCAGGGGAGGCTCACGTCTTCTCCTCGCCACGCTTCACTGCGGACGCGCCGAGCGCTCCGAAGGCTCACCGATCAGGTCGTTCTTCAGGTCCCGTAGGACGCAGAGGTCTTCCCAATCGGCTCCCCGCATTCGCCGCGCCCCGGTCTTGCGCTTCAGACCGAAGAGTTCGCGGTGGCGCGTAAAGACATTCTCGACAAAGGCGGCGCTGCCAAACACTCCGCCGTCGATGAGCCGAATCGAATCGGAGACAGCCTGCCGCAGGTTGCCCGGAGGGCGAGTGAAACGCGGCAAGTAGCGAACCCGCCGGCGGATGACCTGCATTCATATCCCTGCTTCAGCTCTTTTATGAAAATGGAGACATCCCCCATGCGTCGCTGGTAGCGCTCGATGATTTGTTGCTCCCATTGGAAATCGCCCCTAGCGGCGGCGCGATCGAGCTCGCCGCGCACCGTATCGACGGCGGAGCGGTCGTAGAGATAGCCGAGGCGCTGCAGAAGGGTCTCGCGGTCCAAGGTCCAAGGCAGGCAGTTCGGCCCGATCAGGTTCTTCGACGAGGAGGTGGAAGTGGTTGGACATCACCACATAAGTGACAACACGGAGACCGAGAAAAGCCTCGAGCTTGCGCATGAGGACGACAAAGTGTTCCTGCTCCTCGTCAGCGAGGATGAACCTCCGGTCAACGATGCGTGAGTGCCACGCGCGATAGCGCTTCGACACAGCGAAGCCTGAAATGCACAGCCTCCTCAGAGGCAAATCACGTGGTAGTGGCTGGTGCCGGTTCCCCGGATGCGTGATTGTCTCATGAGATCTTGGTTAATGCTCGAATGAACATTGATCGTACGAACACTTTTTGGCAAGGGGGAATTTCGAATAATTAACCTGTCCCGAAGAATTATTCGGCGAAGACGACTGCCAGGTCCGCGATCGCCAGGCCGCGCACAACCTGTGCGTCCTGCGCGAACTCGCCGCCAAGGTGCTGCGCGACCATCCCGCGAAGAAATCGATGCGAGCAAAACGCAAGCTCGCCGCACTCGATCCCGCCTTCCGGTTTTCCCTACTATCAATAATCCCTATGGTTTCGGAGATTGATGAGCACCTTGGGCCGGCCTGACCCAGCCTTCTTGACCACGACGTAGGACGTGCCAGCCGGCAGGACAGGATCGACCGGCAAGGCGCTGCCGACGAGATACCACTTCTTCTGGAACCGATAATAGATGGCTCCGACAGTGCCAAACCCATTATCGACGAGCAGTAGGTCATTGCGGCCGAGAGGCAACTGGCTCAGGCTGGGGGTGAAGATGGCATCCGTGAAACCAATTCTCGAGAGCTTGTAATCGGATGAGCGAGCCAAGGCGAAGTAGGTGGCCGTGGTGGACGCGTCATTCGTGTAGAGGTTCTGACGCAAGGGCGCGCTCAGCACAGTGCCGGCGATGACGGCATCAAGCGGGTAGCTGCCAGCATTGGTGTTCTGCAGGTAAAGGTATCGACCGGGAGCAACCAAAACCTTGCCCGCCAAGACACTAGGGTTCGCAGCGGTGACCCATCCTGAAGCGATGCTGCTGTAGTAAAAGGCTTCCCCCATATCCTGCGGTTGCTCGTTGCCAGAGGTGATGAGCGGCGAGAGCACCAGTCGGGTTTTCACGGCATTGGCATCAGTGGTGGGAATGAAGGACACTTCCGCTGCGGAGGTGGGGAACAACGTCTCAAGGCTCCAATAGGGCCGCAGCTCGATCGAGCGGACGCTAGTCGCAGCTACCCCGGGCTGCGTGCCAATGTTGATTTCCAGCGTCGTAGCGGTGTTGCCAGTGACGGTGAACAACAGACCGAACCAACGGCCGGCCGTGACCAAGGCGTAGTAGCTGGCCGCCCCCGGTTGGTACTGGTTGGCCAGCAGTGGCGCGCCGTAGCTGTCCAGTGGCGTCTTTCCAGCAAGCGTCAGGGTCGCCAGTTGGCCATCTACGGCCACGGCGGTGACTCGGAAGGCACCAACGCTGGGGCGCTGAAACTGCGGAGCGACGATGACCGTGCTAGCCGCAGGGGCGACCACGTACTGGCTGCCGCCGACGGGTTGCGCAACACGAAAGGATTGGGCGGATGCGGTGACGGAAATCACCGTGGCGAACAAGAGGGGGAGGAAAGATAGCTTCATGGGGTGCGGGGGTGCTGAAATGTGGGAGCGGTCAGACTTTGAGAAATTTTTCCGGCTCGGGGATTCGGGTTGGCGCAGGATTGGACCGCCAGGTCAGGCGATAAAAACTTTTGAAGCCGGTCGCGGGTTGGGTGATGAGCATGGGGCCGTTGTTCCCGGTCAGCGGTTCGCCGACATTGACCCAAGTCTTCTGTTCGCGTGACGACTGCAGCTGATACTGAGTGGTTTCTCGGGAAAGCCAGCTGATGAGCAGTTCGCTTTCGAGTTGGCCGTAGTTGTTCGTCCAGTTCAGCACCTCGACCCGGAAATTCTGCGGCGGCACTGCCGCCCGTGCTCGGCGGGGCTGCAGTTTAGTAGTGACCGCCAGTTGCAGTTTCAGTTGCAACTGCAGGCGTTTTATCTCCAGTTCGGGCGTGGCGAGGGTAGGCTGGCCTCTGAGCCCGCGCAGTTGTTCAGCCCAAAGTGAGAGATTTTGGTATTCCACTGGTTCGCCAGTGTTGCCACCAAGTCCATGATCCATGTCCGTATCCGTGCCGCCTTCGGTCTTGCGTCGGAGGTCGTAAAATTCAGCCTGCGGCAATTCGACATTCTTGGCGTCAAAATAATAAGCGTATTTCGCTTCCTTGTCGCGGATCGCACGAATTCGGTTGGGTGGTGGCACGATCCCGTCGGGAAACTCCGCGACGCTCTGCCCAGCGTAGATGTCGTCATAGGTAAACAGGATGGCGTCTTGGACCGGCGGACCGGCGGGATTGCGGATCAGCGAGCTGTAGTCGACCCCGCTGAACGCGTAGCGCCGCGGATTGATGCCCAGCATGGAGCAGACCGTGGGCAGAAAGTCCACGTGGGAAACCAACTCGTTGCAGACTGCTCCCCCCGCTTGGAAGTCCACGGGGTTTGACCAGACCATGGGCACCTTGACCGTCTCCTCGTAAACGCAAAAACCCTTTTGCCGCAGGCCGCCATGGGACAGACCGAGCTCACCGTGGTCGGAGGTGTAGCCGATCCAAGAGTTGTCGCGAAGGGGGGTGCCACGGATCAGATCGAGTATCTTTTTGAACTCAGCATCGACGAGCTTCAGGCAATTGGCATAAAAGTTCAGGTAGTTGAGGCTGCCACTGCCGCTCTGGTCAGCGGAGGGTGGGATCGGGCCGAGCACAAGGTTGCTAATGCCCCGATACTTGGCATGCGTCGTCGGTTTGAAGTTTTCGAGCAGGTTTTCGTGAAAGGTCGGCGAATCCTGGGTGATGTCTCCAGACAGGATGCTGCGGTCATATCCCCAAGTCGGAACTTGGCTCACGGCTGGGTAATCGCCACTGTACGTCGGGTAGCCAATGACGTCGTGCGGATTGACCAGGGAAACCACCAGGCAGAAAGGCTGGTCACTAGGGTTGGCCAACTTGTCGCGCAGGAAGGCCAGCGCACTTTGCTCTTCGAGTATCGGGTTGATGCCGCCAACGCCGCCGTCGAATGATGGATCGTAGCCTTCGACAATACGGGCATCCTGATTATTCGCGCCGCCACCGTAGAGCCGTGCCGGATTCGAATCTGAACCGATATCCGGACCGAACCAGCCGTCAAAACCACAGCGCGCCGGTCGGTCATCGATTTTGACGCCATCGGGCTGAACCGTGCCCTCGGTGAGATGCCACTTACCCTTATAAACCACCTCGTAACCGGCCTCCTTGAGCACGGTGCCGAGATTAGGCAGCGCGGGATCCAACTGATTGTCCGCGACGGTCCCGATGTTGACCTGCTGGACGACGTCGGGGCACAAATGCTGCGCTGGATAGAGACCCGTGAACAGGGTGTTGCGCGCCGGCGTGCACATTGCGGTGTTGGAGAAGGCGTTGGAAAAACTAACGCCAGTATTCTTCAGTTCAGTCAGGGCGGGACGGTTAGCTGCCTCCCAGCCCGCAGGAAACCACTGGGTCGAACGCTCTTGGTCGGTGAGAAAAACAATGAGGTTCCGACGTGGGCCGTCAGGCGCCTCAGGCGGCGGCCAGGCGCCGAGTGCTCCCTGTAGAGGCAGCGCCGAGCCGGCACCTGCAGCGAGCTTGATGAAGTCGCGCCTCGGCAACTGGCAGGGAGCTGCACTTTCAACTGGATTGGTGGTGGGAGAGATCATGGTTTCAGATCGTGATTGAGGAATGGATGCGATGCCACTGATTTTTGGACCGTAGTTGGTTATTTTTTTGAGTTGAAAAGAACTTCGAATTGAAACGGGGTTTTGTATCCGAGCGAGGGGCGGCGCGGGCGATCAGGGCATCGAGTGCCTCGTTGACTTGTTCATCGGTCGCGCTTTCATCGAGACCGAGCTTTTCCAATGCGGATTTGTTCATTGTCGTTTTATTGGGTTGGGTGTGCTCGGCCTCTCCGGCCTTGCGGTTAGTGATGGGTCGACCGCCTCTATTATTAGGGCGGTTCGTGAGAGCGAGACCGGCGAGCCGCTTGGGGCGGACTCGCCCTCCGCCGAGATCAGTCAGATCTCCCGCGTCGTATTCGGTCGAAAAGTATTTGTAAGTGCAGCCATTGACCGCCCGGGCTCCGAGATCCGTCCACTCCAGCAGGCCCCATAGCTGGCCCTCTCGATCCTCGGCATTCATCAGCCATGCGTAGGCCTCCGTCCGCTGGGTCGAGTCGTGGCTCAGATGATCCGCATCGACGAGCACGCCGTCGAAGTCAGGATCGGCGGCCCGCGTGCGGAACTCCCGCGCCATCGCCGCGACGGCCTCGCCGTCGATCACTTGCGTGACCTCGCGATCGCCGAGTCGGGCCGGGTGATCGCCGACCACCTCGATCTGCTGCCAGGAGGAAGAGCGCGGCGCGATAGATTCGCGGTTGAGGATCTGGGTGTTCATGGTAAAATTGTGTTGAGCGAAGGCGTCCAGGACGTAGAGAGGCGGGTCATTTCGATGGCATGTTCTCGTCGCTCACATCTCCAGGGCCGACCTTGCCTTTAAATTTCCGGATGCTCGCCGGAGTGAGAGACTTCTTCCTGACTTCCTCGATCACCACGGTGGTTCCCTTTTCCTGATGGAAATAGCGGATCGTATCTCTGCCCTGCCTCGTTTTACCGCCATATTCCACCTCCTGGGCGAGCGCGATGTGGCGAGGGAGATTTCGAATGTCGTCTTCAGTGACGGCCACTTGCCCTCGGGGCTCTTCCGTGGAGGGATCCCCATGTTGTTTATGAATGTGCCTCGCCGCGTAGCTGTCGATCTCGTGCCGCAGACCGCTCAATCCAGTGAGACCCGTATGCTCTTCAAGCGCGGCGGCCTCGGCATCATCGACAGTGGACCACGATAGCGCCTCATAGGGTTCTGCACCGGACCCGGAGATAGAGGCCGAGTAGAACGCCGCCAACTCATCCCCTTTAGAGAGCGCCTCGTTGTATCGCTTCGGTGTCCATCCATTTCGGCGGCGCGTTCCCCATCCTTTGATCGCGCCATCGCTGTTCCCTGAGTTACGGATACGCAGACCATCCCCCGACCAGTCCGTGAAAGCCGACTCCAGCGACGAGCTCAGGTCATCGAGCAGCGCCCCCTTATCAGGTCGATCCGCAGCCTCTTCGGGCCCCTCATCTTTCGCCTTTTCCCGATTGTTAAGATTCGGCCCAGAAATCGATTTTAAGGGGGGGTGCGTGGTTTTGGCCCCGATGTCACCTTTTTCGAGCGCTAAGCCAACCGCACGCCCGCGCGCGATACCCGCAACCCCTACAGATTTCTCCGGCGCGCTTTCGAGTGCGCGGGAGACCGGGTAACCGGTTTCCTCCGCGATCCAGCCTTCATCCACCCGTAGACCGGCTCCTTCGAGCTTCACGACCGCATCGACGATTTTCGCGGGGTCTTTCTCATCGTTCGCCGCCAGTTCGAAGTAGGCCCAGGGAGTCTCCCCCGGTGTCGCTTTCGCCAGGACATCGCGGTCGAATTGCTGCTAGGAATTTGCTTTTTCGTCCCTTCCGCATCCTTGTCACCCTTGGGCCGGGGAAGGAGGGGGTTCAGGGGGAGGTAGGGGACGAGTCGGGCCATCACAGCCAAGAATCACCTTCACTGCGGACGCGCCGAGCGCTCCGCAGGCTCTCCGATCAGGTCGTTCTTCAGGTCTCGTAAGACGCAGAGGTCTTCCCAATCGGCTTCCCGCATTCGTCGCGCCCCGGCCGCTCCGGACCGGAGCGCTCGCGGTGGCGCGCAAAGACATTCTCGACAAAGGCGGCGCTGCCAAACACCCCGCCGTCGATGAGCCGAAGCGACGCGGAGACAGCCTGTCGCAGGCTGCCCGGAGGACGAGCGCCGGAGAATGCGACCCGGGCTCATCCTCGCCCACCGGGTGCCGGGTGCCGCCGAAGCATGGCCGCACCAGCGATAGTCCTCGATCGGGTCCTCCATTCGGGCACGGTAGGGGTTCAGATCAATGTGAGATCCTACGTATCGCAAGTGACGCCTTTGTTTCACGGCTTGGAACAAAGCATTTGAGCAGGGCAGTGCCTTCGCTATGGTTCGCCTGCGCACCTCAGTGGCCGGATGATTCAGAACGGAACAGTCGAAAAAGGGTTTGAAAGGGTCCTGCAGCTCATCAGTGACGCGGCGGGTATCGACCTGGCGTCGACGGTCGATGTTTCGGCGCTGCGCGAGCAGTTTATCAATGGCGGCTCGCTGATCGACTGGCTCCTCGACCACCTCGAGCTCTCCGAGCGCGAGTTCGGCAGTGACCTGGCGGCGAAGCTCCATCTCGCATGGGAAGAGGATCCGCTCGTCGATACGGCGAACTCCGAGATTTTGAAGTCGGTCTGTCCGCCGCCGATCGCGATCAAGCACCGCGCCCTCCTCCTGCGGGCGGAGTTCGGGGAGAGCGCGACCCGTCCCACTCTGCTCGAGATCGCGCACTACGATCCTTTTTCCACGATAGACCGTCAGATGGTGCGCCGGGCGGTGGGGTGTCCGATCAAATGGGTGCTCTCGCCGCGTCGCAAGATCCTCGGCGGTCTGCAGAAGCTCTACGGGGTGGGCGGCGATATTTTTGACGATCTCCTCGCGACGCGGGACTGGGACAGCGACGAGTTCAGTTTCAAAGAGCAGGTCAATGTAATCGACGACGATGACGAGGAAGCCTCGGTCGTGAAGTTCGTGAATCAGATCCTGAACGAGTCGCTCAAGCAGCGCGCTACGGACATCCACATCGAGCCGATGCGCAATGACCTGCGCGTCCGCTATCGGGTCGACGGGGTGCTGCGCCGGGTTCCCGTGCCGGACAACATCGTGGCGCTACAGGGTTCGGTGATCGCCCGACTCAAGCTGATGGCCGGCCTCGATATTGCGGAAAAACGCAAGCCGCAGGACGGGCGTATTTCCCTCCAGGTCGGGGGACAACCGATCGACACCCGGGTCGCGACGATCCCGGGAATCGAGGGCGAGAGCATCAGCCTGCGTCTCCTCGGGCAGGAGAAATTTACTATCGACCGCCTCGATATGTTCCCCGATCTGCGGAAAGAGATCGACGTGATCCTCTCGCGGCCCAACGGCATTGTCCTCGTGACGGGACCGACCGGGTGCGGAAAATCGACGAGCCTTTTTTGCTTCCTCTCGGCGCTGAACTCCGAGGACGTGAAGATCGTCACGATCGAGGATCCGGTCGAAAACCGGCTCGAGGGCGCGCTCCAGATCGCGGTGAAGCCCGAGATCAATCTCACCTTTGCCTCGGGCTTGCGCAGCATCCTGCGGGGGGACCCGAATGTGATCATGGTGGGGGAGATCCGGGATCTCGAGACGGCCGAGATCGCGGTGCAGTCCGCCCTGACCGGTCACCTCGTCTTCAGCACTCTGCACACGAATGACTCGATCGGCGGCATCACCCGACTGATCGACATGGGGGTGGAGCCGTTCCTGATCTCGGCGGCGGTGCGCGCTTTCATCGCGCAGCGGCTCGTGCGGCGTCTTTGCCTCGAGTGCCGCATCCCCGGCGAATACCCCGAAGAGTTCCTGCGCTCGGTCGGGTTCCCGGTGCAGCACAGGGACCGCATCTTCCAGGTGAATCCGCATGGCTGTGACTCGTGCGGCCACTCCGGCTATCGCGGGCGGACAGCGGTCTACGAGCTCTTCCGCGTCACGGAGAAAGTGCAGGAGCTCATCGTGAGCGGCGCCACGAAGCAGGACCTGCAGCGGCAGGGGATGCTGGACGGATTCATCAATATGCGCGAGTATGGCTGGCGCAAGGTGATCGAGGGCCACACCACGGTCGAGGAGGTCGTCTCCTCCACCGAGCTGACTTGAACCGACCGCTGATCTCCCGATGGCTTCTTTTCGCTACAAGGCTCTGCAGAAAGACGGGACGATCGCCGAGGGCAGCCTCGAAGTCGGGAGTCGCGGCGAAGCGACCCGTCGCCTCAATGAGCAGGGCATGCAGATCCTCTCGTTGACGGAGGAGAAGGGGAAAAAGAAAGCCGGCGCCGCAAAGGTCGATCCCTCGAAACCAGTCCGCAAACCGACCACGGCTCCGCCGGAAAACCGGCTCTCGTCGAAGCAGCTCGTCCAGTTCACCGAAGAGCTGAGCGATCTGCTCTCCGCCGGGGTGCAGCTCGACACGGCGCTGAACTCGATCGCGAAGCGGAGCGAATCTAGCATCATTTCCAAAGTCGCCTCGTCCTGCTATGACAAGGTTCGCGACGGGGTCCCGCTCGCGACGGCGCTGCGGGTGTCGTCCCCGAGTTTCAACGAACTCTATTGCAACCTCGTCTCGGCGGGCGAGGTCTCGGGGGCGCTCGGCGACATCCTGAAACGTCAGGTTCGCTATCTCACGACCCTCGCGGACCTGAAGGGCAAGCTCGCGACGGCGCTGATCTATCCTTCGTTCCTCATCGTCTCGGGCGTGGCGGTCTCGGCGATGTTTGTCTTTTTCCTGATCCCGAAGCTGCGCCGTCTCGTCGAGTCGACCGGGGGAACTCTGCCGCCCATCGCGAAGCTGATGCTGGCTACGGGCGATTTCATGAAGGCGAACTGGATCGCGCTGCTCGTGCTTTTTCTCCTCGCGATCATCGTGCTCGTGGTCCTCTTCCAGCGCGAGACGGTGAAGCGCTGGTGGGATGAGAAAAAGCTCAAGGTGCCGCTCCTCGGCAAACTACTCTTGACCCGCTTCAACGTGCAGTTCGTGGAGACGCTCTCGAATCTGCTGACGAACGGTCTCCCGCTCGTGCGCGCGCTCGAGCTGGTCGAGAGCACGACGCCGAACCGCTACATCCGCGAGCAGATCGTGACGATGCGCGCGCGGGTCTCGGAGGGGGCCCATCTCAATCGCAGCATGGAAAAAGCGGGCACTTTTGAGTCGGGTCTCATCGACATGGTCCGCATCGGCGAGGACACCGGCCAGCTCGCGACCTCAATGGCGAAGGCGGGGGAGCGGCTCGACCGGGAGTTCGGCCGCAGCATCGAGCGCATCGGCTCGATCATCCAGCCGGCGATCATTCTCGTGATGGCTCTCGTCGTGGGGGTGATGGCCTACATGATGATCTCGGTCATTTACGAAACCATTTCTGTCTTGCGGAATCGTTGAAGCCTTATTACCGTTTTCTTTATGAAGCGTTCTCAGTCCCGTCGCGCAAAGGGTTTCACCCTCATGGAGATGTTGCTCGTCCTCGGCATCATTGCCCTCCTCGTAGGCATGGGCACCTACATGATGGTCAACGTGCTCGGTGATGCGGAGGAAGGGAAGGTGAAGGGCGACATCCAGGCGCTCCACGCGAGCCTCATCCGCTACAAGACCAAGGGCGGTCTCTACCCGACGACCGGCCAGGGGCTGAAGGCTCTCGTGACGAAGCCGAGCGACGGCCCGCAGCCGCGCAGCTACAAGACTCTCCTGCGCGAGCAGGCGCTCTATGATCCCTGGGGCAGTCTCTACCAGTACCGTCGCCCCGGAAAATACAATGCCGAGACCTACGATGTCTTTTCCCTCGGCCCCGATGGCAAGGAAGGGACGGAAGATGACATCGGCAACTGGTAAGTCCCGCTCACGCGGGTTCACTCTCTTCGAGCTGCTCATCACGCTCGCGATCATCGCTCTGTTCTCGGGCTTTTTCCTGCTGCGCTTCGACGACGGGGCGACGGAAGAGGCGCTCACGAAGGCGGCGACCGATCTCAAGGCGGCGGCATTGAAGGGGAAAAAGCGATCCTATGCCTATCGGCGGAATCAGTACATCGTGTTCTCGCGGAGCGGTTTCGAGCTGACGGAGCGGCCGCCGGTAGGGGACGATGTCGGCTTTTCCCGGGTCGTCGAGGACGTCGCGGGTGATCGTGTCGAGCGTTTCCAGGTGCCGCCCGGGGTGATCATGGAAATCCTGCCGCCGGGCGAGAGCAAATGGACGCGCGAGCCGGGTTATGTGTGGAGCTTCCGCAGCTCGGGCCTGAATGATCCGCTCGCGGTGCGTTTTACGATGGGGCGCTCGTACTCCCGGCTCAGCTTTAATGTGCTGACCGGTCTGGCGGAGGAAGAGACGATCCTGGAGTGACGGCCCTCGTTCTTATTCGACGGGGATCGCGACAGGCATGGCGACCGGGGGCGACCCGTTCACCGGGACGACTCTGGCCGAGGGTTTCTTCTTGAAGAGATCGCGGAAGAAGAAGATGCGCTTCTCAGGGGAGTTGAAGTCCTGAGTCTCGAAGACGTCGACATTGTTGTCGCTGTTCACGGCCCAATCCTCGGCCCCGACGCCGACTCTGGTGCGATCTTTCATGTCCTGATCCGCATCGAACTGATCGCCGGCATGGCGGATGACTTTGGGCTGGATGAAGATGAGGAGCTCCTGCCGATTGACATTGTCCCGCGTCGAACCGAAGACACGACCGACGAGGGGAAGATTCGCGAAGAGGGGGATGCCGGACTCGGTCTTGGTGTCGCCCTCGCTGATGAGCCCGCCGAGGAGGACGGTGCCGCCATCGTCGACCATCACGGTGGTGCCGAGGCTCTGGGTGGCGATGGTTGGAACCTCTTGACCGTTGATGACACTGTTGCCGATGATGCTATCATTTTGCTGCTGAATCTGCAGGGTGATCTCACCGTCGGCATTGATGAGGGGCAACACGGCGATGCGCAGGACGACGTTTTCGTAGTCAATATTCGCAGTGACGACCTGGTTGTTGTTGTTGTTGCCCCCCCCGGCGTCGAACGAGGAGAGAGTGCTGCGGGGCACGGCGACGCGCTGGCCCGAGTCGATGACCGCCTGGCGATTGTTCACGGTGTAAATGGTGGGACGCGAGAGCACTTTGAAGCGGTTCGTCGATTCGAGGGTCGAGAGATGCGCGTCGAGGTAGGAATTGAGCTGCCCGTAGAGAGAAAGGCCATTGCTCGCAGGGACAAAGTTCGCGGGATTGGTGAGCGACTCGACGTCAAAGAGCTGGGCCGGGGCGCGGGAGATCGCAGTGCCGCCCCCATTGAAGCGGCTGCCGCGGGCGTTGCCGGAGGGTTGCTCGAGGGTCCGCAGGAAATTGAGGGCGAACTCGTAGTCATCCCCGAGGGTGAGCTGGGCGATGATGGCCGAGATCTGGATCTGGACGGGGCGCACGTCCATGGCATCGAGCAGTTCCTCGATGCGGTGGAGATTTTCCGGCGGGCCCGAGGCGATGAGCATGTTCTGGGTGTTGTCGGCGATGAGGAGGGTCTTGTCGATGACGACGGACTGGGGTGCGGCGGCCTGATCGGCCCCGGCGTTCCCGAGATCGCCCGAAGTGCCGCCACCGCCCGAGCCCCGCCCGCCGCCGAGGCCCGCCTGATCCCCGTTGTTGTTATTGTTCTGGTTGTCGCCGAATCGGGCCTGGTCATTCTCTCCGTCTCCGGAGATCTGCCCCCCCTGGGAATCTTCGTTGCCGAGACCTCGGAGGATGGCGTCGCTGGCGATCTTGAGGAAGTCGGCCACGGGGATGTAGAGCAGTTTTCTCCGCAGCAGAGACGAGGTCTCGACGGGGGCATCGAGGTGATTGATGATGCTCTCGATGTAGTCCATGTCCTGCGGCGAGGCGACGACGAGGACTCGGTTCGCCCGCGGGATGGCGCGGACACGGGGTTTGGGGGTGTTCGCCTGGGTGAAAGCGGCGCTACCGCGATTCTGCGAGGGCAAGCCGGCCGAGTCGGGTGAATTGACGAAATTGTTGGGACTATTCGGATTATTTGGATTATTTGGATTGGGCACCGGAGGCTGGCCGGGGGCACCGGCACCGCCGCTCTCCTGGTCGAGCCCGAGGACGTCGATGAGGGCTTCGACGACATCTTCCGCATCGGCGCGCTCGAGCTGGAAGGCCCGGTCCATCGTCCGCGTGGGGCTGACGTCGAGGTGGTCGCGCAGCTCGACGAGTCGGCGAATGACGGAGGCATTTTCCGTGATGACTATGGCTGAGGCATTCTGGAGTGGGGTGATTTTACCATAGGGGTGCAACACAACGATGTTGGTGAACATCTCGGCGGCCGCGTCCGAGGAGAGGTAGGAGAGCGGCATGATGAAGGTCACGATCTGGTCCGACTCGGGGAGCTGGAAGGGGCTTGTGTAGACCGGGAGACCCTCGCTCGAGGGCTTCTTGTCGGTGTTGTAGGCGATGATCTTGAGCTGGTCTTCGATCTCGGTCGTGAGGATGGCGTAGCCGTTGAGGAGAAAGCTCTTTTCGATGAACTCGGCCGCTTCGCGGTAGGTCATCTTCCCCGAGGTCTGGATGATGAGGTTTTTGTCCTGAATGCTGGTGTCGCGGATGACACGTTTTCCGGTGAGGCGCTCATACTCGAGCAGGATGACGGGGATGGGGGTGTTGGGAAACTGCACGTCGGTCATCGGCTCGCCGTCGTTCGACTGGGCGGGGGCGGGATTCGCGGCAGCAGCAGCAGCTGCTGCTGCGGCGGCGGGAGCCTGGGTCGGCGGGCTGACCTGGGCGTCGGCGCCGGTGACGAAGCAGAGCAGGAGGACCGCGGCAAAAGTGCAGAGGAGCGGTGAGACGGAGTAAGGGAGACTGGCGTTCATGAGAAAAGGTGTGTCAAAAGGGTGGCGCTTGCGATCGCTACTGGCCGGGAAGGGGGACGCGGCGCCGGCGGGGTTCGTCGTCGAGCTTGTCGAGCGCCGGGGTGGCGCTGGCGGGTTGTTCGGGCTGATTGGGAGCGGCGGCAGGATTGAGGGCGTTCCCCGGGACGCGAGGGTTCGCCTGGCGGTTGCCGTTCGCCGCATCGCTACCCGGAGGGGCGGGCGGGATCGCGGTTTTGCTGCCGGGGCGGGTTCGTGGATCCTGCGGCTGAGCCTGTGGCTGGATCTGCTGGATAGGCTGGGTCAGCTTTGCGACGACGTAGCCGATCTCGCCGGTCTCTTTGCCGTCGGTGATGGTGACTTTGGTTTCTTCGGGATTGTTCACGAGATTGGCCGAGACGATGGTGTAGGAATGGCTCTCGCTTTTCGCCGAGGTGATGACGATGGGTTGGTTCTCGGCATTGTCCCTTACGTAGGCGATGGGACCGCGGGAATCGTCGTTGACGACGCCCTCGAGGGTGAGGTTCTGGGCGAAACTGCTCGAAATGGTCTGCTCGATCGCTTTGACGACCTCGCGATTGAAGGGGGAATCTTCCCAGATGTCAGTGTAGCGCGAGACAGGGTACGAGGTCGGGAGCACGTCATCCTCGGTCCGGGCGGCCCGGCCAGGCAGGGCGAAAAGCAGGGAGAAGAGGAGGAGGTGTCTCATGACTCGGGTTCTTTGACGGTGGGGGTTGCGGCCGGGTCGGGAGTGTACCAGCGCAGCAGCTCGAATTGGGCGATGATGTTCTCGGCTTCGTCCTTGTCGGGCCCCACCTTGATATTGCGAATGACGCGGAAGCTCTCGGGTCGGTTGAGGTCGTGGAGCCAGCGGAAGACGCTCGCGAGATCGCCTGTGGCGCTGAGGGAGACTCCCGCCTGGGTGTAGTAGGGCGTGGTAGCTGTCGGGAGGAGGGTATGCTTTGTGGTCGTGACCCCCTCGACCTCGGCGGCGAGGGCTTCTTTGAAGATGGCCTGGTCGATCTCTTCGGTGCTGGTGAAGACGGGCTGATGTTTCCCGAGCCACTCGGCCCGCATCTCCCAGACTTCTTTTTCCTCGAAGAGGGTCTCGATCGTGATCCACTCGTTGTCGAGATTGGATTTTTCGGCGAGCAAAGCGTCGCGCTTTTTGAAATAATAGTCCGACCCGATGACCCCGGCCCCGAGAAAGAGCATCGCAAGGAGACCGAAGAGCAGTCTTTTTTCGCTCGGTTTCATTAGTAGCGGTAGGTCCCCGTGGCAAAGATTTCCGTGACGTCGTCTTTGATCCGCGGAGGCGGGATCTCCCATTCGTAGTCGGCGAGGCTCTCGGCTTTTTCAAAGGCTCCTTTGATCTGGAGCGCATTGGCCATCGTCGAACCCTCGGCGCGGAGGAGGATGCTGCGGTTGTTCTGAATCTCGAAGGTGGTGAGGCGGAGCCCTTTCTCGGGAAGGAGGAGGGAGATCTGGTGAAAAAGCTCGACGGGGGAGCGGCGCGGATCGATCGCGGGGCTGAGCTCCTGCCAGCGCTCCATCGCGGACTCGATGATGGCGGCGCCCTCGCGGTTCGTCTCGATGCGACTGAGGAGAGTGGTGTTGGCGCGCCCGAGCTGCCAGAGATGGAAATAAGCAGCGCTGACGAGCACGGCGACGACGACGAGGGCGAGCACGGTGAGCCAGACCCCCTGACGGCGGCGCGCTTCGCCGAGACGGACCCGGGTGACCTCGTGCGGTTCGAAGTCCCACTCGGGCGCCTGCGCGGGCGCCGGGGCGGGGCGGGCCTCGAAGTCGACGACGAGGCCGGTCTCATCCTGGAGGGCGCGATGCAGTTCGGGATCGTAGGCCGACCAGACGACGACGCGGTCCGTCCCGTCGAGCAGTCCTTTGGCGGAGAGCTCGATGAGCGTGAGGTTGATCTCGCCGCCGAGGGCGTCGCGGATCTCTTCCCCGCCGAGGGTCTGCACATGGACCCAACGCCGCCCGCGGGAATAGCCGGCGACCCAGGTGGAGCCCTCTTTCCAGAGCACGGCGGCGTTCTCCGGCGGAGGGAAGAGGGCGTATTGGGGGTAAAAATCGACGAACTCCCCCCGCGTGGGCGAGTGAGTGAGTTCCTCGAGCGTCCACGGGGTGCTGACGGACTGGACGAGGGTGCGGGTGCCGTTGTATTCGACCGCTTTCCAGTCCGAGACTTTGCCGGGGCCGGGGGAGCGGTTCACCCCGAGTTTGGCGACCTCGGCCGCGACGACCTGGGAGATGATCTCGTTGTCCTTGCTGCTGATCCACTGGGGGATGGAGACGAGGTCATTCGTGGCGATGCCGAACATCGTTTTCCCCGGGGCTTTGGCGGCTTCTCCCTCAGGCGCATTCTGCCGCTCCCCGTTCCCGAGGTGATACCAGTAGCGCCCCGTCTCATCGACGAGGTAGGCCCACTCTGGAAGGTTCTTAATCATTCAATTCTTCTTGTCGTCCAACTCAGGATAGACCCCAGCTCGCCATTGTATTGAATGGTAACCGACCTTTCAACCGCTATTGCCCCGGACCGGCCGATAGAGATAAGCCGCTTTGCAGGATCTTCAACGGAGAGACGGGGGGAGATGTCCTCGATCGCCCCCTCGGGGACCCGCAGGATCTGGAGGGCCTCGTCGATCGATTCGAAGCGGATGTCGTCGATCGTGCCGGGGATCTGGTCGATGCCGTCGCGGATCGAAATGAACTGATCGGCGACCGCGACCGAGCAGAGGCAGGCGGCGGCGATGAGTTCGGCGGGGGCTTCGTTGATGTCGAGCTCGCCCGAACTCAGGAGGGTGAAGGCGTCTTTCCATGCGGGGTTGGCGGACACGACGAGGTTGAAGTCCTTCACGAGGAGGGCCTCGTTGAGGGCTTCAAAAGGCCGGTTGAAGGGGTGGTTGAGGCGATCCTGCGAAAAATAATAGGTCTGCTCGGCCCCGACATTGGTTGGCTCGCTGTCCTCGTCGATCCAATCGATGAGATTATCGACGACATCGGCCGCTATATCGGTCCGGAGGCCCCAGTTCGAGAAGAGTTGCTCGAGGACGATGCGGTCGAACTCCGCATTTTCCAGGAGAACGTTGAGATTGAGCCTGTCCCCCTCGCTGCTGATGCGGGCGGCGAAGGAGTCATTGGCGTTGACGGTCTGGACGAGCAGGGGATCCCCCTTTTCCACTTGCGGATGCGAAGCGATCGCGATGCCCCGGTCGGCGAGCAGTTCGGCATGGAAAAGGGCCGAGGCGTTCGACTCGGACTCGAGTTCGATGAAAAGAAACTGGGTTGCCGAAAAGACCGCGATGCTGAGGATCGCGATGATCCACAGGATCGCGACGAGTGCGGAGCCGCGTGCCCCTTTCCCGGCTCGGGAGGTCTCTGGATGGGCTGCTCTCATTGACTACCGTCGATGTGCCAGAAGACGGTGCGCAGGGGAGGGGCGCTCCCGTCGACCTGCATGGTCATTTCCGCCAGTGAGGTGGTGATTCCGCCGTCGAGAGTCTGCTGCCATTTCCGAGCCTGGGGATCGTAGAACTGCCAGGTGAGCTGCCGCATCCGTGGAATGAGTACGACGAAAGGCGCTTCGATATTCTGGAAATCGCTCTTTTCCGCAGCTTCGTAGTCCAGATCGGTCATGTAATAGACCCCGCTGCGGATGAATCCCCCCGGCTGGATCTCGGCGGCGAGGACGACGCGGGTGATCTCGTCCCGCAGATTGAGGCCGAAGTCAAAGGCCTCGGGCGCATTGACGAGGGACAGGTAGGTGTCGAAGCGCCCGCCGCGGTCGAAGTAGTTGAACTCCACACTCGAGTTGGCGGAGAGACTCTCGAAGGCGGCGCGACAGGCTTCCACGAATCGGAGCCGCTGGGCGGACTGGGTCTGCACCTCCGAGACCTCGGACATCAGCTCCGTGGTCGCGCCGACGAGGGAAAAGGCGGAGGTCACGAGCAGCACGAAGACCGCCACCGAGAGCATCATCTCAAGCAGGGTGAAGGCCTTCCGCGACTGGGGGGATCTCGTCATGTAAAGGGCTAGAAGATGGCCGGGTTCACGATCGTCGAGGCCGAGTCGAGGGTTTCCCTGCGTCCTCCCGACTGGATGCGGATCGCGGTGACTTTCACGGAAAAAAGATTGGCGAGGGAATCCCCCTTTTCATTGTCGAGTTCGAGCCGTTCGATATCGATGCGGAAAGCGAGACCCTGTTCGTTCGCTTCTGTCTCGCGGGTCTCCGCAGTGACGTTCGGGTCGCGGGAGACTTCGAGCATGACCGCGCGGAGTTGCTCCCGCAGCTCGGACTCTTCGATGGTTTCTGTCACCGTCAGGCTGATCACATTCAGCGCTTCTGCCAGACTCACCGCCGCGATTGCAAAGAGGGCCATGGCCATCAGCAACTCCAGGATCGTAAATCCGGCTTTTCTGGAGGGTCGGGAAGACATCTATGATAGAAAACTTCAGTCTAGCGGGGCGGGGCGCTTCCGGCAAGAGTCGCACTCGTCACAAAGTGATGTGACAATTTTGGCCAGTCCCACAGGTTATGGCGATGCCTCTTTCTTACGAACGAAAAAGCCCCGTCGCGGGAACGACGGGGCTCTGGACCGGGATACGGTGAAATGTTTGCGCAGATCAGTCTTTCGGTTTGTGCTGGGAATGGCAGGCTTTGCAATTAGAGGCCTTGTCGAGGCGGTTGATGGCGTCTTCGCCTTTGTCACCTCCGCTGACGACTGTGATCGCCGCGATGAGTTCGGTCACTTTTTCCTCATACTTGGATTGGTCGCCGACGGGGCCCTTCGTCCCTTTCATCGTGAGGATGAGGGCGGCCAGCCCCTTGGTGTCATCATCGGAGGACTTCCCGTCGAGGACGAGAGCGAGGGGACTTTCGTCGCCCTTCATACCCTCTTTCATGACTTTTTCGATGGTTTCATGGTTCTCGTCGGCAACCGAAAAAGCGGTGAGGGCGGCGAGAGCAACGAAGGCGGCAAAGATCGATAGTTTTTTCATTGGCGGTGTGAATACAGAAGGGCCGCTCTCCCGACAAGCAAAAAGAGGGAAGAATGTGAGGTCCGCGTCAGTTCGCCGGAGCCGTCACTTTCAAATGGCCCTTTTCCTGCTTTATTTGCAACATCCTACTGACACGGAGTTCTCTCTTTTCAAATGTCCGATTATTATCGCCACACCAAAATCATCGCCACCCTGGGTCCTGCGACCGAGTCGAAGGAGATGCTTGCCAAACTCATCAATGCCGGCGTCGACATCCTGCGACTGAACATGGCGCACGCCACCCATCAGTGGGTGAAGGACGCAATGTGGTTGATCCGCGAGGTCTCGGCCGAGATCGGGCGCCATGTCGCGGTGATGATCGATGTGAAAGGTCCCGAGATCCGGACAGGGAAGGTCGAGCGCCCCATTTCTCTCGCGATCGGCGACCGGGTCGAATTCCACATCGAGGGCGCCGAGCCGACCGGGGATCTGCCCTTTGTCTCGGTGAACTATCCCGGACTGCCCGCCGATCTCGAGGTGGGAAACATCGTCCTCGTCGATAGCGGCCTCATCCGCATGCGGGTCTTTGAAAAAGACGAAAGCCGCATCAGGCTCGAGGTGCTCACACCCGGCGAACTTACGTCGAAACGTCACATCAATCTCCCCGGCGTGCAGGTCAATCTGCCCGCCTTGACAGAGAAAGACGAGGCCGATCTCCGGGCCGGGGTCGAAGCGGGCATAGACTTTGTCGCCCTTTCCTTCGTCCGCCAGGCTGAGGATGTGCGTACCCTGCGCCGCCTCCTCGACTCGCTCGGATCCGGGGCCCGCATCATTTCCAAAATCGAGGACCAGGCAGGGGTGCGGAACATGGTCGAGATCGTGCGGGCGTCCGATGCGATCATGGTGGCCCGGGGCGACCTCGGCATCGAGATCGACTACCACAAGCTCCCTCTCGTCCAGACTGCGCTCGTGCAGGCCTGCCAGGCCGACGGCAAGCCGGTCATCATCGCGACCCACCTCCTCGAGTCCATGATCACCTCTCCCATGCCGACGAGGGCGGAGATCTCGGATGTCTCCCACGCCGTGCGCGAGCAGGCCGACGCCGTCATGCTCTCGGGCGAGACGACGGTGGGGGCCTACCCGCTCGAGTCCGTTCAGGTCCTGAAAAACATTATCCAGAGCATCGAGCCGACCGTTTCGCCGGGACTGAACAAGCTCATCGTGCTGAAAGAACCCAAGGCAAAGATGCTGCGCTCTGCCGCCGTCCTCGCCGGGGATCTCGAAAACTCCGGCATCGTCGTCTTTACCCGGAGTGGTTTTCTCGCGTATGTCCTCGGGGCTCTGCGTCCCCACGGGATCCCGATCTACGCTTTCACCGATATCGAGGCGATCTTCCGTCAGCTCCTCCTGCCCTGGGGGGTGGAGCCTTTCCTGATCGAGTTCTCCGAGGATCCCGAGGTCACGATTCTCAATGCCCTTAGCTACTTGAAAAGGAAGGGATGGGTCGAGCCGGGCCATTGCATGGTCGTGATCACGAACGCCCTCGCGAACGACAAGATCATCGATACGCTGCAACTGCGGGTCGTCGAGTGAGGCGGGGAATCCCGGTAGTGGTGACCTCCAGGTCGCCACCGGAAAGCGTTCTCAAAGAGCTAAAGCCCTCATTCCAGCGCAGTGGAACAAGGGCCGAACCGTCCGGCCAAAAAAAATCCCGAACCGAGATGACACGGTTCGGGATGGAAAGGGGCTCACCTCGATTACACCATACCGCCGATGGATTTCCCCGTGGAAAGCAGGTCGTCACAGGCCTCCGAGATACGAGCGGCCATGCCGATTTCCGCCGCCTTGAGATAGGCGCGCGGGTCGTAGGCTTTCTTGTTGCCGATCTCGCCGTCGACCTTGAGGATGCCGTCGTAGTTCTTGAACATGTGCTCCGCGATGGGGCGGGTGAAGGCATATTGGGTGTCGGTGTCGACGTTCATTTTCACGACGCCGTAGCCGAGAGTCTCGCGGATTTCCTCGAGGCTGGAACCGGATCCGCCGTGGAAGACGAGATCGAACTCTGCGGCAGCACCGAATTTCCCAGTGACGGCATCCTGACCCAGCTTGAGGATTTCGGGGCGGAGCTTCACTGCCCCGGGCTTGTAGTGACCGTGGACGTTGCCGAAGGTGGCGGCGAAGGTGAAGCGGCCGAGGTGATGGAGGGCCTCGTAGACCTCGAGCATGTCCTCGGGAGTGGTGTAGAGATCGGCGTCGGGAGTGTCTTCCGTGCCGGCGGCGCCGTCTTCTTCACCACCGACGACACCGGCCTCGACTTCGAGGATGATTTCGTTTGCGGCACAGAGCGTCAGATACTCCTTCGAAAGCGCCATGTTCTCCGCGAGGGGGAGTTCAGAGGCGTCGAGCATGTGGTTCTGGAAAAGATTGTTTTCCCCGCGGGCGCGGCGGCGGGCGGTCTCCTCGATGAGCGGCTTGAGGAACTCGGCCGCGACCTGCGGGCGGCAGTGGTCCGTGTTCAGCGCGACGAGCACATCATATTGATCGGCGAGACGGTGGGTGAGCTCGGCGAGGGCGATCACACCGAGGACGGTGTTTTTGTGATTGAGACCGGAAGCGAACTGCCCGGCACCGGTCGAGAACTGGATGATCCCGTCCGACTTCGAATCGGCGAACGCTTTCAGCGCCGCGTTGATCGTGACGAGGTTGCTACAGTTGATGGCGGGATAGGCGTAGCCGCCTTTCTGGGCGGCGTCCAACATGGCGGAGAATTGTTTGGGTGTGGCTACTGGCATAGTGCCGCTCCCTACGGCCTCAGGGACCATTTTTCAAGCGTTGATTCTGTTGATTTGACCGGCTCGTAGGATGATTCCCTCAGAACTCCCGACCCGTGGCAGCGCCTCATCAGGATCCCTTTGCGAAACACGGGCCGCCGCCCGGCACCCGAAGGGCACGGCGCAGTCGCAGTCAAGCCGCGATGACTGCCAGAAGCGAGCAAACGCGGGGTCACAGACCCCACCTACAATCGTCGGCTCATTCTGTCTGTGCGGCGACAATTATAGTTACCCCCTGACGACAATTAAAATTACCCATTGAAGGAAAGGTTTTTCGGGGTGGGCGGCAGATGCCGTTTGACGCCGGTTGGGGTGGCGGGCGCTGCTCTGGGTTGTGGTCACAAATAATTAACCTGTCACCAAGAATTGTGTCACCAAGAATTGCATCACCGCTCCTTGCCAAGCCCCGGAACGGCTTTGTTCCGGGGCGATTTTTGTCTTTGACTTGCTTCCAGATTCGCCTCTGCGAGGAAAGGCCTTTGTCCTCTCCTCTTTTGCCAAGGCGTTCTTTTTTGGTTTGTCAAAATCGGGGACGGATTCTAATCTGTCGTCGTTCATACCGATGTCTGAGTCGATCTTCACGAGGGAAGGATATATTAGGCCGGCGGTGCTCATCGCGGCCTATCGCGGCGGCATGTTTCCCATGGCGATGGACAATCGCGGGGAGATCGGCTGGTTCTCCCCCGACCCGCGCGGCGTGATCCCGCTTGACGAGTTCCACATCCCGCACGGACTGAAACGCACGCTGAGGAAGAACCCCTTCGAAGTCCGCATCGACACCGCCTTTTCCGAAGTGATGAAGGGCTGCGCCGATCGCAAGACGACCTGGATCAGCCGCGAGATCGTGACGAGCTATGAGAAACTCTTCGAGCTCGGCTACGCTCACTCGGTCGAGACCTGGCGCGACGATGAACTCGTGGGTGGTCTCTACGGCATCTCCATCGGCGGGGCCTTTTTCGGCGAGTCCATGTTCAGTCGCGCGACTGATGCGTCAAAGGTCGCCCTCGTCGCTCTGATCGATCGTCTCCGCGAGCGGAACTTCCAGCTCCTCGATACGCAGTGGACGACAGATCATCTGAACCACTTCGGCTGCCGCGAGATCCCGCGCTACGAATACCTGCGTCAACTCAATCGCGCGCTCCTCGTAACGACTTCCTTTCAGTGAAAAAGGAGTGTGGTACGCTGGCTATCAACCACCCGCGACCATTCGGATGATCTCCAAGACGTCGCCCTCGAGGACGTTCTGATTGTCAAATTCACGACTGAGGATGGCTCCGCCGTTTAGTTCGACGAGGACCGGGGCCTGCCCCAGTTCGAGCGCTTTGAGGAGTTCGCTGACGGAAAGCGCGGCCCCCGGCAACTCGCGGGTCTGGCCGTTGATGATCAGGTTCATGCCATGAGCGGGGCGAGGATGGAAGCGTCCCAGTCTTTCCAGACCGGTTCGAGGGCGAGAGAGCGCAGGTAGGCGGCGACGGCGGCGGGGGAGCGTTCGTCGGCGATGTCGAACTGCCCCGTCGCGGTTGTCTCACCGGGGCGCGCCGTCATCGTCGAGCACGGGGTCGCGGTAGTCGTGACGCTGTCGAGCTCGACGCGGCGGCCCTTCACGGTGAGATGGACATCGTCGGCCCCTTCGCCGGTGTAGCCCCCGGGTTCGGTGTGGCTCCCTGCGCTGATCGAGGTGACGCAGAGGGGAAAAAGGGCGTTGCGCAGCGATTCGGACTCGCGCGTGCTGAGCACGATGCCGACCTGCGGGAAGCAGACGCGGAAGGCGCAGAGTGTTTGGACGAACTCCGCATCGCTCATGGCGTATTTCGGGACGAAGCCTCCCGCCGCCGGTCTCAGCCTCGGCAGGCTGATCGTGAAAGTTGCCTTCCAGCAACTCCGGTAAAGATACTCGAGATGGGCGGCGAGCCTGAGGGCATCGTAGCGCCAGTCGGTCAGGCCCATCAGGGCGCCGATCCCGATGCGTCGGAACCCGGCCTCGTAGCCACGTTCGGGACACTCGAGACGCCAGTCGAAATGCTTTTTCGGCCCCGCCGTGTGATAGATCGCGTAGGCCTCGCGGTCGTAGGTCTCCTGATAGACGACGAGACCTTCGCAGCCGGCGAGGACGAGCGGGACATACTCGGGAGCCTCCATCGGCCCGACTTCGATCGCGAGAGTCGGGACGAAATCGCGCAGAGCCGCGAGGCATTCCTCCAGATAGCCTTCCGAGACAAAACGCGGATGTTCCCCCGCGACGAGGAGGATGTGGCGAAAGCCGAGGCCCTCGAGGTGGCGGGCCTCCCTCACGACCTGATCCACCGTCAGGGTGGTGCGCAGGATGGGGTTGTCGCGCGAGAAGCCGCAGTAGGAGCAATTGTTGACGCACTCGTTGGAGAGGTAGATCGGGGCGAAGAGCCGCATCGTGCGTCCGAAATGCCGCCGTGTCGTGGTCACCGCTTCCGCCGCGAGCGCCTCGAGACCGGCCGGCGAGACTGGCGCGATGAGGCTCTGAAAGCGGGTGAGGAGAGGGGAGCGGGGCGCTCCGGCATCGAGCGCGTTGAGTTGGGCAACAAATGACATTCCGCGCCAAGATAGCCGTGGCAGCCGTCTCGGCAATGCCTCTTCTCTCGGAAAAGCGGGGCTGCTTCCCCCACAGGGGGAAAAGAAGCCTAAAAAAAGCGTTGCCAAACTTCTTAAGCACCGGTAATAAACCGGACAATCCAAACTATCCCCTTTTCAAATGGCTGACGCATCAATCGAAGAAAAAGTAAAAAACATCATCGTTGAACAACTGGGTGTGAGCGAAGATCAAGTGAAGTCCGAAGCCAAGTTCGTCGAGGACCTCGGTGCCGACTCCCTCGACACCGTTGAACTCGTAATGGCCTTCGAAGAAGAGTTCGACATCACCGTTCCCGACGAAGAGGCGGAAAAGCTCACTAGCGTGGGCGAAGTGGTCGCCTACATCGAGTCCCAGGCGAAGTGATCGATCTGCGGATTATCTTTTCCCACGGAATGCGCCTCCTTTTCAAAGGGGCGCATTTTTTTGTGTCCGCCCGTTGCGAGGGGGATTGCACGGCCGATCGTGTTGCTTCTGCATAAGAATTGGATTTCCCCGCTGTTTTCAGCTAGCTTTCGCTCCAAAACCTATCATGCCCGCCCTTTCATTCGACGATATTGCCTACGCGATGGAGAACACCATCGTGCTGCATGAGCCGGACCGACTGATCGACACTTTCGGGACGACGAACTTCCAGTTCCATCTCCTCACCGAACCGATGGACTCCGTGGGCAAGGTGAGAGTGCGCGAGGGCCGCATGGAGGCAGAGCGCCCTCGCATCCTCAAGCCCGAGGGCTACGAAGATCTCCTCTTCGAAGGCTTCGGCGATCAGGCCTCCGTCTTTGCAGAATGGTTCCGCCAGCACGGAAATATCAACTTCTTCAAATACGGTTTCCACTTTGCAAAGCGCAGCTTCACCGAAGAGATCGTGCACGAATCCTTCGAAGCCGTGCGAGACCGTATCCTCGAGGACATCCGCGTCAGCGGCAGCCCCTCGCGGGCCCTCATCTGCGGGGTCGACGATTCGTGGGAGGTCTCTCTCATCAAGTTCACCATGGAGATGATCGGGCGTTCCCTGCAGATCAACGCTTTCGATTTCAAGCGCCGCGGGCTCCTCTGAGCACCATTTCCCCTTTTTCACGACGATGGCCCGTATCAAGTTCCTCCTCGCCTTCTTTGCGATGCTGATCTGTGTCGGTGGGGTCGCCGGCGCTTACTTCTACTGGAAGAAATTTGCCCAGCCCGAGATCGTGGTGAACCGCCATATCTCCGGAAAGGGAGGCTCCACCCTCGAGAAGCCCGATCTCGGGAAACGCCATTTTGATGCTGCTGTCGCTCTCCTCAAAGAGGGGGAACTCGTCTCGGCGCGGGATCGGCTCCTCTATCTGATGGAGTATTTCCCCGAGTCCGCCACCTTCGCCGAGGCCCGCCGCATCGTTGGCGAGCTGAACATGGATCTGCTCGTCTCGAAGATCCCGCTCCCCGGAAAGGTTGAGCACACGGTGAAGCGTGGCGAAGCCCTCGTCACGATCTCGAGCCGCAACAAGACCACGATCGATTACATCATGCGGGCGAACGGGAAAACGTCGGAGTTTATCTTCCCCGACGAGGTGCTCACCGTCTATCCCCTTGATTTTGCCGTCCGCATCGCCCTCGACGCGGGGACCGTAACCGTCCTCGACGGCGACAAACTCTTCAAGGAATACCGCATCGTCGATCGCCACCTGCCCGCCGATCTCCGCGCGCCGGTCTCGACCGCGGTCAGCGAGAAAGTCGCCTGGTCCGACAACCAGCCCATCAACTTCACGGATAAGAACTACATGAACTGCAGCAAATGGCTGCGGACCGGGAAGATCGGGCTTTTTCTCCGCCAAGTCGATACAGGCTCTTCCGGCGGCGGCGAATCCCGCCCCTACGGCGTCATGCTGGAAAAAGCCGATCTTGAAGAACTTTTTACCATCCTCCGGGTCGGCTCCAAGGTTGACCTCCTGAAGTAGCGTGCGAACAAGTACCCCACCACTCTCGAAATATGATCATGATCACCGAGCCCCTCGAATTCGAAAAACCCATCGTGAACCTCGAGCGTCAGCTCGCCGAGCTGCGCGACCGTGCCGCCGATAGCGATATCGACATGTCCAGTGAGATGAAGCGCATCGAGGACAAGCTCACGAAGATGAAGGGCGAAGTCTATCGCAACCTCTCGCCCTGGCAGCGCGTCCAGATCGCCCGGCACACCCAGCGACCTTTTATGCTCGACTACGTGGAGCATTCTTTCGACGACTTCCTCGAGCTCCACGGCGACCGCCACATTGGCGAAGACGAGGCCATGCCCGGCGGCTTCGCCCGCATCGAGGGACGCCGGGTCGTTGTCATTGGTCATCAGAAAGGCCGCGACACCAAGGAAAATCTCCGCCGCAACTTCGGCAGCGCCAACCCCGAAGGCTATCGCAAGGCCCTGCGGCTAATGAGAATGGCCGAGAAGTTCGGTCTGCCCATCGTCACTCTCATCGACACTCCCGGTGCCTATCCCGGCATCGGATCCGAAGAGCGCAATATCGCCGAGGCGATCGCTTTCAATCTTCGCGAGATGATGATGTTGCGCGTTCCCATCGTCGCTGTTGTCATAGGCGAGGGTGGTTCGGGCGGGGCTCTCGGGATCGGCGTCGCCGACCGCGTCCTCATGATGGAAAACTCCTACTACTCCGTCATCAGCCCCGAAGGCTGTGCCGCGATCCTCTGGAAAGACCGCAAGTATGCGACCGAGGCAGCCACCGCCCTGAAGCTCAGCGCCGCCGATCTCATGGAACTCGGCATCATCGACGAAGTCATCCCCGAGCCTATGGGCGGTGCTCATCACGACCATGTCGCCGCAGCGAACAATCTCAAAAAGCAGGTCATTCGACAGCTCACCGAGCTCTCGGCGATTGATCACGATACGCTGCTCGAGCAGCGCTATCAGAAATTCCGCGGTTTTGGGGAATATCGTGAGCGCGGACGCAAGGTCTGAGGCGTAGTTCCTCCCAAAGGAGTCATAATCGACTTGATTCCTCGCTAACCTGAATCATTCTTTTACCATGAATTCTCTCTCCCTCGGCTTCCTTTACGTTGTTGGTGTCACCTGGCTGCTCTGTGAAGTGTGCGTCAGCGCCAGCGGCGGCAACTGGACGCCCCTCTGGCTCTACCTCATCGGTTTCATCGTGATGTTCGCCGTGCTTGGTTGTCTCCCGCTCTCTACGAAGGCCATTGAGATCGCCGGTCCCATCTTTGCGATCCTTATCGGGGTGAGTATCCTCGCCTACGGATTTGGTGCCTTCGGCAGCGGCTTTATGGGTGGTGCGATTCGCAGTGTCGGTGGTCTCGCCCTTGTCGCGCTCGGCGTGATCGGGTTCTCCTACCGCAAGACCGAGGCGCATTGATCTGTTCGGATCGTTTCCGGGATGGGAGACTTATCCAATCCTGAAACCTTTATCGTGGAGGGTGACCTCGGCGTTTCGGCGCTGATCGAGTCCCCCTTTTTCGTGCCTCGCGAGGTCTTTCTTGAAAAGGGTCGCCACCCCGCGATCCTCGAGCAGTGCTCCGCACTCGACATCACTTGCGAGGAACTCACCCGCGAGGGCATGCTCGCCCTGGGGCGCCCCGACTTCCTCCGCGGCGCCTGTGCCGTGGCCGAGCGCCCCGAACGCGGCGAACCCGACGGCGACTTCCTCGTCGGGGCAAAGCGACTCCTTGTTCCAATTGATTTCTCCGACGGCGGAAATCTAGGCCCACTCATCCGCAGCGCCTGCGCCTTCGGGGTCGATGGCATCGTGGTGGAAGCCGGTCGGGGCGTGGATATTTTTTCCCCCAAGTGCCTGCGCTCCTCCGCCCGCGCTCTCTTCCGGGTGCCCGTCTTCGAAGTGTCCCATCTCGGCACGACCCTCGACCGTCTCGCCGAGGCTGGCTTCATTCTCCTCGGGGTGAGCGATGCGGAAGATAGCCTGTCCCTCACCGGGGTCCCCCCCGGCCGCCGCACCGCCGTCCTCTTCGGAGGCGAGGACAAAGGACTGACGCCTGAGATCGAGGGCTACTGCGCTCAGCTCATGCACATTCCCGTGCGCCCCGGATCCTCGCTTAATGCTGCAGCGAAGGGCTCGATCGTGCTCTATGAACTTTTTGGCAGGGCCTGACAGGGTTGAGTCTTAGACCTGACAGGGTTGAGCGATCTGCTGGCCCGAAGTTTGGATCTCCTGCCGTTCTCCGGTGAGTCCGGCCAACGATTCTCACAGCCAACTCAGTTCATCGGTGGGCAGGAGAACGAACGATGCCGGTGTCGGCGGATTCACTGCCCTGGTTTCGCGGTGGTCCAGTCGAGCGATTGGAGGATGGGGTTGCCCCTTAGCTTCAGGGGAACGCCGCTTTGAATGATATCCAGCGACAGGGTCGTGATGTTCGTCCAATCTGGCATGGGCTGTTTCCCGGCATTGAGGAACTGGGCGAGGCTGAAGACAAACTCGGACTCACCGGGCTGGGTGAGAAGGTTGGCGACGTAGTCCTCTTTCGGTCCCTTGACGCCGGTGAGAAAGAAATTCCGGGTGACGCGGAGCCGCACGCCGTAGCGCCCGTCGATGCCATTGAGTTTTAGCCGCAGGGCCTGGTCCGCGCCGGGGAGTTTCATTTCAGGATCGCGAAATTTGTAAGTGACGAGGCCGCCGCCGTGGTTCTCTCCCCAGCCGATCGCAAAGGTGGGCGTGAAGTCCTCGCCGGTTCCCAGCATGGCAAGGTTCTCCCATCTCCATTCGCCGGGCAGATGGACTTGCTGGCTGGAGGTAATCGTAAACGTGGAGGTCGTGCCTCTGAACGACTCACGCTCAGCGCCGAGCGGATAGGTGCAATCGGCAAAGGCGAAGAGGGGAAGTCCGGCGTGGAGCGGCAGGGTGGTCCGCCAGGTGTCGCCCTCGCGCGTGACGGCCGTGGCGAGCTTCCAGTAGCGGGTTTGGGGATTCGGATCGTAGCTGTAGTAGATGTCGAGGGCTGCCAGTTGGTCGGCTTGATCGGGCTTCGCGGTGAACACGGCTGAGCCTGCATCGTCGCTGATGACGAGATCGGACTCGGCCGTTTGCGGGATGTCGATGACCTCACCTTTGAGGTATTTGTCGAACCACTGGTTGAGTAGGATCCACTGCTGCGCGCCGAGGTTGTGATTGAAGTGCATGTTCAAACTCACGCGCCAGTCGCGATGCGGCAGTGTGGCCATGGAGGTGTAGGCGCGATCGGTGATGCCGTGGAAGTCATTCGACGCAGTGAGCAGCAGCACCGGGCACTTCACGTGCGGATAGTAGGACTGAGATTCCATCGTCTTGGCGAAGAGATCGACGTGACCGCGATACGATAGCGCTCTCGTGTTCCCGGGGATGCCGGGAAACTCACTGGTGATGAAACCGGTCCCGCCGACCATCGGAGCGACCGCCTTGAGCCGCTCGTCGATGGCGACGTAGGAGGTGATATTTCCCCCCATGGAGTAGCCGGTGAAACCTATTTTCTCAGGATCGACCTCGGGCTGCCGCTCCAGAAACGTGATGGCACGACGTCCGGCGTAGGCGAGGAGGAACCAGTTCCCGTTTCGCGGACTCACCACGGTATCGATCGTGAACTCGTCGGGCACAAGAGTCAGCTTGGTCCCGGGGCGTTTTGACCCCGGATAAAACTGCGGCCCCTGACTGGGATCGACCGCACCCCAGTCGGTGTTTTTCTCCATCCCCTCGACCATTTCCCGGCCACCCCAATTGATGTCGACCATGGCGTAGCCGTGCTTCGCAAAATATTTTCCATGTTCCAGTTCCGCCCGCTGTCCGCCCCCGTGCGCCCAGACGATGGCGGGTAACTTCTCTGCTCCCTCGGGATAGGTGTAGAAGGCGGCGATTCTCGAATCCGCGCCTTTGAAGGTGCCGACTTTGAAAATGACGTAGCGACAGACGACACCGTCTTCGACCCATTCCTTCACGATCTCCGTTTCGAGGGCGTCTTTGCGGGCATCGACGTCCTTCCACAGATCGACGACATTCCCGGGAACGTTGTCTTCGTTGTAGGGAATGAAAGTGTCAGTAGCCGGCGCGGTGCCGACGAGGGAGCTGAGCGCGAGGATCAGGATCAGGGTCAGGAGAGGAAATTTGGCAGTCATGCTTTGCCCGGGGCCGGTCTCCGGGGGGGATTGAGGTTTCGGCGGAAGCCTTTCGCGGCCCATCCTCAGGGAATCGTCCGCCCGTGTCCAGTTGGTTCTGAGAGCCGTCCCGCACTCGGACCTCGGCTTCAGAGGCGGCATCGCGAGCTGCGCTATTTTGGAAAACCGCACCGGGATGGCCTCAGATCGAACAGAGAGGCGTGTCGGGTGTCGGTAACGGGCGTCTTCGCGGAAACCAAAATCCCCGGACAAAACAAATGAAAAAATCGGAACCCACCGATTCGGCAACGATCTCCCCGGCATCCCTCGTTTCCCCCTCGATGCCCTTCCTCAGTCTGGGCCTTCTTGCTGTCTTCGGGTTGATGCCGGCAACGGCGCTGCGCGCCGTCGAGTTTGATCGCGATGTCGTCAAACGATGCCTCGGCGGGGTCGTCACGGAATTCGGTGTCGATCTCGACGATGGCTTGACCGAGACCGAGGTAGAGGTCGATATCGATGAGGGTCGCCCTGCCGAGCGGTTTCGTATTTTGATCCGAATGGACGGACGCACCATCTACAAGCGAACCAAAAGGACCAACGCGAACGGTGAGATCAAGGTTCGCCGAGTCCTGCGCAGCGGCTCCCAGCCAAGGCTCTTCATCGCCAGGATCACTCGATTGGAGTCGGGTAAATCCTGCCAGGTGAGAATCCGCGTCCCTCGCTGAGGCGGTGGGCCAGCCTCCTGCCAGGGCCTGCCGTCTTCAGGGTGCGGGCCGGCACAAGCGGAAGCCGGTGTCGTGGAAGACGGCCGTGGGGAGCGCATTGCTGCGGGTCGTAGACCGCAGGGCGTTCGCTTCGTCGAACCAGCTCCCGCCGCGGAGGACGCGCTTGGTTTCCCAGGCGATGCCCTCGGTCCATTCCCAGACATTGCCGCTCTGGTCGAGAGTGCCGTAAGCGCTCAGCGAGAGGGGATAGCTGCCGACGGGCGTGAGGGTGATCGACCCGGGCCGGTAGCCGTCGCTCTGGGTCACGGCATGGCCTTTGTTCATCCCCGTGCCGGCGAGCTCGTTCCAGAAAAAATTGGCGGCGTTCGGGGCGGTCGTGTCGGGTGGACGGCTCTGGGGACGCTCGTCGCTGCGGGTCGCATAGAGCCAGTAGCGTTTTGCCCCGGCGTCGTAGTAGGCGGCTTTGTGCCACTCATCCTCGCTCGGGAGCCAGACTTTGGCCTCGGGACGGCGGGTCGCCATCGCCCGCAGGGTTGCGATGTCGTAGGCGCCGGTCTCGGTCTCGCCACCGTGCTTCCAGTTGGTGTAGCGCATCGCATTGGCAAAGCTCACATTGACGATGGGGATGTGCTCGCGACCGGGGGCCACGGCGTAGCGATATTGGCCCGCCTCGCCGGTGCGGATGAGGCAACCCTGCTCGCTGCGGATGTCGTCCCGGCCCGGCGGGAGCGGGGCCCCATCCATCTTCTGATGCCACAGTCCATTGGGATCGGCCTGCGCTTTCGCGTTCAAAAAGGTGACATACTCGGCGCAGGTGACCTCGTGTTTCATGATTTGATAGACCTGAGCCACGGAACCAAAACCATTTTTGTCGGCCGGATTGCCGGGATCACCGATCGTGACCCATTCCCCGGCGAAGACGGAAAGCGGCAGGGCAAGAAGCGGGAGGAGAAAGCGCATCGGTCGGCAGGGGATCGGAGGGCGGCACCGGATCACGGGAGGATCGGCCCGAAACGGACGTCATCGAAGTAGCGTGGACGACCTCTTTCTCCGTGCTGTGAACGCACGCCCGGCGAGGTGTGCGCCTGGAGGGTGCCGTCTTTGATCACCCACCAGAGGGGCCGATCCTCTTTCTTCGACGAGGTCTCGCCGTCGGGGTGCCAGCCGTAGGCGCCCCAGTGTTGGTCAAAGGCGGTCTCGTCATCGACGGATTCCGTCCATGTGCCGGGCGCTGCAGAGTCCCGGGTGAATGTTAGGCCGCCCGTGGCGGGGCTCAGGAGGATGGTCAGGCAAAGGAATCGTGTCATGGGTCAGCAGTGTCAGGCGTTGAATCCGGGGAGCTGGGTTTTGTTGCTCGTGCCGAAGCGCTCGATCTCCTCGCCCATCTGGCGGGCGATCTGCACCCAGAGATTGCACAAAGGCGGCGGGTTCACCGGATCGTGGGCGAGATGCTGCCCGTGCTGGAACCCGCCCCCGGCGACGAGGATGGGCAGGTTCGTGGCATCGTGGCTGGAGGCGTTCCCCATGCCGGCCCCGAGGACGGTGATGGTGCTGTCGAGGAGGCGCACCCCGCTCTCGTCGGGGGTCGCGATCCGCCCGAGGAAGCCCCCGAGCTGGGTGAAAATGTCGCGCTCGAGCAGGGCGAGCTTTTCAATCTTCGAGTCATCCTGCCCGTGGTGGCTGAGGTCGTGATACGAGTACCTCTCGGCAGGCTTCGAGGGCGTCTTCACCGTGCCCATGAAGTAGAGGGTGATGATGCGGGTGAGATCGGTCTGGAAAGCGAGGCGCGCGAGCTCTAACATTTGCCCGAAAATAACCGTCTTCTCCTCGAGTGAGGGGTCTTTCATTGCCTCCACTCCGGGGTCCGGCTTGGGCCTGACGGCGAACTCTTGTGAGGTTGCGAGGCGTTTCTCGAGTTCCCGGACGCTGGTGAGGTACTGGTCGAGCTTCTCGCGATCCGTCGCGCCGAGGGTGCGCTCCATCGCCCGTGCCTCGCCGGTGACTCGGTCGAGGATGCTGCGGCCTTCTTCGATACGGAAGACCTCGGCCTGCACCTCGGCGGGGGTTCCGTTGAGAAAGAGCTTGGCGAATTGCTTTGCCGCGCTAGGCTCGGCGGGCACGGCGACACCGCTCTGGGTGTAGCTGAAGCTAGACCCCGTCCCGGGAGAGAGGACGAGGGAGGCGAATCGCGTTTGTGAACCGATGCGCTCGGCGAGGAGTTGGTCGAGTGAAATGGTGTTGCGGAAGCTCGGCGAACTCGGGTGCGGCGCCCCCGTGAGAAAGGACTTGTCCGAATTGTGCCCGTCCCGCACATCGGGATGATTCAGACCCGAGTGAACCGTGAAGTCGCCCCGGTGAGCCTCGATCAGGCTGAGATAGGGCGAGGGCGTGTAGTCCGCGCCGCTTTCTTTCGGGAAAAAATTCGGGCCGTGGTAGCTGAAGTAATTTCCGATGCAAAGAAATCTGCGCGGTGGTGGCGAGGCGGACGCGAAGGCCGCCTCCATCGCGTCGAGCCAGGGCAGGGCGAGAGCGACGGAACCCTGCCGCAGCAGGGTTCGTCGGGAGAGGTGTTTGCCGGAGGTGTAGGTCATGACAGGGGGTAGAAAAGGTTTGTGGGGCGGAGGTTTATCTTATTTCTCCCGAAAGACGCGGCTCTGGATCACCTCGTGCAAGAGGGTGCGGACGCCGTAATCGGAGGAGGCCCCGGCCTTTGCCACGATCGCCTCCACCACGGCGCGGTCCGCGAACTGCACGGGAGCGCCGGTGAGATGGGTGATGAACTTCTCGGTGAGGGCATGGGCGAGGCTCGCCGGATCTCTGAGAATGAGCGCTTTGTACTCATCGACGTCGCGAAAGGGGCGACCGTCCGCGAGGACGTAGGCAGGGTCTACGACGGGGCCGTCCACGTAGTAGCGGAGGTCGCTGCCGGGGATGTTCACGATCTTGTCCTTCGCCGACTCCGGCAGAGCGCGGTAGTGCTCGCGCCAGCGCCCCGTCACGTCGAAGGACTCCAGGGCAAAGCCCGGGGGATCGAGCTGGGCATGGCAGCCGGCGCAGGCGTTGTGGTTGCGGTGTTTGTCGAGTTGTTCGCGTATCGTCGTCGCGCCCCTGATGTCGGGCTCGATCGTCGCGACATTCTTCGGCGGCGGTTGCGGCGGCGTGGCGAGAATACGGTCGAGGAGATAGGCCCCGCGCACTACCGGAGAGGTCGTCGTGCCATTGGCGCTGACTTTGAGGATCGCGCCCTGGGTGATGAATCCCCCCCGGCGCGAACCCGGCTGGAGCGTCACCCGGCGCAGATCGGGACCGGTCACCCCGGCGATGCCGTAGTGCTCGGCGAGTCGCTCATTGAGCATCGCAAAGTCAGAGTGGACGACGTTCGACACGCTGAGATCACCCGTGAGCAGCTCGTTGAAAAACGCCTCGGTCTCCCGGACCATCGATTCCTGCAAATAGCCCTCGAATTCAGGATACAACTTCACATCGGGCTGGGTGAAGTCGATCTCGCGCAGGTTCAGCCAACTGGAGAGAAAATGGCGGGTGAAACGCTGCCCGCGCGCATCGGCGAGGAGGCGATCGGTCTGGGCTCGCAGGATCTCCGCTTCGCCGAGCCGCCCCTCTGCCGCGAGGCGCGTCAGTTCCCCATCGGGCGAGGTGCTCCAGAGTGCGTAACTGAGCCGCGTCGCGAGGGCCGTATCCGCGAGGGTTCCGGGCGATTCCCCCAGAAAAAGAAACTTCGGCGAGCAGAGCGCCAGCTTGTAAGCCGCGCGAATGGCCTCACCGAAGGTCCGCCCTTTGGCCAACTCCTCCTTCATGAATCCGAGATGGGCCTCGATCTCGGCCTCGGTCACGGGGCGACGGAAAACTCTCGGCAGGAACGTCGCGAGGAGGCGGCGCGCGTCCTCTTCCGGAGCGATAGACTGCACCTGCTTTCCCTCCACCGGGAGATCGCCATAGAGGAGACTATGCCCGCGCGGCGGCCACTCTTCGTGGAGCGGGCCTTCGATCTCGACCCACTCGATCACGGCGGCGTAGCTCACGTTCATCGCTTTTTCCGTCGCCGTCTCGGGCACGGCTCGATAGGGGCTCGCAAAAATCGTCCGGCCATAGGGGATCCGCGCCTCCACCGTGAATTCGCGGAACTCGTCCGGGCTCATCTCGAAATACCCGAGGGGATCGACGAGACCGGTGTGGTACTTCGTGGTCGTGCCCAGCTTGAGCATGACCCGTCGGTCAGGCACATTCTTCGAGGCTCCCCGGGAATAGCCGCTGTCGCGGTCGATCATCGCCCTGGCCCGGAAGGTGAAACGATAGCGCTCGCCCGGGACCGGGGGATTCCATGCCTGCAATCCCCCGTGCGGGGACTGGCCGCCGAGAGAGCGAATCGCGAGGGTGCCCTCGGGAGACCGGGTCCAGATGATGCGCTGAAAGCCGGCCCGCCATTCTTTCCAGGTCTCTTCGTAGTCGGTGCGTATCGTCGTTCGGGGCGGTTGCGGCCCCGTGATCGTCGCTGCCTGGAGCGCCGTATCCGCCGCGAGCAGATACCGCTCCAGATGAACTGCCGAGAGATTCAGCGCCGCGCCCACCGTGTCGAAGCCCTCCACCGTCCCGTCCTCCGGGAGTAGCTCCCGCAGAGGAGTATCGATCCCGAGGAGATCCTGCAGAGTGTGCTCGTACTCGCCGCGGTTCAAGCGGCGCAGGACGACTCTGCCCTCTCTCGCCTGATCGGCGGCGGAGAGTTCGTGAAGCGGTTCGTGGAGGGTCTCGAGGAATCCCGCGAGCAGATCCGCCGCAGGTCGCTCCTTTTTCGCCGGCGGCATCTCGCCTCGCTCGACGAGATCGTGGAGCTTCGTCCAGAGCCGGAGGTTCTCGGCGACCTCTGGCTGCCATTCCAGCGCCGTCAGGTCGAGGCCGCCCTTTTTTGTCACCTCGTCGTGGCACTCGTAGCAATGCTGATTCAAGAGCGGGTCGAGGCGCGCCCTTTCCAGCTCCCCGGCCCGGCCCGCGCTCACAGACACCCCGACCCAGATCAGGGAGACGACGGTGACGGGGCGCAAATGGTCCGTGAGGGTCATGCAATGGTGGCTACTTCGGGGGGGCGGGGCGCATCGTCACCCGTGCGCCCTGACAGGGCATAGGAAGGTAAGAGGAATGAACCGCCGGAAACCTTTAATTCAACCCCGCCGCCCGCTTTTCCTCATATACGTAAGGGGCTGGTAGTGCCGGGGGCAGGTGGGTGGGGTGATTTTTGCGACCACTCGCCATGTTGGGGACGATGCGGCCTGGTGCGACGAGATCGTCACGCTAAAGATCCTGCCATTGATCGAAGATCCGCTTCCCGTTCCGAAATGGTCATAACATTGGCAGGCCCGCCTATTTCGCGGTGTCCCGCGCCACTACCTCCTCGGGGAGCAGGAGATCGCCGGCGTCCCGAGCGAGGCACGGAGGCACGGTCATGAGATGGCGCGTGCCGATGCTGTTCTTGAAGCTCCAGAGCTTGCCGTCTTCACCGGGGGGAACGGGGATGTTGAAAAAGCCGGGGCGCGCAGGGAACTCGTGGACCGTTTCCCCCCGGGGATCACAGAGCGAGCCGACGCCGTCACTGAAGCCGCCAATGACGGGCGTCCCTTTCGGCACATAGAAGTGAAGATACCAGCGGGAGAAAAAGGGAGCGGGCTGCTCGCGGCTGCTGATGATCGTCATGGGCGTGTCCGCAGGCCAGTCGATGAGAGTGCCCTGGGTGCCGTCACTCACTTCGATGCGGTGCAGGCCGGTAAAGCGTGTCTCTAAGAGCAGGTCGTGGGCGGCTTTATCCGGCGCGACCTCGGCCTCGGCCACGACCTTGCCCTCGGCCTCAGCGAGGGGATAGAGCGCGATCCGGGCGGGGCCTCGATTGGCGTAGATGAGGCCCGCCGTGGCGGTGAGCGACAGCCTCGCAGGGGCCTCCTCCACATAGGTCCAGTAGTCACGCACGCCGCGCTGGTAGGGGCCGATGGTGCCTTTGGAGTAGGCTTTTAACTTCAATGCGGTCGCGGGCACGAGTTTCATGCTGAAGGCGACTGGCTCGAAGTCGAGAAGCTGCCGCGTCTTGATGCCCTCGCTGAGCAGGTCTGCGATCTGTGGTGCGGTGTAGGGCAGGTCGGTTTTCCAGGGGTTCGTGGCGTCGCTATCACTGTAGCTCGCGAGAGCGGGTAGCTGGACGGCTTTGTCACGGTGGGGCAGATCACGCCACAGGGCCTTTGTATGCACCATGCCGGTCTCGCGGATACGCCAGACATGACGGAAGAGCTTTTCAAAGGCCGCCTGTCTTTCAGGGCCTGCGGCGCTGCTGTAGTCGAGGTAGAGCGCCACATACTCGGTGTAGAGCGCGAGGTCACTGAGCCGCTCCCGCACGGCGGCATCGGCGGTGGCCTGCCAGGCCGTCTCGAGATGGCGAAACATACGGCCGATCAAGTCATCGCTGAGCGGCTGACGCTTAGTGCCATCGAGCAGCTTGTAAAAAGCAGCCATAGGCTCGTGCGCATTGCCAAAGCACTGCTGAAGAAAGTCCGCGCTCAGGGCATCGACATGCTCTGCTTCCCGCACGTCCCAGAGCATGCGACTGGCGAGGTAGTAGCCGAGGCCGTTTGGCCCCACGTTGTCACTGGCCTCGGCGGACATGAAGCGCGCCCCATTCGCGTGAAAATGCGGGATCGTACGGCGCAGGTAGCCAATATCGCCGCCCCGCGCCGCGCCGGGCAGATCACGGTCCCAGGTGTTCACACTGTAGTATTCGCGGATGCCGAGCGTGCGGGCTTTGGCGCTCCAGCCGGCGATCAGTTGATCCACCGTGTAGCCGCCGCTGATGAAGCTGGTCGCTACACTGATGACCACCTGCGGATGGGCCTCGATCGTAGGCGGAGGCGAGTGCTCGTTGTAGGCATACATGCCGATGAGGTGCGCCGGATAGAGCGCATGCACGGCTGCCGCCATCGTGTTCGCCAGCAGCAGAGCTCGATCCGTGATGCTGCCGATTTTGAGACAGTCCTCACACTCGCACCAGCCACCGCCATCACTCGGATCACAGGAGACGGAGTCTCGCTCGGGATGATTTTCTAGCTGCCTCAAGGCGTCCTCAACCACCAGGTCGCGCAGGCCGGCATTCGCGGTGCAAAACTTTGGACCCTGTCGCTTCCCCTTCACCAGCGCCAGATACTCGGGGTGCGCGGCAAACGCTGCCGCATGACGGTGGAGGATGCTTTCATACGCATGCCCCGTCCTCAGCTCGATCCCTGAGGTCGCGCGGTTGCGGCGGTTCCACTCCTGACCCACTGCCTCACGCTGCTGCGTGTAGCCAAAGCCCGGCCAGATACTACGTGTGTGGTAGTCTGGCGATTCGCTCACATCGAGCGTCAGACTTAGCGTCGGCTTGTGCGGCACGATCTCCCACTTCTTCCCCGGCAAGAACTGCCGGAAGCCGATGCGGTGCAGTAGATCCCAAACCGCATGCTCGACCGCGAGCGGGGTGCGGCCCGTGATGACGATCTGGTCGCCCTGCGACCGCATCGTATAGTCTTCGCGCTGCGTCAGAGCGGGTGCCTCGGGATGCACCGAGAGAAAGATGCCGCGTGGTTGCGAGTCTTTCTCAATCCGAAACTCCCCACCGGTGATGCGTAGCAGCATCGCGCCGAGTTCCACCGCTGCAGGCCGCGTTTGCTCGTCGGCGAATACGATAGGGAGCAGGGCCTCGCCAAGGTCGCTGAGGTGTACCGCGTCTGGTGCGATGGCGTGTGCCGTAGGGCCGCTCGCCGCCATGGCGCCCGCTCCGAGTCCGATCGTAGCGATGGCTTCGCGGCGGGAGAGCGGGCTCGTAAGGTCGAGCCTATGCGGGAGGTGCTTCGGGAAAAAGAGGGGCATGGGATAGAAGGATGATCCGATTTGACAGGGGGAGTCAACCGGTTTTCGCCTGGGACCAGGGGCAGGCATGAGATACTACCCTGAATGAACATTTTTCGCTGAACATTTGGTGCTTGCGTAGGTGTCCCGTTCCGCGAGAGAATCGGCCCCGTATGAATCAGCGCCATATTCTTCTATTGAGTTCCTTCTTTGCTCTCGTGAGTCTCGCGCATTCCCGTGAATGGACCGCCAACGATGGTCGCAAGCTGGAGGCGGACTTCGTTTCTGCTGACGCCACGTCAGTCATCGTCAAGCGTGCCGCCGACGGAAAGAGTTTCACGCTGCCCCTCGGCGGCATCTCCGAGGCCGATCGCGCCTGGATCAAGGAAGAGCAGGCGAAGAGTGCCAAACCCGTCACGGGGGCCTACGCGCTGGACTTGATCAAGGAGTTGCCCATCGATGAAAACCGCGCCTATGTCGTCGGCTATTCTATGGGTGGCTTCGGGGCTTGTCATTTTGCAGTGACCGAACCAAAACGATTTGCCGCCGTCGTCGCCGGGGCTGGCTGCACCGGCCCGAGTTCCGCCGATGTCTTCAAGCGACTCCCGTATCTTTCACCGTCATGAAACTGCCACTCTCCCTCGCGTTTATCGCTCCTCTCTTTCTCGCCACCGGCGCGGAAAGCTGGCAGACCTCCTGGCCGGGCTCTATGAAGGTGCCCTTTTTCGCCGCCAGGAACGGAAGTTGGGCGCGCTGCACTCCCGCCGCCGCCGGTGGTGCCATCTATGTCGGGGGTATTCAGGACGTCCTCGTGAAGCTCGACGCCGCGAGCGGCAAGGAAATCTGGCGCATCGACTTCATGACTCGCGACGGCACAGAGCAGCCGACCTTCGGTCATGTCTCGTCGCCTCTCCCCGACGAAGGGGCGATCTATGTCCAGGCGGGTTGCGCGGTCGCGAAACTCGACGCCACCACCGGCGGGACTCTGTGACGGGCGCTCGAAGATCGGCGCGCCATGTTCGAGAGTGCCTTTTCCTCACCCATGATCGCGACGCTGCAGGGCAAACGGCAGCTCGTTGCGCTAACCCGCTCCACTTTAGGCGGACTCGACCCGGAGACCGGGGACGTGCTCTGGTCGATCCCGGTGGAGTCCTTTCGCGGGATGAACATCCTCAATTCGCCATCCTGAGTCTCAGCGGTTCTCGTTCTCCATGCGGTTCCTTTCGATTTCGTAGTCGTGAATGAGGGATTCGAGTTTCTCCTCGAACTGGTTTGCGACTCCGAAAAGATCCCCGACGCGGTCGGCGAATTCCTTTTGTTTGAGCTGGTCTTCGATCACCATTGAGAGTTCCGCCAGCCTTTCGATCCTGAGTTTCGCCCGGAAGGACATCTCCTTGAACTGCTCCAGGTGAGTGTTCATTTGCTTGATTGTCTCTTCGATTTTTTCGTCGCTTATATTGTTTTCCGGGTGTTTTTTTGAAGGTGGCCCCGAGCAAGTTCGCCCGAGTCCGTTTTTTCAATGCTAGGGACTGGGCATTCATCTGGCAAGGCCCATTGATGCTAAGTTTGCCGCTGAGCGCGCAATACCTTGCGAGGTGGACAGGAGTGTCCACCCTCCTTGGGCGTGGGGGTAGCGCGTGCTCTTAACACCTCGAACGTCACCAAAGGATAACGTGCCTGTCGGCTGGGAATTCGGCATCTTTGCAAGTGTTGATCGAAGCAGGACCCGAATCTCAAAAAAACTCTCTCTACCTAAGATCTTAAACTCCAACCGCTAATGAAATCGTCTCTTCCAAAACGGGGGCCCTTGTTTCAGCCGCGCCGTCGATTCAGATTGGAAGCCTCTCTGCGGAACCGCCGCGAGGGCGGTTGCTCGCCTCCCAGTGTTTTCAGTGCCATGGCACCAATGGGCAGGCCGTTGGTGGCTTCGAATCTATCTCGGGCAAGAGTTCCAATTCGATGTTCGACGAACTTCGGGAAATGAGCCGACGCCGGCCCGAGGGCATCATGGACCTCCAGGCCGGCGCCTACACCGAGGACCAGCTTCGACAGATCTCCGACTATCTCGCGACCCTGCCTCGTGGTCGGGACGAGGCCACAAAGGGGGACGCCAGGATAGAAATGGTGAAGGCCAGGAGAAAATCGCGGGAATTGAAAAAGCGCAGGAAGAGTAAGAAAAGGTCGCGATCCAAAAAGTGGAAACGCTGATGGCTACTGAACCGGGAACAGTATCTCGAGAGAATCAAAAATTTACCCATTGGCATCACATGAAAGCAAATCGAAGAAAATTTCTCGGAATGACGGGAATGGCGGTCGCGGGCTTTGCCCTGCCCCGTCCGGTGAAATCCAACACGGCAGCTCCCCGTGTCGTCGTGGTTGGCGGCGGGTTCGGCGGCGCCACCGTCGCCAAGTATCTCCGCATGTGGGGAGGCAATATCGACGTCACCCTGATCGACAGGGGGGCTTCGCACTACTCCTGCATCCTCTCCAATCTGGTGTTGACCGGTTCCATGGATTTGGAATCACTGAATCTCGGATACGGAGATTTGCAAACCAAGCGGGGAGTCAACTTTATTCAGGGCGAGGTGCAACACGTCGACCCGGTGGCGGCCACGGTCACCGCCAATGTCGGAGGCAGTTTGACCACCTTTCCTTATGACAAACTGATCCTTTCCCCCGGCGTCGAATTCATCAGTCCCAACGGGAACTACGATCCGGAACGCACGCCCCACGCGTGGAAAGCCGGTCCCCAAACGCTGCTACTGCGGCAGATGCTTTCCGCAATGGGCCCGCGGGAAACTTACCTTCTCACTATTCCGGAGTCACCCTACCGCTGCCCGCCCGGGCCCTACGAGCGAGCTTGCAGCGTCGCCGAGTACTTGATGAAGCACAAAAGCGGGGCCAACATCGTGGTGTTGGACGGCAACTCGTCGATCCAGGCGGAGCCGAAGAATTTTGGAAATGCCTTCAACGGCATCTACCGGAACGTCCTCACCTACGTGCCGGGAGCCAGGATTCTCAGTGTCGACTCCACAGCCAAATCGATCGAAACAACTAAGGGCACTTTCCAGGGGAACGTCCTGAATATCATTCCCAACCAGCGTTCCGGCCAGATCGTGACCTCAACAGGTTTGGCCAACGATGGCACCGGCCGTTGGTCGATTGTCGATCCGCTCACCTACGCTTCCCCCGTCTATCCCGACATCCACATCCTGGGGGACTCTCAGGCTACCGGTCAGCCGAAGTCAGGACACATGGCCAATGCTCAGGCGAAAGCGTTCGCCGACGCCATCATCCGGGCGTTCAATGGCGAAGCTCCCGATCCCCATCCGGTGACCTCCTCGGCTTGCTTCAGCCCGATCACTTCGGAAAAGGCAGCCTGGTTGACGGCGTCGTATCAGTATGACCCGGTCGCGAAAGCGATGAAACGTGTGGATGCGTCCTTTGCCGAAGCCGACCAGCCGACCTCCGACGGCATGCAGCAGATGTTTCAGTGGGCCAACAATATCTTTGCTGATTCCTTTAGTTGACCGGCAGGGCAGTCGTCACCCGGGTTTGCCGAAACTGAACGCAGCCCCTGCGGAATGACTAAGCTGACCCTGTTCCCGGGAATTCGCTTCTCCGACTGTTCCCCGGCCGTTGGCCTTTGGTCACAGCCCCAAGCCTCACTGCGATGTCAACTCATCGATGAAATCGACTCCAAGCCCCATCTCACGACCAGGCCCGCCTCACCACCCGCAAAAAATTCCCGTGGAAGATCGCGCTGACGTTCGCATCGGAATACCCGCGTCCTTTTAGAATGCCCTCGATGCTCTGCAAATCCGCAATCGTCTCGAGATCCCCCGGGCTTTGCTCTTTGCCGAAGCCGCCGTCGAGATCGCTACCGATGCCGACGTGGTTTGTGTTGCCCGCGAGCTGGCAGATGTGGTCGATGTGATCGGCGATGTGGGCGATTTTGACTCCGGTGGATTCGGGGGTGGAGGTGCCGCGATTCCAGCCGGGGATCATCATCCAGGCGTCAAAGACGGCCCCGAGAACAGCGTCGCGCTCGATGAGCAGCCGGATCTGTTCGTCGCTGAACTGACGCGGGTCGTTGACGAGGCTGCGGCAGTTCGAATGGCTCGCCCAGACGGAGCCGGTGTAGATATCGAGCGCTTCGAAAAAGGAGTCGTCGCTAAGGTGGGTGACGTCGAGGATGATCCCGAGCTCGTCCATTTTACGAATGAGCTCGGCCCCGCCGGGACGGAGTCCGCCGACCTGATCGTGGCCCATCGCGTAGCGTCCGATTCCGTAGTGAGACGGTCCCATCGCGCGCAGGCCCGAGGCGTAGGCGCGCTCGAGGTAATCGACGGTGATGATGGAGTCGGCTCCTTCGAGGCTGAGGAGGAATCCGATCGGCGCTTTGGCGGCGGCGGCAGCGACGGGGTCACCCCAGAGGGCGAGGTGGGCGTCGAGCTCGGCGAGGTTGGTGATCTGGACCATCTCGCCGAGTTCACAGAGGGCGCGGTAGTAGGCGAGCTGGCCCTGGGTCATGCCCCAGGCCTGGGCGGGGGACTCCCAGCAGGCGACCGAGGCGCGGGGTTTCATGCAGCCGCCGATCTGGGTCGCGACACAGAGGCCGATGCCGCCTTCCCGCATGTCCGGGAGGGCGACGGTGTTGAGGGCGCGGCCCTTCATGTCGGTCATGCCGGACTCCACTTCACGGATGCTGGCGACGGGCTGGGTGAGGTCGCGGTTCCATTCGAGGGCGTTGAGGCTGAGGTCGAGATGGACGTCGAAGATCAAATTCATGGTTGGGAGCTGGAAATTGGATGGAAATGGGGCAAGGATAGCGGGTAAACACGCAAAACAGATGAGAGCGACACTTTGGCCGATGGTGGCAGTAACATTATTCACCTCGCTTGGCAATACACAGGATGACGCCGCTGCGGTTCCCACCGGGGGCGTATCTTCGGAAGGGGTAGCGATGGGCTATGCGGCGCAGGGCAATGTGGCCATGAGCAAAGCCCAACACGAGGCGGATCTCCAGCGCGCCGCGCTCGCCGCCCGGCAGGAGAAGGCGCTCAAGGCAGCGATGGCGTCCTACGCGCAGACGCCCCCGCCCATCACCACGGCCGAGCAGTTTCTCGCGGTGAATCGGCCTCCGGCCGGGCCGCCGCGCGAGGGGGATTTCGCTTTGTCGCCGGTGAAGACCTCGACCTATGTGCCGGAGTTTCAGACGCCGTCTGGAAGCGTGAACTCGTCCGGCGTGGCTCCGCAGACGACGACCGCGTCGCCCGGGCGCAAGCCGGGGCTCTTTGACCTTTTTAAATCGAAAAAGAGTTCTCCGACAGCGGTGGATACGGGGACCAATCCCTACACCGCCGAGGCGCTCGCGCCGCCGGCGGCGAGTGATGAGCAGCCGAGCGTCGCGGCGGCTCCGGTGACAGGCGGGGAGGCGCCCATGGTCGATCAGAGCGAGGCAATCGCCGCCGCGACGGTATTCCCCGCTCCAACTGAGGCTAAGCCTGACTTTTTCGGGCGGCTTTTTGGCAAAGGGAAAAAGGCCGAGCCCGCTGTGGCCGTGGCTCCGGCTCCGGATTCCGTTGGGACAGTGACCGGGGCTCCGGCTGAGCCTTCGGCAACGGTGGCCGCCGCGACGGAGGCGACTGGAATTCCGACTCCGCCGGCGTTCACGGATGGTGCAACGCCGCCGCCTGCCGCGAGTCCGGGGGCGGCATCGGAGAACTAGGCTAGTCCCTTATCAAGATGCCCATTCGTAGATCCATCATGGATTTCCAGGGCGGCACTTACATTTTTCAAGTGAAGGCTCCAGGCGCGAAATCTGCTCCCGGACTCTCGCCGTTTGGATGACGCCCCGGTCGCCATCGGGGGGAATGGTGAGGGCAACGGTTGAAGCAGAACGGGTCTCCAGGCCCGTTAATCGTTGCTCTGAGGAGCCATGAACGGGCCTGGAGACCCGTTCTACGTTAAAAATTGATGCCAATGCGGGCTCGATGGAGTTTGCGCGCCGTGCTTCCTTGGGCGTTGAACTTTGGGTCCAAGGAGGGTGGACATTCCTGTCCACCGATTGGGTTTAAGCGGGAAAGGCGAAGCGCTGGAGTGACGGATTCTCTCCCTAAATCGTTATCCGCCGATTCCGCGCCGCGATCTCCCAGCTCTCGCCGGTGAGGGCGTGGTTTCGAATGAGGCGGGCCTCCTGGTGCAGGGCCACGGTGGGGCAGACGTGAATGGGAATCCCGATCACGGCGGTGCCGACGGGCCAGACGGCAGGGTCTATGCCTTCGACGACGAGGTGTTCTTCGCTCTGCGAGACAAAGCGGGCCTCGGGCATCGCGGGGAAGCGGACGCGGCGGGCGATCACATTCTCGGCGGCGACGGCCTTATGCCCGAGATCGAGGCAGATCCGTCCATTGCCGGGATGACTGACGACGCGGGTGAGGAGAAAGGCGGCGGGTTCAAAGGGGAGATCGTCGTAGTATCCCCCGTAGCCCGAATCCCACAGGACTGTCGTCCCGGGCGAGCACTGACGGGGACGCGGTGACATCGAGCACTGTGCGGCGTGGAGTCCGAAAGTGGGCGAGCCTCCGGCGACGACGAGCGGCACCGGGGCGATCTCGGATTCGATCACTTCGACAAAACCGTCGAAAAGGGCCATGGCGGCCTCGAATTGGGTTTTGCGATCCTCGATCGAGGCGTCGTGGATGTGGCCATCGTAGGCGTGGACGCCGGCGAAGTGGAGTGAGGGGTGATCGACGAGGGTGCGCACGAGAGCGATCGCTGCGGGTCCCGGGGCAATGCCGGTTCGGTGCATCCCGCAGTCGAGGTCGATGAAGAGCGAGACGGGTTCCGCCCCCGGCCTGACGAAGGCCTCGAGGGCGAACTCATTATCCACGAGGGTGGAGAACTTGCTCGCCGGGTAAGTCTCGATGAGCCGGAAAAAGCGATCCACATTCGGCCCCACGAGCGGGTAGGAAATGAGGATGTCGGGCACTCCGGCGAGGGCGGAGAGTTCGGCTTCGGCGATGGTGGCGCACTTCACCGCCGTGATCCCGAGAGCGAGTTGCTGGGTGAGGATCTCGTGGCACTTGTGGGTCTTGATGTGGGGACGCAGCCGCGAGGGAACGCCGCCGACGACCCGGAGCATGAGCTCGAGATTGCGGGTGATCGCGTCGGCGTCGAAAAGGAGGGAGGGGGAGGCGGCTCCGTCGAGATTCGTGATGGTCTCCATGTTGATCTATTAAAAGGTCAGTCTTTTAGCTCGAGGATGACTTCGATCTCGACGGGGATGTTTCCCGGGAGGGTGTTGGTGGCGAGGGCGCTGCGGGCGCCAACTCCGGCATCGGGTCCGAAGACTTCGGCGAAGAGCTCGGAGTAGCCGTTGATGACCTGCGGCTGTTGGGTAAAGTCGTCAGTCGAGTTGACGAGGGCGAGGGTCTTGATGACCCGCGCGACGCGGTCGAGAGAGCCGAGCTCTTTTTGAATGGTCGCGAGCAGACTGAGCCCCACCATGCGAGCGGCGTCTTTTCCTTCGTCGAGGGTCATGTCGGCTCCGACCCGGCCGGTGAGATAGGTCGAGCCATCGGGGCACGGCCCGTGACCGGAGAGGTAGGCAAGGTTGCCCGCGATGACGAGGGGTTTGTAAACACCGCCGGGCTGTGGGGCGGGTGGGAGGGTGATTCCGAGTTCGATCAATCTGGCTTCTGCGCTCATGGGTGATAGGGGTGGGAGAGGTCTCTGATGACCCTTCTCCCTTCGCCTTACACCAGAACGACGCCGTCGGTCAACCCGGGTTTGTGCGGGAGTGCCTCCCAGGCCTTGCGGAATCGCGCCGGGGTATCTCCGAAAAGCGGCGAGATTTCAAAGGCGAAAGGCGGCAGCCCCGTCTCGTCGGTCTCGATCTCGATCTCGATCTCGATCCCGGCCTCGCGGGCCCAGCGCACATACTGGCGCAGTTGGTCGTCGCGACAGGTCTGCGGGGAATCGACCCCCTCGGCATTTTTCACCGGGGAAAAGTCGTCTTCGCGGGCGGTCTCGATGATGACGGGGTTTGCGGCAAAGGGTAGCGCGTCGAAGACGAACATCTCGAACTTGTAGCCGTTCGGCGAGGCGGGTTCGTGTCGCACGCCCCCGCTGTCGATATAGGGGACTTTCTTGTGGGCGAGGTGAAAGGGGAGCGCGGTGCCGCCTTCGCCATTTCCACAACTTCCACCGAGGCGGGCGATGAAGTCGCGGTTAAAGACGTGGATGGCGATGCTGCCCGACTTGAATCGCAGTTCTCCGCTGGCATCCTTTTCTTCGGCGAGGCGCCCGGGGAGATCGCTGTACTCGACGACGACGGACTTTCCGTCTTTTTGGCAAAAGACACCGACCTTTTCGCCGGCGTAGGCCTTGGGCACCATCTTGCTGGAGAGGTCCGACTTGCTCATGAGGTGGAATCCGATGAAAGTCGGGTCGAGGCAGCGCACGAGCGGATTGTCGACCTGGAAGTAGCTGATCGTGTCGATCCCGTCGGCCTCCATGAGTCGGATCGAGCCGGACCGCACGAGGGCGCGCAGGGCTCCGCCATGTCCGTCGGGACTGAGAGCGATCTCGCCGCGGTCGGCCATGAGGATCTTGCCGTCGGCATCGACCGCCGGCATGAGCCCCTGGCGGAAAAAGTGGACGCGCTCGGGGAGGAGTCCGAAATAATGATGGGCTTCGAAGAAAGCGACGGTGTCCTCGTGGTTCAGATCCGAGGTCATGATGAACCACGGGACTGGACGACCGAAGAGGCGGTTCGCGGCGAGGATCTTCTCGGCAAAGACCTGAAAAAGCGAATTCTTCAGTACTGGGGTGACCCCGTAGGAGCCCTTCGGTCCGTCAAAGCCGAGACGGGTGCCCTGACCGCCCGCGACGGTGAAGGCGGCGACACGGCCGGTGCGCAGGGCGGCCTCGCCGCGTTTGGCGGCTTCGTTCCAGAGACTCGGGTCGGCCTTCTCGCAGTGGCCCGGCATGGGGATGTAGCCGGCGGGGCTGAGATCATCGCCGGCGCTCTCATCGGCTCTCCCGGGACTGTGGATGAGCGTCTTGACGAGCTCGCTGATTTCTCCCAGATCGATCGCGGCGGCTTGTGAGAGGAGAGTCTGCTGGTCCGTTTCGGAGAGGGAATCGAAATGGGCAAAGACGTGTCCTTGTCCCGATTCGTCGTAGTGTTTTCTGATATCGGTCATCTTGGTCTTGTGTGAAAACCGTTTGTTTGTCTAGGAAAGTGAACGATTTAACTAATTCCGTCCGTCGCGATTCATGCTTTCCCGAGTTCACGGGAGCGATCGGCGGCGGCTTTCACCGCCAGAGTTACGATGGTTTCAAACTGATTGGATCTCAAAGACTCCAGCGCCGCAAAAGTCGTGCCGTTCGGGCTCGTCACGTTCTCACGCAGGGTCGCGGGGGATTCCCCGGTCGCGAGGACCAATTCGGCGGCCCCGGCGGCGGTGTGGACGGCGAGATCGCGGGCCATTTCGGGCGTGAGACCTTCTTTGATCCCGGCAGCGATGAGCGCCTCGATCATAAAGAAAAAATAGGCCGGTCCGCTCCCGCTCACGGCGGTGACGGCGTCGAGGTCGTCCTCCTGCACCCGGCAGACATACCCGACCGCGCCGAGGAGGGACTCGGTGAGAGTGGCGTCGCCTTCCGTCGCGGTGGTGCCGAGAGCGTAGGCGGACGCTCCGCGACCGATGAGGGCGGGAGTATTGGGCATCACTCTCACGACGCGGTGTTTTCCCCCGCTGCCCGATTCGATCGCGGCGAGGCGGATCCCTGCGGCGATGGAGATGAGGAGGCGGCTACTACTCTCCCCGAGTTCAGCGAGCATTTCAGGGAATCCCTGCGGTTTCACGCAGAGCAGCACGACATCGGACGCCACAACGACCTCGGCATTCGAACCGGCGCGGGCCAGGCCCAGCTCATCGGCGAGGGAAGTGGCCGCCGTCGGGTAGGTGTCGTAAATAGTCACGTCCGACGCTTCACAGATGCCTGCCCCGACGATGCCCCCGACGAGAGCCCGTCCCATTTTTCCACAACCGATCACTCCGAGTTTCATTTCTTACAGGTAGACCAATTTTTCTTCCCTGCTTTCTCAAAATGACCGCTTCCGAAAAGCCGGGCCCGCCCGGGCGAGCGGTATCGACTCTTTCGCAACCGGCTCGGCGGAGGATCAGGTGGCTCTAAAAGGCTCAGTGTAGCTGGAAAAATTTCGTTGCGAGGGGCATCCGCGCGGGTCTAGGATGAATTAAGTTGAGGTCATGTCCGCAAGAGATTTTCCATTAGCCGGTTCCGTCGCTGTGTCCGCGTCCGATTTCGTGAACGCGTATCGTGGCATGCTCACGGCCAGGACCTTCGAGGATAAAATTTCGGCTCTCTACCGCGGCGGCAAAATCGTCGGCGGAGTCTACGTCGGACGCGGGCAAGAGGCCTTCAGCTACGCCCTCGGCGGGCAGCTCGACCGCGCTCTCGGGGATGTTTATGCGCCCCTCATTCGCGACCAGGCTGGTCGGGGGGCCTTTGGCGAACCTCTCATCGATGCTGCCCGGACCTATCTCGGCTCGGTCGAGGGGCCGATGCGGGGGCGAGACGGCAATATCCATCGGGGCAGGCCGCGCGAGGGCATGCCGGCGATGATCAGTCACCTCGGGTCCTCTATCTCGGTGATCAACGGCATGCTCATGGCGAAGCGCGCGCGCGGATTGAACGGGGCAGTCGGGGGAGCCTCGGCCGGCGACGGGGCCACCTCCACCGGTGCCTTTCACGAGGCTCTCAACCAGGCCGCCGTCGAAAAGCTCCCGCTCGTCCTCGCCGTGGCTGACAATCAGTTTGCCTATTCCACGCCCACTTCCCGCCAGTATGCGTGTGACGATCTCGCGGATCGCGCGATCGGCTACGGCATCGCCGGTTACTCCATCGACGGGACGGATTTGATGGAGTGCCTCCTCACCTTCCGTCAGGCCATCGCGCGGGCGCGGGCGGGGGAGGGGCCGCAGCTCGTCGTGGGCAAGTTGCTGCGTCTCGCCGGGCACGGCGAGCACGATGACGCCAGCTATGTGCCCGACGAAGCACGGGCGGGGAAATGGGGAGGGGACTGTCTCAGCCTCGCTCGCGAGCGCATCCTCGCTGATGGTTTTGCCGACGCAGCCGCCCTGCTCGCCCTCGAGGGAGAGGTCCAGGCACTGGTCGAGTCCACCGTTGCGACCGTCCAGGGCGAAGATCCCCCCGATCCCGCGCAGGAGAACTGGCAGGCTCTCTCCACCGCCCGGCTCATCGAAGGACATTTCTAGAAATTCAGGGGTTGTCATTCGCGGTGTTTCTTGCCACCCTCTGCGACCCATGGACAACCCCTATTTTCCTTTCTTCATCCTTTTCGCCGGTGTCGCCGTTGTCATCGGCATGATCATCGGGCTGCGAATCAATGCCTTCGTCGCCCTCATCTCTGCCGCGCTCGTCGTCAGTCTGATGGCTCCGGGAGAGATCGCCGACAAGGTCGCCCGGGTCGCCTCCGCCTTTGGCAGCACTGCCGGCGGGATTGGGATCGTCATCGCGATGGCCGCGGTGATCGGTCAATGTCTCATGAGCAGTGGCGCCGCCGATCGCATCGTGCAGGCTTTCGTGCGCTGTCTCGGGGAAAAGCGGGCCCCGCTCGCCCTCTCGGGCAGTGGTTTTGTGCTCGCCATACCCGTATTTTTCGACACCGTCTTCTACCTCCTCGTGCCGCTCGCGAGGTCGCTTTTTCGCCGGACGAAAAAGAACTACCTGCTCTACGTCCTCGCGATTTCCGCCGGCGGGGCGATCACGCACACGCTCGTGCCGCCCACTCCGGGGCCGCTCCTGATGGCGCAGCAGCTCGGGGTCGATCTCGGCGTGATGATCGGGATCGGGGCCCTCATCGGCATCCCCGCCGCCATCGCGGGTCTGCTTTTTGCCGTCTTCCTCGACCGGCGCATGCCCATCGAGATGCGGGCGCAGCCGGGGGATGAGGAGCTCGAAGCGATCGCTCTCGACCCGAATCGCAAGCTCCCCGGCTTGTTCGTCTCCCTGCTCCCCATCGTCCTGCCCGTAGTCCTCATCGGGGCGAGCACCATCCTCGAGACCGTCGCGAACGGCGAGCGCGCGGCTCAGGTCGAGGCGAGTGAGGTGAAAGATCTCGACGCCCTCTATGCCGCCGTCACCGCCGCCGACGAGTCACCTTTGCTCGCCCTGAAAAACGCCCTCCCGCCTCGAGCCGCCGCCACTCCCCAGCTCGTCGCCGGGGCGATCAACTCCGTCCTCACCAGTCGCACCGCCTTTGCGACCGGACAGAATCTCAGCCGGGCGAATCTCGCCGTCGTCGAGCATCACAACCGCACCGCTCTGGAGAAAGTGCTGCCTGCCGCGGTCCTCACACCTCATCTCTGGAAGACTGACAAGAGAAAAGCCTCGGACCTTAGCCAGATTTATGGCAATGCCAACCTCGCGCTCCTGCTCTCGGCGGCGATCGCCGTGCTGCTCTACCTGCGCGCCTGTCGCCCGAGCAAAGAGGAGTTCTCTTCCGCCCTCGAATCGTCGCTGATGAGCGGCGGACTCATCATCCTCATCACCGCCGCAGGCGGAGCCTTTGGCGCGATGCTCGCGGCGGCACAGATCGGACCGGCCATCGAGCAGATCTTCCCCACGAGTGCCGGGGGTGCCGGTGCCGGGCTGCTCTTCCTTGCTTTTGGCATCTCCGCCCTGCTGAAGTTCGCCCAGGGATCGACCACCGTCGCCGTCATCACCGCCTCGGGCATGATAGCCGCGATGACCGAGGGCATGAACCTCGGCTTTCACCCCGTCTACCTCGCCACCGCGATCGGCGGCGGGGGACTCGTCGGCTCGTGGATGAATGACAGCGGCTTCTGGATCTTCTCGAAAATGAGCGGACTCACCGAGCTGGAATCGCTGAAGTCATGGACGCCGATGCTCTCGGTCCTGGGCATCACCACTTTCCTCATGAGTGTGCTGCTCTCCTACCTGCTGCCGCTTGTCTGAACCAGCGAGCGGCAAGTAACTCTTTGACGAACGGCGGGGCCTCGCGACAATGCCGCCGTGCCTCCGCTCTATCTGCTCCTTCCGCTTTTCGCCGCCATCGTCTACGCCCTCGGGTCCATCGTGATCAAGCGGGCGCTGAAGGAGGGCGTGACGATGGACCAGTCCTTTCATCTCACCAATCTGGTTCTGGGGCTGATGTTTCTCCCGATGCTCTTTCTCGAAAAGGGGACGATCGACTGGACTCAGATCGCGAAGCCGCTCCTCATCGGCGCCGCTTTCTTTTTCGGCCACTGGCTCACCTTTATCGCTCTGCGACGGGGCGATGTCTCCTTCGTGACGCCGCTCATGGGGACGAAGGTCGTTTTTGTCGCGCTCGGCGTCGTCTTCCTCACCGGCCGAGTGCCCAGTGTCCCGCTCTTCGTCGCTGCCGTGCTCACCACTCTGGGCATCTTTGTGATGGGGCGGGCTGATCTCAAAGGGGGCAGTCATCTCGCCCTCACCGTCGTCCTGACGCTCTCCAGCGCGCTCCTCTTCGGGCTCTTCGACGTGCTCGTGGCCTGGTGGGCGGCGGACTTCGGCGCGTTCGGCTTGCTCGGCCTCGGCATGGGGTCGGTCCCGCTCTTCACCCTCGTCCTCTGGCTTTTCCAGGGGCGTCCCGCCCTCAAGCCAACGAAATCGGGGGCCAGGTGGACTTGGTGGGGTGCCATCCTCATTGGCGTGCAAGCCATCACCATGGGCATGGCCCTGAGCTTTTTCGACGACGCCACCGGGGTCAATGTCGTCTATGCCTCGCGCGGGCTCTGGGTCATCGTTCTTCTGCTTGTCTTTGGCCGCATTCTCGGAAACAGTGAGCGCCACGACACCGGCCGGGGATTCCTCTGGCGCGTCCTCGGAACCCTCATTTTGACCATTGCCATCATCATCGCCGTGGCCGACCGGGCTGCCGCGACGGCCGGCTGACCTCCCCCTTTTTTCATGAACGATACAGAGATCCCCGGCGTCGTCGGCATGATCGCCGGGAACGGCATCTACCCCGAGACATTTGCCCGCGCCGCCCGCAAAGCCGGAGTAAAAAGCCTCGTCGCCGCCGCCTTCACCAACGAGACCGATCCGGCCCTGGAGGGGCTCGTCGATCAGCTCGAGTGGATGCGCGTCGGACAACTCGGCAAGATGATCAAGCATTTCAAGGCGCACGGCGTGACTTCGGTCGTCATGGTCGGCCAGATCGCCCCGAAGAATCTCTTCGACCTGCGCCCCGACTTGCGCCTTTTGAAAATGCTCAGCCGCGTCAAAGAGCGCAACGCCGAGACCCTCTTCGCCGCCATCGCCGGAGAGTTGGAAGCCGACGGCATCACCCTGCTGCCCGCGACGACCTTTCTCGACGATCTCCTCCCCGCCGCCGGACCCGTCTGCGGTCCCGCCCTCAGCGAGCGGCAGCGCGAAGACGCCGCCTTCGGCTTCCGCATCGCCAAGGAGGTGAGCCGCCTCGACATCGGGCAGACCGTCGTCGTGAAAAAAGGGACCGTCCTCGCCGTCGAGGCCTTCGAGGGGACCAACGAAGCGATCCAGCGGGGCGGGGGACTGGGCAAGGGCGAGGCCATGATGGTCAAAGTCTCCAAGCCGAAGCAGGACTTCCGCTTCGACGTCCCCGTCGTCGGACCCGCCACGATCGAGACCGCCGCCGCCGCCGGGGTCAATGCCATCGTCGTCGAGGCCGGCAGCACTCTGCTGCTCGGCAAAGAAGAGATCGTCCGCCTCTGTCAGGAGAAAAAAATCAGCCTTTTCGCCATCGCCGAATGAGGAAAAACCCGTCTCCGGGCACGATACGGAGTTGCCGCCGCCCCCGTATGCTGCCATAGCAGGGAGATGAGTGTCAAAGTCGGAGTCGTCGGAGTAGGGGCCATCGGTCGGAATCATGCGCGTATCTACGCCGCTCTCGAGTCGGCTGATCTCGTCGCCATCTACGACGCCAACCTCGAACACGCCCGCGCCCTCGCCGAAGAGTTCGGGACCGAGGCCGTCGGCAGCGTCGCGGAACTCGTCGAGCGGGTCGATGCCGCCTCCGTCGCCACCCCGACCGTGACCCACCGAGAGATTGCGACCCTGCTGCTCTCCGCCGGCAAACACGTCCTTGTCGAAAAACCCATCTCCGACTCCGTCGATGACGCCAGGGCCATGATCGCTCTCGCGGCGGAAATGGGCTGCGTCCTCCAGGTCGGCCACATTGAGAGGTTTAACCCCGTCATGAGCCAGCTCGAGTCACGGCTCAACTCGCCCAAGTTCATCGAGTGCCACCGCCTTTCGCCCTTTCCCCAGCGCAGCCTCGACATCGGCGTCGTCCTCGATCTCATGATCCACGACCTCGAGATCGTGCTGCACCTCGTCAATTCGCCCATCGCCATGATCGACGCCGTCGGCATTCCCGTGCTGACGCGCCGCGAAGACATCGCCAATGCCCGGATCCGCTTTGAGAACGGCTGCGTCGCCAACATCACCGCCAGCCGCATCAGCCCCGAGCGGCTCCGCAAGATCCGCGTCTTCCAGAGCGACGCCTACCTTTCCCTCGACTATCAGGACCAGAGTGGCTGGATCTACCGCAAGGACGGCATGACCATCGCCAAGGAAGAAGTCGAAGTCGAGCGGGACGAACCGCTCAAGTGCGAGCTCGCCGCCTTCGTCGATTGCGCCGCGCGAGGCGAGCAGCCCAAGGTCAGCGGACTGCAGGGCGCCGCCGCGCTCGATGTTGCGCTCGAGATCACGCGGCTGATTGAGGCGGCGGGGTGAAGGGGCTTTTGAGCCTTGGTTTCAGAGGGTGTGAGGCGGGAGAGGCGGGAGAGGCGGGAGATCCGAGTTTCATGAAGGTTTGGGGAACCTGACGTTCTGATAGGGTAAGAAAGAGTCAGGGAATCTCAAAGTGTTCCGACTTTTCGGATTGCGAAGATAAAATTTGGGCGCTTGAAACGCCTGGAAAAAATCCGTAAACCCTTGACTTGGCGGGGGGAAACGGGTTTTATGATCGCGTCTGCGGGTTCGGATATCGTGAAATGATATCGAGAGTGATGTGGACTACTAATACTGTTCGCCAAAGAATATGCGCTCTCTCATCATCGTCCTTCTTGCAGCATTCTCCGTATTAGCGAGAGCTGAAGATGACCTGCGATCCGGGGTTCCGAAAGACTGCTACCTTTATTCGTGGGGCAAGGGGCCAAACTGGACGGCCAAGGTTTCTACCGAGTTTCGGCTGTCCCTACTGAATCGTCAGATGCCATACGTTGACGATCAGTTTTCCGAGCCGACGGAGAAGGCTCTCACATGGATCGAGCGACAGAAGGAGCCGACAGTCACAACCATCGCCACCGTCGAAGGCCGCAAGGTCATTCAAGTTGTGTATCCCGAGAAGGGAAGTTTTGGGAAGACCATCGGAACGATTCTTCTCGCTATCGAGACCGCTCGTGATTCGGAGTGGTTCTCTCCTTTCTTTGGTGCTCAGCCCGAGCTTTATCGCGGGCAGTTCGTGAGTGGCAGAGATGTGGCCTTTGGCTATGTGGCAACGTTGGAGTGGTCAGGAACTGGCTCTTTTCGGAAGCATTTTCTATACGATCTCCGGCGGGCACATCCCACTATTCTGAGCACGCTGGACTCTGGTAGAGTGGTTCGCAATGAGTTCAAGACCGATCAGGAGTATGAGGAGGCATTGAAGATCTTTGACCATGAAGGTAATCTCATGGTAGGCATTGTTCCAGAGACAAAGGCAGCCAAACAAACCAACGGCGAACAAGACGGTGGTGGACAACCGGCTACCCGCCCCAAGTCGAAATGACCCTCTTGACTACAACCCTTAACCCTGTTGCGGAGTGGCGCTCTCGGTAGCCGGTGCCACACCTTGACGTTCGGCAGGGGATCTCCCGAACCCGCTCAATGGACTCCCGCCCGATGCCCCTCGACCTTCGCCCACGGCAGGCCAGTTCCTTCATCCGCCCTTTCTTCGACCCCATCCCACGACCGATCTACCGCCGATTCCCCGACCCGCACCGCTGCAACCCGACAAGCTCGCCACCCCACGCGTCCCCACCGCTGCCCGGGCTCTGGCCACCCCGGGGACTGCCAAACCAACGGCCGCCTATCAAGTCGGCGCGCTCAACCCGATACCCGTTCTGAGTCGCTTGACTTTCCCGGCTCGATTCCTTAGTCTGCATTCGTGACCGCGCCCCCGGTATCGGGTCGAGCGGCCTCTACGTTCGGCTAAAAAAAATGAAACTTCAGCACACACTCGGGGACAAAGAGAAAACCGAAATTGTAATCGAACGCAACTGGTTCACGGGTTCGTTCATTTATCGCGAAAATGGTGAAGAGAACCGAAT